>Ga0302319_10016762_pt1 | contig 13470 bp, 15 predicted proteins | sample Bog_T0_2_FD_203319 | JGI IMG/M metagenome (GOLD analysis project Ga0302319, IMG submission 203319) | Peat permafrost microbial communities from Stordalen Mire near Abisko, Sweden - Bog_T0_2 | ecosystem: Environmental > Terrestrial > Soil > Wetlands > Peat | place: Sweden: Abisko, Stordalen Mire...
ACTCGGCGCTCAAGCAGGTGCTGAACACCGTGCTCGATAACGCGCAGGAATCCGAGCCAGTCGGCGTGGCCGTCCGAGCTGGGCGAAGCGGGGAGGAGCTCGTCATATCCATCAGTGACGCAGGCCCAGGTTTCGCGCCCGATGTGTTGGCCAATTTTGGCAAGCCGTACAACACCAGCAAGGAAGGCGCCGGCGGGGGGCTGGGCTTGTTCCTGGTCGTCAACGTCGTCCGCAAGCTGGGCGGGGGGGTCGTGGCGGAAAACCGATCCGAGGGCGGCGCCACGGTGACTTTGCGCCTGCCCCTGTCCGCGCTGGAGATTGAACAACCCGATGTCCGCTGAGCCTCTCCTGCTGATCGTCGAAGACGACGCCAATTTCGCCAAGGCTCTGAGGCGGTCGTTTGAGCGGCGCGGCTATGCGGTGCTGCAGGCCGGCTCCCTTGAGGAGACCACGGCGATCCTGAAGCGCCAGTCGCCGCAATACGCCGTTGTCGATCTGAAGTTGGCCGGAGAGTCAGGGTTGCCCTGCGTGCAGGCGCTGCACGCGCACGATAAATCCACGCTCATCGTCGTGCTTACGGGATTCGCCAGCATTGCGACGGCGGTTGAGGCGATCAAGCTCGGCGCCTGCCATTATCTGACGAAGCCATCGAACACCGACGACATCGAGGCGGCCTTTCGCAAACTTGCCGGTGACACGGACGCGCCGATTTCCAAGCGTCCAACCTCGATCAAGACGCTGGAATGGGAACGCATCCACGAAACCCTGGTGGAGACGGGCTTCAACATCTCCGAAACAGCACGGCGATTGGGCATGCACCGGCGAACCCTGGCCAGGAAACTTGAGAAGCGACGCGTGCAGTAGCCGTTTCCGCGCCCCGGCCGGCGAAAACACCGATGGCGCCATTCATCCCGTCAAGGCGGCGCCAAGGGCAGGATCGGCCCGGCCGTGCCGCGTCTTACGGATCAAGCCCGTGTCGTATCCAAGATTGCGGAGGGCCGTTTCGATCACCTGAAGCGTCGCCGCAGATGGTTCCGGCTGCCGGGTGAGCAGCCAAAGAAAGCGGCCGGAGGGCTCGCCGACGATTGACCAGGCGTAGTCCGGGTCGTGCTGGAGGATCCAATAGTCGCCCAGGAAAAAGGGCCCGAAGAAGGACACCTTGAGCTTGGCGTTCCCGCTCCCCGCAACCACCTTCGCCGTGCCCTCGATGAGTTTGAGCGGGCCGTCCACGCCGCCTTTGCGGGCGCGGTTGATGACCTGGACCCTGCCGTCGGGGCGAGGTCCATACTCCGCCGTCACCGCTTCACAATCGCGCTCAAATCCATTCTCGTAGCGCGCGTATTCGTACCAGAGCCCAGCATAGCGGCCGAGGTCGACGGCGCCAGAAGGCTCGGGCACGGCTGCATTGCCGACAGGCGGGCGGCGCAGCGCCGCGAGAAAGCCCGTCGCCTTGTCCGAGAAAGAGAACAAGGTCTTGAGGATCAGGGCGCGCAAGCTGGACATCAATGCCTAACCCCTCCCGATCCCCGGCGTTCCCCCTGGGGGCGCGCGGCGGTCCAGCAGGACGCCACCGCCGCCGCCCAAGTTTTCACGGGCGAATTGTCGATTTCGGACATCGATTTTCGCCCGCCGCGCGTTGTGGCTGAAGGGGTATTCGTCGCCTCCTGGAGCACTGCCCATGTTCGCCCTTCCGGAACTGCCCTACGCCTATGATGCGTTGGAGCCGGTCATGTCCGACCGCACGCTGCATTTTCATCACGACAAGCACCATGCCGCCTACGTCAAGACGACGAACGAACTGCTGCAGAAGGCTGGCGCGTCGCCGAGGTCGCTTGAGTCGGTGATCCTCGAGGCGTCGAAATCCGGCGACAAGAAGCTGTTCAACAATGCGGCTCAGGCCTGGAACCACAGCTTCTTTTGGGAGTCGATGTCGGCGCGGCGTGAGCAGCCCACGGGCGAACTGGCCGCGGCGATCGACAGCGCATTCGGGGGGGTGAGCGGGCTGAAAAAGGCTTTCGTGGAGGAAGGCGCGGGCCATTTCGGATCGGGCTGGGTGTGGCTGACCCTGGAACACGGCGGCGGCCTTGAACTGCGCTCCACGCACGACGCCGACGACACCCTGATGCATGAAGACATGACGCCGCTGTTGGTCTGCGATCTATGGGAGCACGCCTATTATCTCGATCACCAGAATGATCGGAAGGCCTTCCTGTCCGCCTGGTTCGACGCCCTGCCCAACTGGCGATTCGCCGCCGCGCAGCACGCCGCGGCTCAAGGCCGCGGCCGGCTCTGGCGCCACCCGGACCCCGTGACCGCCGAATCGGAAAAATTGGTCAGCGCCGGTTAATCCGCCGTCCGCGCCCTTTCGATCAATCAGTGGAGTCGCACATGAAACACGCCCCGATAGCCGAGGGATCGGCCCCACAGCCGTTCCTGAGTGATGTCAAAACCCTGCGCGAGCGCGCGCGCCAGCACCTTGAACGGGGCGTGGCGAGCAAGTCCTACGGGGGCGACGTCGCCCGCACGATCGAGATTCTGCAGGCCGTTCTGGCCACCGAACTGGTGTGCGTGCTGCGCTACACGCAGCACTCCATCGTCGCCACAGGTCTGGCCAGCGAAGGCGTCAAGGCGGAATTCGCCCAACACGCCAAGGAAGAACAGCAGCATGTCATGGCCGTGGCCGAACGCATCAACCAGCTCGGCGGCGAGCCCAACTTCGATCCCAAGGGGCTGGCCGGCCGATCGACGTCCGAATACACCGCCGGATCGGATCTGGTGGCCATGATCCGCGAAAACCTGATCGCCGAACGGATCGCCGTCGATCACTACCGGGAGCTGATCCGCTTCTTCGGCGATGACGACCCGACGACGCGCGTGATGATCGAGGGTATTCTGACGGTCGAAGAGGAGCACTCCAGCGACATGCTGGACCTGCTGATCACCCACGGCGGCGTCAAATCATAGGCAGGCCGGCCCGCTCACAAAACGTTCCGCGGCGGTGAAGCGGGTCGTTGACGGGTCTGTCGCCATCGACCGGCCGCCCGCCAAATTCACTCCGCCGCCGGCTCCGGGAAAACGAACACGCGCCTGGGCCGCAGCTTCATCTGGGCGCCCACGGCCAGCCCCGCCGGACGCGCCGCACGGGCGCAGTCGACCTCATAGCCGTTGCCGTCCCCATCGCGGCACTCCACTTGGACCGCCCCGCCCTTGGTCACCAGGCTGACGACGCTGACCGTCACGCCCGGGCCCTCCAGCGACAGTTCCGTCTCGTGCGGACGAAACCAGGCGGTCGTATTGGCCGGTGCTCCGGTGGCGATCACGGCGGGCGCCGAGAATCCGTCAAAGCTCGCCAGGTCGCCGGCCAGACGGCAGGGCAGACGGTTGGCCGCGCCCAGGAAGTCGAACACGAACGCGGACACGGGATGCTCATGCAGGGTCTCGGGCGAACCCACCTGCACGATGCGCCCCTGGTTGAGCACCGCAACGCGGTCGGCCAGGTCCATGGCCTCTTCCTGATCGTGGGTGACGAAGATGGTGGTCACGCCGGTCTCGTCGTGGACGTGGCGCAGCCAGAAGCGCAGCTCCTTGCGCACCTTGGCGTCCAGGGCGCCGAACGGCTCGTCCAGCAGCAGCACGCGCGGTTCGATGGCCAGGGCGCGGGCCAGGGCCACGCGCTGCTGCTGTCCGCCCGACAGCTGACCGGGATAGCGTCCGCCCAGGCCATCCAGCTGAACCAGGGCCAGCAGGCGCTCCACCCGAGCGGCGATCTCCTTCCTGGAGGGCCGCTTGGCGCGCGGCAGCACGCTCAGTCCGAAGGCGATGTTCTTGGCCACGGTCATGTGGCGGAACAGGGCGTAGGACTGGAACACCATGCCCACGCGCCGCTCTCGCGCGGTCTGGGCCAGAAAGTCGGATCCTTCCATGAACACCGAACCCTCGTCCGGCGTCTCCAGGCCCGCGATCACCCGCAGCAGAGTGGTCTTGCCCGAGCCGGAAGGACCCAGCAGGGCCAGAAATTCGCCCGGCTCGGCGCTGATCGACACGCCCTTGAGCGCGGGAAAGCGCCCGAAGCGCTTGGCCACGTCCTTGACCGCCAGCCCTGCCGATCGACCGTTCACGTCAGTGGCGCGCTGAACGTGCGAGCTCGCCAGAGAAGCGCCACTCGAGGAGTGTCTTGGCCGCGAGCGTGACAAGGGCGAGCCCCGCGAGGAGGGAGGCGACAGCGAAGGCTGCGACGAAATTGTAGTCATTGTAGAGGACTTCCACGTGAAGGGGCATGGTGTCGGTCAGGCCGCGAATATGACCCGACACGACCGAAACCGCGCCGAACTCACCCAGGGCGCGGGCGTTGCAGAGCAGGACGCCGTACAGCAGCGCCCAGGCGATGTTGGGCAGGGTGACCCGCCAGAAGATATCGCCGCCGCCGGCGCCGAGGGTGACGGCGGCGGTCTCCTCGTCGGCGCCCTGCGCCTGCATCAGCGGGATCAGTTCGCGGGCGACGAAGGGGAAGGTCACCAAGATCGTGGCCAGAAGGATGCCGGTGTAGCTGAAGATGATCTGGATCCCGAGCTTGTCCAGCAGCGGTCCGAACCAGCCGCTGGCGCCGAATAGCAGCACCCACACCAGGCCCGAGATCACCGGAGAGAGCGAGAAGGGCAGATCGATCAGGGTCAGAAGCAGGCCCTTGCCCACGAATTCGAACTTGGAGATCAGCCAGGCGGCCGACAGGCCGAAGGCCGCGTTGAGCGGCACGGCCGCGGCGGCGACCTGCAGGGACAGCTTGATGGCCGCCAGGGCGTCGGGATCCTGGAAAGCGGCGAAATAGGCGGCCGCTCCCTGGCGGAAAGCCTCGACGAACACCGTGATCAGCGGCAGCAGGATAGTCAGGGCCAGCCATAGCACGGCCGCGCCCAGCACCAGCCAGGCGGCGCCCTTTGGCTTTTCCGGCGTGCTCGCTCTCATCGCTTGCCCCTACGCAGGAACAACAGCTGTCCGATGTTGATCGCCAGGAGGGCGATGAACGACAGGATCAGCATGGCCAGGCCCACAGAAGCGGCGCCGGCATAGTTGAACTGGGACAGCTCGATAATGATCAGCAGGGGCGCGATCTCGGACTTCATCGGCATGTTGCCGGCGATGAAGATGACCGAACCGTACTCGCCGACCGCCCGGGCGAAGGCCAGGGAAAAGCCGGTGACCAGGGCCGGCGCGACCGCCGGCAGGATCACCTGGCGGATGGTCTGCCAGCGGCGGGCGCCGAGCGTGCGGGCGGCCTCCTCGACCTCGGCGTCGAGATCCTGCAGCACGGGCTGAACCGAGCGGACGATGAAGGGCAGGCCCACGGCCACCAGGGCGATCAGAACCCCAAGCGGCGTATAGGCGATCTTGACGCCCAAGGGCGCAAACAGCGAGCCGATCCAGCCGTTGGGAGCGTAAAGCGTGGCGAGCGCGATGCCCGCCACCGCGGTCGGCAAGGCGAAGGGCACATCCACCGCCGCGTCCAGCAGGCGCCGGCCGGGAAAATCATAGCGCACCAGGGCCCAGGCGGTGATCAGGCCCATGACCAGATTGATCGCTGACGCCAGGAACGCCGCGCCGAAGCTGAGACGCAGGGAGGCCAGCACGCGCGGGTCGGTCACGGTGTGCAGGAACTCAGCCCCGCCGTGCTCCCAGGGCCTGGCGATCAGGGCCGCCAGGGGGATCAGCACGATCAGGCTGAGGTAGGAAACGGTGAAGCCGAGCGCCGGCCAGAACCCTGGCAGGACGCTCGGCTCCCGCAGCCTGGGAAGGCTAAGGGAAAAGGCCATCAGCCGGGCTTGTAGATCTGATCGAACAGACCGCCGTCGGCGAAGAATGTCGCCTGGGCCTTACGCCAGCCGCCGAAGTCCGCGTCGATGTCCGCCAGGGGCAGCTTGGGGAAGCCCGCGCCGTACTTGGCCAGCGACTGCGCGTTCCGCGGCCGGTAGTGGTTCTCTGCGATGATGTCCTGCGCTTGCGGGGTGTAGAGGAAGTTCAGATAGGCCTCGGCCACGGCGCGCGTTCCGCGCTTGTCCACCACCTTGTCCACCACAGCCACCGGCGGCTCGGCCAGGACGGAGATGGAGGGCGTGATGATGTCGAACTTGCCGGGGAATTCGGCCAGCGACAAATAGGCTTCGTTCTCCCAGGCCAGGAGCACATCGCCGATGCCGCGCTCGGCGAAGGTGGTGGTCGAACCCCGCGCGCCAGAGTCCAGAACGGGCACGTGCTTGTAAAGATTGCCGATATAGGCCTTGGCCGAGTTGGCGTTGCCGCCCGGCTGACGCAAAGCCCAGGCGTAGGCGGCCAGAAGATTCCAGCGCGCGCCGCCCGAGGTCTTGGGGTTGGGCGTGATCACTTGGACGCCGGGCTTGATCAGGTCGGCCCAGTCGCGGATGTGCAAGGGATTGCCCTTCTTGACCAGGAACACGATGGTCGAGGTGTAGGGCGTGGACTTGTCGGGCAGACGCGATGGCCAATTCGGAGCGATCAGGCCGCGGTCGGCGATGGAGTCGATGTCATAGGCCAGGGCCAGGGTGACCACGTCGGCCTGCAGGCCGTCGATCACCGAGCGGGCCTGGGCGCCTGAGCCGCCGTGGCTCTGATTGATCGTCACGTCCTGTCCGGTGCGACCTTTCCATGTCTTGGCGAAGGCGATGTTGATCGCCTTGTAGAGCTCGCGTGTCGGATCATAGCTGACGTTGAGCAGGGTCACCGGTTCCGCGGCCTGCGCCTGTCCGCGCAGGATCGCCGGCGCCGCCAGCGACGCGGCCCCGCCCGCCGCCGCCGCGATCAGCGTGCGCCGGTTCAAATTCAGCTTCTTATCCGTCATGACCCTGTCCTTTGGCTGCCCAAACTGGTCACAGGCATATATTTCTATCTCTATTATAGGAATAGAAGGTTTTCTAATGGAGGCGACAGGCCTCCTGATAAGGTCAGTCGGCATGTGGCGCTGTCTTGGCCTTGACGGCGCGCGCCCGACCCCTGCAGAACCTTGCCGATGACTTTCAGCGGACGGCCGGCTCCATGACCCAGATTCCCGATGATATCTATGCCGAACAGGAAGACGTGGACGTTGACGCCCTGGCCAACCTCGGGCCGCTCGCGGCCTTGGCGGGCGTGTGGGAAGGGGTCAAGGGGCTGGACGTCAACCCCTTCTACGAGGGCGAGCGTCGCCAAGCCTATGTAGAGCACATCGACCTGCAGCCCACCGACCCGCAGTCGAATGGCCCCCAGCTGCTCTACGGGCTGCGCTACCATACCCACATCGTCAAACCCGGCGAGGTGGAGACCTACCACGATCAGGTCGGCTACTGGCTGTGGGAGCCGGACACCGGCGCCCTGATCCACACCCTGACCATTCCGCGCGGCCAGATCGTCCTGGCCACCGGCCAGGCGGCGGCTGACGCCAAGACCTTCGAGGTGCGCGCCCAGCGGGGCTCGACCATGAACGGCATATGTTCGGCGCCGTTCCTGGAGGCCGCGTTCCAGACCGACAGCTTCCTCATGCGGGTGACCGTGAACGACAACGGGACTTGGTCCTATTTCGAGGACACGGTCATGACCGTCAAAGGCCGCGCTGAGCCCTTCCATCACACCGACCGCAATACGCTGAGGCGGATCGAGGCTCCCAAACCCAATCCGCTGGCACAGGCGGAGGAGGCCTAATAGTACCGCGGGATCGGGCCCAGCTGCGGCGTCTGATCGGGCAAATCGACGAATACCTCGTCGATGTAGCACCAGCCCCAGCCCTCGGGCGGGTCATAGCCTTCGATGATCGGATGGCCCACGGCGCGAAAATGCTTGGTCGCGTGACGGTGTGGGGAGTCGTCACAGCAGCCCACGTGGCCGCAGGTCCGGCACAGGCGCAGATGCAGCCACGCTGAACCGATCTTCAGGCACTCCTCGCAGCCGCGGGCGCTGGGCGTGACCTCGGCGATGCTGTTGTGGTGACCGCAGCCGTCCTCTTCCATGCCAGCGCCCCTCAGTCCGCCAAAACCTGGTGCAGGGCCGCCACCACCTGGGCGCCCTCGCCGACCGCCGCGGCCACCCGCTTGGTCGAGCCGGCGCGCACGTCGCCGATGGCGAACACGCCGGGCACGCTGGTCTCCAGCGGCATGGGCGCGCGGCCGAAGGCGGGCCAGGGCGCCGCCGTGTCAGCCTCGCCAGTGCGAACAAAGCCCTTGTCGTCGGTGGCCACCGGACAGCCGCTCAGCCAATCGGTATTGGGATCGGCCCCGATGAACAGAAACAGACGCCGGATCGGCACGTCGCGCGTTTGGCCGCTGTCGCGGTTGGTCAGGTCGGCTTGGATCAGGTCGCCGGCCGCGTCGCCGGCCAGGGCCGTCACTTCCGTGCGCGTGTGGAGTTCCACATTGGACAAGGCGGCGATGCGTTCGATTAGATATTTGGACATGGAGGCTTCAAGGCCTTCGCCGCGCACCACCAGGTGCAGCCGGCGCACCTTGGGCGCCAGATAGACCACTGCCTGACCCGCGGAATTGCCGCCCCCGATCAGGGCCACATCCTGGCCCTCGCACAGTTGCGCCTCGATCGGCGACGCCCAATAGGACACCTGGGCCTCGAACCGCTCCAGGTCGTCGATCCGCGCGCTGCGATAACGCGCGCCCGAGGCGATCACCACCGATCGGGCCTTGACCGAGGCCCGGCCCGCCATGGACAGGACGAAGGCGTCGCCTGGTTTGCGGTCGCCGCCGCCGCAGTCCAGCGCCTGGACGTCGACCGGGATGGCGATCTCGGCGCCGAACTTGTGGGCCTGGGTGTAGGCGCGGGCGGTGAGCGCCAGGCCGGAAATGCCGGTGGGAAAGCCTAGATAGTTCTCGATCCGGGCCGAGGCCCCGGCCTGGCCGCCGAAGGCGCGCGAATCCAGCACCAACACCGACAGTCCCTCGGAGGCCGCGTAAACAGCGGTGGCCAGGCCGGCGGGACCGGCGCCCACCACAGCGACATCATACAGCTTGTCTGGGTCCAACTCGGGCGTGATGCCGAGGCCGGCGCCGATCTCCCGGTCTGACGGCCGCTTGAGCACGGTCCCGTTGGGGCAGAGCACGATCGGGAGATCATCGTCGCCCAGGCCCAGGTGCTCGACCAAGGCCTGGCCGTCCGCTCCGTCCTTGCAATCGAACACGGCGTAGGGATGGCCATTGCGGCGAAGAAAGCCCTCAATGCGCAGTAGGAAGGCCTCGCCGGGCCGGCCCACCAGAACCGATCCGGCGCCGCCGTCGGCGATCAAGGCCGTGCGGCGCAGAATGAAGGCGCGCATGAGGATTTCGCCGACTTCCGCCGAGCCGATGATCAGGGCGCGCAAATGGGCGGCGTCGAACACCAGGACCTCGCAGCCGTCCGGCCCCGCCCGGCCCTCGGCCAAGGAGGCGCCCGAGCCGAGCTGGCTGGTTTCACCGCTGATCTGGCCAGGTCCGTGAGTGGTGATCTTGGTCTCGTGTCCGGCCCCGTCGCGGCGCAAGACATCGATCTCGCCACTCAAGACCAAAAAGGCGGGGGCGTTTCGTTCGCCGACCGCGAACAGCGTCTCGCCCGCGTCGTAGCGGCGCGGCTCACCCAGGGCGAAGCGCCGCGCGCTGGCGATCTGGGCGGTGTTGAGCACCGGGAAAACCTGGTCGCGGCGGGTGTCGATGAGGCTCACGGGATCACGGGCGCAATGGATGCGATGGACGCCGCCATATCCCGACGGCCCGCGGCCGGATGCAACCAGAAATATTTCGGCGACGCCGCCCGCGCGGTCGGAACGGACCCCGCTCCGAAAACCCCACGGCGCCGCAACATTATGGACCGCATGGTTAACCAAATCGGTTCGTAAATACAGAGCGAAAGACTGTTTATCGCGGTGCAGCATCAGCAAGCGCTTGCTGCGACTCATGAGCACATTGCACGGAAGATTATTGTCGTCGGCAAAATGAACAGCATATTCGTTCAGGCGAATAGTTCCGGGGGGAGCGCATGCGTAGACTCTCAGCCGCTTTTGCGGTGGCCTATTGTTTGGCGATGGGTGGCGAAGCCCTTGCGGCGCAGACTAGTTGCCCGTTGGTTGCGGCGCGTTACAACTTGATCGGCTATCCAAATTTCAGTGCGAACTTCCAATCAACGCCATCAGCGCCGGGTTGGGAGACGGATGTGGCCTTGCGCGTGAATGCCGACGGCCGGTCCTATTGGTTCATGTTCGACGAAAGCGGCGCGGCCGGCGACGTCAGCCTGATCCCCGCCACCGATCCCTCCAGCCCCGGCTGGCGCCCGCCAAGCCTGACTGGCCCCGGCGCGCGTGTCGCGCAGGAGTCGGGCTACTACGCGATGGACGACGCGCTGAACGTCCGTAGCGAGACGCCTCACGCCGGCGCCGTGGCGCCGACCTACTTCCTCGCGCCTGACCTGGCCGCGGTGATCGCCGACGATCCCAGTCTGGCGCGGGACTCTCGCGTGCGCATGCCCAAGGCCCTGTTCAAGCTAAGCTATTGCCAGAGCCAGATGGCTCGGGTTGATCCGTGAGCGTGCGCGCCAGCTGGACGCATCTGCGATTCATCTAGCGTTGGACCCGGCATAAATCCTATGTCACTCCTTCGGCGGCTCGCCGTGTGGGAGGAGTAGATGGTGAAGCTTCGCGTGCTCGGACTGCTGGCCGTACTGATGGCGGCCGGCTGCGAAACGACAGCGCCGCCGCCCCCCCCCCCCCCACCCCCGCCGCCCATTCCGCGCAATGACGTCGTCATACAGATCCCTTATCGGGCGGAGGATTTCGCTTGGTCGATGGCGATCGGCTCCGCGCGCATTCATGTGACCACGGTTCCCGGCCGCAGCTGCGCGGGAAATTCGGTGGCCCTGACCCCTGACACTCCTTACTCGCGCGAACGCATTCGGGCCCTTTACGGCTCGTCCGAAGCGGCCAGCGAACCGGTGGAGCAGGTGCGCAGCCGGGTCATCGCCAATGACAATCCGGACATGCGCCGCTTCGTGCGCGCGAGCCGTTGCGACGCCACCGGCGCCGCCGCCTTTGACGGCCTGCCCGCCGGCGCCTTCTTCATCATCGCCGAGGTGAGCGATCCGCGCGGGCCCCGGGTGGTGATGCGTCGCGTGACCACCTCGGCCGGACGCTTGGTGGTCGCGGCCTTGACGAGCGCCAAGCCCTAACCGGACGCTTCCAGCGCCTCGACCCGGGCCAGCAGCCGCTCCATGCCGCGGTCGCGCACGCCGTCGTGCCTAAGGTGTTCAACCAGGTCGCGCAGATAGTCGATATTGCGTCCCGACAGGCCGGTGGAATGGGCGATCAACCGGGCCTGGGCCTCGGCATCCAACCGGCCGGCCCATTGCGGGTGGGTCATGTCCGACAGGAAGGCCAGGGTCTCGACCCGCCGTCCGTCGACCAGGCGGACATGGACGGCGGCCTCGATATAGGTCTCGGTCGGCTGTTCGCGTTCAAGCAGATAGGCGTAGATGGCCGGCCAGTCGGCCGGCGCCACGCGATAGGCCACCCCCCGCGTGGACCCTCCCGGCGCCAAGCCTAGAACCAGCCCCGGATCGGCGGGCGTGCCACGGTGGTGGACCGAATAGATGCAGAAGGCGCGACGTCGCCCATGGAGCACGGCGCCGGCTCGTTCTACAAAGGCGAACCCCGGCCGCCACATCAGCGAGCCGTAGCCGAACACCCAGCGGCCCTCGCCGTCCACTTGCTTCACGCCCGTTTGCTCGCCGACACCTCACCTCACGGCAGGAACCATGCCCGAACCCCAAGCGCCGAGTAAACCGCCAAGACGCCGGCCGCGCCGGTTCTGGCTGTTCGCACCGTACATTGCCGTGGCCGTGCTGGCCCTCGCCGGAGCGGCGGGCTGGTTCGTGGCCAGGGTCGAACTCGGACGCCGGCTGGACCGCGAGGTTCAGACCCTGCGCGCCGAGGGCGTGCAGGTCTCGTGGACCCGTCGTCGGGTGACGGGATTCCCCTTCCGCCTGGACCTGACGCTGGACGCGCCGCGCATCGCCGATCGCACCGGATGGGCTCTGGCCGCCCCGCAAGTCGAAGGCGAGGCTTTCGCCTATGACCCCAGCCATTGGATTTTCGCCGCGCCCTCGGGCGTGACCTTGACCCGACCCGGCAGGGGCGCGCTGGACGTGACCGGCCAAGCCATCCGGATCAGCGTCTCGGGCCTGGGTTCGCCCGCGCCGCGCTTTTCCTTTCAAGGGCTGAAGCTGACCTTTTCGCCCGAGCCGGGCGCCGCGCCGGCCTCACTCGGGGCCGCTGACCTGCTGGAGGCGCACCTGCAGCCCGGACCGGATGATCAGGCCGCCCTGCTGATCCGACTGGACGGCGGACGTCCGCCGCTGTCGGTCGCCACGAGCGGGCCGGACCAAACCCTGGCCCTGGTGTGGGACTCGCGCCTGTCTCACATGAGCGCCCTGTCCGGCGCCGACTGGCCTTCGGCGGTAAAGCATTGGTCAGCGGGCGGCGGCGTCATGAGCCTTGCCACCGCCCAGCTGACCTTAGGCGGCCTCCAGCTCAGCGCCAAACCCGCGACGCTGACCGTCGGCGACGACGGCCGACTTCAGGGAGCCGTTCCGCTCGCGTTCAGCCAAGGCCGCGCGGCCAGGACTCTATTCGGTTCGGCGCCGCTGACCCTGACCTTTCAAGGCGGCGCGACGCGCTTGGGACCCCTGCCGCTGGGTCCGGCGTTTCGTGTTTTCTGAACGCAAACTTGCACGACTAGCGCCAAGGTTTATGGTCCGCGCCTCTTTTCGGGGGAGACCATGGACGAGCCAAAGCCGCTGTCGCTGGACGCCGTGCGCAATCGTATTGACGAGATCGATACGGCCGTCCTGCGCCTGATCGACGAGCGCGCCGACTTGGCCGCGGCGGTCGCGCAGGCCAAGAAGGCGGCTGGAGAGGGGGACGCCTTCGCCTTGCGGCCCGCGCGCGAGGCGCGGATCCTGCGGCGGCTCCTGTCCCTGCGCACCACCGCCTCGCCCCAGCTTCTGGTGTGTCTTTGGCGACAGATCATGGCCGACAACCTGGCGCGGCAGGGCCCTTTTCATCTGTCCGTATGGGGCGGGCGCGAGTCCCTGCGCCTGACCGAACTGGCCCGCCTGCGCTTCGGCGCGGCGCCGCCGCTCAAACTGGCCGGCGAGCCGGCCGAGGCTCTCGCCGCCGCCAAAACCAAGGGCGGGATAGGCGTCCTAGCGCTAACGTCGGACAATGCCTGGTGGGGCCGCCTCCTGGCCGAACCCAAACTGAGCGTATTCGCCGCCCTGCCCGACTTGGCGCGCTGGGGCCCGACCCAGGCCCTGGCCGTCGCCGATGTCGATGTAGAGCCGTCCGGCGGCGACGAAACCTTCTGGGTCACCGACTCCGAGGCCGCGCCCGCGGTTATCGCGGAGGCCCTGGGTCATGACGGATTGGCCGCGAGCCTCCTGTCGCAGGCCGGCGGGCTTAAG
>Ga0302319_10016764_pt1 | contig 13469 bp, 9 predicted proteins | sample Bog_T0_2_FD_203319 | JGI IMG/M metagenome (GOLD analysis project Ga0302319, IMG submission 203319) | Peat permafrost microbial communities from Stordalen Mire near Abisko, Sweden - Bog_T0_2 | ecosystem: Environmental > Terrestrial > Soil > Wetlands > Peat | place: Sweden: Abisko, Stordalen Mire...
TGGTTGGAGGGAAAAAGCCGCTCCCAAATCCCACGCGGAACGATTCGGAATGGATTCCGGCTTTGATTCGCGCAATAGTCCGAAACTCCGCGAAACGCCAATCCGAAAATCCAGGTGCTGCAGCCATTCTCCCGATTGTCCATACTCAGGCGATCCATCGGGGTAGCGCGCAAGGATCTGATCGAATTGCGGCAGCATAAGGTGGCCGGCATCCGCTCTCAGGCTCCATCGCTTGGAGATCCGCCGCTCGACGACGCCGCCATACTCAAGGGCAAAGTTGGTTACCCGTTGGCAATTGGAGTAAGGAGCCGGATAGTAGGTGAAAATGTCGCAGCTGAAGCTGCCCACTCCGGCCTGAATTTCGCCATAGAGTCCCCATTTGCGTCCACGCCACCCTGTTTTGACACCGCCCAGCGCCAGTGTCTCGCGACCCGAGCCATAGTCGTTCGCTCCCCGAAACTCGGAGGTCGGCACAACTGTCCCTTCCAGCGCGAGGCTTGGCGAAAGGTTATAGGTGTAGGCGAAAGACGGGGTGGGGTAGGAAAGATAGCGGTAGTGCCCAGGCTGGCAAAACGGGGTAGATCCAATAGGGGTGCAAACTGCCACACCAAACGTCTGGGTGTCGGCGCTTACTGTCACTTCCTGCTTTGAGTATTCCTGGGCCTTTGCATTGATCGCTAGAAAAGAGAAGGCGGCGAGAAAGAGGAGCTTCCGATGAGTGTATGCGCCGTGTGGTTGCATGGAAATTACACATCTCCCTATCTGCCCGTTGCAAGGGCTCGCGCCTCGGAGAAGAAGTTGCAAGCAAAGTGTAACTGCTACAGTAGACGAGTGAACGGGTTGTTGGTTATCGATAAGCCGGGCGGCATGACAAGCCACGATGTGGTGGCAAAGTTGCGCAGAATCACCGGCGAAAAATCCATTGGCCACCTCGGTACCCTCGATCCCATGGCCACGGGCGTTCTGCCGCTGCTCCTGGGCAAATACACACGGCTGGCGCAGTATTTCTCTTCCGCGGAGAAGAGCTACACCGGGACAATTCGCCTCGGCTTCGCGACCGACACCTACGATGCGGAAGGTGAGGCAGCCGGGCCTGACCTCGCGCCAACACTAACCCTCGAACAGGTGCGAGAAGCCTCTGCCCGTTTCCACGGCGAGATGCGGCAAATGCCGCCGGACTACTCCGCCAAAAAAATCGGGGGAAAGCCGGCCTACAAACTTGCACGGGAAGGTCAACCGGTGACTCTCAAGGCAGCCATCGTCAACATCGCGCATTTTGAGATCACGAATGTCGAAGGCTCGTATGCCGCTTTTTCAATGAGCATTAGCGCCGGCGGCTATGTGCGGTCGGTGGCGCATGAGCTGGGACAAGACATGGGCTGTGGTGCTCACCTGTGCGCGCTGCGACGCACCCAGGCCGGAGTCTTCGCCCTCGATGAGGCTCACACACTCCAGGAGTTGGAAGCGCTCACGGGTAATCTTGAAGCCCTTGAAGAATTGTCAATCCATCCACGCTTGCTGTTGCCGGAGATGCCCTCGGTTACCGGGGACGCGATGGCCTTGGGAAGGCTCCGCAACGGTGCGCAAGCCAATTTGCCGGAGTTTTCGTCAGCACCCATGGTCAAAGTCTTCGCCGGCCAGCGAGAGCTGGCTGGTATCGCGAAAAGGATCGCAGGGACGCTGTTTCAGCCTGTTGTAGTGATGGGATGAACCGGCGTCACGCTATTTGTGCAGCAGCGGCTTAAGCCCCGCAAGCATGGTGTCTGCCAGAATCTCCGAGCCCTTGGCCGTCGGATGAATCCCATCCTGCTGGATCGTGTCTGGAATATGGATCAAGTCTTTGTAGATCATCGGAATGAAAGCCGCGTGGTGCTTTGTCGCCACATCCCGGAAAACCTGGTCGAAAGAATGAACGTAGTCCGGGCCGTAGTTTGGCGGCAGCGTAATCCCGGCCAGCAACACCTTGATGTGTGCTGCTTCGAGCGTCGTCAACACCTGGTCCAGGTTACGCCGGGTCTGGTCCAGGGGAAGCCCGCGCAACCCGTCGTTGCCGCCGAACTCAACAATCACAATCTCCGGATGCAGCCGAAGAATCGTTGGCAGGCTCGCTACCGCGTCCTTGGTTGTGGCTCCGCTGGTGCCTTGATTGTTTACCGTGTAGTGATAGCCGTGGCTGTCCAGCTTTTGCTCAAGGAAATTCGGGTAGGACTGGCCATTCTGCAAACCATATCCTGCCGTGATGCTGTCGCCAAAGCACACCAGAACCGGGCGGTTTTGTGCCCACACACCTGCGCTTCCGATTTGAGCGGCCAGAAGCAGAGCGAATCCAAATGAAACAACGAGCCTGCGGGAAACGTACACTTCATTAGTGTAGCGAACAGGAAAGACCGGGAACCAGTTTCAGGAGGAAGAGTGATCGAAGTTCGGGACGCGAAGAAGTGGATACAGAACGGCTCTCGCCGGGTTGAGATTCTCAAGGGCATCACGCTCACCATTCCTGCGGGGCAATTTGTGGCTATTGTAGGCGCAAGCGGCAGCGGCAAGAGCACGCTGCTGGGGTTGCTGGCCGGACTCGATACGCCCAGTTCCGGCGAAATCTGGCTCGACGGCGTGCCCATCCACAACCTGGTCGAGTCCGAACTTGCCGCGGTCCGAGGCAGCAAAATCGGCTTCGTCTTCCAGTCCTATCAGCTCATCCAAACACTCACCGCCCTTGAAAACGTCCTGCTCCCATTCGAGTTGAATAAGGAGGGCAGTGGTCTCAGCCGTGCCCGCACTTTGCTCGCCGAAGTGGGTCTCGCCGAACGTATCGACCACTATCCCGTTCAACTATCCGGGGGGGAGCAGCAGCGTGTAGCCTTGGCGCGCGCATTCGTCGTTGAGCCGCCAATCGTGATGGCCGATGAGCCAACCGGAAATCTCGACTCCGTCAATGGAAAGCTCGTCCTTGAACTACTGCTGACCCGCAATCGCAAGGCCGGAACCACGCTCGTTCTCGTAACCCACGATCCCGAAGTCGCCGCCATGGCCGACCGCAAAATCGTGCTGCGCGACGGAATGGTTGTTGAAGACTCTCTGCCGTCTTCCGAACCAATCGTTGAATCCACAATCGAGCGGGGCGCAAATGGCTAAGCGGGCTTTGAGTTGGAAGCGTGCCGGAGACATCGGCTGGCGGGACTTGAAGTCGGCGCCGGGCAAGTTTGCGTTTGTTGTTTTGTCCGTTGCGGTAGGTGTCGCGGCACTTGTGGGGGTGCGCGGATTCAGCGAGAGTTTCCGTAAGACCCTCGGTACTGAATCCAGGTCGCTGATGGCCGGCGACCTTAGCGCTCGCCTATTTCATGAGCCCTCAGCCGACGACAAAGGGAAGCTTGCGGCCCTCCTCCAGAAAGACGGTGTAGGGACTCGTTCTACATGGGTTACCGAAACCATCTCCATGGCCTCAGTCCCGCCCGACCCGGTCCCATTGCTGGTTTCGCTCAAAGCTGTAGATCCCGCCGAGTATCCCTATTACGGAACCGCGGAACTCGAACCCGCAATGAGCCTGCAGCAAGCTCTCCAAGGCGATTCCGCCGTCGTCGCGCAAGAATTCCTGATCCGGCTCAACGCCCATGTCGGCCAAACGCTTCGTCTCGGCGGCCGTGAATTCAAGATTGCTGCTGTACTCACCCAGGAGCCCGACCGCATGACAGCCGGCGCAGGTATGGGCCCGCGCGTCATGATTTCCCAGGCGGCGCTCGCCGAGACTGGTCTCATTGCGCCCGGCAGCCGCGCCAGCCAGAGACTGCTGCTCAAGCTTCCCGAAAAGTCTGACCCAGTAGCCATGCGAAAGAGTGTCGAGCAGGCGCTGCCGGACGCTCAGGTGATGGACTTCAAGGAAGGGAACCCGGCGCTCAGCCAGGGGCTCGATAACTCCACTGCCATTCTGAGCCTCATCTGTCTCGTCGCCATGGTGCTTGGAGCGATTGGCGTGGCCATGGCCATGCACGCTCATCTCGAACAGCGCATGGATATGCTGGCGATCCTGAAAGCTGTCGGTGCGGGTTCGTCGGATCTGCTCCGCATTTTTCTGCTGCAAACCCTCGGCCTTGGCTTGGCCGGCGCCCTGCTGGGTGTCGCCGCGGGTGTGGGCGTTATGGCCGCACTCCCCGCAGTCTTCGGCAACTTGCTGCCGGTTCATGCGTCGCTCCAATTCCCCTGGCGATCCGCTCTCGCTGGCCTTGGAACCGGTCTGCTGACCACTCTGCTGTTCTGTCTTCCTCCGCTTCTCGACGTGCGTGGAGTGAGGCCGGTGCTGGTGTTGCGCAGGCTTGTGGAACCCGGGCCTCAGGGAGTTGGCGGCTGGTTTGCCAGCCTGTGGTCGCGTCGCCTGCAACTGGGAATCTCCATCCTGGTGGTAGGAGCGCTCGGCGCAATCGCCTGGGCGCTTTCTGATTCGGCTAAAGTGGGTGGCTGGTTCGCATTCCTCTTCACCGTGGCCCTCATGGTTTTGCTGGTGCTGGCCGCCGTCTCCTTGTGGTTCCTGCGGTTTCTCCTCAATCGCGTGCGCCTCCGCCTGCCTTCTTTCCTCCGTCAGGGCCTCGCCAATCTCTACCGTCCCGGAAACCAATCGGCTGCGGTATTGGCCGCGCTCGGCCTCGGTGTCATGCTCATTCTGGCTGTCTATCTCATGCAGGCTGCGCTCCTCCGCGACCTGCGCGAAACCGCTTCTCCGGACTTGCCAAATATCTTTCTGATTGATGTGACGACCGACGAAGTCGCAGGAGTGAAAGATTTTTTTGTCCACCAAGCCGGCGTAAAGCAGGCCCTCGATCTTATGCCGGTAGTGACCGGCCGCTTTGTCTCGCTCAATGGCAAGACCCTCGATCAACTGAAGCAAGAGCATTTCCCCCGTCGCATGCTTGAGAATGCCGAGCTAAGCTGGTCCGATACTCCGCCCGCCGGAGACAAGATCACGCAGGGAAAATGGTGGACCGATCCCGCTGCACAGAACCTCGCCATCGGCGCAGGCGTGGCTGACCGGTTGCATCTCGGCGTAGGTTCCGCAGTGGAACTGGACCTGGCGGGGACAGTCCACACCCTCAAAGTCGCCGCCATCTATCGCGCCGACGGCCAGCACCTTGGCGCGCGCGTATCCTTTGAGTTGCCGTCAGGCCTGCTCAAAGACCAGTCGGCCACATGGTACGGCGGCGCACATATCGATCCTAAGCAGGTGCCAACGCTAGAGCGCGCTCTCTTCCAGGCCTATCCCACCGTCACCGTCATCAACCTTGCCGACGTGCTCGACAGGATCGAGTCCGTCGTGGATCAGATCACCTTCGTGGTGCGTTTTCTGGCGGGGTTCTCCATCTTCGCCGGGCTCATGATTCTCGCGTCCAGCATTGCCAGCACGCGCTTCCGCCGCATGAGGGAGGCCGTCGTGCTCAAGACTCTCGGCGCAACCCGCATGAGAATCGTCCGCACTTTCAGCGTCGAATTCAGTGTGCTCGGGCTGCTTGCCGGCTCCGTCGGAGTAGTGTTCGCCAACATCCTGACTCGCGTACTCCTGCACAAGCTGGAAGTGGGATTTCACATCGAATGGACTGCCACATTCGTCGCTCTGATCGGAACTGCAGTCCTTGCTACAGCAACCGGATGGGTTGCCAGCTACCGGATCCTTGGACTGCGGCCGCTCGAAGTGCTCCGCGAAGAGTAGTCCGACACTCTGCAAAGGCCTGGTCTCCAATGGGAAGCCCTGGGCCTTTGCGAGTATGAATTCGAACCGGAACTAGAATCCGTCGCTCGAGTCCACGGCGGGCAGGATGTCGTCTTCCCGTGCAATCCACACATAGAGTGTAGGCAACAGAAACACGCCGATCACCAGGTTCGCAAGCAGGCCGCCTACAATCACAATCGCGAAGGGCCGCTGCGAGTCTGACCCGATGGCATGAGACAGCGCCGCCGGCAGCAGGCCGAGCGTGGCCACCAGCATGGTCATCATGATCGGACGCAAACGCAGGACCGCGCCCTCGATCGCAGCTTCCATAATGTGTTCCTTACCCGTCTCTTCCATGCCCCGCCGCCTGGCGCGGAGCTGGTTGATGAACTCAATCATAATGACGCCGGTTTGCACGGACACTCCGAAGAGCGCAAGGAAACCGACGGCTGAAGATACCGAGAAGTTGGTGTGAGTCAGGAAGAGCGCCAACGGTCCTCCGATGGATGCCATGACGACGCTGACGAGAATCAGCATTGCCCATTTGAAGGAACGAAACATGGTGTAGAGGATAAGAAAAATAGCCATGATCGTGATGGGAACGACAATGGCCATTCGCTTGTTAGCGCGCTTCTGGCTTTCATACTCGCCGGCCCACTCGAGGTGATAGCCGGAGGGTAGCTTCACATTGGCGTTAACGTTCTTGATGGCCTCTTCCACGGTCGAGCCGAGATCGCGGCCCTCCACGGAATACTTTATGGCGATATAGCGCTGGCCGGCTTCACGATTGATTTCCTCGGCGCCGTCGTCGGTTGAGATTTTTGTGAGCTGCGCCAGCGAGACGCGCTCGCCGGAGGGTGCAAGAAGGCGCACATTTTGGATAGCTTCGCGGGTGTCGCGATATTGCTGCTTATAACGCAGCGTCACGTCGAAGCGCGCTTCGCCTTGTTGGAACTGGGTCACGGCATTCGCGCCGACGGCGGTCTGCACCGCATCCTGTATGTCGGCTACATTAATACCCCATCTTGCAGCTGCATCGCGATCGACCTGAAGGTTGAGGTTGGGCTGCCCGACGATGCGGAAGATGCCGAGGTCCGCGACGCCTTTGACGGCGGCCATCTGGGCTTGGATCTTTTCGGCGGTGTGTTCCAAAGTGCGGAGGTCATCTCCGTAGAGCTTGACGGCCAACTCACCCTTTACACCGGAGACGGCTTCTTCCATATTGTCGGAGATGGGCTGCGAATAATTCCAGATGACGCCGGGGAACTTCTGCAACTCGTTGTCGATGGCGGCGATCAGCTCTTCCTTATTGCGATGGAACACAGGACGCCAATCTTCTTTTCGCTTGAGGTCGACGAAGTATTCCGTGTTGAAGAACCCGGCGGTGTCTGTGCCATCGTCTGGACGGCCGGTCTGGCTTACCACCTGGGTCACTTCAGGAAACGAAGCCATTACAAGGCGCGCCTTGTTGGTGAAGTCGATGCTGGCCGTGGGGCCTTCGCTGGGAGGCAGTGTGCCGCGAACCCAGATTGAGCCCTCATCGAGGTGAGGCAGGAACTCAGAGCCGATGGGGCCGCCGACTGTGAGATAGATTGCGATGGCGAATAGAACAGTGGCGATGCCAAGGGTGATAGGTGTGTGCTCGATGGCTGCGCGTACGGCGCTTCTGTAGTGGACGGTGAGCCAATGCAGAAGCGGATTCTCCCACTCCTTCGCTCCTTTGCGAAATAAAAGGCTTGCCATGACGGGAGCGATGACGATGGCAAAGACGAGCGCGCCGATCAAAGCGAAGGTGACGGTCCATGCCATTGGCTTGAAGAGGCGTCCCTCAACGGCTTGCAAAGTGAAGATAGGTAGGTACGAAGTGATAATGATGCCGCGCGCAAAGAAGACAGGTCGCATTACTTCCATGGCGGCATCGCGAATCTTCTGGGCGGGAGTATGGGTGTTGTCTTTATCGGCAAGGTGGCGGACCATGTTTTCGATCATGACCACGGAGCCATCGACTAGCATGCCAAAATCGAGTGCGCCGAGTGAAAGCAGGTTCGCGGGAATGCGCGTGAGGTCGAGGCAGATAGAGGCAAACATCAGCGCAAATGGGATGGTGAGCGTGACGATGATGGCTCCGCGCACGTTTCCAAGGAACATGAAGAGGATGATCGCGACAAGAATCATTCCCTCCGTGAGGTTGTGCTCGACGGTCTCAACGGTAAAGGCGACGAGTTTGGAGCGATCGAGGAAGGGAACGACCGTGACGCCCTTGGGCAGAATGCCGGGGTGGTCCTTGTCGCCGTTGAGTTTGTTGACCTCTTCGTGAATCCCCTGGAGCACAGGATCGGAGTCGTCGCCTTTCTGGAGAAGCACAATTCCTTCTACAGTGTCGGGGTTATCCACGATAGAGCCGTCGGGCCGATGTGTTGCCTTGCCGATCTGGCCGAGGCGAATCTTCGGGCCCTGGGCTACTGTGGCGATGTCTTTGACTTTGACGGCAGCGCCGTTGGAAGTCTTGACGACGGTGTTCTCAATATCCTGCACGCTGGTATACAGGCCGAGCGATTGTACGTTTATCTGCTGTGCGCCTTGCTCGATGAAACTGCCGCCGCCGTTGGTGTTGTTGTTGGCTATTTGTTGTTCAACCTGTGAAATGGAAAGCCCATAGGAAACGAGCTTCTCCGGATCGAGCTTGATCTGGTATTCCTTGGTCGGGCCGCCGAAGCTGGAAACGTCGACTACTCCCTGGACGCTCTTAAAGGACTTTTCGAGCAGCCAGTCTTCCAGCGACTTCTTTTCCATCACGTCGTATGCGGGGTTCGTGCTTTCGAGCGTGTACCAATAGATCTGTCCGACGGGGCTCCAGTCAGTACCCATTTGCGGAACCAGGTTGGCCGGTAAATTGACCTGGCTTAATCGCTCGAGCACATGCTCGCGATTCACGTCGCTGGTGGAATCGTCGTCGAAGATCAACATCAGGCTGGACAAGCCGGAGAGCGTAGTGGAACGCAGATGGGTTAGATGGGGAATGCCAGCCATCTGAATTTCCACTGGAACAGTGACTTGCCGCTCGATTTCTTCGGCACTCCGGCCCGGCCACTGGGTGATGATCTGCACGTAGTTGTTGGCAACGTCGGGGTAGGCCTCAATGGGGAGGGCTCGAAACGAAATAACGCCCCATGCTGAGAGCACGACTGCTCCGGCGAGAACGAGCCAGCGGCTTTTGAGCGCAAAATCGACGAGGGAACGAATCATTACTGGTTCCCCGCAGTCTCAAGCAGGAGGGCGTTGTTCACCACCTGATCGCCCGGCTTGATGCCGGAGAGAATCTCCTGGCGGTTCCCATCGAGCATGTTGCCCGCGTGCACCTCAGTGCGTTTGAACTGGTTTCCACCCGCCGGCAAATAGACCCAGTCGCGGTCGTGCAAATGGAGCACCGCATCGGCCGGCACCGCTGCATGCGTCTGCTTGGTGTTACTGGTAAATGTTGCCGTTCCGAACATGCCAAGTTTCAGGAAACCGGGGTTCGACACTTCGATGCGCACTTTGGCCGTGCGAAGTTGCGGATCGAGCACCGGGCCAATATCGCTGATACGTCCGCTGACCGGCTGATCGGGATAGGCGTTGAGTTTGAATTGTGCTTCCTGGCCGAGCTTCAGCTTGGGTATGTCATTCTCATAAACATCGCAAAGGATCCAGACTCTTGAGAGGTCCGCGATAGTGAATGCCGTGGCGGAACCCGAAAGAGTTACACCCGCGGCAGCTGCGTTGGTAACGTTCTGCCCGATGATTACGCCGGAAATTGGTGCGAAGACATCCACGATTGGGCTGGGATGATTCTTGTCAACGCCCAGGACTTTCAACTGCTCTTCGGCGGCTGTGAGATCTGCCTTGGCATCCTTCTCTGAGTCGTCGGCCTGCTCGACCATTGCTTGCGAAATGGCGCCGTGCTTGTACAAATCCTGGGCGCGAAGGTCTGCCTTGTTGGCTAATTGTTCGTCGTTCACTGCCTTCAGGTAGGCATCAAAGGCTGTCGAAACATCACCGCTCTGCACCCTGAAAAGCAATTGCCCCTTCTTCACGTTATCGTCCAGCCGGGTCTTGATGTCGACCACGCGTCCATTGGCCAGGGATATGACCGGGACTTCGCGGGAGATGTCAGGAAACACCGTCCCTGTCGCTGTCAGTTCTGAGGCGGACTCCACCTGTCCCGCCGTAACAATCGGGAATTTACCCACATCGTTCTTGTCGATGGTGATCAAATTCATGTCGGCTACCTGTATCACCTGTGCCGGCGGTGGAGCGCCACTGCCAGTCTCTTTAGCCTTGCAGCCGGAAAACATACACACGATTGCAAACAGCCCCAACGCGACCGAACCCCGGGCCATTGAATCTCCGGGAAAGTTTTTCAAGAACGAATTGGAAGTCATTGGATTACCTCGCGTCCTACAGCCAGATTCAGTTGTCCGGCGGCGGTTAGATAAGTGCCGATCAATTGCAGGTAGGCCAGTTGTACGGTGCGGAAGTCGCTCTGCGCGTTCAGCATGTCCATGAGGGATGCGCCGCCGTGCTCGTAGGAGTACGTCACAGTGTCGCGTACCCGCGTAGCCTGGTCGTTGTATTTGGCTTTGTAGGGCTTCAAGAGGGTAATGTCACCCACTAACTGGGCGTAAGCGGTGTCCACGTCGCTGAACACCTGCGCGCGCGCTGTGTCAGTCAACTGCTGATTACGGGCAATGTCAATCTGTGTCCGCTGCTTCTCGCCCTGGTTGCGATCGAAGATGCGCAGCGGCACGCTCACGCTCAGACCCAATGTCTGCTGGTCGTTGGGGTTGTTGAACGACGGGTTCCACGTGTACCACGCGCTGAGCGTTGGGTCCGTCGAGCCATTCGCAATCGCCAGTTTGTGATTCGTATCCGCCTGCTGGATCGCCTGAAGCGCCGCGCGAAGATCAGGTCGCGCGTCGAGTGCCATCTGGCGAAAGTCATCGAGCGGCTTGAGTTGGTCGGAGAAGTCAAAAGGGCCGTCCACGTCGAACTGCTCCACCGGGGTTCGGTCATTGAGTAACTGAAGAAGTTGAATCTTTGCTGTGCGCAAGCCGGTAAGCGCCGTTTGAATTTCCGATTCGTATTGCACCCTCAGCAATTCGATCCGGTCCAGGTCGATCTGGGCTATATCGCCGGCATTGAAGCGGTCGCGGCTGATCTGAATGATGTGGTCGTAGTACTCCAGGTCCTGCTTGGCCATTTGCACAACCGTTTTTGCCTGCAGGGTTTGCACAAATGCCGAGCGAAGCGTAAACAGAAGCGTTCGATCCAGGTCTTCATGCTGCGAAGCGGAAACCTGGGTGCCCTCCTTCGCCGCCTCCAGACGCAATTCGCGCTTGTGGTCGCGTTCATGCAAGTAGCTGACCGTGCCTTGAGCCTGGTTGCCGGCAATTGGCTGCCAAACCCCGTCATGGGGAGCAATCTGCGTACCGTCAGTGGCCGCCGTAAATTGCGGATTCGGACGAAGAAACGCGGTGATTTCGGCCGCTTTCATCTCGTCGACGCTCAGCGCATCTGCCTTCAGTTCAGGGTTCGAGGCCTCAAACTTAGCCTTTACCTGCTCCCAGGTGAGTCCTTGTTGCGCCCCCGCTGGGGCGATTGCAATCAGCGCAGTCATCGCTGCAATGAACAGGGAAGGGAATACTTGCTTCATGAGTAGCCTTTGCGCCGTATTCTGCACGGCGGACGCGGGATGAATAGAAGCTGAGGATGAAATGGACTAAAGGGGAAACTTCAGGCAGCAGGCGGGGGCCGGCTGGAAACACGTCCGAGCTCCGGGTGAGCCGCAACTCTTGGGCCCCGGAGGCCTGTAAATGCTATGAGGGCGATAGGAAAGCCTAACCCCGAAAACTCGGTGGTCGGTAGAGCCGCGGCCGCTCCCGATATGGGGTGCAAGGGCGCGTATAGATGGCTACGCCGCTGACAGCAGTCCGTCTCCGCAGGGTTCTGGACCGCCTGCAAGTCGTCTGTCACGGAGATTACCGGGAACAGGATCAGCAGCAGCACCGCGAGAGCGACAAACTGCAACCGCCGGTCTGTGCCTGAGCGTGGGTTGCTCCGCAGCCAAGCGCAGACCATGGAAGCTGCGAGCAACACCCATACGAAATTGAGGATCAGCTCCATTCTCAAAGCTGATTCTACATCAACCGACTTTTGCTCTCACCCTGTCGCCCCCATTTGGACGCAGGAACTCGCCGAACAACAGGGAGGGATTCACAAAACCATAAAAATCAGCTACTTGGCTGCTCATTGCTCAGCCGTGTGAACGCCAGAAACCATGGGTTGAGGCAAAGCTGCCGCGACCAGGCTCCCACGTTTGACCAAGGGGACGAATCCCCTTATGATGAATGAGTTGGCCTTGAGTGCGTTTCACATTCCTGTGACCCGTGCTCAGCCAGGCTGCAAGGCGAACCTTTCGCACTTGTTGCCCCTTCGTTCAATGGTAGGACAGCTGCCTCTGGAGCAGCATATCGGGGTTCGAATCCCTGAGGGGCAACCATTAATCCAATTACAGCCTCGATGTTTCTCGACTTCCTTCGACGTGTCTCTACTCTCCTCGACTCTTTTACAACAAGTCGCCGCCGTTTATGACCATGCGAAGTACATCGACGATCGCATTGTGATGATGCAGCTCTGGGCTGATGCTCTCGACGAACTCCGCGAGGGGAAAACAGGCCCATACTTCGTTGTCGTCCTCGCCTGGGAATAGCCTAAGCCCTCGTCCTCCGCCTAGTCTGGGCCGATTCTCATCCACAACGCCACCCACCCCAGTCGTGTTAACAGGCCCTAGGTAATCGAGAACGCGACACGCATGTAGGTTAAGAAAGGCATCCAACCATCGTGCGGTCACACCTTGCGGACCGCGCTGCTGTACCGCTCAAAGTCCATTTCTCCTTCAATGTAGCGAGCGGCCAGGATAAGGTGGAGTGGTGTGGGTTCACGCCCGCCAGAGTGATCTTTCAGGAATGACGCGACGATCTGAGCCGAACGTCTGTTGCGCTCGCCCTCGGCGATCTCCAGTGGGGGCATTCCAGCAAGCTCCCGGCGTTCCCTGATCCTGCGCCGGCACTGCGACAGCGGGCCTTCTATCGGCTCTGGCCTCTCTGCAGGCAGATCTTCGGCGTCGCCAGCGGAGTTCTCTACCGGCGCATCGTCGAATGCAAGACCCTGCCGCCGCTCGTCCTGCGCGTCGGGAGTTGAGGATGCGCCGAACAACAAGCCATCGAGCCACACCTGCGGACGCCGCGCCTGCCTAGTTCCAGTCGCCCGGAATCAAGCATAAAGGATCCGAACTTAGATGCAGTGGGTTTCAAAAGACGCGCCCCAAGCTGGGTTCCGGGGAAGACGCCAGGCCGATTCGACAAGCACAAGTATATCGGAATCAAGCGTATGGGCGTTCACCTCAAATGCACACTAAATTCACTCGAAAACCATGGCCTTTTGCGGCAGGCTCGATGTACCTTTGCTCCAGAAATCAGACCGAAGCGCGGTTCGCCAGGCCGACTGGGCTGACCGCGAAATGCAAGCAGAGACATTTGAGTTCCCCATGGATCTGTCCTGGGGGAGGGGGTCCTCCTCCGTCTTCTTCTCGAAGCAGCCGAGGTCGCGGTCGATGTTTTCATTGGATATTTTTTCACTTGCCTTGCGGTCCCCACTTTCCGCTTGCGTCCGTTTGCATTCATCCCCAAACCAGCCAGCGAACCGGCTCCGTGGAACGAGTGCAGCAGTTCCCACGCCC
>Ga0302319_10016765_pt1 | contig 13468 bp, 17 predicted proteins | sample Bog_T0_2_FD_203319 | JGI IMG/M metagenome (GOLD analysis project Ga0302319, IMG submission 203319) | Peat permafrost microbial communities from Stordalen Mire near Abisko, Sweden - Bog_T0_2 | ecosystem: Environmental > Terrestrial > Soil > Wetlands > Peat | place: Sweden: Abisko, Stordalen Mire...
TGGCAGCCTCATGGATTGAACAGGTTTGTTTTTAGTTTTGTGGAATAGACCAACGCACAAGCGTGGCTTGTGAAATCGGTCTGAATCTCCAAGTTCACCACAAATTCAGCGGAAGAAGGCTCCCAAATGGGAACCTGTTTATTCACGGGATGCCGTAGAATTGGCGCCTCGTATGAAAAAGGCACAAGCTTCGCCCCCGCCCGATGAAGGGAAGTTCACGCAGGCGTTCGACGCATGGCTGGCCGCCCGGCCAAAAGCCGTCCCATCGCTCAAGACCTTCATCGCCAGCATAAAGCCAAAGCTCGCCGAAGCGCGGCGCAAGGGGGTGACTTATGAACAACTAGCCGGATTCCTCCGCGAGCAGGGCATCCAGTGCGGCATCAGCACGCTCAAGGCGTACCTCGCAGTCAAACGCAAGCCAAAGCCAGGAGGAAAGACAGCGAAGCGCCGTCACACCTCCGGCGCGAACGCGCCGATCCCGCCGGCCAGCACGGCACAGCCGGGAGTCAAGGGCGGTATTCCCGACAAAGACCTGTAAATCCATTTATGAAACAATCCACATCCATAAAACGTCTCGTCATCGTTCATGGCGACAAAGGCGGCGTCGGCAAAAGCACATTTGCCCGGCTGCTCGCCGACTACTACACGCAGCACGCGCCGGACTGGCGCGGTTATGACACCGACTCAACCAACGGACACCTGCTCAGGTTCTATTCGGACAATACGAAGCCAATCGACATCCACGACTCGGGCAGTCTCGACCAATTGCTCAATGCCTTGGAAGCGGAGGGTGTCGCCCATTGGCTGGTTGACCTGGGGGCACAAGGCGGCGATAGGCTCGTCCAATGGATGGCTGAAACGGAGTTTTTGACCGTCTGCCGCGAAATGAATATCGCGGTCACCGTCGCGTTCATCATATCGCCAATCAAAGACAGCACCGTGTTGCTAAAGATCGTCAGCGACCAGCTTGGTTCGAGTGTCTGCTATGTCGTGGTAAAGAATGAAGCCGCTGGACACGCATTCCCAATTTATGACCAGAGCAAAACTCGAACACGGCTCATCGAAGAACTCGGCGCGATTGAAATCCGAATGCCGGAAGTGCTGGAGCAAGTTTATTACAAGGTGGACCAGCTCAATCTGCCGTGGGCAGCCGCCATTCAAAGCAGGGAACTGGAACTTGCCGAGCGGCAGCGAGTGAGAGCCTTCACCCGCGCCGCATTCGCGGAGATCGAAAAGGCAGCCGCCGTTCTCATCGCCTAATCGTCAATGTCCAACGCATGAACAAACGATTTGCACAAATTCTTACGGACGCGACCGACCCGCGGACAGGCATGGTGGACCGTGCCCGGCTATTCTCGGCATTGGAAGCCGATCCGAGCGACCCAACAGCCGCCATGTTCGATGCAGCCGCGTTCACTTTTGAAACAGTTGAAGGATTAAAATCGACTCTGTCACAAGCAGCGACCGTTCGGGTGAGAGAACTCCTCGCCGAGTTTGATGCCGTACAGCGGAACCAAATCGACCGGCTCAACACCACTGTATCGTTAAATGCAGACACATATCAGGAATTGCGGAGATGGGCTGAAGGGTACGGTGATCTCGCCGCTAGCAAAATGCGAGACCATGCCGATGCTTTGCGTCAAACGGCGGTCAATGCGGTCGCTAACGCAACGCACGCAACGAGAGCGGTCGAAAACACAATCCGCAACGCCTCAGAAGACCTACTCAACGGACAAAAGAAGGCAACGGAGAATTGGAAGGCATTTCAAGACGAGGCCACCAAAATCACGGGGCGGATAGCTGCCGCCTCAAGGGTTCTCCTATTCATCGCGTTTGCTACCGGGATGATTGCGGGCGTGGCCCTAACGATAGCTGGCGCAGCCCTCATTCGTGCTATGTAAGGGGTAGCGGTATCTCATTTCCCGTGGTAAGCCCGCATGAACGGGCATCGTGTGGCTGCGCCTCTGTTCCATGCGCAACCACGCCATGCCCGCTCCACCGCCACGAGTGACGCGCCGGCCCTCTCTCCACTGCGTTTCGTGCCAGCGCGAGTCGATATCGATTCGTTATCAAGGCCGGTGTTGTGAATGGCTGCTAGCGGCCACGCCGCCGCTGCTGTTGACGGCAATCATCCGTGGCTGTGATGTTGGTAAATATGCGGATGCGAATGGGTGATCCCCTTATGCCTATGCCGATGTGAGTGAAGCAAATGCGTGTCCCTTAATAACTGCTCCTCAGCCAAGATTTGCTTCGGCGTCCCCTCCGCTACCAGCCTTCCCGCCTTCAACACGAAGCAATAATCCGCGATCTCTTCCACGATCTCCAGGTCGTGCGTTGAGGTGATGACCGTCTTCTTTCCCTGGCAATCGATAAGGAACTCAATGATTCCGCTCTGGCTTTCGGGGTCGAGAGAGGCCGTCGGCTCATCCAGAATCAAAACTTCTGGATCGATGGCCAATGCGGAAGCCAGAGCGACCCTTTTCTTTTCACCGCCGGAGAGACGGTGCGGCGCACGGTCTTTCAAATGCCCGATCCCGAACCGGTCGAGCATCGCGCCGACCGCCGCCTGAATTTCCTCTTTCGGCATCCGCATTTGGAGCGGCGCGAATGCGATCTCATCGTAAACCGTGGGATTGAAGAGTTGAACATCCGGATTCTGAAACACAAGCGCGACCGAACGGCGGAACCGGCATGCGAAATCTTCTTCCCCCAGCGCCTCCTCCGTGAGTTCGCGGTCTTTGAATGATATCGAGCCGGTGCTTGGAAAACAGATCCCGTTCAGCAACCGCAGCAAGGTCGACTTGCCCGAGCCATTTGCGCCCAGCAATGCGATGCGCTGCCGTTCTTCAACAACCAGTGATATGTCAGTCAGCGCTTCGGCGTCCGCGTAGCGGAAACCGAGCGAGCGCGCCTCGAAAATCAAAGGAAGCCTCCCCAGAACGCGAGTGCCGCCGCTACGGCGAAGCCTGCCGCGGCCATCCAGTCCCGTCGCTCCATGTGAAAGTCATGGAGCGTATAAGCCTCCCCGCGAAAGCCGCGCGATTGCATGGCAAGGTACACGTCCTCACTCAATTGGAGACTCTTGTTCAGCAACACGCCCGCAGCCGCGCCGGCCATGTGCCGCTGTTCCGGGCGGGAAAGCGTCCAAATCATCCGGCTCCGCCGCGCCTCGAAAAATTCCTCCGCCAGACGCACCAGCAGAAAGATATAGCGATAGGTCATGCCGAGTATGACAACGAGCACTGTCGGCACGCGCAAGGTGCGCAGGGCCTTTAGCACATGCGTCCACGGGGTAGTCAGCACGAGTAGTCCCGCCAGCGTCGCCGCCGTCTCAGCGCGCACGATCAAGCGGAGGGCGGTAATCAATCCCTGCCAGGTAATTGGCCAGTGGGGTAGAACCGCGTCGCCCGGCGTAATGAAAAGCGCTGGCAGCGCGATGAGGCCGGTAAAGGCCAGAACTCCGGCCCAGGTTCGCGTTGCAAGCACCTTGATTGAAATACACGAATAGCTGGCGAGGGCGACGCCGAGCATCCATACCGCCAGCGTTACCTCCAACCTCCGGGCCGAGACCGCCACAAGGATGAGCGCAAGCAGCCCGCAGAGCTTCACGCGCGGATCAAGCCGCTGCAAAATCCCTTGCGTGAGAGCGGCATCTTCGCAAAAGCGCGCGTGCTCCAGCGTCCTAGCAAGGCTGTCCACGCTACGCTCGACAAAGCCCGGTCGCCGACGCTGAATCTTTGGAGTATTCAAGACGCTGGATCAGGGCGTAGGTTGTAGTCGTCGTGTGAAGAGCCGGATAATCGAGCCAAGTATCAGCCAAGCCGCCAATATTAGCCCCGTTCCGAACATCGCCGAGCAGATGTATCCCAGCTTTTCGCTCTTGAGAAACTTCGGAGCATAGTCCGGCATCGGCGCTGTCCAGACCGTGGAAAGCTTCTCCAGCCCCGAAGGAACAACGGGGGGTGGCGCTACATTGCTGGACGAGGCTGCGATCTGCTGCCGCGTATCCGGGTTCCTCAAATCTTCCGGCCCCCATTCGCCCCATGCGGAGGCTGTCGCCAGTAATCCCAGCGGCGTGATCAGCATCAGTGCCGCCAAACCAATCCAAAGTGGGCGCAGTTTGTCCCATCCAACCGCGTCCGCTGGAATTGCTTCATCCGCCGCCGCTCCCGGCGCAGTGCGCTTCAGCAATGCCGGGTCGGCTCGTTGCAGGTAAGCGACCAACGCGCCGCCGATCACCAGTTCCGCCACTCCCGCAAGGGAGAGATGTGCCGCGAGCATCGCGGGAATCGATACCGATAACGGGTAGGGAGCGTAAAGGGGCGCCCCGGAGGCATCATGAAACAGTGCGGGCTGGATGCCGAACTCGATAGCCCCGCACAGTGCCGAGAGATTGATGCCGATATAACCGCCCAACGCGCAGGCGGCAATTCGGCGGGGCGAGGTAATTGCGGACCGTCCGGAGATTGCGCGATAGACCGCGTACGCGCTCAGTGAGCCGACGATGGCCATGTTGAAGCAGTTTGCCCCATAGCAGGTGATGCCCCCGTCGCCGAAGAACACCGCCTGGATGAGGAGTGCGATGGAGATTGCGATAATCGAGGCCCAAGGCCCCAGGATCACCGAGGCGATGCCCATTCCAACCGCGTGGGCGGTGGTGCCACCCCAGACCGGCAGGTTGAACATCATGATCACAAAACAAAACGCCGACATCAGCGACAGCAGCGGAATAAGCCGCGCCTGGAAGACATTTTTCATGCGCTTCAGGGCCACGGCCCAGAAGGGAGCCGCGCCGGCATACATGACCGCGCAAGTGGAGGGGCTGAGGTATCCGTCAGGAATGTGCATAGTGGTTTTTGAGGTTAGAACGTCAGGTTGAAGCGCACGCCGAGCACCAGCGCATTGGAAAGCGGCTCGGCAGCACTGCCAGGATTGAAGATATATTGGGCATCCGGCTGGACCGTAAGATGGTCGTTCACGACCATCTGATAAGTAAGTTCAACGATGCTCTCGTAGTGACGCGCCGGAGCCATCCCAGCATCGTCGAGGATACTGTTGCTGACCTTTGTATAGACGAATCCAAACCCTGCGAGGTCCTTGTCGCGCCCCGGCAGCAGGCCCAAGTAGTTCAAGCCGGTCTCGAAATCAAAATCTACGGTATTCCGGTCGGGGGGCGTATAGCCAACCCGGGCGAAGCCGCGCAGTCCTTGATCCGGGTTTCCCGGTTCGTGCCAAAGCTCCTGATCCGCCAAGGCATAAATCCCATAGTCTCCGTGAAGCGTGCATCCCGTCCGGTTATCGTCAAAATCCGCTGTGTTTAGAAATCCGCCCAGCTTATACGTGCCGCTCAGTGGGCGCGACGTGGGAGCGGTCGTTTTGTTATCCGTCGGTGCAGGCGGATTCAGGGTGTAATTCACTTCCGCCAGCCAGAGCGCACCGTTGTCCGTATTGAAATTAAACCGGGTGCCGTAACGATCCGAACCATTCAAATCCCCGGTATTGCCATTAAATACCCCGGCCAGAAATGACCAGTTGTCATCGGGTTTGAACCGCAGTCGCACTCCCGGCGTGGCCGTCGGATATACCGGCGCATCCATGTTCATGGATATAGTCGGTATGGCTCCGAAGGCGCTGTTCACAAAAAGAGCCCCGTAGCACGTTAGAAAAAACTCGGTGTCCGCCGGGATTTGGCCTGCGCGAATCGAGAGCTTACCGTCGAAGAGGTCCTGCTGAAGCCAGAGTTCGTAAAGACGCGGATTATGAAAGCTGTCGATGTTGCTGACGACATTAAGGTCATGCACATCCTCACGGGTCAGGCTGGTTCCATGGGGATAGAAGGCGTCCGCCGTGAACATGGCTCCCTGCCAGTTGGCCAGCTTGCCAAGATCGATTTGGACGCCCGCCTCCAGAACGCCATCATAAATCGCTCCCTGTCTGTAGCCGCCCGTCGGGTTTCCCAGGACTTCTCCAGTATAATACGCTGGAAAGCTAACGCCCGCGCTGCACAAGGCCGTGTACGGATTCCAGTTCTGTTGCGTTTTCACCGGAGAGGCGGATGACGGCAGCCCCTGTGCCATTGCCGCCAAGGTAGACGCCAGCAGGAGAGCCACTGAGATTGAATGTGTTTTCATGAAGTCAACCCGGCCTCTGAAACGGATTCTCCGCGCCACCCGGTCGGCAGGTGGTACTACGTTTTTTAATATCGTAATACCGATGGCAAGCAGTTTTTTTGATCATTGGCGCTAGCCGGCTGATTTTCATTGTCAGTCAATGCACCTGCGGCATCTCCCGGTCTCCCTCCCGGACCAGCATGCCGAATTGACCGGCACCTCCAGACGTAGTGTAGTAGATCGCATCATGGCTAAAGAACCCGTCGCAAGAATCAGTGTTTCCATGAACAAAACACTGCTTCGGAAGCTGGACAGAATGGTCCGCGAAAAAGGCTACGACAATCGTTCCCTCGCTATTACCGGCATGATTACCGACACCCTCGTAGAGCACGAGCGGGAACTTGCGGATGTCGAGGCGGCAGGCAGCATCACCCTCGTTTACGATCATCACAAGCCGCATGTGCAGGAGACCCTGACCGAGTTGCAGCACGATCACCTCCACACCATCGTTTCCGCGCTGCACGTTCATCTCGATCATCATAACTGCCTCGAAGTGTTGGTGGTGCGAGGCAAGACTTCGGCGATCCAAGCGCTGGCAAACCGGGTGATTGGGGCCAAAGGCGTGAAACACGGCAAGCTGAGCATCACCACCACGGGTAAGGAGCTTCCCGCCTGAGAGGTATAATTTCCAAGGAAAAGGGACTCTTTGCGGAAATAAGCGTGGCGGGTGGTATTACTCCTTCGCACACCGTAATACCGTAAGCGAGCGATGTGTCGCCAGACGGCAGCCATCAGAAGACTCTCATCCAAAAAACCCCTGAACCACGGTCCCCGTTCGGTTCTCCCGCTCTGGATAACTTGTGCTAAACTGTCCGCATGCGACGCCTTCTCTTAATACTCTGCCTTGCGCTCCCGCGCCTGGCCGCCGCTGACCCGCAACTCATCCATGCGCAGGTCGGCCATCCCGTCGTCCAGGAACTCATGGGCGGCTGCTCGATGCGATGCGCCTTTCCTTGGACGACCACGGCAATCCTTCCCGGCAAACCGCCGGCGCCTGTGTACACTCTTGACGATAACGATAAAGACACCGCGTGGACCGATGCCACCGTGGGTACGAAGCTGACTTTCCAATTCCCGAAAAAACTTCCCAAGGAACTGAACGGTACCCCGTTTTACGGGTTCGATATCGCCGATGGTGATATCAAGACCGACTCCTCTTTTAAAGAGTATGGGCGGGTGAAAAAAGTACGGCTTTTCTATAACGGAAGAGCCTTTGCGGATATTGCGCTCGCGGATACCCGGCGCTGGCAGGAGGTTACATTCGACGACATCATGGCTAGCCAGGGGGACATATTTTCCCTCCAGATTCTCGAAATCTATCCCGGCACCAAATACCCGACCGCCGCCATCACGGAACTCATTCTCCAGGGGGCACACTAAGATACTTCAGCGGGAGCAGATCGCGGATAACTGCCCGGTGCTCAAACCCGGCGATGCAGGGTACAGTCCCAACCTTGTGGACCGCCCGCTCTACGACGCCACGCTCTTTCATGATGCCGCCCCCTTCGTGCAAGCCGTCACATTCAGTCTGGAAACGATACTACGCATCACAGCCCGGTTTTCAGCGACAACTTCGAACTCGACGCTTACGACTTCAGCCTCGGCCTCGCCAGCCATGTCGCATTTCAAAAGACCCATCAGGAGGCCGACGCTACCTCGACCATACCAGTCCGCTCGGCCCGGTAAATATTTCGCTCGGATACGTCTATGCGTACATCATGTATGGCCCCGAGAAGAGACTCCACGATTTTTATTCCGGCGTATCCCTGCCCTTTAAAAAGCTTCTCTGATCGGCGATGGTTTCTATCCATCGAACACCCATAATGGATAGTTGCTATCCGCCGGCGAAGACAAAAAGCACGGCTTGATGCAGCGAGAATAATTAAGCGGACCGTGTTTCAGCCCTGCCAGTCATGGTTCTAGTCGTGAGCGCTTTCATTTGCACCGTTTTGGCACCTGATGTGCTAACGCCACAGCGGTCAAATTTGCCTCCCATTTTACCCGCATTACCTTCTAAAGCTGATTTTAACTCCCTATGAAAACACGCTCAATCCTCCCCGTTGCGGCGCTGCTTACGGCCCTAATATTCAATCCCGGTCGCACTTGGGCCGATAACGAAGAGGCGGAACTCAACGCATTGCCCGCCGCCGTCCAAAAGACGGCGCACGAGCAGATCGGGGCATCAAAGATCGAAGAGGTGGAAGATACCTTCGAGGAAGGCCAGCACGCTACGGAAGTGGAATACCGGGAGAACGGAAAGAAGATGGCGGTGGTAATAGCGAAAGATGGCACACTGATCCAGAAGGAGTACCGAATGTCGCCGTCCGATGCGCCCGAGGCGATCAAGAAGGCGGTGACCGCGCAATTCCCAGACGGGAAGATTTCGCATATCAAGGAAGTGGAGCAGAAGGGTACGAAATTCTTCGAGTTGTCGGTGAAGACGAGCGGGAAGTCGCACCAGATCAAACTGGATGCCAACGGAAAACCGCTTAAATAGCAAGCGGGAGGGGTTTTGCGATCCAGGCAAGGCCAGAGCCGTCGTTCGCAACCTGGAGGAGAGGCAAACTGCGACTTCGGACCAATCCTTGATTCTCCGCCGGGTTTCGCTCATCCACCCTCCACAGCCTTGCGATACCAACGGACGGCTTCTTGCCCATCCTTATGAACGCCAACGCCAATGCTATAGCAGAGACAAGGATACATATTGTTCCATTAGCGCCAAGAGTGGTTATATGGTATCCATATTTGAGCGATTTCAGTGCAGACCAGGTTCTTCGCCGCCCGAAAGATATAAAAATCCGAACTGGTGGAAGCTGCTACAGTGGAGATAGTTAGATGTGCCCCGAAGGGGTTGTAGGCGTTGGGAGAGGTAGAAAGGGTGACGAAGGCATGGAAGGTGTTAAGGGGGGTGGCGATGCTTAAATCCAAATACCCCTTCCACCCATCGTTCCCCACGCTGGCCGCTCTGGCGATGACCCTGCTCGGCAGTCATGCCTGCATGGGCCAGCAGGCGGCGCCCACCCAACTGCCGCAAGTGACCTCGACCGCCAGCGCGTTAATTGAGGATCAACCCGTCGATGAAACTGGCCGGCCGGACTGGACCTCGGCGCGGCGGTTCCCTTCAACCCGCGTGTACCTGCAGGATGGCCCGGGGGAGATCAGCTTCGAGCAATGGCTAAGACAGCGGGATTTCGAGGACGGGAGCAAGCAGTCACGCTTTCAGGAGGAAGTGGAGATCGGGCTGCCGTACCGGTTCCAAATGGACCTTTACGAGACTTGGGCGGTGGACAACAAGCGGACGGTGCGCCAGGATGAGACCTCGGTCGAGTTGCGCTATGCGCTGGCCGACTGGGGGAAGATTCCGCTCAACCCGACACTCTATGTCGAGTATGCGCGCGTTGCTGGAGACGCGGATACGCTCGAAGGGAAGCTGCTGCTGGGGCAGGATATTACGCCGAGGTTGCATTACGGGTTCAACTTTGCCGCCGAGCAGACGATGACGGTGCCGCACGGCATCGAGTACACGCTGAGCCAGGGGTTGAGCTATACGATCATCGATCAGGTGCTGAGTGCGGGCGTGGAAATGGAGTACTCCATCGAGAGCGAGCACGGGAACCGACATAACCCGACCCAGGGATTTGTGATCGGCCCGAGCGTGCAGGTTCGCCCGACGCGACAGACGCACCTGGACCTCGTGGCGATGATGGGAACCAATAACTATTCTCCGGTTATGGAGGCATATGTCGTGTTTGGGATTGATTTTGGAAAGGTCATCGGCCGGGAGGAGTCGCACGGGTACGTGCCGGCATCCGTGGGAGGCCACTAGGAAGGAATGACCTGTGCGCGGGCAATGGCGCTGGTGGGGTCACTGTGCCTGCACGGGGTGTTGCTGGCATTCGCATTGAGGCATCCGGGTCGGGGTATGGCCGGCCCGGATGCTGGTGGAGACGAGAGTGGAATATTTTCTGCTGAGGTGGTGGCGGAATCCCCAGGTGAACCCGAGCCAAGCATTCCTCCGCCTGCGGCGGTCAGCATGCCGGACGTAACGAAGACGCTGCAGCCGCCACGGGAGCCAGTGTGGGAGGAGGAGATGGTCTTGACCTTGGATACAGGGGCGGCGGCTGTGTCGGCGGTACAGGGGAAGCATCGCATTCCGGCATCCAGTGGAGGACGGATGGGGAAGCCAGTGAGAATAGGAGCCGGAAAGGGCGGGGGCGGTGGGACGTATGTGGCGCCGAGTTACCTAAAGAATCCGCCACCGGCTTACCCGCTGGAGGCGAGGCTATCACGACATGAGGGGATCGTGCTGCTGGCGGTGGTGGTAAACGAGGCGGGGTGTGCGATGGAAGTGAAGGTGCTGCGGAGTTCGGGAGACGCGGAACTGGACAGGGCGGCGGTGGTGACGGTGACCCGGTGGACTTTCCAGCCGGCGACAGCGGGAGGGCGAACGGTAACGGCACGGGTAGAGGTGCCGGTGAGGTTTCGACTGAAGTAGGGCAGCGGGTGGTGTCCAGCACGCGGTCGTCCAAGAACCGCATAATCGTTTCAACGCATAGTCAATCGCCTGTCCATGCCGGCGGCAGAGTCCCCATGATTGCCACAACCAGCACTATCAATGTCCCCAGCGCAAATTCGAGCCATACCTTACTCGCCATTGCATTCAGCGCCTCCGGCGCGGTTTCCAGACGTGGCTTGTGCATAAGCAGATTCGACGCGCCCAAAGCAACTGTGATCGCAAACAACGCCACCTTGATGATCAACAGGCGCCCGTAATTCGATGTCACCAACGCGTGAAAGCTGCCCACAAGGAAGCAAGCGTTGACCACCCCAGAAGCCGCCAGCACCGCGACGGTCACAAGACTCATCGCGGAGAATTTCCTTGCTGCCGCACGGGCGGCAGGCAGCGAGCCCACCTTCATGAGCCGCCTTAGCAACAGCGCAAATGGTAGCAGGCCCGCGGGCCATACACCCGCCGCCAGCAGATGCGCCACGTCACACGCCAACATCCATGGACGGTGCCCATCCTCGCTCGCACCCGCATGTCCCAGCCATGCGAGCGAGGTGACAAGTGCGGCAGCGAGAATTGCGGCAGCAATCCATGTCCAGCGGGGATGGGAAAAGACCAGGAGCAGAAGAAGAGCGGCAGCCAGAACGCAGCGAACGATCCATATCTGGCCCGGCGTGGTTTGGGTGAGGACCATCCCGAAAAGGGACGGGTTGAGCGACTCCAGTAAACCAGAGTCGCTCATACCCGCGATAGCTTCCCATAGCCAAAGGAATCCTGATCCTGCCGCAGCGAACAGGCAAACCATGCACTGGCGGGAGAGTCGGCGCGAGGCGCTGAGATCGGTTGCCGCGGGAGACTCTACGAGGAGCCGGACTGCGATGAAGCCGAGCAATAGCAAACACGAGCCGAAGTGGATCGCTCGCGACAGGATCAAGAGCAACGTCATGTCGGCACTATGGGCTTAACTCAAATGTAAATGTGCCGTTTGTGACATGGGTATCCACAGAGGTTGCACGCCATGAGACAGTGTATCTACCTAGTTTGAGCGAGGGGACGGAGACGATCAGAAGCTCGCCGTTTTGCGGGTCGAGATGCTTGTCGTGTTTGTCCACCTCCTTGCCGGAGGCATCAAGCACACGCAGATCGCTGAACGGGAGGACCAGTTTCTCGGTAAACCAGATTTTTACTTCGGCGATTGGAGCGTGAACCGTGCTTCCGACAGCCGGGGATGCGTGGTCCACGAAAGCATGCGCTAACGTGGAGCAGACACTACCGAGGCAACAGAGCGTAACGATGAGCGGGGTTCTCATTTTGCCGATCCTCCAGGGCTAACTATAGGTGTCTCGTGGCCACCGAAGAGTGGATGGCCAAAGAGCTTGGGAAGGAGGTCATCTATGAAGATGTTAACGTTGACGAGGAAGCCGATGTCGGGGCCGCTCTGGTGGTTGATGGGGATGACGGCCTCGGCACCGATCTGAAACAGGCGGTTCTCGTAGAGGATGCCGGGGTTGATGGTGCCGGTGGCGGCGCCGCCGCCACGATTTTGCGGGGAGGTGAGTGCGACCTCGACGAGTGGGATGATGTCGCTGAATGGATGGGGAATGCCGAAGTCGCGGACGTGCTGCTGGAGGTAGCCGATATTGTACTCGACGGCGAAGTCGTACTCCAGAGCGTTCGAGGAGGCGGCTTTTGTGGGAAGATCCTCGCCGAGGACGGAGGTGAGGACAATCGGCCGCAGATATGCAAGGCTATCCGGGAGATCGCCCATACCTTTGCCCAAGAAGATTGAGGGCGTGAAGGTGCTGAAGGAATCAACGCCCACGGTGCGACCGCCCGTGCCGCCGATGTTCCAGTAGCCACCGATGGAGAGAATGAAACGATGCTCTGGATTCTCCCATAGCTGGTACTTGGTGCTGAGTACGAAGTCCTGGAAGCCATTTATGGACGGAGTGCCAGGAGTGCTGAGGTAGGTCCACGCGCCGGAAATGCCGAGGGCAAACTTAGGGAAGATTTCCTTGTTGAAACCGAAACCGAGATCGGTCTCGCGGGTGAGTACGCCGCCTCCCTCGGCGGGTTGATGGGCGGAGCCGATGGAGACCGCAAATTCGTCTTTCGAGAAAGGATCGTCTGCGGTGATGGTGGGCGGGAAGAAGGTGTCGCCTTCAAATCCGTGGGCGTGGAGGGTGAGCGGGAGGGCGGCAAGGATGCCAACCGTGTTCAGAATTAGAATCCGAGTGAGATTTGTTTTCATGGAATGTGGAAAGTATTAAGTTGAGGTGACGCGGGCGGAGTTAGCTGGCCGGACGGCAATCGTATTTTGCCGGGGCGCAGCAGCGGTTTAAACGACTTCCCAGCGGCGGCGCACATGGGTGCGCGGCCCGCGTGCCGCAGGACGTGTTTTCGATGAGTTAAGCGAACGCGCGAGGTGCGCGGGCCGGTCCGGTTTCTGACCAGTGGAGATCAGGCGGCCTTGGGAGGGGGGACGGAGGGCTCGACGAAGAAAGCTAAAGCGTTCGCCGCAACGCTACGCCATTTCCTGGGCAGCCTTGGCGGATAGAGCAGGGCGGACGGTCTGCGAAAGTCCATGTCAATCTTGCCATTGCCGGGCTGGTAGTCCTGCTTTTTGCCACCCTGTTCACCTTTGGCGATGGCCTTACACAGCGGGCACGGATGCCGCCCGTCAAAGGTCTTTGCAATAGCGGTGGCAACCGAGCCAGAGCGGGAATAGCTGAGTAGCATTCCAGCCCAGGCTACCGATTGCAAAGCGGCCCAGTGCAGCCCCAAGGCGGCA
>Ga0302319_10016766_pt1 | contig 13468 bp, 10 predicted proteins | sample Bog_T0_2_FD_203319 | JGI IMG/M metagenome (GOLD analysis project Ga0302319, IMG submission 203319) | Peat permafrost microbial communities from Stordalen Mire near Abisko, Sweden - Bog_T0_2 | ecosystem: Environmental > Terrestrial > Soil > Wetlands > Peat | place: Sweden: Abisko, Stordalen Mire...
TTCAAACGACTTCGTGGCAAACGCGGCTTTGCTTCCATCGCTCCTGCGAATGGAACCCTGCGGGCAGCATGTTCATGCTAGCTATCCCGTCCGTTCCCACGGACAGGTATTGTCATGAGAGGCGAAGGCTGAGAACCAACCTAGTGGGTAGGGGACGGTGCATGAGGACAACTTAGAGGCAGAACAACCCAAGAATAAGGGGGAGTACGAGATTCATTGGACATCGGAAAACGCCATAGATTTTAGGTGTTTTTAGAAAAACTATTTTATATGGGCATCTAACATAAATGTGCCCATATATCTTTGGTCCTCACTTTGAATCAATTGAATATATTCGCCTATAAAGTCGGCTTTAGGAAACTCATTGGACATTTTATCAGCGGTCTCTCTAAACTTTTGCATATCCACATATTTTAAAGCGGCCAATGCTTCGATTCTATACTTTACCGGGTTCTCTTTATCGAGTGCATAACTTGCAAGCACTTGTCCGGAGCCAGGAATTTCGACTAGGGCAGCTAGGGCAGGCCATATACGCAAAGTTACATTAGTTTTCTGTCCCAAAGCTCCAAAATCGGCATGCATAAGAGATCCCTCAAATCCGGACGTGCAATAATTAAGATAAGGCAAAAGAATTGGGGCAGTCCCTTGTATTTTTGCCGCCCGGAGAATATTCATTGCTTTAAGTTGAGCATTATAACTATTTAGGTATTGTTTATATTGATCCTCACTAGTCGCTCCAAAACCATTGTTTTCATTATAAGAAGGGAGGACTTTGTTTGTCTTTAATGTATTAATAGCCGCTGCAACCTGCGCATCCAAAACAACGTCGTTGGTTTGCGCATTAAGGTCGGCATTCAGATAGAACAACCCAACAAGTAGGGGGAGAATGGATTTCATGTCAGCTTGTAATAAGCACACTGAATAGCAAACGGCGTAGTGTTATTGCGGTTGGTCGAGCTGCCAGCGTGTCCATCGCCGAATTGCCTTTTGGAGCCCTTCTGGATCTTGACCATCGATTTGAATTGGGACTCCGGTTATGTGTGATAGCGATTCGGCAATCTCGTGTTGAATAATGCCGTGCACGGTCGCTGACTCGCTGCCAATCACAAGGACTGACATATAGTCGGCATAGAGCAGGATAAATGGCACAGATTGCTTATCATTCAGCCGTCCGAGAGCACGTAAGGCAAGAACCTGTACATCTTCGGAGGGATGACAGAGGGCGGCCTGTAGTGACCAAATGGCCTTCTGCTGTTCAAGGGCCTCGATGCCAGCAGCCCAGTCACGATTACCCCGTGTGGCGTTGAGTTGATTAAAGGCGGCGCGCACCGCTGGAGAAGATGCAATTTCGGAAACAACCCGGTCCTGCATCGTGGAGGACAACGCAGGCAAGACTGGGTAATTCTCGCCCGGCCAAGGCCTCCTTGTGGCCGCGGCAATAAGCTCAACAGGATTGGGATCGGCGGTTTTGCTGGGAGCTTGCGCCTGAACGGTGACAGTCAGGCAGAGCAGGCCAATAAGCAGAAGGAGGATGGGTTTCATGGGAGTAACGGAGCTAGTCGTATCGGATAAGCTCAGAATTGGCATTCCTTCGATACCAACGTATCGTGTGGCCCATCAGAATACAAAATAAGCTTCCCATTTATGAGGGAATAAAAATCAACTTCTTTAAATTGATCTTTTTTTACAAATCCTCGCTTTTGAACATCAATAAAGTAATTAACATTTCCATTTCTAGTTACTAAAATACACAAAATAAGGTTTTTAGAAATCCACTTTATTGCATCAAACGATGAAGCATCAGGAAGATCATCAAGATGAAATCTTATAATATCCTTTTTGGTGGTAATATCTGTTACGATGCAATCTGTTCCCATAATACCCGGTTCTGACCCAACTAAAACAAACAATCTATTGTCATATGGAAAAGGGGTAACAACTAACGAGGCAGGATTTGTAGCATTTTGACTATATTTCTTAAAGAGATCAGGCATCCCTTCTGCCTTATAGAGAGCTCCATTATTAATGCCAAACGCATACTGTGGAAGTGCCTTTATCTGCTCTGCCGATAGCATTTGAGAGAAGGGAATAGTGACGAGGTTTGTTTGTGCTGGTGAATAATAGGTAATGCTTCCGCTATTTGAGTCATAGCCGTCGAAAACATTTTCATAGTTTATCGCCAAGGGAGTAAGTCCATCTGCGTTTGGGCTCAGTTCTGTTGTAGCAACCGATCCTACTCCGTTCTGATAGGGAAAGTATAGAGATGGAGATGCATGAACAGCGACATTCAGGCAGATCAACGCAGCAAGCAGGGGGAGAATGGGTTTCATTCGAGGGGGGGGATTTTTGAAGTTTTAAAAGGTTAAATCTAGGGCTTCAAATTGAAGTGCCGGATGCAACCTCTGAAGGTAAGAGTCAGGGATTCAATTGATTTTCAACACTCTTGATAGGAGTTTTCCATTTTGATCACCAAAATAACCAATGATCTGAGCTCCACTTTTAGAAAAATACCTCATCCCGTCCGTTATCTTGGTTTTTAGAAAGCATTTGTTTTTTATATCGATAATCACGAACGAATTTTCACGGCGATAAGAGTAAAGCCCAAAGATTACATAACGATCCGAAATCCAAGTTAGATTTTTTACAAGGGAAGCATCGAGATCTTCCACCTTAAATGTTTTCAAATCTTTACCCGTTCTAATATCTGTGATGGTGCAAAAACCTCCAGGAAAGGAAGGTTCATCACGCGGCATGTAGACGGTACATATTTTGCCCCGATGGGGAATCGTCGTGACTGCTAATGGGTTTACATTTGTTGTATCGTATGTCGGATATATTTTAAATAGCGTGGGATTTGCAGCGGGAATATAAAGCTTCTGATCAGCTATCAGGATGTCTGAAATCTTTGCACTTTTAGAAGAAGTCATCGGAGGTAATGCGATCACTTGAATTACGTTTTCCTTCGGTGAAATGCAGATTACTCTTGGGTCATTGCTTGGATAATCGCTGACGGTTAGTGGAATTAACGATCGTCCCGATAGAATAGGCAGCTCCTTCCCAGAAGTACAATAGACCACATTATTGCTAGCAAAATATAGGGGTTGTGCAATAAGGCAGGAATTCAGGCAGAGCAACCCAAGAAACAGGGGGAGAATGGGTTTCATTGGAATAACTCAATCGCTATTTTGTGTCGTCCCACTCAGGAGGATACTTTAAGAGCAATTCCTTAAAGCTAGTTGGATTCAGCGGCACCGACTTGGCACGGGCCTCGGCCATAATTTGTCTGACTATTTTTGTGTCATCCAAGTAATGTGCATGGGTAGCAGTACCGGGTGCCAATCCTTTAACAAACAGCGCTACTGCGATGGATTTTTCGTCAGTAGAACTCCCAATCAAATGGGGAACTAGAAGATTGTAAACTTCCTGGAAAGAGAAGGTTTTCTCTGGTATTCGAGCAAGATCACCACCGCTAGAACCATAAACAAGGCTTCCCGATCCATCCTGATTTATGTTTAGCATCCATCCCCCGTGGGAGAATATCATGATTTTTTCAACTTGATTAAAGCTAGGAATGGCAGGAGCATTCTGAGCTAAAAGCCTTGGACTCAGGTTTAACATAGCGAATGAGAACGCAATTGTTACAGAGAGAAATTTCATATTAATAGTTTTAGTCAGAGAAGGTTGGAACAATATTTAGAGTTGATTCCCTAATATTTCTGGTGGGACTCTTACTTTTTACTAGCGGCATCTTCTATCACGAAAGGATGCTTTAAAATCAAGAAATGAAGACTATTCATATCCGGACTAATCATACTTTTAATAGATGCCTCATACAACCTTTGAATTAATTCATTGTTAACTATATAATATGTCACCACCGAGTTATTATTTCCAATTAATGTAACATTAGTCACATCTGTAGATGATGGCTCTTTATTTAAAAGATGGGGAACCAGTAGATGATATACATCTTGGATTGATAAGCTATTCGCTGGAGCTATTCCTCCGTCGCCACCACTTGAACCAAAGTTTACTAACCCAGATCCATCTTTGTTAATTCTAAGACTCCAGCCAGATCTAAAACTAAATATATCAATAGATATTATTTTATCCATGCTTGGTACATTAACTGCATCTTGCGCAAAAGAGAGTGTCGCTATGGAAATAAAAACAGCGAACAGGATTGTAATTTTTGATTTCATTAGGATGATTTTTAGTTGTTCCTGCTCATCTGCCCTCTAGTTTGATGGGGGAAGGGAATTTGAAAAAATCCCCCAAGGTGGTCTTTCGGCAAGTGCGCGGTTAAATTGTACAGGATAGCCGGATCTTTTTCACGTTCCTTAGGGGCTTCCTGTTCAAGAAACGAGATCAGCGAGGGAACTATCTGGGAGCCTCGCTGCAAAATCTCAGACTGCGCTGCTGCCAGCCTTTCATTAGGAAGGTAAAACGCCTCACTCCTATCCCCATCCGTCAGCTCTCTCTGGTCCACCCCCTTCAGCGAAAGCCCTGCCGCTTTGTACTCCTTGATAAGTTGGGCGTCAGTGAGTTTGGCGTCGGCAATCGCAGTGTCGTGGAATTGTGAGCTCAACACGGGTACTTGGAGCCTCAGGGAGCACCAAACGCACACGACAACTGCAATGAGCAGAAGCAATACTGCTGCGTATGCAAAATGAATAGGTTTCATGCTCATGCTCCACTGGACTCTATCAAGGTCGGATTTTGCACGACAGTCGGCTGATTGGGATGTCCAGCGCGGTATTTGAAGTCGTCTCCATGCTTTTTTAGGAATGCCCGACATGCAGCGACGGCCTGATCCCTCCGATCCTGAGGCCATGATAATTCGCAGGGAGGAAAGCCCTTCACTGCAGAGAGCCGGTGTGCAAAGTAGTCACACATCCGAAAGCTCTGTAAAACTGCATTTGTCGAGGTGCCGGAATTCGATGAAGTCCCTGAACTTAAAGAAGACGCAGACTGCATTTCATCATCGTTGAATGAAATTGTCTCCTTTCCTGCGCCTGTATGAATGAGAGTCCCGATGACATTCGTATTGCTTAATGCTGTATCGATCAGGTTCCTAAAGGCAGGAAGGCCCAGGAGGGGCGAAACAAGAATATCGGTGTCTACCCGGTTGCCTTTCTCGATGTACTTTTGCCAGTAAGGGACGTTCCACGTGAACATCTGCTCGGAAGATTCCCGGATTACCGGATCGTCTGGATGCCTCCACATAAGCCTAAAATCATTGGCCGGAAGCGGCTCTGCTCCTGGCTCTCCTCTTCCCATGGCATCTACAGTTCTTCTAACCCACTGAATATTAAAGGCGTAGTCCGAAAGGGCATTAGTATCTCCCAAGTCTGCTAGTTTTTCCCAGAGTAGGGTATCAAATGCCAGGTTCATACCCATATTGGAACCTGGGTGGTGCCGTAAGAAACGCCCATCCAACTCCTTCCGCATCTCCTTGAAATCATCCAAGTGGTTTTTCCCGTCTAGGGATGCCACGTCCATCACCAGATCACTAAGCTTTCCTTGGTCAATATTTGCATCGGTTTCGTTCTGAACGAGTACGTTGAATCTCCTGCCGATCAGATCACTGACGGAAGGATACTTCCAATTGCGGGGCGATGGTTCGGTAGATTCCATGATTTCATCCACTGCGGCAAGCCATGCCTCACTTCCGGACTTGTCATCCTGCAAGATGAAAAAGGCTCGTTCTGCAGGTGGTAATGGTTTGTCTTTCTGCCAGGTTGCCCTCAGTTGTAACGCCATCACCTGCCGATCTTCCTGACTCATGTGAAAATTCTCTCTATTAGGAGGAAGGCCGTTAGCAACGTGTTCAATCAGAGGTCTCGGTGTTTTAATGATGGCAAAAAGCGCCTTATAGGCCGCTTCATAAACTGGGATAATTGGCCCGATGAATCCCATTCCCGCCGTGTATTGAGACCGTGTGAGTCGATTGTCCTCCGAAAGGCATTTCAGGAGGGGTTCCACCGCTGCGTCACCTTCGTGTATCAACATTTGGACGACCGGATCATCCAGCACATTGGCATCACCAGGATTCCCCTCCTGCAAAACGTGGACCGTCTCCAGATCACGAATGAGGGCAGCAATGCGCGCTGCACCGTCGGGTGGATTTCCACCCTCTATCACGGTCGTGTACGGCTGTTCGTTGAGTCGTCGCTCTGAGTCGGCTTGAAGCGCTTGGAGTTGCCAGAGGTGCTCTCCATAAAGTTTATTGGGCCACGGCTTCGTAATTCCTCTATCGGCAGCAGTTGCTTCCACTTTTTTTAGTGCGTCGGTCAGACCCTTGCAAACCGAGAAAGCCTCGGCGTAGTCACCGTTAATATTGGCTTGCTCGGCTCGACCTTGCCAACGATCCAGCCAGATCGTTGCCATATCGATGAATGGATCTTTTCCCTTCATCTGATCCTCACCCCCATATCCGTCATTAAGCATCGCCTCCGCCGACTTAACCTGACCAAGACGCAAGAGAAGCGCTGCTCTGACCGGAGCAACGCAAGTAGGTCTAAGGCTTACCTCTTCAAAGATCGAGCCTCCTCTAAACGTCCACCCAAATTGTCTCAATACCGAATTTGTTGGGATTTCTGAAATGTCCTTTTGGAGATCAGCAGGTGCTCCGATGGATGCAAGTGGATACAGCACGCCATTCCAGCCAATGCTATAGCGTTGCTTTCCTGTTTCCGGTAATACCCAGCCATGGGTTTTTAATGTCCAATTGGGTGATTCCCTAATTTCAATTTCCCGATACTCGCAACCGCGTGGATCAGCGAGCCCATCCTTGAACAGATCCGTAATGGCGCTCACTACGACTGCCGGGAGCGTTGTCGTAGGTGGCGTCCAAGGAGTGTTCTGCTGAGGAGGAATTGGAATCTTCTCTGGTTCTACCTTGGGGGGCGGTTGAGCAATTTTGCCAATTGTCGGTGGTTCTCCTGCTGTGGCTGGCTGATCCAACGAAAAACCAACTTCGTCTGACTGCGTGTCTGGTTGCCCCGGAACATGGAAGAGCGCCTTCACCCGATAGCTGCCTGTCCGTGTCAACTCGAAGTAATCGCGCAGGTCGATTTTCAATACAGTCAGGGACTGAGTCGGTTTGAGGGTAGGGCCGTTCAGATTGTCTTTGCTTACACTGATCTCTTTACGCATCGGAAGCTCCTGGAATGGGCCGAGATCCACTTCTGGATCTGTATAACGATGTGCCAAGGGAGGGAGCTTGGGGGAATAGGATACTGAAATGACAATCCCCGTCGGCAATGTATTGCTGGCTCCTGTAGGGAGCATGAGCGCATCGGGCACTTGCTGGTCGAGACCAGAGTTGTTCTGCACTCCCACAGTTACCGGCAAGGGATCGCCAACAGAAATAAATTTGGCAGCGGAGGTACCTGACCACGGATCAACGACGATCCTCGGATCGGGCCTACCTTCTGGCCCGTTAAAACTAATGGAAACGCATTTTGAAATCTCATTTGTCGAGACATCTGAAAAAGCGATCTCAGCGGCAGGAATTTTGTCCAATTGGTAACGCCCAACAAAGCCGTAATATCTTTCCCACTTGCCATTGAGGAGCGCCTCCTCGGCCTGCCACACTCGGCCTCCCGTCACATAAGCCACCATCTTTTTCATGGGCCCAGTTCCCGAGTCGACAAAAACATCGTGTGGGTCCTCAGGATGGCTTGGACGCGATGCACCAATAGGAAAATCGGGCATCTGATAATTTCGTACTGTGCCGGAGAGCGAGAAAATGGCCCGGCCCTCCTTCACATCCTGCGGAGTTGCAGGATGGTCGAGCTTTGGAAAATGAATCTGCACGACCCTCTGAATCGTATCCGCATAGTTTGGATCTCCTGGGCGATACTTGAAGTTATCTCCGTATTGGCGGAGAAAGGCGCGACATGCGGCAATGGCCTCATCCCGCTTAGTTTGCGGCCACGTCACCACACAGGCGGGGAACCCATCCACTGCTGAAAGCCTTGATGCAAAGTAATCGCCTGTTCGGAAGAGGTCTTCCGAACATTTTACCCCCTGCAAGGAATTCAATTTTGACTGGAGAGCAGGATCCATCAAATCGGTAAGCGCTATAAAATCTCCGCCGCTTTCGGTATGAAAGCGCTTCCCGATGATCGTTGTGTTTGTTAACGAAGCATCAAGAAATTCACGAAATTCCGGCAGTCCGATCAGTGGCGAAGTCAGAAGTGGTGAAACTCGAAGTTCTGCGGGAGGATAATCATCCCGCACGAGCAATCTTTGCCAAGTGGATAGGTGGCCCATAAAGATTTCTTTGGCAGCCTGACGGATCACAGGATCGTCCGGGTGTTCCCACATGGTTCGAAATGCATCGACAGAAATACGCTGATTTCTTCCCAAGGCTTCTGGAACCCAGGCTTTCAGGTAATTCGCATAATCGGCAAGTGCTGTGGCATCCCCAAGATCAACGCGTTTCTTTCCGAGCGTGATATCAAAGCCCGCATTGGAACCTGCCTTCAGACGGACTAATCGTGCATCGAGTGCCTGTTTCATCATTTTCAGATCGTTCAGGTGGTTTTTCCCATCCCAGGAGGCGAGTGATAAAATCAGGTTGCCCATCTTTGTCATGTCGAGGTTCTTGTCGGCATCGTTCTCTACAAGCGTATTGAACCTCTTAATCATCAGGTCACTAACGGAGGGATTCGACTTGCCGCGCAGCCCCTCCCCCATCGTAATAAATGGGGTGTCTCCGATATGGCCGGAATACCCGCTAGGCACGAATAATTTGAAGGTGGTGATCGTCCCATCTGCAGGTTGAACTATATCGTCCACCGCATGGAACCAGTTAGTGGCGCCTGCGTTGTCATCCTGTAATATTGCGAATGGAGACAGCTTCGCTTTGTTTTTCTGCCAAGCCACACGGATTCTTTTCGCTAGCGATTGGCGATCTTCCGAACTCATGTGAAAGCCATCTTTCTTCGGGTGGTAATCGTCGCTATCGTGTTCGTAAAGCGGGGGCGAAATCTTGAGAATGCTAAAGAGGGCCTTATAGGACGCCGCATACACTGGAATGATCGGGCCATCATTCCACATTCCTGAAGTGTATCTGGAACACGTAAGCCGGTTATCCTCAACGAGGCATTTCAGGAGGGGTTCCACCGCTGCGTCACCTTCGTGAATTAACATCTGGACGACTGGATCATCCAGCACATTGGCATCACCAGGATTCATCACCTGCCTGACCTGAACAGTTTCAAGGTCCCTGATGAGTGCGGTTATTAATTGAGGTCCTACGCTTGGATTGCCGCTTTGGATCACGGGAGTGAACGGTTGCTCGTGGAGTCGCCGTTCCGATTCAGCTTCAAGGACTGGTAGCTGCCAGAGATTCTCACTTTGCGCAATGGCGGAAATATTTTCCTCCCAAGGTGGCTTTAATCCACGAGCCTCATAAGTCGCCTCCACCCTTTTTACCACTGGTGATAGACTACGGCAGATTGACAAGGCTGATGCATAGTCGCCGTCAAGGTAGCATTGCATGGCGTGATTGAACCATCGCCCTAGCCATATATCAGCAATACCACCGTAAGGATCTTTGAGCTTCGCTTGATCGGCACCTAAATATCCGGCATTCCATACCTTCTCTGCCAAGTCTACCTGGCCCAAGCGTAGCAGCATCGCCGTCTTTATCGGCAATTCCGTGACAGTCAAAAGACTCATCCTGTCACTCATCGGCCAGCCATTCCCGTTGCCGCGAAAGCTCCCCGGCGGTGAAACAGAAAATTCTTTTTGCAGATCAACCGATGCACCAACGGAAGCTAGAGGATACACGACTCCATTCCAACCGATGCCATAACGTTGCTTTCCTGTTCCAGGAAGCACCCAACCGTGCACATTCTCCTTATATTTTGGGGATATTTGGATCTGTATCTCACGGTACTCGCAGCCGCGAGGATCGGCCATGCCATCGCTAAATAACTGTGATATCCCACTCACTACCGCTGGCGATAAGGTTGTCGGAGGTGATGTCCAAGGGTCGTTCTGCTCTGGCGGAATCGGGGTCTTCTCTAGTTCGACTTTGGGGGAAAATTGCGCATGAAGGATGACATTCAAGCAGATCAGTCCAAAAAGCAGGAGTATGGCAGCAATGAAGGGGAATGATCCAAATTGGTAGCGTACGCTCTTATTGCTCATCGCTTTAGGATTAGGGATTTGTTGATGGCCTGGATTTGACTCCGCTTTCTGGACATTTTTTCGACTGAAAATTTAAACCGTGAATCGTTCTGCGCAATTCCACCGGGATCATATTGCTCACCGGGTTAGTCTGACGACAAGTACTCCTCGATGATTCGATAGCACTCCTTGGATCGCAGCATGAGAGGGTGGGCCAGAACCCAGACCGAGTGTGTTTTCCAACCAGAGATTTTGGAGCTTTCGGCAGGAACTATCATCAAGTCCAACGGAGTAAATAGGCAGGCACAGTGAACTGTTTGAAGTTTATCCAGATTGTTGTTTAAGAGATCCAAAAACTGGCTCTTTGGCCTCATCTCGATACAACCCGGATTGTTATTCAGAAATGCCGTCAAGGTACCATGATTGGGGGTTGAGATAAGTACCAGATGGGAGACCTGCTTACTGCCTCCAAGCATTTCCAGATAATACCTGCTGACGAGTCCCCCCATGCTAAATGCCACTAGATCAAAAGGTTGGGAGCCGTATAACTGCGTTGCCTTTGTCTTTACTTCCAAGGCAAGGGATTCAAGTGTCTCCAACCCGTCATTTGGGGTGAGAGTGACATAACTGACACTCCGTCCCTCTCTTTTAAGAAAGTCTCCCAGACTTCTCATATCCTGCGGTGAGCCCTGAAACCCATGCACTAGCAAGACGGGAGGTTTCCCAGCGTGTGGGTCACCAGCCTTAGAGGAACCCTCCGAGAGAATAAAGGCAGCCGCTATGAAGATGATGCATCTAATCATTGTCGGGTAATTTAGGAGTGGTGTCTCGGTGCTGCCATTCCTTTCCAATCAATTTTTCGAATTGAGGGACACGGAAACAGAAACTTGACGGATTGCCGAAAGATCAATTTCTGGATTCCCGCTCATGAACCTCATTTTCCCGCTGGAAAATCAGGAAAGTTTTAAATCATGTTCATGGGGATATTTCCCTATGGATTTATCTAATTTGGAAGGGACTTCACTCTTTCAATGAGCACTCGTTTTTGTGAAACGGTGAAAATTCCCTGACCTGTCCCTCAATTCGATAAATTGGATATGATTACAAATGAAATCATAGCTGATTGATCATTTTAATAAAAATGACTGATCTAATTTATTCGATGAAAGACCAACGGACTCTTGCAAGACTATTGCGCATCACACAATAAAGCGTCGCGGCGAGAATACTTTCCCCAATAACCAGATACCAGAACCAGCCCTGGCTCCACGAAAAATAGGCGAGTCCCGCTAGGGCAAATGAGATCATCATCACCAGGATCATGTGCAATCCACGCCCCGCAGATTTTGCCGCTTCAGCCGGCATTGAAAGAGGCATTCCTCGACCCCCGATGCTGGGAACCAAGGCAAAGACCGGCATTGCAATGATACCGGGCAACATCAGAATTAGGTTATAAAGAGTACCCGAAAGCAGCCAAACAACAGGCCCCATGAGCAGGATCATAGGAAATGCTATAAAAAGCATCACCGCACGGCGGGCCCCATGGATAAGCCGAGCGGGACCGGCCAGTGGTGCGGCATGGAAGATATCCGCAGCCTGCCATTGCTGGGAGTATTGCAGGATCTGTAATCCGGTTAGAGGTACCATACTGAGGAAAACCCCAGCCAAACAAATTCCGAACCCATTAGAGTAGCCCCCATGACGGTGATGATCCTGCATCAGAAACACGAACGGAAGAATGAGCGTTGGAGCGAGGCTGGGATAAAGACGCAGCTTTACATCGCGATCACGGATCAGATAGGCCGCTGAAAGCAGAAAGGAGGCGCGCTCCACCTGATCACGCAACCACCAACTCAGCGGAGGTAAGCCTACAAGTCGATCAAGTAAGGGGCGGTGGTTCGGCTTCTTTATTCGTGAGGAAACAGTTTCATTGAGGGCCTGCAAGCCGGCTTGATAATCGCCAGCCAACTTGCTGAATGCCAACCAGAGCACCAACGAAGTGATGGCAATAGCCATTGCAGCAAGCACGCAGGAAGTCCGGGAGGCGCTGCCCGCCAATGTGTCATCAAATCCCGCAAACCAAGCGGGGGGCAACAAATAGATCCACCAGGAACTCTCATCAACTTTTAAGACTGTATCAAAGTACATCACAAGCCTCGGCAAAACTTGTCCTGCCAGGACGGCACCGACAGAAACCACCACCTGAGCGGCCGTCATCAATCCTTCAAGTCGTTCTCTTCCAAACCACCGCAGACAGAGTTGATAAACCAACACAACACAGCCTGTGCAGAAGAGGGCCGAGAGTGTCGTCGAGAAAAGGTGGACAATTGGAAAACGCCAACCACCCGAAAAGAACCCTACCAAGAGACCGATCAGATTGAATGCAACCCCAAGCCAAAGAGACACCTCAACCAAGACGCGGATTTTTGCCCAGAGCATCACTTTTGGACTGACCGGTCGATGCATGAGGATATCCCCCTCCTCCTTGTTAAAGAGAATTTCACCGGCCGATGCGGCGATAAACATCCCCAAGAAGGCAAAGGTCATCGCATGGAGATACACAGAGAGAGCGAAAACCGGCTGCCGCAGGAACATCAAAGCCATGCCCCCGATCAAGGCATAGAAGATTAGGGTCAGTGAGAGTTTACTGGCAATGGTTCGAGGAGCAGCCTTTTTATTGAGTCCGCGAGCTCCGCGTCCGCGCAAGAACAAGGTGAGGAATAACTGCCGCAGGACTTTCGCCTGGTTTGGAGTTTGCGGCTCCGGAAGCGGAGGAGGAGTGACCTCGTTCATGACCGGAAGGTCTTGGCAAATTCCTCGGCGCGACGTTCAAGCTCCGAGCCACCTGTCAATTGAGTAAAGAGTTTTTCCAACGTGCCGGAGTCATGGGAGGCGACAAGTTCATCGGGTTTTCCATCGAGAAGGAGCTTCCCCTTGTCGATGATGATAACCCGGTTACACACACGCTCTACCACATCCAGAATATGGGAGCTATAAACAATCGTTTTCCCCTCTCGTGCGAGTGTTTGGATGAGGGTCTTAAAGCCAACAGCAGCATTAGCGTCGAGTCCATCGAGTGGTTCATCAAAAAATACTACCTCCGGGTTATGGAGAAGGGCCGAGGTAATAACGACCTTGCGCCGCATCCCCTTGGAATAGGCACCAAGCAGCTTGTCAGTGAGTGTATTGAAGCTCAGATCGAAGAATGAGATGAACTGCCTGATACGTGCACGTGCTGCGTCTGGCGGAATACCGTAGAGTGCGGCGACCATTTCCAAGTATTCCAATCCTGTAAGGGACTCAAAGACTGCTCCAGACTCGG
>Ga0302319_10016767_pt1 | contig 13468 bp, 12 predicted proteins | sample Bog_T0_2_FD_203319 | JGI IMG/M metagenome (GOLD analysis project Ga0302319, IMG submission 203319) | Peat permafrost microbial communities from Stordalen Mire near Abisko, Sweden - Bog_T0_2 | ecosystem: Environmental > Terrestrial > Soil > Wetlands > Peat | place: Sweden: Abisko, Stordalen Mire...
CACGCTGTTCCTCGACGAAATCGGCGACATGTCGCCGGCCCTGCAGACGCGCCTGCTGCGCGTCCTCGCCGAGGGCGAATTCTACCGGGTCGGCGGCCAGACCCCGGTCAAGGTCGATGTGCGCGTCATCGCGGCGACCCACCAGGATCTGGAGTCGCGGGTCCAGTCGGGGCACTTCCGCGAAGACCTGCTGCACCGGCTCAACGTGATCCGGATCGAGATCCCGCCGCTGCGCGAGCGGCGCGAGGACATCCCGGAACTGCTGCGCCACTACCTCAGCATCGCCGGCCGGGAACTCGGCGTCGAGCCGAAGCTGCTGATGGCCTCCGCCGAGGCGACGCTGGTCGCCTTCGACTGGCCCGGCAATGTTCGCCAGCTCGTCAACGCCTGCCGGCGCCTGACCGTCACGGCCCCTGGGCGGGAGATCCGCCACGAAGACATCCCGCCGGACCTGGGCGGTGCCGCCACGAGCAACCCGGCAAACCACGACTGGGCGGCCAAGCTCGCCTACTGGGCTGATCAGGAACTGGCGTCCGGCACACAGCGGCTGCTCGACCAGGTGGTGCCGGAGGTCGAACGCATCATGATCAACGCCGCGCTGCGCAAGACCGACGGCCTGAAGCAGGAAGCGGCGAAGCTGCTCGGTTGCGGTCGCAATACCCTGACGCGCAAGATGAAGGAACTGGGCATGGAGGGTGCCACGTAGCCTTGCTCGAACAGTTCCTGACGACGCCCGAGAAAATGCTGCTCGGCAACTCGCCCGATGCCTGGCTGTTCGCGGCAACCATCGCGGCGGGTGCCTGGGCGTTGCTGTGGCTGCTGCGCGAACTGATCGGGATCCGTTACCGCCGTTACCTCAGCGGGGCCGGCGCGCGGCCCATCCGCATCCTGCCGGACCTCGCGAGCTCAACGCGGCAGTTCTTCATGATCGCCGCGGCGCTGTTCGCGGCGCAGTCCAACCTGACGCTGCCGCCGCAGCTGCACGAGACGCTGCGGCGGGTGCTGCTGGTGCTTTTGCTGCTGCAAGCCGGCATCTGGGCCGTGCGCAGCCTGCGCCTGCTGCTCGACCTGAGGCGCGCGGAGCGCGGCGCCGATTCCAGCCTGGTCGCATCGATGTCGGTGATCATGCTGGTCTCACGGCTCGTGATCTGGTCGCTGCTGGTGCTGGTGGCGCTCGAGAATTTCGGGATCAACATCACCGCGTTGCTGGCCGGCCTCGGCGTCGGCGGCGTCGCGATTGCCCTCGCGCTGCAGAACATCCTCGGCGACCTGTTCGCGTCGCTGTCGATCGCGCTCGACAAGCCCTTCACGGTGGGCGACTCGCTGGTCATCGATACCTGTAGCGGCAGCGTCGAGAAGATCGGCATCAAGACGACGCGCCTGCGCAGCGACTCGGGCGAGCAGATCATCCTGTCGAACGCGGACATCCTGAAGAGCCGCGTGCGCAACTTCGGCCGCGCCGCGGAACTGCGCGTGCTGTGCCAGCTGCGGGTCCGCTACGACACGCCGCCGCAGGCCCTGCGCGCGATCCCCGGCATGCTGCGCGCGATCGTGCAGGCGCAGCCGCAGGCGCGCTTCGACCGCTGTCACCTGACCACGCTCGGCAGCTGGGCGCTGCAGTTCGAGCTGGCCTATTTCCGCCTGCAGCCGGCCGAGAATCCGCTGCTGGACCTGCAGCACGAGGTCAATTGCCGGATCGTCGAGGAATTCGCCCGTGCCGGCATCCGCTTCGCCGTCCCGGAACCGGCAGCGCTGGCGATCACGGCCGCCTGAAGGAGCGCAGGTGTTCCACATTGTGCTGGTGGAGCCGCAGATCCCGCCGAACACCGGCAACGTGATCCGCCTGTGCGCGAATGCGGGCGCGCAGCTGCACCTCGTGCGTCCGCTCGGCTTCAGGCTGGACGATGCCAGCCTGCGCCGCTCCGGGCTCGACTACCACGACCTGGTCGATGTGAGTGTGCACGCCGACTTCGCGGCATGCCGGGCCGCGCTCGCCGGCAGCCGGCTGTACGCGGTGGAGACCGGCGGCAGCTGCCGCTATACGGATCCGGCCTATCGCGACGGTGATGCCTTCCTGTTCGGCTCCGAGTCCCGCGGCCTGCCGGACGGCCTGCTGCGGAGCGTGGATTCCGGACACTGCCTGTCGATCCCGATGGTGCCGGCGAATCGCAGCCTGAACCTCTCCAACGCGGTCGCGATCGTGCTCTACGAGGCGTGGCGCCAGCAGGGATTCATTCCGTTTCCGCGCGCGGGTCCCGGCCCATCAGCGCGCTGACGGCAGCCTTCACCGGCTTGGCCTCGTACAGCACGCGGTAGACCTCGTTGCAGATCGGCATGTCGATGCCGAGCCGCTCGGCCACAGCGTGCACGGCGGCGGCGGCGCGTACGCCCTCGACGACCTGGTGGATAGCGCGCTCCGCAGCGCCCCGATCCTGGCCGCGGCCTATGCTGAGTCCCACGCGGCGGTTGCGCGACTGGTCGTCGGTGCAGGTCAGCACGAGGTCGCCGAGCCCTGCGAGCCCCATCAGCGTATCGCGCTGCGCGCCGAGTGCCACGCCGAGGCGCATCATTTCCGCCAGTCCACGCGTGATCAGCGCCACGCGCGTGTTCGCGCCGAAGCCCATGCCGTCGGCTATGCCGCAGCCGATCGCGATCACGTTCTTGACGGCGCCGCCGACCTCGACACCGATGATGTCGGACTGTGTGTAGACACGGAAATGCGGCCCGGCGAGGCGCTGCGCCAGGTCGTCGGCAAATGCAGCCTCCACGGAGGCGACCGTCATCGCCGTCGGCAGGCCGGCGCCGACCTCGCGTGCGAACGTCGGACCCGACAGCACGGCGCAGGGCCGGTCCCCCAGCACCTCGCGCGCAACCTGGTGCGGCAACAGCCCGCTTGCCGCTTCGAAGCCCTTCGTTGCCCACGCGACCCGCGCGCCGGCGGGCAGGCGGCCGGCCAGCAGTGACAGCGTGGCGCGGAACGCCTGCGAGGGCACGGCGACGAGTACATCCCCGCAGCGCGCGAGCGCATCCTCGAGCGTCAATGACACCTCGAGCGTCGCAGGAAAGGGCGTATCCGGCAGGTAACGGACATTGCGCCGTTCGCGGCGCAGGAGCTCCTGATGCGCGGCGTCGCGTCCCCACAGGATCGACGGGTGACCCGCACGTGCGATCTGCACCGCGAGCGCGGTCCCCCAGGAGCCCGCGCCGAGCACCGCTATCGGTCCTGGGCGCGACCCCGACATCCGCTCAGTTGACCAGCTGCGTGGGCTGCTGTGCGGGTTGGCTGGCGGCCTGCGCGTACAGTGCGTCGAAATTGACCAGCGGCAGGAGGAAGTTCGGGAAGCCGCCCTTCGTGATCAGGTCCGAGATCACCTCGCGCGCATAGGGAAACAGCAAGGCGGGGCAGAAGCTGCCGATCAGCCGCCGCAGGTCCTCAGGAGTGCCGCCGGTCACAGAGAACACGCCGGCCTGCTTGACCTCGACCAGGTACAAGGTGCTCTCGCCCTGCTTGGCCTCGAGCGTGATCGTCAGCAGGACTTCGTGCGCCTCGGGCGACAGCCCTTCGGAGGAGGTATTCATGTTGAGCTGGAACTTCGGTTCCCAGGCCGTGTTGGTCGGCAGTCGCGGCCCGTTCGGCGACTCGTAGGAGCAGTCCTTCAGGTAAACCGTCTGCAGGGCCACCTGCAATCCGCCCACGTTTCCCTGGTCCGCTGTATTGATCTCGCTCATCTATCCCCCTGAGGTTATCCGGTCAAGCTCGCCGCTGCGTTCGAGCGCAAACAGGTCGTCGCAACCACCGACGTGCCGCGTGCCTATAAACACCTGCGGTACCGTGCGCCGGTCGCTGCGCGCCATCATTTCCTCGCGCGCACCGGCCGTGCCTTCCACGTCAATCTCGGTGAACGCCAGGTGCTTGTCCTGCAGCAGGCGCTTCGCCCGCTGGCAATAGCCGCACCACGCGGCGGTGTAGATCGTTATCGGCGGCTGGCTCATACCGCAACCGGGCCGCCTCCGCCTGAACGCGATACGGGCAGGTTGTCCTTGGTCCAGGCCGCAATCCCGCCGTCGATGCTCGCCGCCTTGGTGAAGCCGAGCTTCGCGAGCGCGCGCACCGCGGACGCCGCATCGCGGCCCGTAGCGCAATAAACGATGACATTCCTGTCGCGCCACTTCCTCAGCGCCTCGGCTTCGCTGCCCAGCGTCGCGGCGGGGATGTTGCGCGCATCGCCGATATGGCCGGCGTCGTAGGCGGCCCTGGTCCGTACGTCGATGACCAGCGCACCCTGGTTGATCAGACGCACGGCCTGCATCGTCGACAGGGCGCCGGAGGACTGGGCGCTGGCCAGGAACTCATAGACCACGACGACGACCAGCGCCAGCGCGGCAGCCGCTGCGAGCAGCGGATGATGGCCGAGATAATCGATGAACTGCTGCATGGGACCTGTGGCCGGCTGGGGTTTTTTCGGGGCGCAAGTATAGCAGCGGACCTCAAGGCTTGTATGCTTGGGCGCGCAACATGAGCCTCCCGACCCCGCGACACTGGATACTGGCCCTGACGCTGCTGGCCGCGGCCGTCGCCGCCGCCCCGGATGCGGCCGCGAAGGCGAAGACCAAGGCGAAGGCGCAGTCGCAGACCCAGCCGCAGGACGCCCGGGCGAAGCTGGCCGCAGTACGGGCCCGCATTGCCGAGCTGACCCGGCGCCGCGCCCAGGACCTGGCGGAGCGCGACGCGCTGGGGGCACGGCTGCGTGACGCGGAACTCGAGGTCACCGCCAAGCGCCATGCGCTCGAGGAGCTGCAGGCGGCCACCACCCAGGTGGCGCAGCGCCGCAGCGAGCTGCAGGGCGAACGGCAGCGGGCGAGAACCGCCCTCGACGGCGAGCGTGTGCAGCTCGCCGCGGAGATCCGCACCGCCGCAATGCTGGGCCGGCAACAGGAGCTCAAGATGCTGCTGAACCAGACGGATGCCCGCCGCCTCGGTCGCATGCTCACTCTGGAGGGCTACCTCGGCCGTGCCCGCGCGGCCCGGGTTGCCGCGATCGGCAGCCAGCTTCAGGCTCTCGACGCCCTGACCGCGCAGATCGATGCGCAGTCCGAACGCTACCAGGCGCTGGTGACCGAGGCGGCCCGGGAGCTGCAGGAGCTGCTGCAGGCGCGGGCCGCGCGCGCAGCGCTGCTCGCGAACCTCGCCGGGCAGGTGCAGAGTGCCGACCAGGAACTGGCGCGCCTGCGCCGCGAGGAACAGGCCGTCGAGTCGCTGCTGGCTGAACTGGCGGATGCGCTGCAGGATTTTCCGACCGACCCCGGACAGGGCTTTGCCGCGCTGCGCGGGCATCTGCCGTGGCCCGTCAAGGGTCGGCTGAAGGCCGCGTACCACGAGCTTCGCGCCGATTCCACGCAGGGCGGACTGCGCTGGAACGGCGTGCTGATCGAGGCGCCGAAGGGCGCGAAGGTGCGCGCTCCCTATTTCGGACGCGTGATCTATGCCGACTGGCTGCAGGGCCTCGGCCTGCTGCTGATCATCAGTCACAGCGGCGGCTACCTGAGCCTCTACGGGCACGCAGAGATCCTGTACAAGTCGGTCGGCGACCTCGTCGCGCCGGGGGACCTGATTGCCGCACTGCCGGAGGGTGGCGACGGCAACGCCCAGCTCTATTTCGAGATCCGTCAGGGGCGCAAGCCGGTCGATCCGAAACTCTGGCTGCGCTAGGCCCTCGGGGACCCGCGACTGTCGCAACCCGCCGACGGCGTCCGAACTGTCGAACAGGTCGCAGACTCATGCCGGGTTATGGTGGATCGTACGCCATATGCCAGCTCCCATAGAAACGTTCCGTTCTTACGGAGCCCTGCTGCAACGACTCTTCCCGCAGCTCTCGCATGCACTGATCGCGGGAGCCAATGGCACCGTGCTGTGGGTCAGTGACCCGCAGGCAGCACGGTCACTGGATGGCACGCGCTCGCTGCTGGTTCGCAGCGGCACGGACAGGCCCGACGACATCGACGGTCTGGCCGATACGGACGCCGTCGCCGCGCGGTTCGGCTTTCGCGTGCGCGCGACGCACGGCGACCCGCTGGCGTTCGTACTGGTCGCGGTGGATCACGGTACCGATCGGCGCCTCGACCTGGCGGCGGTCCATGCGCTGCTAAGGCCGGCGCTGGACTGCATGCAGAACGAACTGTCGGCGCGCACGCTGCTGCATGACGGCGACGAACTGGCACGCATCCCCGACGAGGCGCTGTCGCTGCTCGGCGGCACGCTCGGCGTGCTGGTCCTGCCGGAGTGCAATGTGTCGCTGTCGCGCGGGGTTCGCGGCGCCCCGGGACCTGCGGACGCCGAGCTGCTGGTATAGCTGCATGAGCTGCTGCTGACCCGGGCGCAGGTGCAGCAGCGCACGCTCGCCGCGAACCGGCCGCAGTCCACCCAGGGCTGCGCCGCGCTGCCATACAAAATGATCAGTGCGCCGGTGTTCGATGCGCTGCGGCGGGTCATCGGCGTGCTTGCGGTGTTCCGCGGCGACTGCGCCGCGGACTTCCATACGGCAGACGCGCAGAAGCTCGAACAGCTTGCGCTGCGCGCGGGGCATATTGCTGCCGAGAGCTACGACTTCACGACCGGCTTCCTGACGGAGGCGGCCTTCGTCGCGCAGGCGCAGGCGCGCCTGCAGGCGCGCGATGCCTGCGCCGTATCCAGCGGCGTGCTGTATTTCGACATCGACCAGCTGCACATCGTCAACGAGATGCACGGCATGCCGGTCGGCGACGAGGTGATCCTCAAGGTTGCGCGGCTGCTCGGGAACCGTGCGCGCGGCGCGACCCTCATCGCGCGACTCGCCGGCGACCGCTTCGCGATGTTCGTCCCGGCCTGCAGCATCGAGCCGGTCGCGCGCATCGCCGAGGAGATCCGCGCCGCGGCGGCCAGGCTGTCGGGGCCGCGTGCCGACCGGCCGCTTCAGGTCGCGCTCAGCGTCGGCGTCGCGCGCATTGCCGAGGGCGACCGCGACTTCCGCCAGGCACTCGCAGCCGCCGAACTCGCGTGCCGCAACGCCAAGGATCGTGGCCGCAACCGGGTCGAGGTGTTCTACGGGCATCTGTCGGCGGAACCGAACGTCCGCGGCTCGCATCGGGAGGCAGCGCGGCTTGCCGTGGGCGGCATCCGCGATACGCTGGAGCTGCTGGTGCAGCCGGTCCTGCCGCTGGGGAGCCTGCCGTCCATGCCGCGCTTCGAGATTTTCATGCGCATGCGCGCGACCGACGGCACGCGCCTGAATTTCTCCAAGCTGCTGAGCGCCGCCGTCGACGCGGACCTCGCGCGCACAGTGGACCTCTGGGTCATCGAGCAGGCTGTCGGGCGGCTCGCGGCGCAGCGCACGCTGCTCCAGGAATACCCCGCGCAGTTCTCGATCAACCTCTCTGCCGAGTCGCTCGGCGACGCCGGTTTCTGGTCGATGCTCGAGCGGCTGCTGCGCAGTGCGGACCTGCCGCCCGGGACGCTCGCGTTCGAGTTCGGCGAGGATGCGGCGCTCAGCCAGGCCGGATCGCTTCCCGGTCACCTGCACCGGCTGCGCGCCGTGGGCGTGCGCTTCGCGATCGACGGTTTCGGGCGCGGCATCGGCTCGCTGACGAACCTGGCGTCGCTGCCGCTCGCCTGCATCAAGCTCGATGGTGCGCTGAGTCGCGACCTGGACCGCAATCCGCGTTCGCGCTCCATGGCGCTTGCCATCACGCGGCTGGCGCAGGGATTTGGCCTCGAGACGGTCGTCACCCAGGTCGAGACCGACGCGATCCGTGCCTGCGCTGCCGCAATCGGCATCGACTTCGGCCAGGGCTTTTTCATCGGCCGCCTGCGCGACCTCGACGACGCGATCCGCGAGCTGCCGCTGTACTCGTGTTTCGAGCCGCAGCTCGCCGCGGCGGGCTAGGTGAGCGCAGTTGCCGGCGCCTAGCCTGTGCGGCCCGCGGCGGCGTATGCTTCAAGCCACATGTCACCAAAATTCCGCAACTGCAGTTTTCTCGCCCTGGGGGTCTGCCTCGGGCTCGGCCTCGGGCTGGCGCGGGGCGTACTCGCCGACAGAAGTCCGGCGCCTGCCGGCGCGTCGATTCCGTGGGAGGACGCACGTACGCTCGCGGCGGTCATCGAGCGCGTCAAGCATGACTACGTCGACAAGGTCGATGATCACGTGCTGCTCCAGGCGGCCGTCCGCGGCATGGTGTCGTCGCTCGACCCGTATTCCGCCTACCTCGACCGGGACGAGTACGACGAGATCCGGATCAGCAGCTCCGGGGAGTATTCCGGCGTCGGCATCGAGGTGTCACTGGAAGACGAGCAGGTCGTCGTCGTGACCCCGATCGAGGGCTCGCCGGCCGCGAAGGCCGGCATCCGTTCCGGCGACATCATCGTCATGATCGACGGCGTGCCGGTCAAGGCCGGCACGCTCACCGATACGATCGATCGGATGCGCGGACAGGAAGGCACGATGGTGCGTATCGGCGTCGAGCGCGACGGCCAGAGCGAACCGCTGCAGTTCTCGCTGAAGCGCCAGCGCGTCGAGCTGCACAGCGTGCGCGGGAATCTCGAGGAGCCGGGCTACGGCTACGTGCGCATCGCCGAATTCAGCGATTCGACCGGACCTGAGCTGCTGAAGGCACTGCATGATCTCAAGGCGCGCAACGGTGGGCCGCTCAAGGGCCTCGTACTCGACCTGCGCGACAATCCGGGCGGTGTGCTCGAAGCTGCAGTGGCTGTCGCGGACGCGTTCCTCGACAAGGGCGTCATCGTTTCCGCGAAGGGGCGCACGCCGGAGTCTCGTTTCCAGATGGACGCCACGCCCGGCGACGAACTCGGCGGCGCGCCGCTGGTCGTGCTGGTCAACGGCGGATCAGCATCCGCCGCCGAGATTGTCGCCGGCGCCCTCAAGGACAACCATCGCGCGACGCTGATGGGACGCACGACGTTCGGCAAGGGCTCGGTACAGACGATCACGCCGCTGACCGAGGATACGGCGCTGAAGCTGACGACCTCGCTGTACTACACGCCTTCCGGTGCCTCGATCAATCACACAGGCATCGCGCCGGACATCGAGCTGCCGCGTGCCGCGGCAGCGGCGGGCGGCGCCGACAGCGAGCTCAAGCTCGCACTGCAGGAACTGAAGTCGCCAACGGTGCTGCGGGGCAACGCGCTGACCGCACGCATCCGCTAGGGCCTCTGGCAGCCGTGCGTAGCACCCGCTCGATCGAGATCCTCTGCCTGAGCCTGGCGGCGCTGGTGCTCATCTGGTCGCGCGCAATCTTCAGTCACACCGGTTTGACCCTGGCGCTGCTCGGCGCGTTCTGCGGGGCGATTCTGGCGTTCCGCTCGCAGCGGCTGTTCCGCAACCGTACCCGTCTGCGGCTGCTGGTCGAGTCCTGGTCGATGATGGCCTTCGTGACCGGTGTGCTGTACCTGACCGGGCGCAGCGTGAGTCCGATGCTGAACCTGTACCTGCTGCCGGTGATCCTGAGCGCGCTGACGCTGGGACGGCTGGTCACCTTGCTGCAGGTCGGCGCGATCTGCGCAATACACCTCGTGCTCGCACTGGCGACGCCGGGGGTGCAGGTGCTGTCGCTGGCCTATGCGAGCGCCGCCGTCGGCGAACTGTCGCCGATCCTGCTCGTCGCCTACCTGACCGCGACGCTGGCCGCTGACGTGACCGAGGCACGCGAGCACATCGAGACGCTCGCACAGACCGATCCCCTGACCGGGCTGCTGAATCTGCGCACTTTCACGTCCGCCTGGCAGCGGGTCCACGCCGCCAGCGAATCCGCGCAGACTCCGTACGCGGTGCTGATGGTGGATGTCGACCACCTGCGCAACGTCAACGATGCGTTCGGGCATGCGGCCGGCGACAGTGTGCTGAACCTGGTCGCCCGTTCCCTGCAGCGCAGTATCCGCAACACGGATTTCGCGGCGCGCTACGCGGGCGATGAGTTCACGGTCCTGCTGCCGGGCGCTACGCGGGAAGTTGCCGATGAAGTGGTCGCGCGCGTCCGCAACAACGTCTATAAGACCACCCTCGACCTCGGGTCGCGGATGATCCGCAGTACCGTGGCGATCGGCGTCGCGATCCATCCCCGCGATGGCCGCGAGATCCGCGACCTGCTGGGTGCGTCGGAGGCCAACATGTATCGCGACAAGGAACTGCGCCGGCCGCCCGCCGCGAGTGCCTGAGGCCATTCCGGCGTCCCGCAGGCCCCACGGGCGGAAATTTCAGTTGCGGCGCTGCAAGTATTCTGTAAAGTTCGCTCTTGATCACAGAAAACGAGGTGCACCATATGTTTAGGTGCACTACGTTAAGTCGAATGGAGAGAGAGCCCCGAATGAATCGCACCGCAGCAAGACGCCTCTTTCCCCTTCCTACCCTGCCTGGCCGGGTGCTTGCCTTGGCCCTCGTGTGTTCGCTCTGCGCACTGCCGGCGGTTTCCCAGCCGCTGCGTGATCCGGCGCTGAAATCGAGCGGGGTGCTGGTCGTCGACGAGAGCGATTCCTCGGTACTGATGTCGAAGCACGCCGACGTTGCCTCGCCGATCGCCTCGATCACCAAGCTGATGACCTCGCTGGTCGTGCTCGATGCAAAACAGCCGATGGACGAGATGCTGACGGTCAGTCCGGCCGATGTCGCGGTAGGTCGCGGCTCCGTGTCGCGCCTCAGCGTCGGTACAACCCTGTCCCGTGCCGACCTGATGCACCTGGCGCTGATGTCGTCCGAGAACCGCGCCGCGCACACGCTCGGCAGCAACTATCCCGGCGGACTGCCGGCGCTGGCGGCGGCGATGAACGAGAAGGCGAAGGCGCTCGGCATGACCAGCGCGCACTTCGTCGAACCGACCGGCCTGTCGAGCGACAACGTTGCGAGCCCGTCCGACCTGTCCAAGCTGGTACGCGCGGCCTCGCAGAACCCGACGATCCGCGCCTACTCGACCGATCCCTCCTACGCGGTCCGCATTCACCGGCGCATGGTCGAGTTCCGCAATACCGACAAGCTGGTCGCCAATCCGACGTGGAACATCGTCGTGCAGAAGACCGGCTACATCACCGAGGCCGGACGCTGCCTGGTCATGGAAGCCGTGATCGAAGGACGTTCGGTCGTGATCGTATTGCTCGATTCGTTCGGCAAATACACGCGGCTCGCCGACGCAACCCGCATCAAGCGCTGGATGGAAGCGAGCCTGCGCCGCGGCGGCTCGATCACACAGGTCTCGATGCGCTAGAGGCGCCTGAGCGCGGTTGGACCTCTCCGCATACATCGCTTGATCCGTTTCCCGTAACGCATCACGCGATAACGCGTTACGAACGGGAGAGCAACCATGGCAGGACCTGCGGAGCGGATGAAGGCCATGCGCGAGCGACGCGGCACCTGTGGCTTGCGCGGCAAGAGAGCCCTTACCGTGGCGGTGGTCCTGCTGCTGGTTGCAGTCCGCGGTGTAACCCAGGAACACCAGCACGGCGATGGTGAGGTTCTGGGGGAAGTGCATTTCGCGACATCATGCAACGAGTTGGCGCAGAACGACGTCAATCGCGCGGTCGCTCTGCTGCATTCCTTTCAATTCAGCCGGGCCATCGACGAATTCAATGCGGCCTTACAGAAAGATCCGACGTGTGCCATCGCCTATTGGGGAATTTCCCTCAGCGACTGGGGCAATCCGTTCGCACCGGGACAGAAGCCCAAGGCTCAGTTGCAACAGGGGCTGAAGAGCGCAAAACAGGGGGAAGAAACAGGCGCAAAGACGGAGCGCGAACGCGCCTACCTGGCGGCAATGGAAAAGCTGTACACCGACTATGAAAGCACGCCGCAGAAAGTACGCCTGCTTGCCTATCGCGACGCCATGGAAAGCGTTTCCGGGAAATTCCCGGCGGACCACGAAGCACAGATCTTCTATGCGCTGGCGCTTGCAGTGGCGGCTGATCCTGACGACAAGACGTACACGGACCAGATAAAGGCAGGAGATATTCTCGAGAAACTGTTTGCGCAGGAGCCGACCCATCCGGGTCTGGCGCATTACATTATCCACGCCTACGACGTCCCCGCATTGGCGGATCGCGCCCTGGCCGCGGCACGGCGTTACGCGGAGATCGCCCCGGACGCGCCCCACGCCCTGCATATGCCATCACATACGTTTACCCGGCTCGGATACTGGCAGGAGTCAATCGACAGCAATCTGGCTGCCGCCGCCGCCGCCCGGCGTCAGGGGCAAACTGCCGAGGAGTTGCATGCCAGCGACTACCAGACATACGCCTACTTACAAACGGGGCAGGACGACGCGGCAGCGCGGATTGTGGCGGCGCTGCCGGAAATCGCCTCGCGCTTCGATCCCAAGGCGCTGCTGGTTGGCGCGGGTCCGCCCGCTGCCGGCTATTTTGCACTCGCCGCCATTCCGGCCCGATACGCGCTCGAACGGCGCGACTGGAAGCGGGCCGAAGGCCTGCCTCTGTCAGAGACTCCCTTTGCGTACGCGGACGCGATCACCTGGTTCGCCCGCGGCCTGGGTGCGGGCCGACTGAGACACGCCGAGGAGGCGAACCAGGCAACACTGGCGTTGCGGCAAATTCAGGAGCGCCTTTTGAACGCCAACGAACGTTACTGGGCGCGCCAGGTGGAAATTCAGGCTACGACAGTTTCGGCATCCGCAGCGCTGGCCGCAGGCAATAACGAGGAAGCGCTGCGGCAGATGAAACTGGCTGCGGACATGGAAGACGAGACTGAAAAAAGCGTGGTAACGCCGGGTCCGCTTGCCCCGGCGAGGGAATTGCTCGGCGAGATGCTATTGGACATGCATAAGCCGACCGAGGCCTTGGCGCAATTCGAGGCGACGCTGAAGAAGGAGCCCAGGCGCTTCTGGTCATTGTACGAAGGGGCGCGCGCCGCGCGGCTCAGCGGGCGCGGCGATTTGAGTCGGAAGTATTTTAGCGAGCTGCTTGCGGTTTGTGTGCACTCTGACCAGCCCGGGCGATCCGAAATCCAGGAAGCACGCGACGCATTGGCGAAGCATTGAGCGCCAGCCAAGCTACCCCGAACCGCATGCAGTCACGCGTGATTGACAGCGACTCGATGAGCAGGCTCGCTGTCCTGACAATTGCTGTCACGATGGGGGGTGGGAGCGAGTTCCTGGTCGGCTGCTCGCGGTCACCTTCCTCGTCCGTTCTTTCGCCGGATCAGGTTACGGCGCATATTTCCGATAGCTCGGTCATTGGCCCATTTTCCCATGTGAGCTCGAGCGCCGACCTTGTCGCGAGAGCCCAGGCGGTTAGCGCCAGGGACTACACCGCTGCCATCAGTCTCTACAAAAAGGTCGCCGGGCAGGCGGATCGGACCGCTGAAGGCCAGGCCGAGACGCGCATTGCATAAATGTATTATTTCGCTCTGGGGCGAGCGCAACGCAAGGCGTCACCTGGTCCTTCGACTGGATAGGTTGGAGTTACCTCGGCGCATATGGC
>Ga0302319_10016771_pt1 | contig 13467 bp, 10 predicted proteins | sample Bog_T0_2_FD_203319 | JGI IMG/M metagenome (GOLD analysis project Ga0302319, IMG submission 203319) | Peat permafrost microbial communities from Stordalen Mire near Abisko, Sweden - Bog_T0_2 | ecosystem: Environmental > Terrestrial > Soil > Wetlands > Peat | place: Sweden: Abisko, Stordalen Mire...
CATGGTTCGAGACGGCCCCTTAGGGGCCTCCTCACCATGAGGGGGTTGTTCAACCCGTCCGGCGCAATGTCAAATTGATCCGGCCGGGCGGCGACAGCAATGTCGATGTTCCCGGCAAAATCCTGTCGACGCCGTGGAACATTTTTCGCGCCGGGCCGCCAAAGACGAGCACGTCGCCCGACTCCAGCACCAGCGTTTGCGTCGGGCCGCCGCGCTCTTCGCCGCCAAAGCGAAAGCGGCAGGAGTCGCCGAGCGACAAGGAAAGGATCGGCGCGGAAAAGTCTTTTTCGTCGCGGTCCTGATGCGCGCCCATGCGCGCCTGCGCGTCGTAGAAATTGATCAGACAAGCGTCCGGCGCGCCAGCGTCATCGGAAAAATCGCGCCACAGCCGCATGACGCGCTCCGGCATGGGCGGCCAGGGCAGTCCCGTTTGGGGATGGGTGTTCTGGTAGCGATAGCCGGTCACGTCCGACACCCAACCCAGAGCGCCGCAATTGCTCATGCGCACGGACAAAGGCTTGCCGCTGCGCGGCATGGTCGGGCGATAAAGCGGCGCCGCGCGCAAAACCTCGCGCAAATCGGCCAGCAATGCCTCCTGCTCCGCCCGATCGAGCGCCGTTTTATAGAGGCGCAGACCGGGTTTGAGAGGCAGGGGCTTCAGTTTGGCAACTTTAATTAGGTTTGGCGCCGCCTTTGGCGACGCCGACCTTGGCCGGGCGCAACACGCGATCGCCGATGGCATAACCTTCCTCGACCACTTGCGCGACGGTTCCGGGAACCAGACTTTCGTCATGGGCCTCGAACAGGGCCTCGTGGAAGTTCGGATCGAATTTCTGGCCCTTGGGCTCCAGCTTGCGCACACCATGGCGGGAGAGGCGCGACAAGAAGTCGCGCTCGGTCAGCTCGATGCCCTCGACGAAGGATTTCAGCGCGGTGTCAGCCTCGGCGCGGGCCTCGGCGGGGACGCTTTCCAGGGCGCGCTTGAGATTGTCGCCAAAGGTCAGCATGTCGCGCGCAAATGAAGTCACGCCATAGAGCTTGGCGTCGGCGACTTCCTTATCCGTGCGGCGGCGAAGGTTTTCCATTTCCGCCAGCGTGCGAAGCACCTTGTCCTTGAGGCTGGCGTTCTCGGCTATCAAGGCCTGCACAGCGGCCGCGTCGCGTTCGGCGTCGCTCTGGACCTGATCTGTCGCGGTCTGGGATTGGGCGTCTTCCGTCTGAGCAAGGGTTTCGTCCTGCGGGTTGTTTCCGTTCATCGTCCAGCCAATCGTTGTTGCCCAAAGACTTTTCTGATCCGAGGGAGTCGGATCGGAAAAGGCTTTCGTTTTTCAAGTGCTGCGTTTTCCCAACGAAAACGCTTTCGGCCTGCATATCGCCCCGGGCACGGTAAAAATCAAGCTTGCCGCTTGGTGTTGAACACGTCGAGCAGATGTCGGCACACCGCGCCCTGCCGCGCCGGATTAACGACTTTGGCCCCCGTCAGATCCGTCACATAGAAGGTGTCCACCGCCTTTTCGCCGAAGGTGACGATATGGGCCGAGGCGATGTTGAGGTTGAGCCGCGACAAGGCGAAGGTCAGGTCGAACAGGAGTCCGGGGCGGTCGAGGCCGGAGACTTCGATCACGCTGTACATATGCGACAGGCTGTTGTCGATGACCACATCCGGCGGCACCGAAAAAGTATCGGCCCGCGCTTGCGCGGCGCTGGCCTTGACGGCGACCAGATCGCTGAGGCGGATTTCGCCGCGCAAGGCCTGTTCGATCGAGCGGGCGATGCGCTGGCCGCGCCGCGTTTCGTCCTCGTCGAGATCGAAGGCGCGGGAGATCGAGATGGTGTCCAGCGCCAGACCGTCGGTAGTGGTGAAGATCTGCGCGTCAACGATATTGGCGCCCGAGGCGGCGCAAGCCCCCGCGATGATCGACAGCAGGCGGGGATGGTCGGGCGCGACGACGGTGAGTTCGGTGACGCCGCGAAAGGCGTCGGTGGACACTTCCGTCGCCAGCGAATGCATTTCCACCGCGCTGGCGTGCAGCAGCAGGGCGTGCTGGACCTTATGCGGAAGATCGACCTTGAGCCAATAGGCCGGATAATGGCGCGCGCCATATTCGGCGAATTCGTGGTCCGACCACGCCGGCAGTTGGACCCGCAACTCCTGCTGTCTCTGGGCGACGCGGCGCTTGCGGTCGACCGAGGAATGGCCGCCGGCCAGCACGATTTCGGTTTCCCAGTAAAGCGTGCGCAGCAACTCGCCCTTCCAGCCGTTCCACACGCCGGGACCGACCGCCCGAATGTCGCAGACCGTCAGGACCAGCAACATTTTCAACCGCTCGATCGTCTGCACCAGCTTGGCGAAGCCTTCGATGGTGCGCCGGTCGCCGAGATCGCGGCTCTGGGCGATATTGGACATGACCAGATGGTTTTCCACCAGCCAGGCCGCCGTCTCCGTCTCAGCCTCGTTCAAGCCCAGACGCGGGCATAGCTTGCGCGCGATCTGCGCCCCGAGGATGGAATGATCCTCCTTGCGGCCCTTGGCGATGTCATGAAGCAGCAGGGCCACGTAAAGGGCGCGGCGATGCGAGATGGACGGCGCGATTTCGCTGGCCAGCGGCAATTCGGTCGGGCTTTGGCCCAATTCCACCGCAGCCAGTTCCCCCAGCGCGCGCAGCAAATGCTCGTCCACCGTGTAGTGGTGGTACATGTTGAACTGCATCATCGCGACGATGCGGCCGAAATCGGGAATGAACCGGCCGAGCACCCCGGCTTCGTTCATCAGCCGCAGGGTGCGTTCGCTCGATTGCGGCGTAGTGAGGATTTCGATGAACAGCCGGTTGGCTTCCGGGTCGGCGCGCAATTTCGCATCTATGCGCGGCAGGGACTGACTCACAAGCCGCAGAGCGTCGGGATGGATCGGCAATTCATGGCGCGCCGCCACCGAGAACAGGCGGATCAGATTGATCGGCTCCTTGTCAAACACGTCGGCCGAGGCCACGGTGACGCGGTCGGTCTCCAGCGCAAAGGGGCCGAGATCCCTCGGCTTGGACCGCCGCCGCAATTTTCCGACAAAGCGGTTAAAGACGGCGCGCGGCTTGGCCTGGCGCTCCTCCATCGCGGCGCAGACGACATTGGTCAGATCGCCGACATTCTTGGCGATGGTGAAATAATGCTTCATGAATCGCTCGACCGCCGAAAGGCCGTCGCGCGTCGAATAGCCGAGCTTCTCCGCGACGGCGCGCTGCAAATCGAAACTCAGCCGCTCCTCGGCGCGGCCGGTGACGAAATGCATGGTGCAGCGGACTTTCCACAAGAAAGTCTCGCAGCGGCGAAACAGCCGCAATTCCTGTTCGCTGAACAGGCCGACGCCGACCAGCGCCTCGGCGTCCTGCACGCGATAGACGTATTTCGCGATCCAGAACAAGGTGTTCAAATCGCGCAAGCCGCCCTTGCCCTCCTTGACGTTGGGCTCCACCAGATAGCGTGACGCGCCGGCGCGCTGGATGCGCTCGTCGCGCTCCGCCAGCTTGGCGGCGACGAATTCCGGAGCGGAATTGCGCACCACATCATGATCGAAACGCACAAGCAAGCTATCGAGCAGGGTCCGGTCGCCCAGAATGAAGCGGCATTCGAGCAGGGTGGTGCGAATGGTCATGTCGGCCTTGGCCTGTTTCAGGCATTCCTCGACCGTGCGCGTGGCGTGACCGACCTTCTGCTTGAGGTCCCACAACAGGTAAAGCATGGCTTCGATGACCGCCTCGTCGCCGGCGCGATTGTTGCCGCGCAGCAGAAAAAGCAGATCGATGTCCGAGCCGGGCGCCAGCGCGCCGCGTCCATAGCCGCCCACCGCGACGATGCACAGGCTGCCCGACGCCGCGCCGGGCTGGATGAATTTCACCACGCAGGAATGGATGGCCCGCAACAGCTCGTCTTCGACATAGGCCATATGCGCGCCGCAGGCGAGGCCGGAGCCTTTGGCCTCCAGGGCGCGCCGTGCGGCCTCCCTGCCCTGGTCCAGCGCCCGCGTAAAGACATCGACCACGGATTTGCGGAATTCGGCGCTGCCGGCTCCTTGCGTCCTGGCCAGTTGGGCGACTTCCGCGTCGATCGCGGCGCGGTCGATCAGCGCCTTCATGGGAAGGTCGAGCCGCGGCCCCGTCCATTTTGGAGCGGGTCCGGTTTCCTTTGGGGCGACGCTTGGCAGCACATTCATCCTGTCGCCTCCAGAGCAGCCTGTCTGACTTCGATCGCGTCCCAGATGGCGGCGGCGACATCGGGGCCGCCGGTGCGCTGGATCGCCCGGATTCCGGTGGGCGAGGTGACGTTGATCTCGGTCAGGAAGCCGTCGATCACGTCGATGCCGACAAAAAGCAACCCGCGCCTTTTAAGCTCCGGCCCGAGGGTCGCGCAGATTTCCTTTTCGCGCGGCGAAAGCTCGGCGGCTTCGGCGGCGCCGCCGCGCACCATGTTGGAGCGGATGTCATTGGCCGCCGGCACGCGGTTGACCGCGCCACAGGGCTGGCCATCGACGAGGATGATGCGCTTGTCGCCGCGGCTGACGGCGGGCAGGAATTTCTGCACCACCCATTGCTCGCGAAAGCTGGTGGCGAAAAGATCGAACAGCGAGCCGTAATTGGAGTCCTGCGCCAGCAGCCGGAAGACGGCGGCGCCGCCATGGCCATGCAGCGGCTTCATTACCACTTCGCCATGTTCGGCGCGAAAGGCGTCGATCGCCGCCTTGTCGCGGGTGACCAGAGTCGGCGGCATGAGTTGGGGATAATCCATGACAAAGATTTTTTCGGGCGCGTTGCGCACGCTGGCCGGGTCATTGACCACCAGCGTGGCGCCGCCGATCTTTTCGAGCAAATGGGTCGAAGTGATGTAGGCGAGGTCGAAGGGCGGGTCCTGGCGCAGGAGCACGACATCCATGTCGCGCAAATTGGTCTCAAAGGCCGGGCCGAGGTCGAAATAGTCGCCCTTGATGTCGCGCACCGCCAGCTTTTGCACCGTGGCCACGACGTCGGAGCCGCGCAGCGAGAGCTTGTCCGGCGTGTAGTAGAAAATCTCGAAGCCCCGCTTCTGCGCTTCGAGCAGCAAAGCGAAGGTCGAATCGCCGACGATGTTGATGCGTTCGATGGGGTCCATCTGAACCGCGATTTTCCTGCTCATTCTCAGCTTTTGCTCCGGACTACAGTGTTATTCCCTACGCGGACCTTCGGTTCAAGCGAAGCGGAAACCGGTTCGCGTCAAAGACAACGCGTCAAACGAAAAAACAATCGAATCACGCCAGACGACTGCCGCATATTTCCACATTCTTTTATGGATTGGCCGCGCCTGGCAAAGCAAGGTCGTCCCCGGCCCTTCGGTTTGCAACATGGCGACGATATTGGCTTTTTTTGAGCCTCGCATCTCATTTAGACACGGCGCAGAGACGAATCTGGTCTGCCGCATTGCCGGAGATCGCCGCGCCGCGCCATTGCTGGAACTGCGATCATTGGTCGCAGCGCCGCCGGCGCCGCAATCCTCGATGAGATTATCGGTGATTGCCGCGCCGCGAAAGCCAAATTCCACTTATCGCTGTCTCGTTCAAAGCCTTGCAGCGGTTGCTTGCTGCGCCCATTTGCACTGCGGGGACAGGCTTATGTCGGGCGGCGCCTGTGAAATTTTGATTTGCGCTGACCGGCCGCCGGCCATGATCCCCGCATCGAAACCTCGGAGGCATGATCGATGATCCGCACTCTTCTTCCTCCCCTGACCGCGCTTGCGATTTGCGCATCCAGCGTTTTCGCCGTCGCGGCGCCGGTCGAGCCGCCCGCGCCGGCAATGGCGATGGAGCAGCATTGGGCCGCCGACCGCGCCGCCATGCTGGACGCCGGACTCGCCGGGCTCAAGGCCGGCCTGAAGCTGAACCCCGACCAGGAGAAGCTGTGGCCGTCCTTTGAAGCCGCCATTCGCGACGCCGCCAAACTGCACATGGACCAGATGATGGCCATGATGGATCACGCACAATCGATGGGCGGCATGCCGCCGCACACGCCGGATGCGGATCACGCGGATCACAAGGACATGAGCCAAAAGGACATCAGCCAGGCTGCCCCGGCGGTTTCGCCGGTCGACCGGCTGGACGCCCTGGCGCAGGACATGTCGAATCGAGGCGCCGCGCTCAAAAAAGTCGTGGACGCCGCCAAGCCCTTGTACGACAGCCTCGACGAATCTCAGAAGCGGCTCTTCAGCATGCTTGGCGGGGATATGCTCATGGCGCCACATGGCCACGGCATGGGCATGATGGACGAAGGCGGCATGGGCATGATGGGAAGTGAGCGCATGAGGGGGGCTGGGCCGTCCCGCGACGAAGATGAAGACGACGAAGACGACGACGAGGACTAGCCTCCTGGGCCATGCTTAAGGTTGCGAGGGGCGCGGCCGTCATTCGGTCGCGTCTTTTTTTGGAGGCCTCGTCTCCAAAAATCCCGGCGGATGAAAATCGAACCGATTGCGCGTTAGACGTCGACGCCTCGGCCCCCTATAGGATTCATCAAACAGTCACGCGCGCGCGTAAAATCTGTCGTCCGCCGTTTTTTCTTGCCGAGGCCAAGCATGGATTATTTTCGTCGATTCACATTCCTGCTCTACGCCCCGGCCTTCGATCCCGACGAGTTGGAAGGCCTGCGCCTGCATCAGATTGTCGGCGCGGTGGAAAAATCCGGTTTTGAGGTGGTCAAGGCGCGCCGGATCGAAGACGCCGAACTGGCGATCAAGACCGATGCGGCGATAGGCTGCATGGTGGTCGACTGGGGCAAGAAGGGCCTCGACAGCAAGGCCGCCGCCCTCATCGCCTATGTCCGCAAACGCGGCCTGGAAATGCCGATCATCCTGCTGGTGCGGCGCAAGCGCTTCGAGGATCTGCCGATCGACGTGCTCGACAATGTCGATGGCTATGTCTTCCTGTCCGAGGAAACGCCGGAATTCATCGCCAAAAACCTCGTCAGCCGCCTGAAGCAATTCGCCGAAACGCTGAAAACGCCGTTTTTTGGCGAATTGGTCGATTATGCCGAGGAAGGCAACCAACTCTGGACCTGCCCCGGCCACAATGGCGGCGTGTTCTACAACCGCAGTCCGATCGGCCGGATTTTCGTCGAACATCTCGGCGAAGCCATTTTCCGCGACGATCTCGACAATTCGGTGCTGGAGCTTGGCGACCTGCTGGTGCACGAGGGGCCGGCGCTCCGCGCCCAGAAGGAGGCCGCCAAGATTTTTGGGGCCGAGCGCACCTATTTCGTGCTCAACGGCACCTCCGCCTCCAATAAAATCGTGTTGTCGGCTCTCGTCGCGCCCGGCGATCTGGTGCTGTTCGACCGCAACAACCACAAGGCCGCCCATCACGGCGCGCTGATGCTCGGCGGCGGCACGCCGATCTATCTGGAGACCGACCGCAACGCCCAGGGCATGATCGGCCCGATCGATTACGAGGCGTTGGACGAGGAAAAAATACGCGAAAAGATCCGCGTAAATCCGCTGATCGGGGATAAGGACGCCTGGACGCGCGAGCGCCCCTTCCGCGTGGCGGTGATCGAGCAATGCTCCTACGACGGCACCATCTACAATGCCGAAATCATCCTCAAGAAAATCGGCCACCTCTGCGATTATATCCTGTTCGACGAGGCCTGGGCGGGATTCATGAAATTCCATCCGCTTTTCGCCAGCCATTTCGCCATGGGCCTGACCAATCTCGGCCCCGACGCGCCGGGCATCATCGCGACTCAATCGACGCATAAGCAGCTCGCCAGCTTCTCGCAGGCGTCGCAGATTCACATCAAGGACCGGCACATCAAGGGCCAGACCCGGCGCATCGAACATCGCCGTTTCAACGAAACCTTTCTCGTCCATGCCTCGACATCGCCCTTCTATCCGCTTTTCGCCTCGCTCGACGTCGGCGCGCAGATGATGAAGGGCAAGTCCGGCGTGGTGCTGTGGGACGACACCATCCGGCTCGGCATTGAAATCCGCAAAAAGATCCGGGCGCTCGGCCGTGACTTCAAGGACAAGGCCCGCGCGCCCGAGCAGGCGTGGTTCTTCGATCCCTTCGTGCCGGACGTGGTCGAGACGCCGCGCGGCCGCATGGTGTGGGATCAGGTTCCAACCGACGATCTCGCCGAAAACCCCGCCTTTTGGACCTTCGAGCCCGGCGCGGCATGGCACGGATTCCGCCACATCGCGCCCCACTATGCCCTGACGGACCCCTGCAAGCTGACCCTGATCACGCCGGGCTTCGACCGCGCCACGGGCGCCTATCTCGACCATGGCGTGCCGGCGCCGGTGGTGGCGCAATATCTGCGCGAAAACCGCATCGTGGCGGAAAAGAACGACCTCAATTCGCTGCTCTTCCTGCTGACGCCCGGCGTGGAGTCGAGCAAGGCCGGTTCGCTGATCTCGGCCCTGGTCGCCTTCAAGAATTACCACGACGAAAATGCGCCGCTGGAAGAGGTCATTCCCGAATTCGTGGCGCGCCGCCCCAAGCGTTACGCGGGGTTGCGACTGCGCGACCTCTGCGCCGAAATGCACGCCTTCTACGCCGCAGCCAACACCAGCGCCTTGCAGCGCCTGCAATTCCGCCCCGAACACTTGCCTCGCCCGGCCATGCGCACGCAGGACGCGGTTGAAAAGCTGACCCGCAACCAGGTGCGCTACCTGCCGCTCGACCAGATGGAGGGCAAGATCGCGACGACGCTTTGGGTGGTCTATCCGCCGGGCATCGCCACCATCGCGCAAGGCGAGGTTCTCGACGAGCGCACCAAGCCCATGCTCGACTATCTCAAGACCTTTGAGCTGGGCGCCAATCTGTTTCCGGGCTTTGAAGCGGAAATCCAGGGCATTTATCGCGAGATCGCCGAGGACGGGTCAATCCGATTCCACACCTATGTCGCCGATCCCGACTTTTGAGCCGGCGGCGTAACCGGCGGGCGGCTCAGCGCCGCCCGCGCCAAGGGCGCGCTGCATCATGACGCTGTCGGTCCATTTGCCGAAGCGGAACCCGACCGCTTCAAGATAGGCGACGCGCCGGAAGCCGCAGGCCTCATGCAGGCTCAGCGAGGCGCCATTCTCGGAATCAACATAGGCGATCATCTGGCGATAGCCCTCGGCGGCGCAGGCGTCGATCAAGGCGGGCAGCAGCTTGCGCCCGACTCCGGCGCGCAAGAAATCCTGATGCACATAAATCGAGTGTTTGACGCAATAGCGATAGGCCGGCCTTTTGCGGAAGGGCACGGCATAGGCGTAGCCGATGATGACGCCGTCGAGTTCGGCGACCAGATGCGGCAGCCGGTGTTTCTGCATGTTCTTGCGGCGGCGCTTGATGTCGTCGGCCTGCATCGGCTCGAAGGCCATGCCGGTCAGGCCGTGCGTCACATAGCGGGTATAGATGGCGATCATCGCCGGCGCGTCGGCCTCGGTGGAGGGACGCACCAGGATTTCGCCGGTTTTCGGCGCCTTGGGCGCGTCATTGGGGTCCGAAACAAGGATTTCCATGCGTCGCCTTTCAATCCGGGCTTGAGCCGTCCGCCGTCAATACCTCGCCGACCAGATAGAGCGAGCCGGCGATCAGGATGCGCGGCGGTTGCGCCCAGTTCCGCGCCGCCAGATCCCTTAAAGCCGCCTCAGGCCCTGCGGCGACGCTCGCCTCGAAGCCCAAACCGCGGGCCAATGCCGAAATCTCTTCGGGCGCGCGGCCGATTTGCTCGCCGGAGACGGGAAGGGCCACGACCTCGCTGGCCAGTCCGGTGAAATGGCCGAGAAAAGCCTGCGGATTCTTGGTCTGCAAGCAGCCGTAGAGCAGGATCAGCGGGCGCGGCGTCTTTTCCTCGAAATCGGCCATGGCCTCGGCGAGGACGCGGCCACCCGCCTCATTGTGCCCGCCGTCGAGCCAAATCTCGGCGCCGCGCGGGCCCAGCGCGGCAAGCCGCCCCCGGCTGAGGTTTTGCAACCGTCCGGGCCAGGAGGCGTTGGCCACGCCCGCCTCGTAGGCTCCTATGGCCAGATCGGGGAAGCACTGCCTGAGCGCCGCGATAGCGGTTCCGGCGTTGACGAGTTGGTGACGGCCGGGCAAGCGCGGCAGGGGCAGGTCGAGCAGACCATGCGCATCCTCGTAGACCATACGTCCGCGTTCGGCGCGGCAGAGGAAATCCTGGCCATAGATCGAAATCGGCGCCCGCAGGCGGGCGGCGGCGGCCTCCAGCACCGCTCGCGCCGCATCGCTTTGCGCCGCGACCACCACGGGCGCGCCCGGCTTGATGATCCCCGCCTTCTCAAAGGCGATTTTCTCGACAGTGTCGCCGAGAAACTCGACATGATCGAGCGAGACCGGCGTCACCACGACGCAAGCTGGCGAATCGATGACATTGGTTGCGTCATACCTTCCGCCGAGCCCGACTTCCAACAGCAGGACATCGGCCGGAGTGTCGGCGAAGAGTTTTAACGCCGCCGCCGTGGTCGCCTCGAAAAAGGTGATCGGGAGGCCGTCATTGGCTTTCTCGACAGCATCGAGCGCGCGGGCGAGAAGCGCGTCCGAAACCAGACGCCCTCCCCCCGGCGCCGCCAGCCTGATCCGCTCCCGAAAGGCCACCAGATGCGGCGAAGTATAGACATGGACGCCCAGCCCGGCGGCTTCGCAAATGGCGCGGGCAAAAGCGATGGTCGAGCCTTTGCCATTGGTGCCGGCGACGTGAATGGTTGGCGGCAGGTGGCGCTGGGGCTCGCCCAGAGCCGACAGCAGGCGCTGGATGCGGCCCAGCGACAAGTCGATCCTCTTGGGATGCAAGACGAGCAGGCGGTCGAGAATCGCGTCGGGCGCGGTCATTTGGTCCCGTTCAGTCTCCGAGCGCCTTCTCGGGCGCGGGAGTCTTGGTCAGCAGCCGGCAGATGCGGCCGAGGGTTTCGCGATGCTGGGCGCGCGGAACCACCATGTCGACCATGCCATGCTGGAGCAGATATTCGGCGCGCTGGAATCCTTCCGGCAGGCGCTCCCGGATGGTCTGTTCGATCACCCGCGCGCCGGCGAAACCGATCACCGCGCCGGGCTCGGCGATGTGGATATCGCCCAGCATGGCGTAAGACGCCGTCACGCCGCCGGTGGTGGGATTGGTCAGCACCACGATATAGGGCAGTTTGGCGGCCTTCAGGCGCTGCACCGCCACCGTCGTGCGCGGCATCTGCATGAGCGAGAGCATGCCTTCCTGCATGCGCGCGCCGCCGGATGCGGTAAAAATAATGAAGGGCGTCCTGTGCTCGATGGCGCGGAAAATGCCGGTGACGATGGCTTCGCCAGCCGCCATGCCGAGCGAGCCGCCCAGAAATTCGAAATCCTGCACCGCCACCGTCACCGGCGTGCCCTGCAAATCTCCCGACGCCAGCCGGATCGCATCGGAGGCCCCGGTTTTCGCGCGGTTGTCCTTGAGCCGGTCGACATAGCGTTTCACGTCGCGGAATTTGAGCGGATCGACGGCGACTTCGGGGGTCGCCAGCGTTTCATATTCGCCATCGTCAAACAGGCTGTCGAGCCGCGCAGCCACCGGGATTTTCATGTGATAGCCAGAGCTCGGCACGACGAAAAGATTGGCTTCCAGATCCTTGTGGAAGACCAGCGCGCCACTGTCCGGGCATTTCACCCACAGGTTTTCCGGCGTTTCGCGCCGCATGATCGACCGGATTTTCGGCGTGACGACGTTGGAAATCCAGTTCATGGGCTCACCTTTTCTTCCGCCGCTTCTTGCGCCGCGCTCGCGACGCCTCGCGCCAGTTCTCCGACTAGTCGGGTGACAGCGTCGACCGCCGCCGCGCCGCCGCGACCCTGCGCGTCGAGCGTGGCCGCCAGGGCGTCGATGAGGGCCGAACCAACCACGACCGCGTCGGCGCTGCGGGCGATCTCGGCGGCGGCGGCCGCGTTTTTGACCCCGAATCCCACCGCCACCGGCAAGGACGTGTGCCCCTTGATCCGCGCCACCGCGCTGGCGACTTTCGAATAATCCGGCTTGCCCGCGCCGGTCACGCCGGTGATCGAGACATAATAGACAAAGCCCGACGTATTGGCGAGCACCGCTGGCAGGCGCGCGTCGTCGGTGGTCGGCGTCGCCAGCCGGATGAAGCTCAGGCCGGCCCGCAAGGCCGGCAGGCAAAGCTCCTCATCCTCTTCCGGCGGCAGATCGACGACAATCATGCCGTCCGCGCCCGCCGCCCTGGCGTCGGCCAGAAACTTTTCGACGCCGTAGACATAGATCGGATTGTAATAGCCCATCAGCACGATGGGGGTGTCGGCGTCGCCCTTGCGGAATTCCGCGACCAGATCCAGCACGCCCCGAAGATTCATGCCGACGCGCAGCGCGCGAAGGCCAGCGGCCTGGATCGCCGGACCATCGGCCATGGGATCGCTGAAGGGCATGCCGATTTCGATCACGTCGGCCCCGGCCGCGGGCAGCGCCTTGAGCAAGGCGAGCGAGGTCGCGGGATCGGGATCGCCGCCCATGACGAACGTGACGAGCCCCGCCCGCCGCTGCGCGCGCAAATCCGCGAAGCGTTGATCGATACGGCTCATTCACATGCCTCCAAGAGTGTCGCCGGTATGTTCGGCGACGGTGGCGAGATCCTTGTCGCCGCGCCCCGACAGTCCGAGCACCATCAAATGATCCCTGGGCTTTTGCGGCGCGATTTCGATGATTCGGGCGAGGGCATGAGCCGGCTCCAGCGCCGGAATGATGCCTTCGAGCTGGGCGCAGAGCTGGAAGGCGGCCAGCGCCTCTTTGTCGGTGGCCGACAGATAGGTCACGCGGCCGTTTTCCTTGAGCCAGCTATGTTCCGGGCCGATGCCGGGATAGTCGAGACCGGCCGAAATCGAGTGGCCTTCGAGAATCTGACCGTCGTCGTCCATCAGGAGATAGGTGCGATTGCCGTGCAATACGCCGGGGCGTCCGCCGGCCAGCGAAGCGGCATGGCCGTTTTCGACCTCAAGACCATGACCGGCGGCCTCGACGCCGTAAATTTCGATATCGCGGTCGTCCAGGAAGGGATGAAACAATCCGATGGCGTTGGAGCCGCCGCCGATACAGGCGAACAGCGAATCCGGCAGGCGGCCTTCCTGCGCCAGCATTTGCGTGCGCGTCTCCTCGCCGATCACGCATTGGAAATCGCGCACCATGGCGGGATAGGGATGCGGTCCCGCCGCCGTGCCGATGCAATAGAAAGTGTCGTCGACATTGGTGACCCAGTCGCGCAGGGCCTCGTTCATCGCGTCCTTGAGGGTGCGCGCGCCGGACTGCACCGGCACCACCTTGGCGCCCAGCATATTCATGCGGAAGACGTTGGGCTTCTGGCGCTCGACATCGACCGCGCCCATGTAAACCACGCATTCGAGTCCGAAGCGCGCGCAGGCGGTGGCGGTGGCGACGCCATGCTGGCCCGCGCCCGTCTCGGCGATGATGCGTTTCTTGC
>Ga0302319_10016772_pt1 | contig 13466 bp, 11 predicted proteins | sample Bog_T0_2_FD_203319 | JGI IMG/M metagenome (GOLD analysis project Ga0302319, IMG submission 203319) | Peat permafrost microbial communities from Stordalen Mire near Abisko, Sweden - Bog_T0_2 | ecosystem: Environmental > Terrestrial > Soil > Wetlands > Peat | place: Sweden: Abisko, Stordalen Mire...
GGCCGCCGGCCGGTAGGCGCTGGTGATGGCGAAGCCGGGCAGTGGCGGAAGCTCTTCGGGAACCAGGACCTGTTGAAGTTCACGGGCATTTTTGAATTCCTGCTCGATGGCTCCCTGGCGGCGGCGCGTCTCGACGGAGTTGCGGTAGATGGCGTAGACGAGCGAAAGGAGCAGGAGAATCCTGGCCGCCGTCTCCAGCGTGACCGCATTGCCGAGCACGGTGAACATGGGGTCGCCGAGGTGATTGCCCCAGGTCCAGTGGGTGAAGCGTTCGCCTTGTTCCGCGGTGGTCTGGAGCGCCTCAATGCTCTGCGCGAAGCAGGCAAAGATAGCCACCACCCATCGCTCGGAGTCGAGCCGCTTGCGGCCGACCAGCGCGGATGCGAGCAGGATGAGCGGAATTACCTCGACGACCGTGACGATTGCGGTGAGGATGCCGTCGGCGATCTGAGCCTGGAATTGCAGGGATTGGTTCGAGAGCGGCAGGGTGACAAAGCCATCCAGGACGCTGGCGACCATGTCCACCAAAGCGGCGATGCGCACCCAGCGGATGAGCTTGCTGCGGTCTCCTAACTGAAGCAGAGTGATGACCAGGAACCAGAGCGCGATGTCGAGGAGCGCGAACATGGGCTGTTCGCTGCCGATTGCGACAGGATAGGAGATGGGCAAACGCATGCCGCCGAGCAGCGTGGTGAAAATAGGGCTGAAGCAGTAGGCGGCCATCCAGAAGAGCACCCACTGCGAGCGGTCGCGCAGCCAGCCGACGAAGCCCAGCACCACGACCAGAACATAGAGAAACAGGACGGCAAAGGCCAGTTGATGGCTGCGCATCCAGGCATAGTCGCTTACTGCTTTGGACGCGCCGATGTCCCTGGGACTGCCGAGGATGGGGACTTCTTCAAATCCTCCCAGGGTGCCGGCGTCGAAGGAGCTGAGCGGGGCCTTCCAGACGCGAATGGCGAGGACGCCGTCGCGCATCGGCCCCAGGCCAAACGTATGCGGTGGGGGATGGTAGTACCAGACAGGATGCGGCGGCATCCGGCCGTAGGTGCCGACCAGCACTCCGTTCCAGTAGAGATCGTAAGCATCTTCGACTTTGGGCACCAGGAGCGCGAACTCCGGTGTGGCTCCGGATTCGGTGACCACGCGGATGTGGCGGCGATACCAGGCGTAACCTTGATAGCTGTCATGGCCCTGCGCGCCCCATCCCTGATCGGCTGTCAACTGCTCCCAGTTGGAATCGTCAAAGTTCTGCGTGGCCCATGCAGGGTCGTCGCCGAGATGAAATTGCCACAGGCCGTCGAGCGGTACGGTGCCTTTGCCCAGACCGGTGAGAACCAGCGTCGGAACAGGATTGTTGGGGAGAACTGAGGCAGGAGGCAGCGACGCCTGCGCACCGGCACGCGCGGTACCGAGGACAAATCCTAGCAAGGCAAAAAAGACTGGCAGAGAAGCAGCAGGCAGCCGCTGGGAAAGCATGAGGCCAGCATACTCCCCGGCGCGCCAACTGCAAATACATCTTGTATGCCGGAATATGGCTTACACTGGTCGAGCTATGTCCTGCCTCTTCTGCAAGATCATCGATGGAACGATCCCCTCGACACGCGTCTGGGACGACGAACAATGCATCGCCTTTGCCGACATTCATCCGCATGCGACGGTGCATCTGTTGATCGTGCCACGCAAGCATATTGCCTCTCTGGCTGAAGCAGCGCCGGAAGATATACCTTTGCTGGGACACCTGCTATGGGTGGTTGCAGAGATTGCGCGGCAAAAGGGTCTGGCGAAGGGCTATCGCACGGTGATCAACACCGGGGAGGACGGCGGGCAGACGGTCGACCATCTGCACCTGCATCTCCTCGGTGGACGCATCATGCATTGGCCTCCGGGTTAGTGCCGGATTCCACCACCTCGGCAGTTGCTGTTCAAGTGGCGAATCATAAGTTCTGAGACGATTCGAAACCCGTGCTATGCTGGCGCTATGAGAAAGCTCACGCCAGAACGCCGTCGGGCCGTTGTCCTTTGCGGATCCTGCGCCGCCATCGTCCCTGGAATCTCCATGATGATGCGCAACGCCCACTCCAGCGCTTTCGACTTTGTGGGCGGTCTAATCGTCGGGCTGATGATCACTTTGTCCATGGCCGCCGTCGTCCGAATGCGCCGCAGCTGTTCTTAGCGCGTGAATGCGTAACGACGGGCTCCGGGAGAGATTTCGTCCTCTTCAGGTCGGCATTCCTCCAACAACAATGGGCGCTCCCGAATTGGAAGCGCCCTTTTGTTGTTTTTCTGGAATGCGATTTACATCGGCTGAGGATAGTACTCGTCTTCCTCTTCCATTCCGTAGCGGCGGAGGAGATTGGGCAGGCTCTGCGAGAAAGCTGATCGAGGCATGACCGAGTCGCATCCGGCTTCGGTAGCCTTCGCCTTCAGGTCGCCTTGCAGATGCGAGAGGAAGCCGATGATCGAGGTCGACTTCTTGAGCTTGGCCTTGAGCTTCGGGATGATCGTGAGCGGCTTAGCGGCAGCGTTGTTCAGATCGAAGACCAGCAGCGCCGGCCGATCTGCTTCCGCAGCTTCCGTAATGCGGGCCAGCACGTCCTTATCGCCCTTGACGAACTCGACCTTGACCCCCAGCTTGCGACTGGCTTCCTGGATCTTGGCCAGGAAGAAGAGATCTTCAATGAAGAAGAAAATCTTGGTTGGCGCATCGGCCGCGATCGTGGGGGTGACTCCGCGCGGCGAGGGCGTGTCGTTGTAATATGCTCCGTGGCCGTTGCCCTGGAAGGGGATGGTGCTGGGCGGGCCGTCGGCTACGTTGCCGTTGGCGACGCGGTAGCTGTGGTCCATCGGTCCGACGAACTGACGCGGCCCTTTCTGCTGCTTGCGCTTTTTGGCGCCGCCACCGTTGCCGTTGAAGCCGCCCGATCCATTGGAGCCGTTGCCGGGACTGATGCTGTTGCCAGGCGAGGCCTCAAACCGTGGCTGCTTGTCGCGGTCGCGAGACTTCTTTTTCTTGCGTCCCGAACCCTGGCCACCATTGGCCTGCTGCGAACCAGACGGCCGCTGGAACGACTGTGCGGGTGGCTGAGCCATAGGCGGAGGGCCGCTCTGGAGAATCGGCGACGCCGGAGGCGCTGGGGCCTGAGACTGCGTAGGCTGAGGTTGGTTCGCGGCGAGGTTTGCCTTGGTCTTGCGGCGGCGACGGCGACGCCGATGCCCCTGCGACTGCCCAGGCACGGGAGCCTGGGTTTGCCCCGCCTCTGAAGGCGGCTGCGTTGATTCTGTCGTCATGCTTGCACTTCCTGGTGCGTTTCCTGCTGCGTTTCCACTAATTCATGCTCTTTCGCGGCGTTTTCCTGCCGGGGCGCCGCGCGCCCGATTCCTTCGCCTGGAATGGCCACTGCAATGCTTCGGTCCAAACTGGCCGCGTGCTTCCGGTTCCAATGGCCACTGATGCGATCTGTTTGTCCCCATGCATTGCCGACCGGCATTCCAGCCGACGCAGGATTGCTTACCACCTAATGCTGAACCGAACTGTAGACGGTTTCGAAATGGCGTCTACGTTTCGAGCACCCGCTCGAAAACCTGTCTGGTCTGCGCGATTACGATCAGCGAACGCCCGGATTGTGTTTCGTTCCGCTGAATTTGCCCGAATCTGGCCAAGCTTCATTGCCTGATGAGTTCTCCCGGAAAACCTGTTTCCGCTGAGGGGTTCGCTCGGATGGAAACCTTCACGACGAACAGCGTACTCTTGGTGTGTCGCAACCTTCAAGCTCTACCCGGCATATCTTGCCAGCCCAGGGGAGGCTCGTGGATGCTGCGCGATAGGGGCAACTTTGATATTACAGATTCACCGGGTCACTGGCAAGGCGCATATCGAATCCGACGCTCTTTTTACTTGCGATTCCAGAGTCCCGACTTCGCCAAAGTATTGCAGCATTCGCCGGGGTTGCGCAAGAGGAACGAATCGGAAAAGCCAACGGCGGGATGCAACTTTTGTGGCAACTCATGGCCAGACAAAGCGATAGCGCCATACCGCATTGCGGTATGGCGCTATCGCTTTGTCTCGAAGCTTCGGACTGGATATTCTTGGGCACTGGCCTCCCAAGATTTTTTGAGCCTTGAGGCCCGATTCTATCGATCGGCTTCAGGCTTGGAATGGAGTGACTTCAATTGGGGAACGCTCTTGTTTGGCGTTCTTCTCAGGTTGAAGCCCTCGATTACGGCGGAACCGGAGCGAATCACGATTGCCGCTTATCACTGGCATCCCTCTAATAGCAATCGAGCGGCCAATCTTTCGATTGATATTTTTCTATAACTTACGTGGTCGCCTTGACTTCAATTCTTCCAAAAACAGAATATTTCGCGAGATTCGATTCCTCTTTTTGGAAGGTGAGACTAAATTTTCCTCTTTCGGGATAGAAAATCATCGCTGACAAACGGGGCAGAAATGCGTCCCACGCCCGGCGAGCAGAATCCTGCGGATCGGGGTGCCGCAGACCAGGCAGGGCTGGCCGGTGCGCAGGTAGACGCGGTGTTCGAGCTGGAAGAAACCGCGAACTCCGTCGGCGTCCACGTAGTCGGAGACCGAGGAGCCGCCAAGGGAGATGGCGTGTTGGAGCACTTCCTGCAGCGCCGTGTAAAGACGGAAAAGTTCTGCGCGTTTGATGCGGCCGGCCATGCGGCGAGGGCGGATACCGGCGCGAAAGAGGCTTTCGTCGGCGTAGATGTTACCCACGCCGTGCAGCAGCGTCTGGTTGAGCAGCGCGGCCTTGATGGCCAGCTTACGGCCGCGAAAGAGCAAAGCGAAAGCCTCGGGAGTGATGGTGGTTGGTTCGGAGCCGGGTCCGATGAAGGCTTCGGTGCGGTCCAGTTCACGAAATTCAAGGCGGCCAAAACGGCGGGGGTCGACGAAACGCATCTCGCGTCCGCTGGCCAGGGTGAGCCGGGCGTGAGTGTGCGGCGCCACGGGGCCGTCCGGTGTGGTGACGAGCAGGCGGCCGGTCATGCCGAGATGGACGATCCATTGTCCTGAGGCCGTTTGACTGCCGGTTTCCCCCAAGTCGCAGACTATGTGTTTTCCGACCCGCCTGACTCCAAGGATGGTGCGGCCTTCCAGACCTGCGGCCTGTTCTGCCGGGGGATTCTTAAAGGGCTGCGTGTGGGAGCCGAACCAGACGTCGACGATGCGGTCGCCCCGGAGCCGCTCGTCAACGCCGCGGGCGATGGTTTCGACTTCGGGCAACTCGGGCATTCCTCGATTTTAGCCGGGCCGAGGTCGGGCAGGTTCGAGCGGGGCGCGGACCGCCTAAGTTCCGTTTTCCGGCGGCTCCAGGGGTTTCGGCAGCAAGGCCGGTATATGATTACCAGTGGTGCCCGGGGGAGCGGCGAGCCCGAAGGACTCCGTGCCCAAAAATTCCTTTTGATCGGCGACAGGCAGGACCGGCTTCGCTTACCCCTTGCGGTACGAGAGCTGGAATCCCTGGAAATGGACGGCATGCGAGCGAAGACAGCGGTAGTATTGGGCGCCCAGTGGGGCGATGAAGGCAAAGGCAAGATCGTCGATGTGCTCAGCGGCCGATTTGCCGCCGTGGCGCGGTATGCGGGCGGACACAACGCCGGCCACACGGTCATCATCGGGGGGCAGAAATTTGTTCTGCAGCTGATTCCGTGCGGCGTACTGCGGCCAAATTGTAAAGGCGTGATTGGCAACGGCGTGGTGCTGGACCCGATCGCCTTCCTGAAGGAAGTAGCCAAGCTACGCGCGCTGGGCGTGGATGTGGATGGCCAGTTGTTTGTGTCCAACCGCGCTCAAGTGATTCTGCCTTACCACCGCATGATAGAACTGGCGGCGGAAAGCGCGCCGGGACGGCAGAAGATTGGCACCACCAGCCGCGGCATCGGTCCAGCTTACGAAGACAAGATGTCCCGCAGCGGTTTGCGCGTAGTGGATCTGCTGAACCCCAAGATTCTTCAGGCGCACATTGAAAATGCCTGCGCGGAAAAGAACGCTATCGTGCAGGCGCTTTTTGGCAGCGACCCAGCCCGTCTGACCAAGCTCGATCCGGCAAAGATGTTCGACGAATACGCGGCGGCGGCCGAGCAGGTGCGTCCGTTTGTGACCGATACCGGCAATCTGCTGAACAAAGTGATTTCCGGGGGCGGCAGCGTGATGTTCGAGGGCGCGCAGGGAACGATGCTGGACATCGATCATGGTACGTATCCGTTTGTAACCTCGTCGTCGGCTACGGCAGGTGGCGCTTCTACGGGAACCGGCGTGGGTCCGACGGCGATCGGGACGGTGATTGGCGTAACCAAGGCATATGTGACGCGCGTGGGCGAGGGTCCATTTCCCACCGAAATTCATGACGATTCGGCTGAGGTGCTCAGGGCGCGCGGCAATGAATATGGCGCAGTGACCGGCCGGCCGCGGCGCTGCGGCTGGCTGGATATTCCTTTGCTACGTTACTCGAACCAGGTGAACGGAACCGAATGGCTGGTCGTAACCAAGATGGATGTGCTGGACGAGTTGGCGGAGATTCCGGTTTGCATCGGTTATGAAATCGACGGCAAATTCACCGACCTGGTTCCAGCCGACGTTCAGGGGCTGGAATCGATCGTTCCGCGCTATACAACGCTCAAAGGCTGGCAGCAATCGACTGAAGGAATCGCTGACTTCGAGGACCTGCCGATTGCGGCACAGGAATATCTTCGCTTTCAGGAGCGCGAAAGCGGCGCTAAAATCGGCATGGTCTCGACCGGCCCCGACCGGGATCAGACGATGATCCTGCCCGGATTTGCCGACATGCTCGAGTCTCTGCATTCCTGAGTCCAGGCATTCCCAGCCGGCGCGCAGGTTTTAGGAAAAGGAAGGCCCATGATCAGCTTCACAGTCCGACTGAAATTTGCCGCCGAGGAGCGATCGGAAATCGCCGAAACGCTGCGTCTGCTTGCCGAGGCCTCGCGGCTTGAGCCGGGCTGCGTCAGCTACATCCCCCACCAGGTGGAAGACGACCCGGACACGGTCGTGATTTACGAGCAGTACCGCGACGCCAAAGCGCTGGCTGCGCATCGTGCCTCAGACCACTTCAAGAAACTGGCGGTGGGGGGACTCTACCAGCGGATGCGGGAACGGATCGTCGAGAATCTGACCGCTCTGGTCTAAATTTGAGCCGCGCTTTCAAGTGACCGGCAACTAGCCTGGCCCATTCAAGGTGCTTGAATCGCCATTCGCACCTGCAGTCTGCCTCCTGCCAGATTCCCTTTGACCTCGGGTCGCGTCCAAGGCTAGGATTCGATACGAGTATGGCCGCAAATTCTCCTTGCCGAATTGCGTTAAACGCTCAATCCAGAGCGCGTACCGGCGCCCTGCTGGCTGTTCCTCCTATGGCTCAATGGTTGGGCTTGGCACTCCTCGGCGCAGCGTTGGTTTTACCGGGAGTTTCCCAACCTGCCCATCCGAATGGCGTGCCGCGGGCCCAGCGTCACGAATATCGTCATGAAATCGAACAGTCGGAAGAAGCCTGGCGGATCGCCATGCTCAAAAGCAACAGCGCGGCTCTCGAAACCCTGCTGGCCGACGATTACACTGGAATTACCGCCAAGGGGGCAATCCAGACCAAGGATCAGGCGATTCAAAACCTGAAAAGCGGCGCAATTCAGCTGACAGCGTTGGTGATTTCGGACCGCAAGATCCGGGTTTACGGCGCCACTGCGGTGGTCACTTCCATCGCCGAATTGACCGGAAGCAAGAGCGACGAGGAAATAACGGGGCGCTATCGCTATACGCGAGTCTACGTGCGCAACCCGCAGGGGCAGTGGAAAATTGTCAGTTTTGAAGCCAGCCGTATTCAGGAATCCCCTGATCACAAATGAGCTCACATGAGCGATTCCAGAGAATGCACCGAGGGTGTGGCAAGATCTCGGAATGTGCAGGTTTTTGTCCTGAAATGGGCTGAGATTACCAATGGCGACGATGTCAGTTACCGTTGTGTAGATTGACATTCTCCCATCCTGAGCGTCTTCTGGTAGTCACTGGAAGCGCCAAGGTTTTTCCAGAAACGCCATCTCTCTCGGAAGCACCATACGATCATAGACCCGCTTCGCGACTTTCAGGGCGAGGCTACATGAGAGAAATACAGTCCCAACCGGGGGGTCCATATGCCAAGAAATAAGCTTGCGGTGCTGAAGTTTTTCGCTTTGCTTTTCATGTTGCCAGGCTTGGCCGGACTGGTGTTCAGCGCCATGGTCTCCACGGACTATCTGGAAAATCTGCCCAAATCGCCGGTAGCCGCAGAACAGCGAATGACCCCGCGCAATGTGCATGGAATTGTGATTTACCAGACCGTGCAGGAAGATGAGCGGCTCTCGATCATGGAGTACAGTTCGGTTTCGGTTTTCCTGGTGGGGCTGGTCCTGGGAATCGTATATCTTGAGAAATGGTCTTCAGCGCGCCAGTCGGAGATGGATTCCGACCTGTTGGAAGAAGCCGGGGCTTAGTCGTTTGGTAGTCCCTCGGGGATAAAGCACCTAATCTCTGATTCCAATCACGCCGCAGATAAAGCCGCGCTCTTGCAATGCTTCGATCTCGCCGGAATCGCGTCAATCTCGATTACTACTCCCTCTCCCCTGTTCCCTACTTGCTGTACTCGTCCCGGAGCCGGGTCTGGCGGCTGACCATGGGCTGCGCGACGCCGTCAATATAAACCTGCTTGACATCGGTGCGCACATCGAGCGGGTCGCCGTTGGCGAGGACGATGTTGGCCGTCTTGCCCACGTCGAGCGAACCCAGCTTGTCGCCAAATCCGTACATTTCCGCCACGTTGAGGGTGATGGCCTTGAGCGCCTCGTCGTAGGGCAGGCCGTAGGCCACGGCAAATCCGGCGGAATAGGGAAGATTGCGTACGCCGTGCGCGCCGCCGGGGCCGCCGGCTTCACCGGAGCAAATGGCAATCTTGACGCCGCGTTTGGCCAGTTCGGCGGGCAGCATGTAGACCGCGTCATAGCGCTCGTTAGGGCGCGGCAGGTCGTAGATGGGGCCGACGATAACCGGGACTTTCCAGGCGGCGATTTCGTCCAGAATCTCCTGCGAACGAGTGACGTGGTTGAGGATCACTTTGAGGTGAAACTCTTGCGCTACTTTCATGAAGCTTTCGACATCGTAGCCCTCGTAGACGCCAACAATGACCGGGCGTTCGCCATGCAGATAGGGCAAGAGCGCTTCCAGCTTGAGGTCCCGCTGAAAGGACTTTTCGCCGGATTTGTCTCCGGATTTTTCGTCGGCCTTGTCGCTCTTTTTCAAGGCAGCGTCGCGACTGACTTCGTAGTGCTGCGCGTCCATCAGGCTCTGGCGCAGCTGCGTGATGAGCCCCATGCGGGTGGAAGGAAACTGCGAGGCTCCGCGGCCGCCGCGGCGGCGCTGATCGGCGCCGTAGTTCATAGCGAGAGCCACGTCGCGCCCGAGGATCATTTCGTCGCGATTGCGGCCTGCAAGCTGGATGAAGATATCCTGCCCGGCGACAGAATCTTCAGGAGCCGGGGCGACGACGGCGTTGGTGACGCCATTGAGGCGCGCGACGGGGATCAGTTCCGTCTCGGCGTGGAAGGCGTCATAGACGTGCATGTGGGGCATGATTTCATCGGAGGGTTCTGCGAGGTCGTTGCTGTTCTGGTCGGCAGAGACTTCCGTGAGGCCTAGGGTGGTATCGGGATCGATGAGCCCTGGGTAAATCGTGAGCCCATGCGCATCCACGACGGTTGCGCCCGCGGGGATGGCAATTTTGCCTGCCTCGCCCACGGCCGCGATCTTGCCGTCCGCGAGTACCAGCACGCCGTTTTCGATGGTGCCGTGGCTTACGGTAAGCAGCTTGCCGCCAGTAATTGCGATTGCGCCGGTCTGCTTCACCGAGGTCTGGCTATGCGCAGTCAAAGCGACCCAAGCCAATGCGGTTGCGAATGCGAAGCGAAGCGAGGACTTACTGAATTGATTTGCCATTAGTCGCCATCCTCGTTCTCTGCGCCGTCTTCGCCGCCGACGCCGCCTGCGCTGTGCATGGCTCCTGAAAAGTGCGGTGTGCCGAATCCCGGCGCCGCCATATCGAAGAACAAATCTCCGTCGATGTAGACTTTTTCGGCGCGGGCATAGGTTGAAAGCGGATCGACGTTCCATATCACCAGATCGGCGTCTTTGCCAACATCGATCGAGCCGGTGCGGTCGTCGACGCCGATGATCCAGGCCGCATTCAGCGTGACCATGCGGATGGCTTCATCTTCTGTCGCGCCGCCGTAGTGAACCATCTTGCCTGCTTCCTGGTTGAGGCGGCGGATGTGGTCGTTGGAGTCGCTCTTGAGGGCAACTTTGACGCCGGCGCGCATGCTCATCACTGCGTTCCACGGGATCGCGTCCCAGGCTTCATCCTTGAATCCCCACCAGTCGGTGAAGGTGGCAATCCCGGTGCCGGTGGGCGCGATCTGATCGGCGACCTTGTACATTTCAAGCGCGTGGTGGAAGGCGCGGATCTTGTAGCCGTATTCCTTGGCGATGGCCTCTTCCGTAAGAAACTCGTCCGCGCGGTAGCAGTGGATCTGCACATAGAGCTTGCCGCGGAGCACGTCGGCCAGAGCTTCGAGCTTAAGGTCGACCTTGGGCGCGGTTGCGGTCTTGTCACCTTTGGCAACCTTGGCGTTGTAGGCGTCCCAGCCGGCCATATAGACTTTGGCGTTTTCAAAGGATTGGCGCATCACTTCAAAGTTGCCCATGCGCGTGGAGGGCAACTGGTTGCGGCCGCCGTAGACGCGTTTGGGATTTTCACCTGAGGCAAACTTGATCGAGCGCGGCGCATTGGGAAAGAGCATCGCGTCGCGCGAGAGGCCGAATTTGTTCTTGATGACCACCGCCTGCCCGCCGATCATATTGGCGGAGCCGTGAAGCAGAAGTTCAGTCGTCACGCCACCGGCCAGCGCGTGATAAAGCGCCGCGTCGCGGTTGTCGAAGGCGTCAATCATCATCATGCTGGGAGTGACCGGGCTAGTGGCTTCATTCACATCGCTATCGAGCGCCGAGTGCGAGTGAGGATCGATGATGCCTGGCGTGAGCCATTTGCCGGTCGCGTCCACAACCACGGCGTTAGCGGGCGCGTCGACAGTTGCTCCGACAGCGGCGATCTTGCCGTTATGCACCCAGACCGAACCATGCTCGATAGTGCCGTGACTGGCGGTCATCACCGTGGCGTTCTTGAGTAGCAGGTCGGTCGGCGGCAGAGGCACCATGGGCGGGGCGCTTTGAGCCAACAGTGGAATGGCAGCACAGGATAGGAATATGGGTAGCAGAACTCGATACAGCCTCAAGTGCATGCCTCCAGGAGAAGATTTGCCGTCAGGGTCGAACCAGGGCCGGCAAAGACGGGTGAGCGACGGGAAGAACACAGCAGATTGGGGTAAATGCTATCACGGCCTTCCATAAATGCCACAGAATCGCTCCACGCACGAATGAGACTGCGCGGATTGAAGTTTTGCCGACGGCACATTTCCGATCGCCGCCGCACTGCCGGCGGCGCGGCACAGCGCGAATCCGGCTCATAAATTGTGGCGGGGGTGGGACAGTCGGCGAGGCACGCAAGCTACACTATCTTCGATCAATCCCAATTGATTCGCACGCACCCTTGTACCTTTTGGAGATTACCCAATGCTGGTGATGTTGCACTCAAAACTGTCTCGCCCGATCGCGACTGCGTTTCTTTGCGCCGCGCTTTCCATGCCGGGCTTCGCCGCCGACAAGACCAAGGCTGATAAATCCAAACCCGCGGCAGCGGCCGAGGTGGACCCTTACGCGGAAGTACAGCCGGCTGTCGAAAAGATCGACCTGGACGCCTACCAGCGCATCCGCGATGAAGGGCTGAACCACTCGCACGTGATGGACTTCGCCTATGCGCTGATGGACGGGATTGGCCCGCGCCTGACTGGTTCGCCCAACCTGAAGAAAGCCAATGATTGGACGCGCGACACGCTGACCAAGATTGGCTGCGACAATGCCCATCTCGAGGACTGGGGCGAGTTTGGCCTGGGCTGGCAGCAGTTGAATACCTGGGCGCGCATGGTCACGCCGGATACCGCTGTGCTGATCTTGCAGGCCACGCCGTGGTCCCCTTCCACGCCCGGTCCCGTGACTGGCGATGTCGTGTATGTGAACATCCAAACGGAGAAGGACCTTGAACAGTACAAGGGCAAACTCGCAGGCAAAGTCGTGCTCTTCGGCGCCATGCGCGAGGTTCCTCCGGTGGATAAGGCGCTCTTCTCGCGCTACACCGAAAAGGAACTGGAGGAGATGACCGAGTTCCCGGTGAACGCGGGCGGTGGTGGCCTTCCGCCGGAGATGCAGGCACGCATGGCAGCACGCATGGAACGCTTCCGACTGATCGACAAGATCGCGCAGTTCTTTGCCGATGAGAAAGTGGCCGCTATCATCGAGCCCAGCCGCGATGCCTCAAACGGCGGTGGCAGCGGCGGCACCTTCTTTGACGACAATGGCGCGACCATCGGCCGCACCCCGTATATTGCCGGCAAAGACGTGAAGGTACCGGTCGCCGTAGCTGCGATCGAGAGCTACGGACGGCTCTACCGGCTCACTCAGGCGCACGTGCCGGTGACGGTTGAGATCGACGTCGAAACCAAGTTCACCGGCGACCATGAACATGGCTTCGACACTGTGGCAGAGATTCCGGGCACCGATCCTCTTCTGAAAGAACAAGTCGTCATGGTCGGCGGGCATCTGGATAGCTGGATCGCCGGCACTGGTGCGACGGACAATGGCGCTGGCACGGTCGTTGCCATGGAAGTCATGCGCATCTTCAAGGCATTGGACATCCAGCCGCGGCGGACGATCCGCATTGGCCTGTGGACGGGCGAGGAACAGGGTATCTTCGGGTCCAAAGGATACGTCACGCAGCACTTCGGCTCTGCCGCCACTGCGACCACTCCAGACCAGATGCAGTTGCCCGAATTCATGCGCCGGGCCGCTGGGCCGCTGGTGGTGAAGCCGGAGCACAAGCTGCTCTCCGGCTACTTCAATATCGACAACGGCACGGGCAAGATTCGCGGCATCTACACTCAGGGCAATACCGAAATCGCGGGCATCTTCGCGCAGTGGATTGCTCCGCTCAAGGACCTGGGTGTGACGACAGTGACCAACCGCAACACCGGCGGCACGGACCACCTGAGCTTTGACGCCGTCGGCTTGCCGGGCTTCCAGTTCATCCAGGACGACATGGACTACGAGACCCGCACGCACCATTCCAACGAAGACACTGTAGAACGCCTTTCGCCTGCCGATCTGAAGCAGATCGCGACGGTGGAGGCGATATTCGTCTACAACGCCGCCATGCGCGACCAGATGCTGCCGCGCAAGCCGCTTCCACAGCCCGACAAGGAGCAGGATAAGCGCAAGCCGCTGGACGTGATGCCAGGCGTTG
>Ga0302319_10016775_pt1 | contig 13466 bp, 4 predicted proteins | sample Bog_T0_2_FD_203319 | JGI IMG/M metagenome (GOLD analysis project Ga0302319, IMG submission 203319) | Peat permafrost microbial communities from Stordalen Mire near Abisko, Sweden - Bog_T0_2 | ecosystem: Environmental > Terrestrial > Soil > Wetlands > Peat | place: Sweden: Abisko, Stordalen Mire...
TTGTTAACTGCAGCGGAAACCTCTCTTTACGCGAAGATCGGTCAGTTTTGACAAGCTCCCGCAGTGGCCGGGGTTGACGCTGGCGTCGATTTAAGCACCACCTGCGTCTGATCCTGGGTGTTCATTTTCTGGAAAAAATCTCGCAGGGCCGGATAGTCCTGTGTCTGATAGAGGATTACCGCCACCCTTTCCAGCCTGGCGTACTGGTAGGTGTTGCCGATGGTGCGGTAGCTGGCAACGAAATCCGCATTCGGGACAAACGGAATGTGCCCATCCTTTGGCAGAACCCTCCACGGTCTGATTTGCCGGAAGGGCCAGCCGAAACTGATCCTGGACTGTATAGGAATAATGAAGATATACGGGGCTATCGCGCTTTGCATTCACGAACCTGGCCTTCGCGCGCGCCTCGAAAAACGTTCCCGGAAGAAACATCCGCTTGCCGCTGGCTGATGCCATATTTCCGCCGACATTCAGGAATACAGCCAAGGGCCGGTTGTAATCCGCTAATCCGGCAATTTGCTTGATCGTCACGGTCACGCCCGAGGGCATTTCGTCTCTGATTTCGTCGTCGAATTTCTGTTTAATTGCGTCTTCATCACTCTGGAGGGCCTCCTGTCTCCACCGCAGCGCGATAGAACCTGTCATGGTTATGCCGATCGACCCATGAATCGCTCCGTCCGCGTCCATGGCCAGATCGGCGACCCGTTTTTCTTCCGTATCCGCGTAGTGAGGGAACGGCGTAGTCGCGATTTCAGTACTCTTTTCCGTCTGTCGAACGCCCATCGACCATGAATGCTTCCAGTGGAGCTTACCGAACCTCGCAGAAACGTTGGCCCGGATCAAAAAACATCTCTTTACCGTTGACCATCGCGATGACAATTTCGTCGTCCAGCTGGCTCCAATCCAGCTCTTTCCGCGCTGTTGCTCCCAGATGTCTGCTGCCTGCCGGATCTTGAGTTTGTCCGCCTTGTTTTCCGCTGCGGAGTGTTCGCGGGTGAAGTCCGTGTTTTCCATCTTCATCACCGCGGCATAAATTTTGCGCAGCTTCTGCTCGTCCGTATCGCCGGGCGCGACAATCTGGTTCACAACTTTCCTGAATTTGGCTTCGGCGGCAAATTGATCCACGCCGAGAGACCAGGATTGCCCTTGCTGCTGCCAATACTTCTCCGGTGTATCCGCTCCTAAAAACAAGTAATAAAAGAGCACGCGGAACTGGAGAGCGTGGCTGGGGGGCGAATCGTCCTCGTCATTCAACGAAGGCACGTTATTCAGCACAAGGTCCCATCCCCTGCTGCCGCCGTCGTTGAGTTGAGCATCCTCTGGCAAAAAGCGAACGGCCGCTACCCGCGAGCCCAGGCCGGGAAGAAAGTGATAGTGTGCGTGGCGTAGTGGCACCGGCTGCTGTACATACCAGCGCGGGGCCCACCAATCGTCATAAGTGGTTTCGTATCGGTACTCCAGGATACTGCCCACCTGCACATCGGGCATGCTGAATCCCTTTTCCATCAGACGGAGACCGGCAGCCTTGACCATCTCCTTTTTCCAGGGCTTCCCCGTGAAAGGGACCACCGTTCCGTCGCTGTGGATGGTTCGCGCCTCAATGCGTTTGATGCTTTCCTCTTTGTCCTCATAGGGCATGAGGATGTCGGAGAAACGATCTTTTCCCGCTTCCGTCAGAATCTTGATGCGGGCATACATTGTGCGTACGTGTTGCGCATCGTCCGCAGTCTCTTCCAAAAACAGATAGACCGCAGATGCGCCGGGCGTGGTGGGCTCCGACGTCATCGTCAGTTCTTCCTGGGTCGGCGGAGTCCACTTGGTGGAGGCGTGGACGGGGACAGCCACAGCAAGGGCGATGACCAGAAGCAATTGGCGCAACATATGAACCCCGAGGCAGAAGCGTCACCACGATAAACCAACTCAGCTACATCCGCACGAACGAAGAAACGTTCACGGGAAATCTGCCTTGCTCCTTACGGCGCCAGATACGGCCTTAGCCCGTCCCACGGATAGAGACCGGTTGGGCCTACGTCCGACTCCGTCTGCTGCTTCGAATCCCAGCGTACAAAGAAGCCCACCACCTGGTTGTTGTAGTTCCGGGTATTGTTCAGCGACAGAAAGCCACCCGCGAACCAGTGATCGGACAAGTGGTAGGCCATCTGGCCATGGAAATCGTAGTTCCCGCTCACGACTGTCTGTGCGGAATAGGAGGCATTATTGCTCGCGACCTCCAGCGCTGTATCGATCGGAAAGAACGGCACGCTGTCCTGCTGGAATGCTTCAACCCCAAAGGCCGCGACAATGCTGTAGTGAACGTTGTACCCATACCGTCCCTGGAAAGTGAAGGGCACGTTGGCCAGATAATACGCCTGCGGGCTGAAGTAGCCACCCTGACCGTAGGTAAAAAAGTTGGAGTTATACGCGTAGTGCATGCCGAAGAAATTGGCGCCCACCGTCAGGCTCCCCTGATCCGGAACTTCCTTCACTCGCCAGTACGCGCCCGCGTCGCCTTCGACACGGTGGTTGGTTTGGACGTGAACGCCGCTTATGTATTGCCCGCCCGCGCTGATATAGAAGCCTGATTCAGGATCGCTTCTTCCGAACTGCACATCCCCGCCGCTCGCGATCAAGCCCCCCCAGATGTTGCCGGCATATCCAGGCCCAGCCGAACCTGGATCGTGGAGACCCGAATAGGACAACTGCGAATCCTTAATGGAATCGCGAGTGAGGGTCAAAGTAAAGGGACCGTTCGCTGGCCTCCAGCTCATGTGTCCGATGAGGTTGGCAACGAGGAAGCCAAAGGGTGAATAACCGACGCCAGCAGCGAAGTTAGGCATCGCCAACTGCACCTCGCCGCCAATTCCTGCCGCATTTTGCTGATTCAGCACCGCATTCGCCGGCGCGGTTCCCAGCCTCTCCACAACTCCGCCGGGAAGCGTTGGCGAGGTCGTCGGCGCGCCGGAATCGAGGAATGCAGGTCGCGAAACGACTGTAACCCGGGCTACTCTGCCGAGAGGCGAAGAAGCTTCGAACGGCGCTTCCAGAGAGGTCATCGAGTCAAAACCCGCCGTCCCGCTGCGATGATTGACGAAGCCACTGCCGCCCACCCACGCGCTGTAACCGCTCAGAATGTACCCCAGTTGCATCTGTGCCTGTTGACGCAAATCCTGCTGGCGAACGATCGAAGGACGCTGATAAGGGCCGCGCAAAGGAGGCAGATTCTCCCGCATCAGCTCGTCGTCGGTTGCCCCCGTTTGCCCTGAATTCGGCGACGGCGGCCGTTCGAAATAATCTGGTGCGGGAGTTGGGTCCGGTTGGATTTCCGCCGATGGCGGCGTGTACTCCGTCGATGCCATAGACGGGTCGATGGGCTTCTTCGCGGCATCCAGAGCCGAGGCCGCGTGCGTCTGATCCGCTGCATTGGGCAACTGCGTGAGTGCCGAACTGGTTTCCAGTCCCAGTTCCTGGGACTGCTCCTCGGCGGCGCCGGCCGCACTCGCCTGCGTCTCCGTGCTCACCGGGAGCGACGCCTGTGGGATATAAGGCTTCGCAGTTGATTGGGCAGGCTTCGGCCTTTTCCCTGGATTTTCGTTGCCCGGCGCGGTCGATGCAGGCGGAGTAGCCTTTGGCGTGGCAGGCGTGACTGTCGCGGGCGCAATCGGCAGATCACTCGGCCCCGCTCCAATCGGAGCAGACCCGTTGTTGTCGATCTGCACCGGAGCCGTGCCCATGTAATAAGGATCGGGTCCGTAAGGCTGGGTGCTGGCCTGCGCCGGATTGGGATTGGAGTAGCTTGGCAGGGGCACCGCACCGCCCGCGCTCTCCATCCCGAGTTCGCCATCCGGATTCAGCAGATTCACCAGATCGGTCGGTTTGGCCGGCTTTGTCTGCTGCACCAGATCCGGCTGGTCGAGCTTGTGCGCAAGATTTGTGGCGGGCGACACAGCGGGCATTGCATTGAGCGATGCTCTCCAATAATCCGCGGCCCTCGCGCGATCGCCGCGTGCCTGCTCAAACTGAGCGGCTGTAGCCAGCACTCTCGGGTCATTGGGAAATTTTGCCAGCCCGTCGCGCAGCCACGCCTCGGCCTGCTTCATGTTCTGCACGGCGACAGCCGCGCCCACCATGCTCTGATAGTCCGAGGGCGAAGCGTTCGTCATGTCCAGCGCCAGGTAAATGGCCATGGCGTCCTTCGGCTGCCCCGCCTGCACGAAACCCACCGCCAACGCCTTGCTCACCGCGGGATTCCCCGGAAATGCCTGCGCCGCCGCCATCAGAATCTCAACTCCGCGGCGCGGATTGCCCGCAGCCGCAGCCTGAGCCGCACGGCGTTGCGCCCATGACGCCCAGATCGTCTGGACCTGCCGGCGCTCCTCGTCGGTCATATCCTGGCGATCGCCCAGCCCCATGAGTTGCCGGTAGAGATCGCGATCGTCACCAATGTTGAAGAGCGTCCAGGCATCTGCAATGTCCACGCTGACCGGGGGCCTCCTGCCCTCGACGCGATAGCGTTCCTGGACCTGGGTCAGCAGACCGAGTGCGCCGCGCTGATCGCCATTCGCGGCATAAATGGCGGCGAGAGTCTGTTCATACTCCACATCGGATGCCAGCGCTCTGCGTACGGCCGGCGGGATCTGCTGGATTTGCGCCATCGCGTCCGCATCGTGATCCGTCGCATCCAGAGCAGCAAGGAGACCCTTCCAAGCGTCCAGCCGGTCCGGATGCTGGGTCAGCACGCTTCGGTAGATGCTGTAGGCCGCCTGCGGGTGGTTGCGCTCCAGATCGACGGCTGCCACCTGCAGCTGGAGAGGAATGGGCAGCGGCTGGCCATTTTCCTGGTAAATCCTGATCGCCCGCTCGAGAAATCCTTCGGCGACATCCGGATGATTCTGGCTCTGATAGATTGCCGCCAGCATCGAAAGGAATCCGCCGTCCCGCAGGGCGCTGTCGTAGGCGTCCGGAGGCATCCGCTCCACCATCGCAATGGCTTCAGGATCATGGCCGGCGATATGCTGGAGCGAAACCATTCCCTGCCATGCGCCGACATTATTAGGATCGGCGCCGAGAACTCGCCGGTAGACTGCCGCAGCCTGGGTATAGTTCCTGTCCTTCGCGAGCAATGCGGCATATTGAAGCGTGATTTCGGTCCTGATGGGTTCCTGACTCGCCGGGTAGTGCAAATTGATCGCCTGCAACAGAACGCGCTGCGCTTCGGCACCCTGGCCGTTCTCGGCATAGGCTCTGGCCAGCGTTCTCAGATAGTTCGGATCTTTTCCGGCGCTGCCGCTGACAGCGGGTGGGAACTGCCGCGCTGTCGCGATCGCCGCCCTCGCTCGTCCCGCCTCGACCTCCGCCATAAAAAGTCCGCGCCACCACGCTGCGGACCGCGTCTGCCTGCGCAGCAACTGTTGGTAAACAGGCACAGCCTTTTCCGGCTGCTGCATCTTCATGTAGGTTCCGGCTTCACCGGTCAGCGCCTCGATACTACCGGGACGCAGCGCCAACGCGGCCTTGTAGTCCTTAACAGCTTCATCCAGGCGGTTCGCGTTCAGCGCCCCGGTTCCCTGCTGCATCGCGTTCCAGAAGCGCGACGTCGTCAGCGATTGCTGGATGAGCGGGGTGCGCAGGCCATTCTGCTCCGCCTGCTGAAAGTACCTGGCGGCCTCACTGAAATGGCTCTGTTTCATACGCAGGAAGCCCAGGCCTGCCAGGACCCGCGGGTTGGTGGGCTGCATTGCGTTCAGTTCCAGAAATTTCTGTTGCGCGGTCGCCAGATAGTTGGCCGCCAACGCCCGGAACGCCGCCTGCTCGGCAGGAGTGCGGGCGATGCCCTCGGTGGCCTTCGCCTGCCTCGCCTCGGTATCGGCGACCTCCTTTGCCAGTTCGGGGTCTGGATGCTGCTTGAGGTATTCGCGAACCGCCGGCACCGTTGCCGGATTCTGCACATCCCACGCGAGCGCCTCGCGCAAAGCGGCCTGCGCGGCGGCGTCCTGAGGATATTGGCTCAGTATCTTTTCGCCTTCTACTCGCGTTAGCGGGTCGTAAGTAAGCACGCGCCCCAGGTCGATAGCGTATTGCGGATCGCTCGGATACTTAGCTGTTATCCCGCGCAGGCCGTCGATGGCGTCCTGCCGCATGGCCGGGATTCCAGCCTCGGTATCGTAGTAGGCCAGCGCCCAGTTATCCGGAGGATGCTTGCCGAACATCTGGCGGTAAATTTTCAAAGCTTCTTCGTTGTGGCCGTTCTTTGCCAGCTCCGCAGCCTGGTCCAGCAGCTGGTTCTGCGTCTTATTGCTCACCAGCGACTGGATCTTCGCGATCTCCGGGCTGTCCGGATTCACGGCGCGCAGGCGATCGATGTAGGTTTCGGCTTCGGCGTCGTTTCCGCTCAGCTTCGCCCATCGTCCGAGCCCCGCCAGCGCTTCCTGATTATTCGGATCGGAAAGAAGAACCTGTTGCCAGCTCTGCGCCGCCAGATCGATGTGCCCCGACTGTTCGAGCGACTGCGCCTTATCGAGCAGCGCCTTCTCTCCCGCCGATTGCGCGCTCATCGTCGCCGCGCCCAGACCCAGCACTGCGGCCAGGCTCAGGCCGGTCAACATCTTTCGGAGTTTTCGATTCTTCGTCACGTCTCCCATCTCACTCCGCGTCCACCTCGCGGTCAACCCGGAGGACGGTGGAAAATCCGGCTCGATCCTGGGCTCCGGATGTCCGCGCTTTCGATGCATCCGCACAACTGCGTCGGCCGGCGCTCAATTGTCCACTCCGTTGTCATTCCTCCACAACTTGCAAACGCCGCCGTGCCCTCGCGCGCAACCAGCCGCGAATCCAGATAGCGAACACAAAGCCGATGGCCAGCACTGCCAGGTCTACCAGCGCGGGGTTCTGCGAAAACCACAATCCCAACCCGGTCCACCACGGCAAAACTCCCACGTGATAGAGATTGTTTCCGATGCGGTAGCTCTCGAACCGGGTGCCCTGCAGCAAAGCCACCGTACCCGAAACCGCGCTCGATTGCGAGCTCTCCAGGAACGCCTTCGCCATGGGCTCGAAATTGGCGGCGCTCTTCATATCGATGAGGACGATGGTGCGCCCGCTCGCGTAGGGTGACTCGATTTCCTCGATCAGCGCGTCCGGAACACCGGTCGTTCCGATCTCGCCGGAAGACAACTGGTCTGTCGTCGGAATTTTCCACCACATGTGGTGAAAGGTGGAAAAGAACCCGCGCGTGTCCTGCACCTTGAGGGTGTTTTCGCCGAAGGTCACGGGCATGCCGGCCGCCAGTTTGCCCACTTCGCCGTTGCTTTGGCCCGTCGCGATCACCAGGAAATCCTCATCGGCGCCGGAGTGGAGCTCGTCGGGACCGGCCACCGTTACCCGGATCGCCGGATAACCCGTCTCCGCGCCGAAATGCCCCATCATTGTCAGATACGTTTCCACCTCCTGGGGGGACGGCTGGTCGGGCAGGACAATGACAGTCTGGCTCAGATCGGCATAACGGGTAAATGGAAATCCCGCATTCGAGAACAACTCCAGATTCGGCATGGCCGCCCAGTGGGGCAAATCGTTCAAATCGATGTAGGAGCTCTTCAATATGGCGCCCATTAGGTTGCCGGGGACCGTGTCCCTGCAATTGCCGCTGGTCAGCTGCTGAAAGGTCAGCTTGAATTTCATTGAATTCGAGAACGGCCGCAGGTTCACCACAGGGATCGCCAGATCAACGGACGTGTCTTTCGACGCTTCCTTGCCCGGAGGCAGTGGCACCGATCCGAGATAAGCGTCGTTGGACTCCACCTGCATGCTCGAAATCGCTCCTATGGGAATTGAGTTGTACCGGTAGTCGAGATGCAGCTTCATATTCTGCTGCGTATCCCGAAAATAGAGATCCGGCGGTATCTTGAAATACGCCACCAGCGGACCGCCGCCATCGCCCTGCAACGACTCCGCCGGACCGGTCCAAAGCGGCACATGTCCTGCAGCGTCCGGTCCTCCCCAGCGCGGCGCATCGTCCGGACCGCTCCTCGGCAGGTTCAGCTCGGTAATCGAGGCTGTCGCCCCCTGTAGTCCCGGCCAACCGGTGCCCAGTGCCTGCGCTGCCGTCAACGTCTGCTCTGCGTCCGTACCGGTAACGATCAACACTTTTCCATACGGATCGACCGGGTTCGCCCGCACCGCCACCGTAGGCGCCTGCGGGGCGGGTACGTTCAATCCCGGGGGTATCGCGCTCGCGTCCTCCGCAATCAGCACCACATTCCCCGTCGGCAGCTTTCCCACCGATACCGGAAACCGTACAGACCGATAATCTGCCTGCATTCCAAACCAGGAGCTGACCACCCCGGCCGCCTCCAGTCCCTTCAGCGAAGGGTTTGCGCCAAAAACGATGGGTATGACCGGCGGATGTGTCAGCTGCGCATCGAAAAACGGAAGCGGCAGGAGTCTGAGATCGTTGGCCAGCGCCAGAAGATCCCCGGAAATTGCAATCCGCGTATTCGTATCGACGTGGGCCCACAGCACGGTGTTCAGAGGGTCCTCGCACGTCTGCGTGTAATGCCCGATCAATTCGAACGTCAGCTGATTATTCCGCACCAGCAGATCGGCGGGGATCACGACATCGGATTCGATCGCCGCCCCGTTCGACGGCGTTTGCGGAACAGCCAGCGTCGCGAACACCGTCCCATTGAGCATCACCTTGAGGTGGCTCATGGATGGAATCAGGCTCGGCGAGAAGTGGTAATACAGGTGCATCGAAGCCTGCCGGACCACTTCGTTTTGCGGGATCGCAAAGTACATCGTGTCGTAGGCATCCGATCCGCGCAGGTTGATCGGGCCCGGCACACCGAGGTCGAACAGGTTCTGCTCGTTCCTGAAGCTGCCAGCAGCGGGCGCGGACACTTCGTTCTCGGCAGCAGGTTTCGTACTGGCGGCGCTGGTTTGTGCCTGGGCGGTCGCACACCAGACCGCCATACCCAGGGCCAGCAACAGCATCAGGCTCTCGGCGGGCAGATCCTTTCCCTTCCCGCCCCCAAAGCGCCGCGGGATCGTCGATGCAATCGCCATTCCCAATCCGCGAAACGCGATGCGAATAATTCTGCCCAGACTACGGAGTGGCTGATCCACTTCGCGCGATTCCCCCCATCCCAGCCAGGAATCCGCCCTGGAGAACAGCACCATCGTCAGCATCTCTTCTTCGGCGACGGTCAGCGGGTCGAACTGCAACCGCAGCACGCCATTCGTGATGTTTACGACCGTCGCCGGCAATTCCGCGTCGCCGGTACGGAGCGGGAAAATCACTTTCAGGGGCTCGCCATGATTCGCGGGCATCCCTTCCAGCAACTCCATAGCCAGGCCGCCGCTGGAAACATCGATGGTCTGACCGGGAACGATCCTGCCCTCGCTCATCTGCACCCGCACGGGGGCCGCGAAGCTGATGCGCACGTGTTGCCGGGTCTGGCGCGCCTCGCGCGCCACTGCGATGCAAACGCTGAGGATCACAATGTTGAACGAAGTCCATAGCGCGTTGGTGATGATCGTGCCGGGATGGGTCCCATCCCACAACCAGCCCAGCCCCGGAACGTGCAGGAAACGCGGAAACACCATCAGCAATCCCAGCAGATTGAAAGCCAGCAGCACAATGAACGGCTGCGCGATGCGCGCATCGAAGAAAGTCCGCGTGACCAGCCCGCCCTTTGACGTCACGTTGAACTTGCCCCGCTTCGGATTGAACAGGGCCGTCAGGGTCGGCAGCAGGATGTAGGGCGACAGCACCGTTTCGTAGATCTCGTTCCAGAACGAGTGGCGGTGGTATCCCTGAATGCGGCTATTCGTGACGCTGGAAAGCGTCAGGTGGGGCAGAGCGTACGCCAGGATAGCAATCCAGTAGCCTGGCACGTTCGTAAATCCAAAGATCAGGTAAATCAGCGGCGCCGTCAGAAAAATCAGGCGCGGCAACGCATACAGGAAGTGCGTCATCGCGTTGAAGTAGCACAGGCGCTGCGCCAGGGTCAGATTCGGCGCAAACAAAGGATTCTCGATCCGCAGGATCTGGATCATCCCCCGCGCCCACCGGATCCGCTGCTTCACATGCGAAGAGAGCCGCTCTGTGGCCAGCCCCGCAGCCTGAGGAATGTTAATGTACGCCGTGTTCCAGCCGCGTATTTGCATACGCAGACAGGTGTGCGCGTCTTCGGTGACCGTCTCTGCAGCAATTCCGCCGATCTCGTCCAGAGCCTCACGACGCAGCACCGCACAAGAGCCGCAGAAGAATGCCGCATTCCAGAAGTCGTTCCCATCCTGCACGATTCCATAAAACAGCTCGCCTTCGTTCGGAATCACCCGGAACTGACCGAGATTCCGTTCGAACGGATCGGGAGAATAGAAGTGATGAGGCGTCTGCAGCATGCCCAGTCTTGGATCGCGCAGAAACCATCCGACGGTCATCTGCAGGAAGCTGCGCGTCGGCACATGATCGGAATCGAAGATCGCGACGTAGGGCGCGCCCAGACTCTTCAGTGCGTGGTTGATATTCCCCGCTTTCGCCTGCATGTTGTCGCCCCGCGTTATGTATCCGATCCCCGCCTCCAGCGCGAATTCGCGGAACTCCTCGCGATTTCCGTCGTCGAGGATGTACACGTGCAGTTTGTCTGCGGGCCAGTCGATGTTCAGCGAAGCGAGCGCTGTGTATCGCACTACATTCAAAGGCTCGTTATAAGTGGGAATCAGCAGGTCGATCTCCGGCCAGTCCTCGGGATCGTCAGGCAGGGCTACCGGCGCGCGCCGCAACGGCCAAACCGTCTGCAGAAAGCCAAGGTACAGAATGGAAAAAGCATAGGCCTCGGCGCCGAGGAGCAGGAAAATGAAGAACACGTCGACCGGACCCCACTTCGTTCCGGGATCGTGGAAGAACAACAGGATGCTGCTCACCCGCCACCACGCATAGCGAAACGTGGCGAACATGGACAGCATCATCAGCGTCAGCGTGATGAGATAGGAATCGGAGACGCGGCTCAGCCAGATGCACAGCAACAGGATCAGCAGGCCCAGTACCGCCTGCTGCGGCCACGACAGCGGCAGCGATCCAAAAAAGAAAAGCGCGACCATGCCGAGCGCGATAAATACCAGCTGCAGCAAGCGAAAAAACGGCCCGCGCCCGGTCTCGAAGCCCTCCCAGATTTCCGCCTGGGTCATCGTTCGCTCCAGCGCATCCCGCGATGTCCAGCGCTGACGGCAACCGATGTATTCCGAATCCAGGTCACCAGACTCATGATGTCTTCGGCCGCCGGTGAATTCGGAGCGTAATCGATTACCGTCATGCCCTCCGCCAGAGCCTCGCTCACGGCCGGGCTTCTGTGGATGGCAAACGGCAACAGCCGCTCACCCAATTGCTGCCGCAGAACCTCCCGCACATCCAGCTGCAGCGGGAAAGACGGATCGAATTGATTCAGCACGTACCACGCCTGCAGCGGCTTGCCGCTTAACCCTTCCTGATTGCGAAAGAAAGATTCCAGCGATTGCAGTGTCACCACCGAGGCCATATCCGGAACCAACGGCACCAACACCGTCGGGGAGAGCCGCAGCGCCTGGCGCAGCATTGCTGCCGATCCGCTCGCCACATCGATCAGCACGCGGCTGGCATCCTGCGAGCCGCGCGTCACTTCGCGCCGGAGAAACTCCAGATCGGCGCTCTCTCGCTCCGCATCCAGCGTCAGCACGCGAATCGGTGGATCGCTGGTCCCTCCGCTGAAAGTCCGCAATACGCCGGGCTTGTTTTCGCGTGCCCCAAAGTAAAAAGGCAACACGCCAAAGGAACAGGTATCCGTCAGCAGAACGCGCTCACCGCGCCCCGCCAGAGCCCGTCCAACAGCCGCCACTAAACTCGTCTTTCCCACGCCGCCCGCGAGCGAGAAAACCGTCAGTACCGGAACTTGGCCATCCAGCCGCTCCGTCTGCAGGTCTTCCGGATTGCGTCCGAAGATGCCGCGCAAGGCGAACCAGCGCGCCGCCACCCGCTCCTGTGACTGCTGCAGCGTCTCACCCTCCGCGGCCGGACCGGATGCCGGTGGATTACTCTCCGCGAGCCATGCCGGACGAACCGCTGAGGTCTCGGGCTCTGCGGGCCTCTCCACCGCGAAATGCTGCTCCCCTGGAGGGTTCTCTCGAAAATATGGAGCGCCCGTCAATCCGTGACGGGTCGAACTTCCGGAATCGACGGAAGCGGGCGACGGGGCCGACAGCCGGCCAACCTCTTCCGCACTTTCCGTCCTTCGCTCGCCGGGAATCTCGTGCCGTAGGTTCCCCGCTCCTGCAACCTGCCGGCCGCCAGCGGGCGGCAAATCCCCCCATCGCGGACTCTCGTCCCGTGGCGCATTCGGCTTCTGCGCCTCATCGCGCGCAATTCTCGCCCGTTCGCCCAGAGTGCGCTGGCGCATCTGCGCCCGCATGGCCTGACGCGATGCGCTGAAATCTCTGTACTTGGCCCCATGCAGGTTCGCCCAGGAATAGAGGGTGGCCACATCGTCCGCGGGCTCGCCGCTCTCCGGATTGCGTCCCATGTCGTCCTGGTCCTGCTTCATGGCATCATCCCTTCGCCGATCGCGGACCCGACGGGACCTCGATCTTGCTGCAACCGTTGCCGTTTGCGGGCCATTCGCCCTGGATTGTTCGCTGGCTGCGCCGCCCAGGCTGCGGCAACAAAACCTCATCTTTAAATCGTATGCCCCAGCTTCGTGTGCTCCTCTGTCCGTGGGGACCCGTGCACCTTCCGCCAACCATCAACGTAAAACAGAATCCGACTCGTGAATTGGAAGTTGAACCAAGGTAAATCGTTTAGCCCATCCGGGGGTATTCCTCTTCAGTAACTCGGCTTTCATTACGAGCGGGGGGCAAAGCGATGAACAAGAGGCCAGGGTGCGCCGGTCTGATCGGGGGCGGCGATCACGCGAATCGCGCCCACCGGCTGTGTTAACCTGGTCTCAGATGTGAGCTCGTAGCTCAGTTGGTAGAGCAACGCCCTTTTAAGGCGTGGGTCCTGGGTTCGAGTCCCAGCGGGCTCACCAAAATTCTAAAGCAGTTACACCAAAGACTGCCGAACCCAAGGAATGCCACTGTGATACGAAAGTGATACAGGGGCATTCTTGTGGTTCCCTGCAAGGCGTTGCGGCGCGCTGCTGTAGAGTGCCACCGTCATCGGTCGTTGACTGTGCACGCCGATTGAGCCGCGCCCGTTTGCCGTTTGTCCTGATGCAGGCGGAACCGAACCCGAAGCCCTCACGTCCCCACCGTTCCCCGCCATAGCCCCGGCGCTTCGGGCTCGCCGTAACGAGCTCTTCGCCCGGGGAGGTGTCCCTTGAGCGCCAGCCCCGGTCACGATGGCGCTCCACTTGCTCATGGGCGAAGAATTGACCAAACCAGCTGTGGAGGGTCTTCGCCAGACTTTCGCCCTATACTGCATAGGAGGAGGAGCCCCTTCC
>Ga0302319_10016776_pt1 | contig 13464 bp, 11 predicted proteins | sample Bog_T0_2_FD_203319 | JGI IMG/M metagenome (GOLD analysis project Ga0302319, IMG submission 203319) | Peat permafrost microbial communities from Stordalen Mire near Abisko, Sweden - Bog_T0_2 | ecosystem: Environmental > Terrestrial > Soil > Wetlands > Peat | place: Sweden: Abisko, Stordalen Mire...
ATTCCTCGCCAACGCATGACTTAATTCTTCTAAAATAATTCCGCCGCCCCCCTCACTTAAAACAAAACCGTCACGTTTCAAATCAAATGGACGGGAAGCTTCTTTTGGATAATCATTATTTTTTGACAAAACCCGTAAAGCACAATAAGCCCCAAAATTTAAACGTGTCAGAGGGGCTTCAACACCACCTGTCACACAAATATCCATATCTCCCCACTGGATCTTTCGAAAGGCTTCACCGATGGCATGACTTGCAGAAGCACATGCAGTCGAAATAACCATATTGGGCCCCAAAAAACCATAGCGAATAGCGATATGACTTGATACCGCATTAGGAGAAATCCGTGGCACTGAAGAAGGATTAATTCGATTCACACCTTTTTCAAGAATAGCTACCATTTGCTCTTCATGAAACATCATCCCGCCTAGACCAGAGCCTATGATAACACCTATCCTAGTTTTATCTAGGGACAGGGATTCTAAAAGCAAACCGCTGTCTTGCATCGCCATCTCAGAACAAGCTAAGCCAAAATGAACAAAACGGTCAACTTTCTTGACCAATTCAGCCGGCATAAATTGATAGGGATCAAAGTCGTTTATTTCTCCGCCAATGTGCACATCACAAGCTTCCGTATCAAAACGAGTAATCTTAGCAATACCGGATCGACCCTGCACATTGCCCTGCCAAAAATTATCTTTACCAATACCGTTGCAAGCAACTACGCCCAAACCGGTTACAACTACTCGTCTTTTGTGCATTAAGAAAGAGCCCTGACTATATTTAGATTAGGTGATAATTATAAATTGTGCCTCTCTAAGTCCATAACAGACTTAAAGAAGCATTGAATAATAATTATACCATAAAATGAAATAAGAGTAATAAAATTTTTATAATTGTAACACCTGCTTAAAACTTAAAATTTGCTCCGTCTGCGCTTAAGGAGGGTCCATCATCAATAGTACTTTCGACACCATCTGGGTTAAGAGAAGCCATCAAATTCTCTCTATTGATCCATTCCTTCATCTGATCCGCGCTGAAAACCTTGTTTAATTTTTGATACTCTTCCTCTTTAAGAGCTTTTAAAGTTGCCTTTACAGAAACATGGTCAACAACGCCTTCTCCGGCCACTTCCTGCAAAATGGTAGAACGTTTGGTTAAATACTCTTTGATGATGGGCCCAATGGCAGCTGCCTGGCTTTCAGTCAAACTCAATTCTTTCTTCATCTTATCAACTTTATAATTTAACGACGATTGAAAATCCTCATCTTGAGCCAAAACAGATACCGTCAAAACCATTAAAAAAAAGAAAATACCAATCCCATATTTTAGAATCATATTATTTCCTCAACCAATACCAATAATTTGTTTTAAAATAAGTCCGTATTCGACCTCTTTTAGTCATTACAGCCAATTCACCCGTACTCACTCGAAAATGCTCAACGTCTCCATCAGGCCTAACTTTCTCAAGAACATCTTGGTCTGGTTGAGCATTTAAAAGCGCTTGCGCATCTTGTAAATATTGCTCTTGAGTTATCCCACCAAATTGATACCCATGCTTCAAATAATGTTTCTCTAATTCACCAGGAGCAAAATAACCTGCTCTGACTGATGTAAGATCCCATGCAGCAAGATCAGATTGAAACAAGATCGGTACAAAATTACCGATTACGAAATAAAATAAAAGAACAAAAATAAATTTATACTTTAAAAATCTCATTTATTTAAGAGTAGCCAGATCAATAACAAAGCGATACTTAACATCCGCCTTGAGGACCCGTTCGTACGCTTCATTTATTTTATTGATCGGAATTAATTCAATATCCGCTGTGATATTATGTTTGCCACAGAAGTCTAACATTTCCTGAGTTTCTTTTATCCCGCCTATCAAGGAACCGGCTAAACTGCGACGGCCCATGATCAATGAAAAGGCATGCAGTTCGGGAGCGTCACTAGGAACACCTAAGAGCACCATCGTGCCATCACGTTTAAGCAATCCTAAATACGCACCCCAATCCAACTTGACGGAAACAGTATTGATGATTAAATCAAAATGACGAACAAATTTTTCAAAAGTTTTAGGATCATTGGTTGCATACACATGATCAGCGCCCAGGCGCAACGCGTCTTCTTTTTTATCCAGGGTTCGGCTTAAAACTGTCACTTCAGCCTTCATAGCTTTGGCGATCTTAACAGCCATATGCCCAAGGCCTCCTAAACCAATAACAGCCACCCGTTTGCCAGGACCAGCCTTCCAATGACGTAAAGGCGAATAGGTCGTGATACCAGCACAAAGTAAAGGAGCTGTTTTATCGAGAGGTAAATTGTCAGGAATATGAAGAACAAATGCTTGATCAACAACAATCTTGGTAGAATACCCGCCTTGAGCCAAGGTTTTATTATCTTTTTCAAGGGAGTTATAAGTAAAAATGGGGCGTGTGCAAAATTGTTCTAAATGTTCCTTACAATCAGGACACTCACGGCAAGAGTCTACTAAACAACCAACCCCAACCTTGTCCCCCACTTTAAATCCCTTTACTCCTGCTCCAATCTTGGTGACAAGTCCCACGATTTCATGCCCTGGAACCATCGGATATAGCGAATTTCCCCATTCATTGCGAGCTTGATGGATATCGGAATGACAAACACCGCAAAAAGCGATATCAATAGAGACATCATTGACACCAATATCTCGACGGGTAATTTGTAATGGTGCAACCGCTTGGGTAGCATTTAAAACACCGTAAGCTTTGATTTCTTGCATACGCGCTCCTTATTTTAAACAGTTTAGAATACCTTCTGATTTTTCAACAATGACAATATTATTTAAATTCTTGAGCGATCTATCATGAGCCTCTTGGTTCGATGAGGAGACACAGTCGGATACGACTACCGGAAAGAATCCTCTATTGGACGCATCACGGGCTGATGTTTCAACACCGATTTCGGTCGATATGCCTGTAAAAATTAAGGTTTGAATACCCCGATTTCGCATCAAATTCTCAAAATTTGTTCCAATAAAAATACTTGCTGTAGGCTTTTCAAGAATCACATCAGTCGATTGTGGTTTAATACCTTCTGGTATTTCTCTTTCTTTAGAACCAATAGCCATAAAGGAAGACATTTGGCTTGGGCTCTTTACATTAAAAGACCTCATCATTTGGAAACATCTCCACGAGGAATTAAAACTTTGTGGTACTGGGGTAATTAAAGTATATATAACCGGCATCCTGGGTCTTAATTTTTCAATTAAAACTCCAAGATTAGACATAAACTCTTGTTTATTGAATATTCTATCTAACAAACCATTCTGCACATCCCATACGACAAGGCAAGAATGACTTGGGTCAACAATTTCACTCAAAGATTCATAAAGCTTAATACCATCTTCTATTTTCATCAGGCCTCCCTCATCTTTAATACAGACCTAAAATGAACCTTCGAAGTGATCATTCTTTCGTAAGCGGTTGCAACCTCTTCAAGCGGAAAAATCTCTACCATTGATTTGATTTTAAAAAGAGTACTAAAATTAATCGTTTCTTCTATATCGCCCCCAACCCAACCTTTAATTGATCGCTGTCCCCCTAAAAGAAGCATGGGCGGTATTTGCATGGGTTCACTGGCACCCGTGACATTGATGATTTCTCCATCAGCCCCAAGTCCTGCTAGCAATTGAGCAATAGCATTACTATTAGGAGCCGTACAAAGAATGACGCGCGCGCCTCCATGCTTAGTTAACTCTTTAGCAGCATCAGTAGCTTTTGTATCAATATAAATATGAGCCCCTAACTCATAGGCTAATTTTTCCTTATCTTTTCCGCGCGATAAAACCACCGTTTTGAAACCTAACCGTATCGCATACTGTACCGCCAAATGACCCAAACCACCAAGACCGTGAATGGCTACAAGATCTCCGCCTCGGGCTTGACTATATTTTAACCCTCCAAAGGTAGTTCGTCCGGCACACAAAAGTGGAGCTCCCTCAAAAAAATCAATCTCTTCAGGGATACGCACAAGTGCTTCCGTGCGGGCAATCATAAACTCAGCATAACCACCGTCAATGGATATGCCTGTGATAAGCGCATTCTCGCAAGCTCTAAACTCCCCTTTTTGACAGGCCTTGCATTTAAAACAATGCCCCCCATGCCAACCGATACCTACCCTTTGACCTATTTCCCAAGCATCAATATGCGCTCCTAATTTAACAATCGTTCCCATAACTTCATGACCTGGAATAATAGGATATTTAATACCTGGGTAATGGCCGTGCTTGACAAGTTCATCCCCATGACAAATCCCGCAAGCAAAAACCTTTACCAGAACTTCGTTATTTTGAGGTAACGGAATTTCACGTTGAACTATTTCAAAATCAGCCCCAGGGGCTTTGACTTGAACTGCTTTCATGAAAGGCATAAAATTCACAACTCCCTTTTATGATCAAAAGCACCTTCAAAATGATTATTATATCATCTTTATAAAATCTTACTGGCTTAATTTTTGACAATAAAGTACATGGTGAATGAAGATAATTATTCACTGCGCGGGAAACAATCGTAATTGTTTAGGTGTCTTTGCGAGCCCGAAGGGCGAAGCAATCTACTAAAAGATTGCTTCGTCGCTTCGCTCCTCGCAATGACACGATGTTAAGCTTTGGCATCAATGCGCATATCATAAAATGATCGGCAAAGAAATACCAAGGCAATAGCAAAAAATACAACAAATAACAAGATATCTAGACCTCGGTTTAAGCCGATGGCAATTTCGATTGCCAATAGACCAAAGAGTGTCGTGAATTTAATTGTTGGATTTAATGCTACAGAGGATGTGTCCTTAAAAGGATCACCTACTGTGTCACCAACAACGGTTGCTGCATGAACCTCAGTTCCTTTTTCCCTGTAAGTAACCTCGACAAGCTTTTTAGCATTGTCCCATGCCCCTCCGGCATTAGCCATAAAGATAGCTTGATACAATCCAAAGATCGCGATTGATATGAGGTAACCAATAAAATAGTACGGATCAACACAGGCAAATGCCAAGGTTAAAAAAAGGATGGTCATAAAAAGATTGATCATTCCTTTTTGGGCAAATATCGTACATATTTCTACAACCTTGGTGCTATCAGCTGTTGAAGCGCGATCTGACCCTTCTAACTTAATATGTTCCTTGATGTACTGAACTGCATGGTACGCGCCTGTAGTTACTGCCTGAATAGAAGCTCCTGTAAACCAATAAATCACTGCTCCTCCGCTTAATAAACCAAGTAGAAATGGGGGATATAATAATGAGAGATTTTCAATATGGATTGTCAGACCATGGGTTAAAATCATGATTATTGAAAAAATCATGGTAGTTGCACCAACCACGGCTGTACCAATAAGAACAGGCTTTGACGTTGCTTTAAAGGTATTACCAGCACCATCATTTGCTTCGAGATGAAGTTTGGCATTTTCAAAATCAGGCTCAAAACCAAAATCTCTCTTAATCTCCTCTTTAATATTAGGTATACTCTCAATCAGAGAGAGCTCATAAATCGATTGGGCATTATCAGAAACAGGGCCATAGGAATCAACGGCAATGGTGACAGGGCCCATCCCTAAAAATCCAAAAGCGACCAACCCAAATGCAAAAACAGCTGGTGCTAACATGAGCGTGCTCACACCTAAAGAACTTACAAAAGCAGCCATCGCCATTAGAACCACAATGATGAGCCCCATCCAAAATGCGCTAAAATTACCTGCCACAAGGCCTGATAAAATATTTAACGAAGTCCCTCCTTTTTTGGAACACTGATAAATATTCTTAACATAAGCTGAATCCATCGAGGTAAACATCTTAACAACTTCTGGAATCAGGGCTCCGGCTATTGTCCCACAGCTGATAATGCTCGCCAACTTCCACCAAAATGTCCCATCACCTAGATTTGGAATTAAAAGATATGAAGCCACATAAGTCAAAGCCACAGACAAAAGTGAGGTAATCCATACCAAGGATGTCAGTGGGTCTTCAAAATTCATTTTTGAAACATTGGCGTATTTTATCTTGGAAATAAAATGATTTATTTCATAAGATGCACCACTAGCAATCACCATGATCAAACGCATTGAAAAAATCCATACCAAAAGCTGTGCTTGATCATAAGGACTTTTAACAGCTAATAGAATAAACGAGATAAGAGCCACTCCTGTGACACCGTAAGTTTCAAAACCATCAGCTGTTGGCCCCACTGAATCACCAGCATTATCTCCCACACAGTCAGCAATAACTCCGGGATTACGGGCATCGTCTTCTTTAATATTAAGAACTATTTTCATCAAATCTGATCCAATATCAGCGATCTTGGTAAAAATCCCACCTGCGATTCTTAAAACAGATGCCCCTAAAGATTCCCCAATCGCAAAACCAATAAAACAAGGTCCCGCATAATCTGCATTAATAAAAAGCAGGATACATAACATGACTAAAAGTTCAATACTGATAAGAAGCATGCCAATGCTCATGCCTGCCTGTAAAGGGATACTATAAACTAAGAAAGGATTGCCTCGAAGACTTGCAAAGGCAGATCTTGAATTCGCCAGGGTGTTAATCCGCATCCCAAACCAAGCGACCCCATAACTCCCCGCGATTCCGATTAAACTACAAAGAAGGATTAAAAGAACTTTATCTATTCCAAAATGACGCAACCAACTAAAGTACCCAACAATGACTGCACCTATTATTGTTTCTAACATTAACAAGAATTTTCCCTGCTGAACTAAGTAAGCTTTACATGTCGTATAAATAAGTTCAGAAATGTCCTTCATGCTCTTATGCACAGGCATCCGTTTAATTTGCCCATACTGGAAGATCCCAAAAAATACACCAAAAGCACAAACAATAAGACCCAGCATAAGAGCAGCACGACCATTTAGGCCAAAAACCAAAGGTACCTTAGATAAATTCGGTACCTTTAAATCTGCCTCTCCGGCAAAAACTTGCGGTGCACTAAAAAAAAACAAACCAAAAAGTAAAAAACAAAAAATTTTCTTTAAATGACCCTCTTTATTTTTCATAAGACCATTCCAATCCTTTCAAATCTAATAGCTCTATTATTTAAAACTATCAAAAAATCCGCTGTTACTAATATATATGGGTTGAGTACAGGAAGGATATAGGAAGATGTACCTAACAATTTACGTAGTTACACGTATTGTTCTTTGTCAAGTTAACAACTATTGTTGCTGAATAACGCGTAACAGCTCTTTAGCAGCATCAAGAGGTCCATTGCGCTCCCAGCCAGAAAGGCCAAGACGAGTGCGGATCTGTCCGACAAAAACTCCAGCCTTAAAAAAGGCTTTAAAATATTTCTCAGCCAAACCCTCATGTAATTCTTTATACTGCACAGGGCCAAAAACATTTGCAAAATAGGAATGAACAATGCCGCTGGTCGTTGTTGTTCCTTTGCTCATAACAGTGCCTTCTTTAAAAACTTTAAAAGCCGTTTCTGCACTTGTAAACTTTTCTATAACAGGATGCTCTTCATCAATGTCTTCATAATTATTAGCATAAAGGATAAAATCAAGATTATGCCCTTTAATCAAATTGTTAAAAGTGGTTACCGGCAAGATAATACGGGCATTGACTTGATTAGCATTCATAATGATCGCGCGATCTATTTGGCCCAAAGCATAACCAGGATTAAGATCATCCAATCTCAAAAATGCGCCAATCTCTGTACCATACCCAACAACCTTACCATCAGGCGCAATTTCAAAGGAACCCATATCGTCAGCGATGACAATAATATCTTGTATATATTCCTCACCCAAAGCCCTAAATGCCTCAAGGGTTTCAGATTTACCGGCACCCGTATCACCTATAAAGAGCAAGGTTAAATCTTTGTTTCCTTTTAAAATTATCCGGATCATCGCCCCATGAAAAGGCAATCGACCCCTTTTCATCATTTTAATATTATGAAGGGTTAAGATCATCTTCTTGATATAGCCAAAATAACCAAACTCATCTCGGCCAGGAACAGCCCCTGATAACATGTCGTTTGCTTCATCGTCATAAAAAACTGTGGGCATCTTGGCTAATCCATCCAAACAATTACCTTCTACCCCAAAAGTAAAAACAGCATCTGGCTTATGTTCAAGATCCTTGTCATCAGCCATTTCAAAAAGATTACATAAAGAAAGCCCAAGTTCAGAAAATCTTTTATGGAAATAAACAAACATAACCAAAGGTCCGACTTTAGCAGGATAACACAACCATTCACTCTTGTTTAACTCAAAAAGTTCTAATGGATTTTTAGCAATGCGCTCATACTTCCCAGAACGCTTATTCATAGGAGGATTTAAAATCAAAGGAGGATAAAGAAGCACCTGCCTAATTACTGGGATGTTTTGTAATTTTTCATAAACCCCACCAGGCAAATTTAGCCGTCGAGGACTCGTAATAACGCCCACTTCCCCACCAGCAATCACTTGACGGTAAATGCGGGGATGAAGATTAGTTAAATTCTCAGCGATATCCCTATAGGTGCTGCGAATCAAGTGGCTTAAGGGTTCAACCATATCATTAAAGGCACGGTAGGGCCGTTGATCAAATTCCCTGCCAGACGAGTCACAAACGATAAAACGTTCCAGGGAACGCCAATAATTGTAGACATACTCAATAAAATCATTAAACAAATGTTTATCTTTTAAAAAAATCTGCGAATCAGGAATAGCTACAGGTAAAAGATCAGCGGAATTCTTTGTTAAAAACTTTAGTGTTTTTATAAGGAGATCAATATTCTTTTCATCCGGTAAAGAAGAATTGTCAAAAATATTCAATAAAATAGAATTCTTACGTTTAAGATCAGCTAAACAACGAGATAATATTTTTTTAAAAAGCTCACTGCTAATCACATCTTCAGTCGTGAAACAGGGCCGTTCAGAAATTGTCAGAATAACTTTATCGCCATAAAGATCAAAGCTTGAAATTGCCATACCCTATCCTTAGTTAATTTGATGATTGAGTCTGCGACGCAGTACATTTTTTACAGCAAATTTTTAATACTATATCATAATTAGATAGAAATTGATAAAAAACTAACTTACCCATACTAGAACCCATACTAGAAACTGATTTTTAAAGACTATCAAATGAAACATCACCGTTTTGAGCGATTAAGCACCAACTCTCCAATTATCCGGATAGTTTCCGGGCGATCAAGAGTGTCGACATTAATAATCATGTCATATAGTAAAGGATCATCAATATCCTTATTGAAATACTTCTTAACATATTTCTTACGGTTACGATCACCCATTGCGATAAATCCATGAGCTTCTTTGGTAGTTAATTGATAGTATTCTTTCACATGCTCTATACGTTTCTCCAAAGGACTAACCAAACGGATATTAACACCTGCAGGCATTTTAGCAGTGATAATGTTGGCCGCTCGACCAACAATAATAGCATAACCTAATTGAGCCAAATGTAGAATGGTATTACCAGTTTTATGCACAAGGATATTATGTGAAGGATGCAGACCGATGAGTTCTTCGATCATATCCTGAATTTCAGAGACAGCATTTTCTGATAAATAAGGAAGAACAGTTAGAGGAAGATCGTGCTCTTGAACTACCTTTTCAATGAGTTCCTTATCGAATACCGTCCAAACACATTTTGCCCGCCTCTCATTCTTTTGTAAATATTCACACAGTTCTTTAGCAACGCTAATGCCGTAGGCACCTGTCTGGCGGGAAATGGTAACAAAAGGATTCCCGATACGCTTGTCACCAGGTAATTTCTTTTTTAATGTTTTAACTTGCGAAACAATATAGGAATTGTAAGAATCAGCGCTTGAAGTCATAAAGACCCCTTTCGTGAATAGCCTTGAGCTTAAAGCAATCAAGGAAATTATCGCTATCTATTTTATTCTAACAATTAAGGCAGGAAAATCATATCAGTAGAAACACGCAGAAAATTTTTAATCAAAAACTACCGTTTTATTGCCATAACAAAGTATTTTTCTCTCCAAATGCCAACGCACGGCACGACTTAACACCATTCGTTCTAAATCTTCCCCATTTCGCTTTAAATCCTGTAAAGAATCGCGGTGACTGATTGCTACCGTGTCCTGGGCAATTATTGGTCCTTCATCTAATGTTTCTGTCACATAATGGCTCGTAGCACCGATGACTTTAACACCTTTTTGATAAGCTTGCAGATACGGATTGCTTCCTGCAAACGCTGGAAGGAACGAATGATGAATATTAATGATTCGTGAAGGGTAGGTTTCAACAAAATGTTTGGTCAAGATTTGATGATAACGGGCTAAAATAACAAGATCTATTTGATGAGCTTTCAAAAGTTCCATCTGCTTAAGCTCCTGCTCAAGCTTGTTATGACGGTCAACGAAAAACTCTACAAACTTAATGCCAAAATCTTCGGCAACTACCCTGGCATCAGGATGATTGCTAATCAAAAGCACTATATCGCCATTAAGCTGACCTGTTTTATGGCGGTATAACAAATCATATAAACAGTGCAAATGCTTACTGACAAAAATAGCCAATCTCGTTTTCTGATCTGAAAATGATAAGTCCCAATCCATATTAAATGATTGGGCAATGGCAGAGAATGCCGATTTGATTTCCTCACGTTTCAACTTAAAATTATCAAGAGACCATTCTATACGCATAAAGAATGTATTACTGTGCTCATCGATATGCTGATCAGCATGAACGATATTCCCTTGATTATGGAAGATAAAATTGGTGATAGCTGCAGTAATGCCTTTTTGATCCTGGCAAGATATAAGAAGTATGGCGTGATTCATGATTTTTATAATTTAACCTTTTTCTAACAGATACGCAATAAATTATTACCTAATTTATATTCCTTTTTATTTGATATTAATTAAAATAAAATTATGAAATTTAGACTTCAGGATTGGATTCCAGCTCTACTTTTATTAATCAGCTTAATCATCCACCTATCTTTAATCAGTAAAGGCCCTGTTTCCGTAGATTGCCTGAATCTTGCCATTAATTCCAAGGCTACACTCCTTGATCACCACCTGCATTACTTGGAAGGCTCGGGTTATCCACTCATGGTCTTACTTGGTTCAATTTTTATTGCTGCAGGAAAATGCATTGGCATCGCCGATCCTGTGGTGGCTGTTAATTTTGTCAGTGTTGTTTTCAGCTCATTCGCAATTCTTACACTTTATCTTCTAGTAAAAAAGATTTGCGATCCTCTCACAGCCATTTTAGCATCAACCATCCTACTCTTTAATCCAATATTCTTGGACATATCCATCTATGGCATGAGCCATGCGCCTGCTCTTTGCTTTCTTCTTTTAGGCTTATTATCTCTGTTGCGTTTTCAAACAAATAACAAAACATCAGATCTATTATTATGCAGCTTATGTTTAGGGTTCATGGGCGCAACCCGTCTTCAAGACTTAATCGTTACTTTACCTGCCATAACATTCGTATTTTTTATTGGGTTAAAAAAAGATTACTTACAAAAGCCCAAACATAAACTCCTAAATTATATATTATTCTTAATCCTAATTAGTTTAATTATTTTCCTATTTCATCTACCCTATTTGACCTTTGACCACACTAACTACATGATTCAATCTAAGAATTATTGGAAATTAAACTTAACCAACAGCTTTATAGGGTCATTCCCAAGACCAATTTTAATCAGCATTACCTATTTAATCAAAGCATTCAATATTGTTGGAATTATATGTTTTATGGCAGGGCTTTACTACACAGCGGCATTAAACAAAAGGCTTTTAGTCTTAATCATTTTATGGTGGATAATACCTTTAAACCTATATGGCAATATCATCACAAGCTCACCACGTTTTTATAGCATTTTACTACCAGTTATTATTATTCCTATCAGTATCTATTTATCTAATAAATTGCGTGAAAAGAATAAATTGTCAAAAATGATCGCCATGTTAGTCTTCTTGGTAATAATCCTAGTCCCCTTATTTCAACCTTTAATAACTTTTATACGTAGGCACAACATTTCTCTAATTTCAGATTATTACCGATAGATTGGTCAAGAAACCCCACTTTCGGCGATCCTCATATCTTCTGATGATAAGCTGTTTATTAAATATTACTCCCAACGCCAGGTCATCGAAAAACCTGTCGCACTTGTCGGGCATATTCCACCTGATGAATTGATTGATTTTAAGAATAAGTTAAACAAACTATTAAATAAACATAAACCAATTTATATTACAAATTTCTGCTTCGTTTCCTATGACAATCATCATGAATTTGAAAATCTTATGCAACAAAACTATCACCTAATCCAAGTTGGTAGAATGCCTCTTGAGTTATGGTACGATACCCCCTTTAAACCTAATCTTTACTTTTCTAGTTTGGTTCAAATTGAGAAAAAGGGCCGCTGAAGATCCATTCCTACCTCAGCGACCCTCCCAAAAAAAATACTAATTAGCTGGGGCCATGCTTTCTCCAGCACTTAAGCCCATGCCCTGAGTACCCGGTTGAATACCTTCGCTACCCGGGCGCATTCCTTCACCGGCTCCTTGAGAGTCACCAGGGCCCATACCTTCACTACCCCCTTGACTGTCTCCAGTACCCATTCCTTCACCACCCCCCCTTCCTTGGCGCATTTTCTCACGCAACTCTCTCATTTCGTGCCTAATCTGACGCATCTTTTGCATCTCTTGTTGCATTTCCCTACGCAATTGTTGCATTTCTTGACGATATGCTTGCATTTGCTTCTGGTCACCCTGCCTATGATGATGCCGCTGGGTATTACCACTATTGGGCTCTTGTTGAGCGCCAGCCTGTCCCACAACCATACAAGCCACTACAAAAAACAAAAATACTCTTATAAAACTTTTCATATTCTTACTCCTCCTTTTGTTGGGCATAAAAAAATCCGTCCCCTTTGAAATGGAACGGAATTAATTTTCATAAACGCATTATTTTTATTCGGCAGCTGGCTATCCATTCACAGGACCCTTTAGTTTTGCGTCCCTATCTTACGACAGGTTTGCCTTTTCGTTCTTAAACCACATCTTCTGTAAGCTTACACGATTATTCTTTAAAAAGCAAATTTAAGAACATAGGTGATTTATTTCATATCTAAAAGAAATTTAATATCTTCCCAATCTAGCTTCTTTCCGATACTGGCTTCAGATAAAACAAGCGCATCCATCAAAAATCGCTTGCGGTTTTGGAGTTCTAACATTTTTTCTTCGATCGTGCCCTTAGTGATCATCCGATACGCCAAAACTGAAACTTCTTGACCAATACGATGCACCCGGTCAATGGCTTGATTCTCTACAGCGGGATTCCACCAAGGTTCATAAATAATTACTGTGTCAGCGGAAGTTAAATTAAGACCTACTCCTCCAACTTTGAGACTTAACAAGAATACTTTTATTGAAGGATCTGCATTAAATCGAGCCACCTCTTCTTGGCGATCTTTACTGGAAC
>Ga0302319_10016780_pt1 | contig 13462 bp, 6 predicted proteins | sample Bog_T0_2_FD_203319 | JGI IMG/M metagenome (GOLD analysis project Ga0302319, IMG submission 203319) | Peat permafrost microbial communities from Stordalen Mire near Abisko, Sweden - Bog_T0_2 | ecosystem: Environmental > Terrestrial > Soil > Wetlands > Peat | place: Sweden: Abisko, Stordalen Mire...
TGGCATCGTCGATGGCGTGGCCGTATTGATAATCGGCGCCCATGGAAATGCCGTGCTGGAGGCGCTTGTTGAGGCGCACCGTGGCTTGATGGTTTTTGTAGTAGGCTTCGGCTTCTTCGTAGGTGAAGAGCAGGTCGCTTGGGTCGGTGCCTGTGCTGGTGGGAAGGGCGCGCGGGGCGAGCTTGACGTCGAGATGATTGGAGCGCGATCCGTTGTAGCCGAGATTCATGACGATGCCGAGCGGCAGAGTTTTCTGGAGATCGAGGTTCCAGGCCATTACATAGGGAAGGCCGTAGTGGGGATTCAAGGCGTAGTTGCCGACGGTGGCGGGCGCGGGAAATCCGTTGGCGAGCGTGAAGCATGTGCCGGCTTGTGCGCAGGCGATTGACGCTGTGTTGCCGACGGCTTCCTGGTTGGTTTGCTCGTTGGTGAAGGGCGGCTGATGCGCCATGGTGTTGGCAAAGCCCGCGTACTCGCCGACGGTGTAGTTGGTGCCGAAGCCGGCGCGGAGCACGGTGCTCTTGATTTTGGGGACGCGCCATGCCAGACCTACACGCGGCTGAAATGCCTTGCGCCAGGGAAACACAAGCGATGAGGGCAGGCCGTTGGCGCCGGCGATTTGCTCGGTTTGGGTGCTGAAGGCGTTGGCGGGATTGGTGGCAATGTCGGCGAGGTGGCCGTATTTTTCGGTGTAGGGCGCGAAGAACTCCCAGCGCACGCCGTAGTTGAGCGTGAGCGAGGGCAGGACGCGCCAGTCGTCCGTGGCGTAGGCGTCGTAGGTGTTGTCGCGCAGGTAGCTCTTATTCAGCGAGGAGTTGAGCGTGGTGGATTGCGGCAGGCCGAGGAGAAAATCCGCGATGGAAGAGCCGGTGCCCGCAACAGCCGCGCCGCCCACAAACTGTTCCGTGAAGAGGCCGGTGAAGGCGAAGTTGCCGGTAGCGTTGGAGCCGGCGAGAAAGTCGCGATGCACGCGGCGGTAGTCTGCGCCAAAGCGCATGTTGTGTTTGCCGTGGATCCAACTGATGACCTCAGAGAACGCGATGGTCTGCGCGATGGAAAAGCTGGGCTGGGTTTCGCTGAGGCCTTGAACGCCGTTCGAGAGCGAGATGCCGGGAACACCGTAATTGAGGGGCACGTTATTGGGCACGTTGATGCCGGCGGTCGCGGCGGGATTGCTTGTGGTGTTGGTGAAGAAGTTGGTGGTGTGGCTGTTGGAGCGGTTCCAGTTGAGGTTGGAGATGCTGGTGAAGCGGTGGTAGCCGACGGTGTAGCCGGCTTGCATGGAGTAGGAGTTTGAGGCGCTCTTGCCGCCGAGCTGGGGAAAGAGATTGACTAGGTCGGAAGCCGAGTGGCCCTGGTTGTAGTTGGCGTTGATGCTCTGGCGGAGGCCCTGGTTCTGCTGGTTGCGGCGGCCGCCGCCGAAACCGCCCATGCCGCCGCGGCCACCGGGGAGCATGGCATTCTTGCCCAGGCTGCGGTTGTAGCGGATGCCGGCGTTGGTGGAGTTGGATTGCGCGGTGGTGAGCAGGTGATAGTTGTAGCCGTTGACTGTGCTGCCTGAGGGCAGGTTCGGCTCAGGGTAGAACGCTTTGAGCAGCGCCGCCGCCTGCGGGGAGATGGACTGGTAAGGGACGTAGGTGGCTGGGTTGGGAATCTTGTTGGAGGCGAATTGCGCACCGGTGACGGGGTCGTAGATCGCAGGCAATCCCGAGGCGGAGAAGTCGCCGCCGCGCTCCGCATCCGTGGGGAGGGTGGCGTAAAAATCATTGGGATTCGACGAGCGAGAGCCGGAGAGGGTGAGGAAGACCGAATCTTTGCCGCTGGGCTTGGTGAGGTGCGGAATATACGGCGCGCTCATGAAGGTCAGCGTGAAACGATTCGATCCGTTGGACGGCTGCGACTGCGGGAGACCGAGCAGAGAGAACGGCTGGGCGTTAAAGTAGGAGGTGTTGCCGTTCCATGCGATGGCGCCGTGGGGCTGCGCGGGATTGAAGCCGCGGAAGTTGCCGCGTCCGCCGCCACCTCCACCACCGCCGCCACGACCACCTAAGCCCCCGCCTCCAGCACCGCCGCCCCCAAACCCGCCGCCGAAGGCTCCGCCGAAACCGCCTCCGCCGCCGAAGCCGCCGAACAGGCCGCCCTGGCCGGGTTGTTCGCTGGCCCCACCTTGACCGGGGCCACCCTGGCCGCCAGGACCGCCTGGCGGGCCCATGCCCGCGTTGGGGCCCGGGTTGAGGCGGTCGTCGGGCCCCATGCCCGCGTAGGCGCTGACCTGCCCGGCCTGGCCGGTAACGGCCACCGATTCGGCGCTGAAGTCGGAGTTGGCGGCGATCGAGGGCAGCGCCGCGCCGCTTTGACCTTCGGCGCCGGTCCCGGTGTCGGTATCGGCGCTCAACGCGCTCTCGAGGTTCACGTTTTCTGGAGCGTTGCCGGCGATTTGCCGCACGCCCCCCGCTCCGGCCGGGCCGGAGCGCGTTCCCTGCTGCGCCGATTGCTGGGCTGGCTCGCGGTCTTGCTCGGCCTGGCGCGAGGCGAGGATGAGCTCGAAGTTTACAAGCTGGTCGTGGCTGGCGGCGTTGAGGACCGCCTCCTGCGCCCCTTGCGCGAAGGCCGCGAACTGGGTGCGGATGACGTAACGGCCGTTCTGGGGGATATTCATTTGCCACGCGCCGGTGATGTCGGTGGTGGTGGAGTAGCGCTTGCCGGTGAGAGTGTTTTGCGCGGTGACGGTGACGCCGGGGAGAGGAATGTTGCCGCTTTTTACCGTGCCGTGGAGCTTGCCGCCGGTGACGGCGGGGCTGGATGTGGGAGCTGTGGCCTGCGGGGCTGAGGATGGCACGGCTGCGGGCGCGGCGGTTGGGGCCGGGCTCTGCGGCCAGGCCGCAAGACAGCCGGCCACAATGATCACAGCCACTCCCGCACGCATCATATCGGTGCTTTCCGACCTCTCAGGCCTGTATTGAGTCTGACGCTGCACGGGCGGCGAAGGTTTACGGGCGGTGGACGCGCGGCCGCGGTTCCGGGCTGCGGAAGGATTTGTGCAGGTTGATGCGGCGGCAAAGATTTTGGGCTTGCAATCGGCGCGGCCGCATGTTAACTATTAAGTCAATAATCTATTGATTGCTACCACGCAAGTAAACCCTGGTAGGCAACGGACAGGATGGGATGGAATGAAGATCGGCACCACGATTCGCGCTTACCGGTTGCAGAAGGGTTTATCGCAGGGAGACATCGAAAAGAAGACGGGATTGCTGCGCTGCTATCTATCGCGCGTGGAAAACGGCCACACCGTGCCTTCGTTGGACACGCTCGCCAAGATTGCACATGCCCTGGACCTGCCGATTGCGCAGTTTTTCGCCAGCGACACACTGGCCCGCCAGATGGATACGCAACACCTCTCCGACGACGAGCTGCGCTTCCTGACGCAGATCCGCCGCTACTCTTCGAATTTGAATGAGAGCGATCGTAAGCTGCTGATGGCGATGGTGAAGAAGTTCGCGGCTACGGCGGTGCGGTAGAGACCAGGTTTCAGGTGTTAGCCCGCTACGAGCGCGGGTCAGGAGACCGGCGGTACACATTTCGACCGGCGGTACACACGGCCGTCAGCCGCGCGGCAGTTGCGCGAGATAGAACCCGAAGAGAACAAGCAATAAGACAATCGCGGCTGTGGCCAGTCGGATTCTAGTGAGGAAGACGGGGCGAGGCGAGCCTATGCGCGGTACCATGGGCGCCGCAAAGAGCAACCCGCACAAGCAGCCGCCGATGTGCGCCGAATTATCGATCACCACGCCGGTGATTCTGCTGCCGAAGTTGGCCGAAAGGCCTATGACGAGGTTGAAGGCGGCGAAGTAAATGACGGATCTGCGCAGGCGCTTGAGCTCGTATGCCGGAATGGGCAGGCGCTTGGATTTGAGCAGCACGATGAGCGCGCCGGCGATGCCGAAGACGGCTCCGGAGGCTCCCACGCCAGCCGGAAACACAGCGATATCGTGGTATTTGATCCAATCCGGATAGTACGTCGACCAGTTGGCGAGGGTAGATAGCAGATTTCCCGCTGCACCAGTGAGGATGTAGACCGCGAGCAGCCCGGCGGAGCCCATCAGCGGCTCGGCCAGCAGTCCCAGATTCCACAGACACCACATATTGGCGGCGATGTGAATGATGCCGCCATGGACGAACATGGCGGTGACGATACGCCACCACTGCCCGGCGATGAGCACGTTGCCGGCGTTATCTGCGCCCCAGTGCATCAGTTGCTCGGTCGTGGGGCTGATCGCGCTGACGCCGCGCAGCACCATCGCTATGTACACCGCGCAATTAATGCCCACGAGCAGGTAGGTGGCCGGGGCGGAGGCCCACCTGCGGCGCGGGCGGGGAGGCGGAGGCGCGTATTGGCTCGGCGGAGGAAGAATCTCCGGCGGGGAACTGGGGGGATAACTTCCCATATCAACACTGTAAAGCATCGGCGGGTGAGCGGCGCGCGGGGCCGATTTCTTACGCCCGCTTAAGCGGGCTGGCGGGGTGTGGTGGGGCCATCGACCCCAGTCTTGCGACTGGGGCTAGCGTATGCCGCCCGCTTCGCGGGCTCTCCAGATTCGCAATTCCTCATCCTATCCCAACGGCTGCTTATGAGCGTTGCCTGCTTACCGGGAAGTGACTTGAATGGGTCGTCCGATTCACAACCCCGTTCGGAGCTTCGATGTAGTCTGGAATTTGGTTTGCGAGCGATTGGCGTCGCGATATCCCGGGTCCCAAAAACGGGCCCCGGGGACACTCGGGTTCGTGCTTTGTTGAGGATGCTGGGTTGAGGTTTGTGCTTTCCCACCCTTTCGCAAAAAACGCGAAAGGATGGGGCACGGCAAGTCTGTGCAATGTCAAACGATCTGAAAGACAGGAGAGGCATCGTGAGTACGGAAGCAAATGCAAGCGGGACTGGCGCGAAGACGATTCGGCGCGCGTTGCTCAGCGTCACGGACAAAACGGGGCTGGTGGAGTTTGCGCAGGCGCTGGCGGGCTTCGGCGTGGAGCTGATTTCGACGGGCGGGACGGCCCGGGCGCTGCGTGAGGCGGGGCTTGCGGTCAAGGACATCAGCGACCTGACCGGTTTTCCCGAGATGCTTGACGGGCGCGTGAAGACGCTGCATCCGCGCGTGCACGGCGGGCTGCTTTATATTCGCGGCAATGCCGAGCACGAGGCGGCGGTGGCGGCGCACGGCATTGAGCCCATCGACATGGTGGTGGTGAATCTCTATGCGTTCGAGAAGACCGCGGCGCAGCCCGGCGTGGCGTTTGGGCACCTGATCGAAAATATCGACATTGGCGGGCCGTCGATGGTGCGCTCGGCAGCGAAGAATTTTGAAGACGTGGCGATTGTGACGCGGGTTTCGGATTATCCGGCGCTGACGGAAGAGCTAAAGGCGAATGGCGGGGCGCTGACCAGAGCGACGCGCTGGCGACTGGCGAAGCAGGCCTTCGCTCTGACCTCCGCCTACGACTCGGCGATTGCAAGTACGCTGGAGCAGATTGCCGGTGCGCCCGCCGCCGAGGCTGCCGCGGCGTTCGACGATGCGTCGTTGCCGACGACAATGCGTATCAACTTGCCGCAGGCGCAGGCGCTGCGCTACGGCGAGAATCCTCACCAGCGCGCAGCGCTCTACGCCGACGGCTCGGGCCGGGGCATTGCCGGCGCGCGGCAACTGCAGGGGAAAGAGCTGAGCTTTAACAATCTCGTTGACCTGGATGCGTGCTGGGAGCTGGCGCAGGAGTTTCCATCCGGCGAGTCTGACCCGGCCGTCGTGGTGATTGTGAAGCACACCAATCCGTGCGGCGCGGCGACGGGTGCGAGCGTTCTTGGGGCGTACCAGAAGGCACTTGCCGCCGATCCGGTTTCGGCCTTCGGCGGAGTGATCGGCATCAATCGCGAGGTGGATGGCGCGGCGGCGGAAGAGATCGCGAAGCTGTTTGTGGAGGCGATTGCCGCGCCAGCGTTTTCTGCCGATGCGCGGGAGCGTTTTGCGGCGAAGAAGAATCTGCGGCTGGTGGAAGTGAAGGCTGCGCCGGCGAAGCCCGTGGTCAAGAATGTGTCAGGTGGACTGCTCTTGCAGGATGCCGACACGGGGCGCGTGACGGAGTCGGAGCTGAAGGTGGTCACCTGGCGTCCGCCGACGGCCGAAGAGCTGCGCAGTTTGCTGTTCGCGTGGCGAGTGTGCAAGCACGTGAAATCGAACGCGATTGTGTATGCGCGCGACGGGCAGACGGTGGGCGTGGGCGCGGGACAGATGAGCCGGGTGGATGCGGCGAAGTTCGGCGCGATGAAGGCGGTGCTGCCGCTGAGCGGATGCGTGGCGGCTTCGGATGCGTTCTTTCCCTTCCCCGACGGGCTGGAGGCGGTGGCTGCGGCCGGCGCAACGGCGGTGATCCAGCCGGGCGGCTCGGTGAAGGATCAGGACGTGATTGCGGCGGCGGACAAGCTGGGTCTGGCGATGGTGTTTACGGGGATTCGGCACTTCAGGCATTGAGCGGATACGAGCGGAGTTGGCGGGGTTAGCGGCGCTAGCGGAGTAAGTGAGGCGATCCGGTTGAGTGCGCTGCTTCATTTTGCATCGGGTTTGCGTCAGACGGTCCCGTGCTGCGAACTTGCGCTTAGCCCGCAAGGGCATGAATGGCGGCGACTTGAGGGAAAATCGGGGAATCCGCCGCGCACGCGAGACTATTGGCAGGTAAAATCGTCTTTAACAGTAGGCAGTGTTGCCGGGCTGCCAAAGCTGCCCGGCTGGCTGCGCAGTGTGTTGGCTTTTTGCGTGCGTTCAAACCCTATTGCCGGCTCGAGAACGTTTGGAATCCCCTACATGATGAGAAAAATGACTGCATTTCCGATCCTGGGGCGCAAAATTGCCCCCGCGCTTCTGCTTTTCATCCCGGCGTTCGCGGTTTGCGCGCAAAACTCCCCGGCCACGGGCGCTCCGGCAGGCCCGGCGAAGACGCAACAGGCGCAGCCGCCCACCTCGGTTGCACCGGCACAGGCCGCACCCGCGAAGACGCCCGTGGCCGATACCGGCACGACGCCGGCGAGCCAGGCCACTGCCGCGACTGAGCCCAATCGCGCGCTCGCCTACTATCACCTGGCGCTGGCTGCGGTGTATGAGGATGACGCCGTCTCCGACGGCCGCTCCGACGAGGTGAACAAGGCGATCGAGGAATACAAGCTGGCACTCGATTCCGATCCTAATTCGGCAGAGCTGGCGGACGATCTCGCCGATCTCTATTTTCGCGTGAGCCGGGTGCACGATGCCGAAGTGACGGCGCGGGCGTTGCTGAAGATCTCGCCCGACGACATTGAAGCGCACAAGCTGCTGGGCCGGATCTACCTGCGCCAACTGGGCGAGGGCCAAAACTCGAGCGCGGGAGCCACGTCGCCGGGCAGCACGCAAAATACGGTGCTGGACCAGGCGATTGCGGAGTTCCAGAAAATTGTGGCTTTGCAGCCAAAGAGCGTGGAAGATCACATGGTGCTGGGGCAGCTTTATACGGTGAAGCACCAGCCCGACAAGGCGGAAGCGGAGTTCAAGACCGCACAGGCGATCGAGCCTGAATCAGAAGACGTGGTGCTGAACCTGGCGCGGCTCTACGCGGAGAGCGGCGACCTGCAACATGCCGTGAAGTCGATTGAGGCGGTTCCCGTGGACGGGCGCTCGCCGAAGATGGAGTTTACGCTGGGTGCGCTGTACGACCAGTTGAAGCAGCCGAAAGAAGCGATTGCGGCATACAAACGCGCGGAAGACATGGAGCCCGGCGATCTGCAGACCGTGGATGCGCTGGCGCAGGCACTGCTCAGCAACAATCAGCTCGACGATGCGCTGAAGCAATACAAGGAACTGGCCGAAGCCAATCCCGACGACGCGGAACCGCTGATTCACATTGGCGAAATCGAGCGCCGGCTGGGCAAATATGAGGATGCGCTGGCTGCCACTCGCAAGGCGCGCAAGATGGATCCCAACTCGCTGGAAGCGGGATTCAACGAAGGGCTGCTCGACGATATTCTGGGCCAGCTGGACGATGCCATCCAGACCTACCAGCAGATGACCGACGCTACCTCGCACGCCAACGGCGCGTACACCGAAGAGGAAAAGAATAATCGCAGCATCTTTCTGGAACGGCTGGGAACCGTGTGTCTGGAAGAAAACAAGTTGGACCTGGCGATTGCCGCATACCAGAAGATGATCGAGCTGGGCGGCAGCATTGCGGTGCGCGGGTACCAGGGCGAAATCGATGCGTATCGCGGCGCGCACGAATATGACAAGTCGCTCGAAGTGGCAAGGAAGGCCGTGGCCGCGGACCCCAAGGATCGCGACCTGAAACTGATGCTGGCCGGGGAAATCGCCGACCAGGGCAAGCCGGACGACGCAATCGCAATGGCGAAGAGTTTGCTCGACGGAGCTTCGCCGGACGAACAACGCGGCATCTGGTTCGCGATCGGGCAGATGGACGTGCGCCAGCACCGCTGGAAGGACGCCGAAGATGCGTTCGAAAAGGGCGATCCGCTGGCGACCAAAAAGGAAGACCGCACGTATTTGTTTTTCCTGCGCGGCGAGCTGGCCGAGCGGCAGAAACACTTTGAACAAGCCGAACAACTTTTCAACCAGGCGCTGGCTCTCGATCCTGAGAATGCCATGACGCTCAACTATCTCGGTTACATGTGGGCCGACAAGGGCGAAAAGCTGCCCGATGCGCTGAAGATGATTCGCAAGGCCGTAGAGATGGAGCCGATGAACGGCGCCTATCTGGATTCGCTGGGCTGGGTGTACTTCAAGATGGGCGAATACGAATTGGCTGAAGATAATCTGCGCTCGGCGGTGAATCGCGACCAGACCGATCCCACGGTACACATGCACCTGGGCGATCTGTACGAGAAGACGGGGCGGATCAGGCTGGCGGCAGCGCAGTGGCAGCTATCGATCGACGAGTTTGCCAAGTCGTCGCCTGCCGATTTTGAGCCCAGCGATGTGGCCAAGGTGCAGAAGAAGCTGGAGAGCGCGCGGGTGAAGCTGGCACGAGAAGAAGGCGCCATGGGCCAGGCCAAGCCGGAGTGAAAGACAGGGAATAGGGATTAGGGAATAGAAAAGCAAAGGCAAGTGCAAATGCAGATCCTTCGACTCGTGCGCCTGCGGCGGACTTGCTCGGGATGACTTCCGACTTTTGTTGCGTCCGGGCCTTGGCATCCCCTCTTGCGGTATAACCAATCCAGAACCGATGACTGTGCTCAAGAATGAATCCCGGGCCCGGCTGCCGGCGGGAGTTGCCGCCAGCGGCGGGGCTGATAGCAAACTCGCGCGCCGGGCCCACGAGGAGGCGCCGCACGCCTACCGCACTCCGTTTGCGCGCGACGCCGCACGGGTTTTGCATGCGCGGGCGTTTCGGCGCCTGGCCGGGAAGACTCAGGTGTTCACGCGGCTGCCGGCTGAAGGACTTTCGGACCACTTCCGCAGCCGCCTGACACATACGCTGGAAGTGACGCAGATTTCGCGTACCGTGGCGGAGGCGCTGGGGCTGAATGCACAGCTCTCGGAGGCGCTGGCGCTGTCGCACGATATTGGGCATCCGCCGTTCGGTCACGCCGGCGAAAAGGCGCTGGACTACGCGCTGCGCCGCCACGGCCTCAGCTTCGATCACAACCTTCATGCGCTGCGCATTGTTACCTGGTTTGAGGAGCGCTATCCGGCGTTTCGCGGGCTCAATCTGACACTCGCCGTGCGCGAGGGCATTGTGAAACACTCGCGCGATTACTCTGCCGCGGAACATCCCGAGCTCGCGGAGTATTTGCTGGACGAGCTACCGCCCCTCGAGGCGCAGTTGATCGATCTGGCCGACGAGATTGCGTATCTGACCGCGGATCTCGACGACGGACTGGATTCGGGCATTATCGCGCTCGACCAGGTACGCGAAACCGTGCCACTGTTTCGAAGCTTTCACGATGCCGCGCTCAGCAGTTATCCGCATGCCGCGGCCAAGGTCGTGGTGTATGAAGCGCTGCGGCGTGTGTTGAACGCGTTTGTGACCGATCTGATTGAAGAGATGCGCGCACGCGTTGTTGCGCTGGGCGCGACGACACTCGAAGAGATCCGGCGCGCGCCCGAGCGGCTGGCCACACTCAGCGTTGGGATGGAGGCGGCTCGTGCGGCGACGAAGGAATTTCTCTACGGCAGCCTTTACAACTCTCCGGGCCAGGGGCAGGTGCACGCGCAGGCAGAGAAAGTGGTCGCCGAATTGTTCGATTTCCTGATGGCTGAGCCGGGGCTGATGCCGGAAGACCACCAGGCGCAGATTCCGACAGAGGGCCTGGTGCGGACGGTGGCCGACTACATTGCCGGAATGACGGACAGCTATATTGTGCAGTTGTGGGAACGATGCGGGGGCAAGTAACTGAAAAAGCGCGGGCAGATCATCGCGGCAAGAACAGGCTCATCACCTTACGCTCTCGCGAGAGACACGATCTTCTTCTCGCCCGCAGCAAGAACAAGGTTCAAATCCTTCCCAACACTTTGTTGAATCCGAAGCCGGGCCGCATAGGCAGTAGGGTTTAAAAGGCGCAGCGAACGGCTCCTGGCATCGAAGCTCGCCTGAATTTGGTCGAACACCGCGCACCTGCCTCGATTCAAGTCGACGTATACCGATGGTACTTCTCCATAGCTAAGCGCCACACACGTCTCCGGCCAGCTTGCGCAGACCCAACCCATCTCTCCGCGCGACCCCAGTTCGTCTGTCATGTTGAACTGTTCGCTCACCATGCCGGGGCCAAGTTTGAATGGCTCCTTACCGGTACTCACGTATTGCGGAAGGCCGCTGATGACATCCTCCAGGAGGCGCAGAGACAAAGTGTCTCCGGTGTGCTGGTACAGGCGCAGTAAAGCGCTGCCGGAATTGGTGCAGAACGACGGTCCGATGTGATGGTTTTGTGAGTTTGCGAGCACTCCGCCGACCGATTGGATTCCGGCCTGCTTGCAGAAGGTTCCTTGAGGGAAGGTTGCGTTATAGGCGACGATCCAGGTAGATAGTTGCCGCGCTGTCTCCTGCGCGTACTTCAGATACTGGCGATCCCTTGTGACCTCATACATCGTCACGTAGCTTTCGAGCAATGCTGTTACCGACTCGGAATCGGGTGCATGGGGAATGTCGAGCGGGCCGGCTACGATCCAGCCGGCACGCACAAATTGCTCGTAGAATGCCTTGCTGGACTCCCGCGCAACGGAGAGATACTCTTTGCCACGCGGCAGATGGGCGCCGAGCGCCAGGCTCCCGATACAAAGCGCGCCCGCCGCTGTGCCCGGATCCACGATGGCCAGGGTGTTGCGATCGACCTTATGGCCGAAATCCCGGTGTTCTCTCCACAAGCGAGTAAATGCATCGAGATTGCTTACCGCGGCCATTTCCCAATCCGGATGCGCGAAGCCGCGGCTTCGCTCCAGCGCGATGGATTTTAGAAAATAGAAAGTTGCATCGGCGGGCATTCGCATGTGCTGCCAGCCTCCGATGTTGTTTCTTGCCGGATCCCACAAGCCGTTGGCGAAGATCGACCAAAAGAGCCCAGAGGGCGAGAGACCGCCTGCGATGCGATCCATCATTTTCCTGGCCCGCGTGCAGCTGCGATCATTCCCCATTTTCAAGAGGGCATAACCGGTGATGGCACCGGCGCACCAACCCACCTGGAGCTGCCAGCCGGGATCGAGTTCGGCGGCGCCTGACTTGGCCAGGTCGTAATCGGGGAGCATGGCGTTGATGTAGAACTGGTTCTCGGGTCCATCGGCCCACATCCGGGAATTGAAGTTATCCTCGACGAGTGTGGCGGCTTCTGAGAGCGGCAGCTTGCTGGTGCGCTTGAACTCCGTACGCACCATTTGGCGCACCGGTTGCAACGCATCGAAAAGGCCGATCACGCCGATGCGCTGCATGGCAAAGTAAGTCACCGCGACAGTGACGCTTGCTCCCTCGGCGACCGCCGCCCCCCTGGGCGCCTCTGGCGTGTAGTGGTTGTGATGAAAGTGTTTCTCGCGATAACACGGCGCCATGACCGAGATTCGGTGGTCGTCGTCGCGGCTCACACAACTGAAGCCCGAAATCCCCAGCGCGGTGGCAGGCTCGGTGAGGACCACAAACGTCTTTCCGGTACTTCTTTCGAGAAACGCTGCGATTGGGATCGAGAGCGTGAAGATCGGAGTATCGACCTGGAAATTTTGCGCCGCGGCCAGTTGCGGAATTGCGACGGGCGCTTGCGTGAGCCGGTTGCCGTCATAGAGGAGTCCCGGCATCAGGACATAGGTTTGCTCGCCGTTTGCAGGCATATCAGGTGTCAGCGAGTGTTCGAAGAATATGTCTTCGGCTGTGCCATGTGCGAGTCGATAGTCGAAGCGGCATTTGAATCCGCCATTCGCGGCGCGCGCCGCGCAAAAGGCAACTTCCCACCGATTGGATTTCCTGTCAGTAAATTCGGCACTGGCTTGAATCCCATCAGCGGTCCTTTCGGCGCGACGAAATGCGACATTCACAATGCTCGCGGGGCTTCGGATTCCGTAAAAAGCTCTCACCGGGAATGGAGTGTGTGCAAGCCGTTCCATCCTGCCTTCAACTGCGGTGTAGAGCGCAATCCCGTACCCGTCCGGGCCGGGGAAGAGTTCCAGCCTGCTGGCGCCATTTGTGAGCGAAACGGCGTCCGCTCGAACTAGCGTGTCTTGTTGGGAGTTCAGCTTCTTGCCGGACACGCTTTGCGCGGCGGCGGCGCTGCCTGCGGCAACGAGAAACTGCCTTCGGTTCATGAGATACCTTCTGTGGAGCGATAGATTAATTACTGTACTGTCCCCTGGGGACGCAGGCGGCGCAGATCGAGCGCGCACTGTACGGCATTTTGCGCGTTGAGGCGGAGGTTGTCGGCGGCGGCCCAGAGCCAGAGGCGCGTTGCCAGGCTGGAGTTGCGGGCCATGGGCTCGGGGCGGAGGCGGACCTCGATGTCGTTTTGCCCGGTGGCTGCCAGATTCGACGGAGAGTCCGTGTCCTCAAGCACCAATTCAATGTGCTCGCTGGTGAGCGCCTCTTCGAGGGCCATGATTTCTACCGGACGCTCGAGCTCGACCGCGATGGAGAACGTGAGGCCGTGGAAGACGGGTGCGTGGATGACCTGTACGGCGAGGGCCGGGCCGCGGCCGTTGGTGAGCGCCTCGTAGTGGCGGCGGATGCGATCTTCCACGCGCGTGAGACTCACTTGAGACTCTTCACCCATGCCGGCAAGCATGTTAAATGCGGCTTGCGCGTCGTAGATGGCGCGGGGCAACGGCTGGAAGTTGAGCAGGGTCACGGTCTGCTGATGGAGTTCGTCCATGGCGGCGCGGCCAAACTCGCTGGCCGGTTCGAGGACGGTGGCGGCAGCAAAACGGATGGGCGCAGCCTGCTGCAAGCGTTCGAGCAGCAGGGCGAT
>Ga0302319_10016781_pt1 | contig 13461 bp, 12 predicted proteins | sample Bog_T0_2_FD_203319 | JGI IMG/M metagenome (GOLD analysis project Ga0302319, IMG submission 203319) | Peat permafrost microbial communities from Stordalen Mire near Abisko, Sweden - Bog_T0_2 | ecosystem: Environmental > Terrestrial > Soil > Wetlands > Peat | place: Sweden: Abisko, Stordalen Mire...
TCCACCTTCTTCCCGCACTTCACCGCCAGCACCTCCGGGATCTTCAGCAGGATCATCCGCGTATTCATCATCATTTCCTCCAGCTTCGCCGGCGTCACCTCCGGCCGCAGCTTAAACAATTCAATGTGATGGATCATGCCCGCAAGGTTTCTAGGAAAAGGCGCTTATCGCAAGCAAGATTAACGGGCCAACACCGGGAAAATCCAATACCGCGATATCAATAATCCGAGGATGTCCAAACAGCCGCCGCCCGCCTCATTTCTTCCACTCCAGCGCCCCCTTCATGATCGCGTACACATACCCCACCGTCAGCACAAACGCGAACGACAGCATGCTCCAGAATATCTCCGTCCGCTGGAAAAACCCCAGCCCCGTCCGCGCCACAAACTCCCGGTAAACCACCGCCCATGGATACATGAACACCACCTCTATGTCGAACAGGATGAACAACATCGCCACCAGGTAAAACTTCACGCTAAACCGCGCCTGCGGGCTCGGCGCCGCCACCATCCCGCACTCATAAGCCGTATCCTTCGTCGCATTGCGCCGGCCTGCCTTGCCCAGGATCACGCTGGTCAGCAGCGCCGCCGAGACAAAGCCAACCGACACGATCACCTGCAGCAGGATCGGCAGATAGTCTGTAAGCATAAAATTCCTTCCGTGCGTGGTTTCAGCTCCCGGAGATTCGTTCCCAAGTCCCCGGGCTATTTGCTGATCCCCGCCGCGTCTAGTTCACCGCCGCCGGCGCCGGGTGGTGCGCCGCGACCGCCGCAGCCGCAGCCGCCGTCACTGTCGCCAGCCCAGCCGGGAGGCCCTTGTACTTCTTGCCGTTCTTCTTTACCACCCCGCGCGCGACCAGGTTTTGCAGCTTCTCGTATGCGCGCAGCCGTAGCATCTCCTCCCCGCCGCTTGCGGCGTTGCGGGCACGGAGATTCTCGTGGACCACCTCAAAAAGTTGCTTGAATTCGAAAGAGCCTTTCGACGACAGCACGCTTACCAATTCCTCGGTTACAAGGTCAGGAACGCGACGTGAAAAAGCATTTTTCTTCTGAATAGCCATAGAACGATCAGCGTATCACAGTTTTCCACCGCCACGCGAGAATTTTATCGTAATTCCTCCTACGGACTTCCCGCGGAGGGACTTGCGGACGCGGAAGGCAAGCCGCGCGGGCTTAGGACGGTCACCGGCGGGGGATGGAATGAAAATACGCGAACTCCTTGCCCCGAGCCAGTTGCAGTTGGTGGAAATCCTGGCATCGCGACAGATTGTCCCTTGTATTGTTGGATTATCATCGGGATCGCCGCCGCTCCAGCCCCCACCCCTGCCGCCGCACCCAGTTGCGTCAGCGTCACCGGCCCAGCCGATTCCACCAATAGCCCCCCATCTTTCACCGACGCCGATGAGACTATCGGGCTAAGATGCTTGCCGATCGTCTCCGTCTGAGGAAGTTTTGCAACATCCACATAATCAGATAGATGCGGAACAACTCCCATCGTCGCAAACGGCTTTACTACTTCATACACGCGCTCAAATATCGCCTTCGTGTCCACATACGTGAAAGACATCGTCGGTTCCCCCACAAGTGCCCCCGCCGTCCTGTAGGCATCCGTCCCAGCCAATCCCATCGCGCCCTTTTCCCACCTGTGCGCTCCATCCTTCACCGCATCCACGCTGAGCCCCCCTATCAGGCAATTTCCCGTCAGCCCCAGCGTAACCTGCAATGGAACAAAACCCATCCCCTCCTGCGGCAGGCTGTAATACGATATTCCGTCCACATCCTGCCGGGTAAATTCCACGCCAGCAGCCAGTTGCACAGTTGTCAGCGTGTCCAGGAATTTTCGCGCCATCGCCGCATCCTTCACATCCACCAGCGCCAGCGGCGCTGGCATCGGCGTCCCAGCCGGTAAATCCAGCACAAAACCCATCTCCGGCCCGAATGCCTCATCCAACTCCTTCCCCCCCAACCCCTTATCCTCAAATATCTTCACGTCAGCCGTAACCAGCCGCAACACCCCCGTGGGGTCAGTGTTGGGATCAGGCAACTGAACGTCCTTCAGCGCCTCCGTCCGCTCATCCACCGCCACCAGCGTCCCCGGCGTCGTCAGCTTGAACGCGTCCCTCTTCAACGCCTCCGCATCCCCGGGACTCTGCTCCATGACATACATCGCATCCCTCATCAATTCCCCATCCAGTTTTGTCCCCATCCCAATCGCATCCGCCTTCCTCATCGAGTCCCCGCCTTGCGGATCTCCGGTCGGGTTCGCCATCATCTCTATCGATTCCAGCTTGTCGGCCATCAGCGCCGGCCTCAGGAACAACACATTATCCGGCGCCGCCGGCAGATGCTCCAGGCAGGTCTTGAACGCCGGCAGCCTTTCCAGGCTGTCCTCCGCGCCCGTCCTGCCCTCGTACCGGTCCAGCGTCGCCTTGAGCAACCCCGTATCCGTAGCCAGGAAAACCCAATCCCCCCGGTAAGCCACTCCCGCGGAAAATTCCGGCGTCGTAAACGTCTCGATCTCCCCAGCCCCATACTGCTCGATGTCCGACTTTCCATCCGGCCACCTCTCCTGCGCCGCCTTCCTCAGCTCCGCCATCAGCGCATCCACCTCATCCTTCTTCCCCGCATACCGCAGCCCCGCAATCGACTTCGGCGCCCCGTTTCCCGTCCACTCCGTCACCGCCAGGAAGAAATGCTCCGGGTCAATTCGCCCCACCTGCGCCATCCGCTTCGCAATCTCGTCGCTGTACGGGATCTCCCCCAGCGGCCCCGCGATAAACACCTGAACCTCAGGCTCATTGATGATCTGGGCCAAATCCGTCCCCGGCCACCGCTGCTCCGTGCGATGCGCATCCGGCATATCCTCAAACAGGATCGTCGTAGCCGGCAGCCAGCTTGCCACCGCCCGCGCATGCGGCTTCATCCGCTCGTGAATAATCACCCCGGTCCCTACCAGCCCCGTCACCACCAACAGCGGAAGAACGAATCTTTTCATGCAATTACCATTCGCTTTATGCCCCCGGCCCGCTCGCTCCAAGCCTAAAACCCCGGCGCCCCCGCGGGAATCGACCGAATCCATCCCTCACATCCCCCTCCTCGCCAGTTCCTCCGCCCTTCGATATTGCTCCCGGAAGTGCTCGTCCAGCTCCCGCGCCATCGCCACCTGCTCGAGCTTGTTCGGCGACCGCAGTGCTTCCCGGATCGACCCTGACGCTTGCGCGTAATCAATCGCGCTCATGTCCGCGAACGCCGCCGTCGCCTCCGGCGGAAACCCCGCCTCGATCAGCGCATTCCACGCCTCCTTCAGCTCGTCATGCGGATCGATAAAAGCCGTGCGGATCGCAAATCCTATCACCGTGTACAGGCTTCCCGTCCATGCCGGATGATATACCAGAGTTGCCCCCTGCGCGTACGGGTCCACATCCGGGTCGGCCTCGTACGGCTTCCATTGCGGCTCATAAAGGTCTGGCCGGATCGATAGCCGCCGCAGCGTGTACTTCTCCGGGCCGCCCGGCGTCCCGGCCCGGAAACACCAAAGCTTCTGCCCCGCCTGCGACATGACGAATTCAATGAATTCCGTCGCCAACTCCGCGTGCGGCGCCCCCCGGAACAACCCAATCGAGTCCGCACCCGTCGAGGACCCCCCGCGCGGCGTCACATACACCAGCCGCGAGCTCCCATCAGCCCGCCGGACCGCCTCGCTCTCAAATCGCCCATACACGTCAATGCACATCCCCGCCGCCGTATCCCCCGCCTGCACGGAATACGGCACCTCGGTTGCCGAGTCCGTGAAATACCGCCCATTCGCCGCAATCCGCTCGATCAATCTCATCCCCCGCTCCCACCCCGCCGCCGGATTTCCCCCGGCCTCCGCGATCTGCTGCTGAATAATCATTTCAAACGCCTTCGCCACCGACCCGCTCTGCGTCGGGTCCGCCAGAGCCAGTTCATCCGCGTAGCGCGGGTTCCCGAGATCGCTCCACTCCACCGGCGCCTGCGCGATCCCCAGCCGCGCCAGCGAGTCCATATTGTAGCATATCCCAAACGCCCCCATGCACGCCCCCATCCAGCACCCTTTCGGGTCCCAAAGCGCCTCCCCTCCCAGCGCGCTCGGGATATGCGTGTCCGTTCCCGAGGCCCGCGGCGCGCCCGGCGTGCCAAACAGCTCCGGATGCCTCCTCATCACCCCGCTATCCACCAACCGCCCAGCCGCCGCCATCTGCATGTAATCGAAACTCCCTCCCCCGAAAAATAAATCAATCCCGCATCCGGCGTTCGACGCGATAAACGCCTTTCGCGCCTCGAGCCCCGCCCCCGTCGCCCGTGGATCATCAAACGCCGCGCACTCCGGTGTCCACGGGCGAGCGAGCGTGCCCGTCCAGTAATTGCGAAAGCTCCCCAGGTATTGCGTCGCCACATACCGCGCTATTTCGCTGGTCCCGCCCGTCGTCCTCCAATCGACAAACACCCGCCTCCCCGTCTTCTCGTAATGCTCCTCCGCGAACGCCCGGCCAAACTCATACCGCGTTGCCTCATTGTGCGGCGTGATGATCGTGAGCGTCTCTTCCGGTCGCCCGCCGGATTCGCCCGTCTCGTGGCGCAGCAGGAGCGGTCCCAGTACCAGAACCCCCAGCGCAATGCCAAATGGAATCACCCCCTTCATCTTCTCCTCGCCCGTCTCACTTCCCATCCTTTCCCAGCACAGCCACGTCCCCCGGGTCCACCGTCAGGTAAGCCTTCGCCTCATTCCTCGGCCGCGGGTTTAACTCGAACACCACCAGCTCCCGTCCTCCCTCCGCAGTGAACCGGTGCCGCGCCATCTCCCCCAGGTAAACCGTCTCCGTTATCCGCCCTGCGACCCCATTCACAACTCCTGCGCCCGTACCCAGCCGCCAAGCTTCCGGTCGAATCGAAATCAACACCTCGCCCGCCGGCACCCTCACCCCCGTATCGATCCAGCCCACCTCGCTCACCACTCCAGTTCCATCACCCTTTCCAGCCAATAAATTCGTCTCCCCAAGAAACTCCGCCACGAAGCGCGAGCGCGGCGCCCTGTACACCTCCAGCGGCCTCCCGACCTGCCTGATCTCGCCACCATCCATCACCGCCACGCGATCTCCTATCGCGAGCGCCTCCTTCTGGTCATGCGACACGTAGATCACAGTCAACCCGTAGTCCTTGCACAGCCGCCGAATCTCCCCCCTCATCTCGACACGCAGCCGGGTATCCAGGTTGGATAGCGGCTCATCGAGCAGCAGGCAGCGCGGCTGCGTCACCAGCGCCCGCGCCAGCGCCACGCGCTGTTGCTGGCCGCCGGATAACTCATGGATTTTCCTGCCGCCATAGGCCGCGATCCGCATCACCTCCAGAATCGCCCCCACTCGCTTGTCGATCTCCTCCCGCGCCACCTTCCCTTCCTCAAGCCCGAACGCCACGTTCCGCTCGACAGTCAGGTGCGGCCACAGCGCGTAGCTCTGGAACATCATCGCCGTGCCCCGCTCATGCGCCGCCATCCCGGTGATATCCCTGTCGCCGATCCGGATGCGGCCCTCATCCGGCGTCACAAACCCCGCCACCACTCGCAGCAGAGTCGTCTTCCCGCACCCGCTCGGGCCCAGCAGAAAACATATCTCCCCAGCCGCAATCTCAAGGCTCACCCCGGCCAGCGCCACCGTGGCGCCATACCTTTTCGAGACATTTTCTATGCGGACCGCATCCATGGCCCATGACTTTAGGAACCGCTCATTAAATGGGAAAGGCATTTGAAACCGCCAATTCCATCCCCGCTATCTCTCCCCCACACCACGGGGTACCCCATTTCCCCTCCACGCCCGGCGCAACCCCTTGCAGCGAATGCCCTTCCAATTTGATTGCCAATTGCCTACACATACAGGGACATGATCAATCGGGACTACCTCGTCATCGGTGCGGGTCTCGCGGGCGTGTGTGCATGCGAAGGCATTCGCGAGCATGACAAAAAGGGCAGCATTCTGCTCGTCGGGCGTGAATTATCCCCCCCCTACAATCGCCCGCCTCTGTCAAAAAAGTTCCTCAAGAACGGCGCCATGTCCATCCAGGACCTGCTTCACACCCCGGAGCAATGGTTCACGCGCAACCACATCGAGATGCGCCTCGGCACCGTCGTGCGCGAGTTCAACATCGAGCGCCGCCTCGCCGTTCTACAGGACGGCCAGGTCGTCGAGTTCCGCAAGGCCCTGCTCGCCACCGGAAGCCGCCCGCGCAGGCCCCAGGTCGCCGGCGCCACGCTCGGGAACGTCTTTTACCTCAATTCCATCCGCGACGCCATGGCCCTGCGGGAAGTCGCCGCCATCGAGAAGAACGTCGTCGTCATCGGTTCCGGCCTCATCGCCCTCGAGGCCGCCGCCGCCCTCACGGAAGCCAAATGCAAGGTCACCCTGCTCTCCCGCAATTCCACCCTCTGGCGCGACCGCCTCGACCCCGACTCCGCCCAATGGCTCACCGGCATCTTCGAGAAACACAACATCAAGCTCATGCTCGGCCAGGAGTTGAACGGCTTCGAGGGCAAGACGGTCCTCAAGAACGTCCAGACGAAGCGCGGCGACCGCTTTCCCGCCCAGATGGCCCTCGTCGCCCTCGGCGCGGACCCCAACCTCGACCTCGTCCATAACACCCCTCTCAGCAGCCCCAACGGAACCCCCGTCAACGAGCTCCTGGAAACCGACGAGAAAGGCATCTTCGCCGCCGGCGACATCGCCCTTTTCCCGGATCGCATCTTCGGCGGCGTCCAGCGCATCCAGCATTGGGAAAACGCGAAGCTCCAGGGCCACATCGCCGGCCAGAACATGACCGGCAAAAAGCGCGTCCGTTTCGAGGTAATCCCCTTCTATTGGAGCACGATGTTCGATCTCACGTTCGAGTTCATCGGCGACTTCTCGCTCCCCGCCGGACGCATGGAGGTCGAGGGCGACCGCGACCGGAAAAAGTTCATCATCCGCTGCTTCCGCGGCAGCAAACTCTTCGGACGCATCCATTGCAACCAGGACGAGGCCCGCCGCGAGGAAGCCAAGGCTGAGATACTCGCCTCTCAGCGCGGTTAGAAACCGCTCTAAGCCGGCTGCCAGAACACAGGCACCATCGCCCCGTCAGGCAGCCCAAGCGCGTTGCAAAGCGACGGGTTCGCGTCCATTCCCGCCCCGTTGGTGATATTGACGAGATTCGGCATTACGTCGGCCACCATCGCCTGCACGATATTGCCACTGGCGGGGTTCTGGACAGAGACGTTTTGATGTTTCGCCGTTGTCTTCCACGGCTTTCCCCACGTGATCTCCATGATCTCCGGCGGCAGCGCCAGCATCGGCGAGGGATTGGGATTATTGCTGCCCGTCGGGTCTCCCCAGCAGCCAATGCAATTATCGCCCACCGCGAAAGCCTCCTCCTGCGTTTTCCCTGCCGCGATTGCCGCATTGTATGCATTAAGGTCCGAGTCGTCCGCGAATTCGCTCGTGATAACGCGGCTCCATCCTGCCGGCGTCTGCGGCTGCAATGCCGCTTGAAATGCTCCACGCGTCAGCGGTCCCCAGTCTCCATCCTGTGCGACGCCTAGAATCCCCTGTATCTGTTTGATCGTGTCCGGGTCCTGCAACGCATCGTCCAGCGCATCATACGAAATGGGACCGAAATCCCCATCCGCCGTGACGTTAAGGACGGTTTGAATCTGTTGAATTTTATTCATGGCTTTATACCGGTTTCTTTATGCTTCCTTGCTTGATTTCCTCCTGTCGCGCTCGCCGAAGCCTTTTACGGCGCCGGGCCCACTCGCGCCCCGCGCCTGCGTCATACAGGTGTTGTTTTTATATGAAATCCGGCCCGGTTTTGCAAGCTCACTTTCCCGTCGAGCATTGCTTTACACTCGTTGCCCGGCGCCCCGTCGCGCGCCGGCTTAACAGTTTGCCCCCCGGCCCGCCTTCCGTTACCCTGTGTCCGGAATGTCATCCACCGCCGCGCAGCTTCTCCAGCCCACTCGTATCCTGCTGGACATCGCCGCGAAGGATAAAAACGACGCCATCCTCGAGGTGGCCGCCATTATCAGGGCGGACCCCGATGTCCTCGACTACGGACGCCTTTGCACGGAGTTGATCGCCCGGGACGAGTTGCGCTCGACCGCCGCCGGCTACGGCGTCGCCTTTCCACACGCCCGCACCGATGCCGTGCGCGAGATCATCATCGCCGCCGGGCGCAGCCAGGCCGGCATCCGCTTCGGCGACGAACTCGTTCATTTCATTTTCGTTATCGGCACCCCGCGGGAAAAGGCCGGGGATTACCTGGTGGCCGTCGGCACGCTCGCACGTCTTCTGCGGAGCGGGAATAACCGCGCCGCTCTCACGCAAGCCGCCACCCCCGGGGACTTTATCCGCGCCCTCGCCCCATAGCCATCTCCCCATGGGCAACTCCACGCAAACCACGAGCCAGCCCCCCGGGAGTCCCGACAGCCAGAAAACGCCCCGCCTCCGCCCTCATCTGGTCCCGCTGCTCAAGCTCCGCGTCTGGATCAGTGAGCGCTTCAGGCCCACGGAATTGCAAATCACGCTACTCTGGGCCGGCCTTGTCGGTTTCGGCGGCGCCCTCTCCTCCCTCCTATTCCGCGCGGCTTCGAACGGCGTCCATCTCCTCATAACCGGCTCGGACAAAGGTCTCGTGGAATCCTTTTCCGACATGCAGCCGTGGCAGCGCTTTCTAACTCCCACAGTCGGCGGTGTTCTCGCGGGCGCGACCATCGTCTTCGGGATGCGGCTGGCGCGGCAGAAAAACTCGACGGACTACATGGAGGCCATCGTTCTGGGCGAGGGCAACGTCCCATTTCGCTCGAGTCTGGTTAAATCCGGCTCCGCCCTCTTCACGATAGCCACAGGCGGCTCCATCGGGCGCGAGGGGCCGCTGGTCCAGCTCTCCGCCATGCTCGCGTCCCTCCCTGGCCGATGGCGGAAATGGCCGCCACCCCGCCGCCGCCTCATCGTTGCCTGCGGCGCCGCCGCCGGCATCGCCTCCGCCTACAATGCTCCCATCTCGGGGGCGCTTTTCGTCGCCGAGATCGTCCTTGGTTCCGTGGCCATGGAGAGCTTCGGGCCGCTGGTGTTCGCCTCGGTGGTCGCCACAATGACCATCCGCCAATTTCCCTCGATGGGCGGCGGCAATCCCCTTTACGGCGTCCCTCCCTTCCAGCTCAACGCAACGTGGGAAATCCTCCCCTACGCCCTGCTCGGCATCATCGCCGGCATCGCCGCTCCATGGTTCCTCCGCTTTCTCCGGCTATGTGAGACGTTATTCGAGCGCTCCCGCATTCCCACGATCCCCCGTCTTGCCCTCGGCGGCGCCATCGTCGGCTCGCTGGCGATATGGTATCCGGAAGTCGCCGGCAACGGCTATTCGTCAATCAATAACATCCTCCATAACGTCCATAACGAATGGGCATGGCAGCTTCTGCTCGCGATTTTCCTCTGTAAGATCCTTGCCACCGGCGCCACGTTCGGCTCCGGCGCGGTCGGTGGTGTCTTCACCCCCACGCTGTTCGTCGGCTCCGGCCTCGGTTACCTCGTCGGCGCGGTATTTCATTCGCTCTGGCCTCAATCCGCGCTTACGCCGAGCGCGTTCGCCCTGGTGGGCATGGGCGCCTTCCTCGCCGCGACCACGCATGCGCCGCTCATGGCCATCCTCATGGTCTTCGAGGTCACGCTCGATTACGCGATCATCCTCCCGCTCATGATGGGATGCGTCATCGCATATTACCTCTCCATCGGCATCGAGCCCGCCTCGATCTATAGCGAGTCCCTCAAGCGCAAGGGCGCCCGCATCTTCGACGAGCACCTCAGCAATCTCCACATCCTCGACCTCATGAAACCGGACCCTCCCGCCGTGCTGATCACCGCCGGTTTCGAGGAGATCGCCCAGAACTTCATCTCTCATCATTTCAATTACCTCTACGTCGTGGACGCCGAGCGTCACTTCCTCGGCGTGGTTTCGCTTCATGACATCAAGCCCTACCTCAACGAGCCCGAGATGGCGGACGTCATCATTGCCGAGGACATCCTACGCGAGGATTTTCCCACCATCTCCCCCGGCGTCCCGCTCGCGCAGGCTCTTGATAAATTCGCCCGCCACGACGGCGAGCGTCTCCCCGTCCTGGACGAAACCACCCGCAAACTCCTGGGCCGCGTCTCAAAGAGCGACCTGATCCTGGCCATCGCCGACCGTTCGAAAACCGATCAGACGTCCTCTCGCCCTACGGCAGCGGCCTCTTGAGCAACTCCTCCCGCGCCTGCTCCAGCCTCTCCCGCTCGCGCTCGGTCAGGCTCCCGATTCCATGCTTGGCGATCTTGTCCAGCAGCGGATCAATGGACTCGATCACCCCATCCTTCGGCGCGTTCGATTTCCTCGATGCCACCGGACGCGGCCCCGGCACCGCCCGGAGGCTTCGCCGCGAACGGCGCTGCCGCAAATAATCGCGCAGCGAGAATTGCGGAATCTGGCCCCGCAGATATTTGATGAAAAGGAACGCCGCCAGGCACGTCCCCCAGAAAACCATCAGATCCGTCACCGCATGGCTGCGGAGGCCCTGTAGCGACACGATCCCTATCCATATCGCCGCGTACCACTTCGCCTTGACCGAGAACAGCAACTCGACATTCGGGTAAATGGTGCAAAACGCGATGAACACCGCGAAGTTCACCGTCTGCGCACTGACAAGCCTCATTTCCTCGTGCGCCCAGATTCCAGTCGCCGCAAGGACGCATGGACCCAGCAGGATCAGCGACAGATAAAGCATCGAATAGGAGGCCCGCCCGATGAACCGCTCGACCTCCCGCCCGAACGAGTAGAGCATGAACATGCCGACCACGAACCAAATGGACGGCCCATCCACCAGCGCGTACGTCAGGAACTGCCAGAACGCATACTTGAACCGGATATCCCAGGTGCTGAAACGCAGATACGTCTCGAAATCCCCCGCGTTGGCCGCCGCCATCACCGTCAACGCCACCATCGCCAGGCTCTCGACGATCACGATGACCGTGGTTACATAAAGCGGAACGCGCCCCAGGTAGCCAAGCGGCTGGTAATCGTCTCTGGAATCAGTTTGCCCAAACATGGCTCGCGCGCCGGCGGCGCAACGCGAGAAGATGACACTCGTTTGGAAGGCGGCGCAAATTCAAAATACGCCGCGCCATTGCGCCGCCGCGCCATTCTTGTAAATTCGCCCACCTTTCCGCCATCCCATGGAGCCTTTCACATCCCGCGCGCGCATGCTTTGCCTGCTCATTACTGCGCTCGCCTTCCCGGCCCTCCCATTGCGGGCTGCCATGCCCGGTTTCGACTGGCGCGCCGACACCATCGCCTTCTCGAATGATACGGTTTTCGCCTACGGGATCGACGAGGCCGGCCATCTCACAATCCATCGCCGCGAGAAACCCGCGCGATTCGCCCACCGCTGTTTCGTGCTTGTCCGCGCGGTATTGCAATTTCACAAATTCGCCCGGTTCGACCCCGCCCAGCCACGCCTCTCGGAGGACCAATACGGGGAGTTGATCCGCCGCGTCTGCCGCATCCCCATCTGGATGCCCCCCCCGCGCCCGGGCCGCCAAATCATCATCCCTGGCTATCGCGACCTCAACCAGTTCTCCCGCGCCCACGAGCATGTGCTCAAGCAGAACATTGGCAATTGGTTCCCCACCTACCTCCGATTTGGAAACTGGCGGATGGTCGGCCCGTTTCCACGTTTCGGCCAGGCCAATGCCTATGCGCAACTTGTGCGCGGCCTCGACCGCGGCAGGTTGCAAGCCGTGTACCTGACCCGCTTCCCGAAGATGAACCATTGCGTGATCCTCTTCGGTTACCACCGGCTCAATGGCAACGCCATCACACGATTCGACGCATACGACCCAAATTACCCCAACACCCTCAGTTGGGTCGATTACGACCCCGTCCAGCGCGGCTTCAACTTCGAGCGCCGCTGGTTCTGGCCCGGAGGCCGCGTCAACCTGATGCGCGTTTACCTCTCGCCGATTCACTAGAGCGCCTTCGGTTTAGTTTGTCGCAATGATCCTGAGAGCGCCGCGGGTTGGTGTGCGCGTTTTCAAGCGCAGCGCCTGTATTGATCAATACAGGCCAAGCTTGAAAACGCGCGCCACGACTCGCGCCGCCTCAGAGCATGCGACAAAATAAACCGAAATCGCTCTAACGCATCAGCGCCGTCCGCATCACCTCCACCGGCGCCGGCCTTCCAAACCATATCTCAAACGACAACGCCCCCTGATACAGCAGCATCGACAGCCCGTCGGATCCACGCGCCCCCGCGTCATCCGCCGCCATCAGTAGTGGCGTCCTCCCCGCCGTGTAAACCGTGTCGTAAACAAGGTGATGCGGACGCAACATCGCCGCTGGTATCGGCGAAACCCGGCTCAATTCCCGCGCCCCAGTCATCCCCAGCGGCGTCGCATTGATAATCAAATCCACGTGACCCAGTTGCCGCGTCAGCGCATCGCTCTCCCACGGCGCCGCCTCCAGCCTCGCCACCGGCCCCTTGACCCGTGTCTCGCGGAATGCTGGCGCCAGCTCCTCCGCCAGCGCCAGCGCCCGCTCGAACGTCCGGTTCACCAGCACCAGCCGCGCGCTCCCCTCGATCGCGCATTGCACCGCGATCGCTCGTCCCGCCCCGCCGCCCGCCCCCAGCACCATCACACGCATGTCACGCAGGTCCACCCCAAAGTCCGCCCGGATCGCCCGCACCAGCCCCGGCCCATCCGTGCTGAACCCGATAAGCCTTTCCCCCTCCACCACCACGGTATTCACCCCCCCCGCCCGGCGCGCCTGCGGGTCCGCCTCATCCACCAGCCCAAGCGCCGCCGCCTTGTGAGGGATCGTCACATTGGTCCCAATGAACCCGTTCCTCGGCAGAAGACGCAGCGCCTCCGCAAGCTCATCCGGCAGCACATGTACCCGCGCGTACCTCGCCGCGATCCCCGCCGCCTCCAGCGCCGCATTCTGCATCTCCGGCGAGCGCGAATGCGCCACCGGATCGCCAAAAACCGAAAGCCTCACCGCCGGCGTCTCCCCCGCCGTCGCCGCGTCCCACCCCCGCAGGTCCTCGACAGTGTAAACATCTTTCGGCATAGGCCCACTCTAGCAGCCAAACCACCCACCCACGCAAGCCGCCTATCCCCGCGCCGTGCCAGGGTTGAACATCCCGCCGCGACTGATAAGCTCGAAAAACACGAATGACCTCTCCTCTCGATTCCGCTCCCGCCCCTTCCGATTTCATCCGCGACATTGTCACCGCCGATCTCGCCTCCGGCAAGACACCCAAGGTCCACACCCGCTTTCCACCGGAGCCCAACGGCTACCTCCACATCGGCCACGCCAAGTCCATCTGCCTCAACTTCGGCATCGCCCACGAGTTCGGCGGCATCTGCAACCTCCGCATGGACGACAC
>Ga0302319_10016782_pt1 | contig 13461 bp, 12 predicted proteins | sample Bog_T0_2_FD_203319 | JGI IMG/M metagenome (GOLD analysis project Ga0302319, IMG submission 203319) | Peat permafrost microbial communities from Stordalen Mire near Abisko, Sweden - Bog_T0_2 | ecosystem: Environmental > Terrestrial > Soil > Wetlands > Peat | place: Sweden: Abisko, Stordalen Mire...
CGAGTCCAGCGCTTCTCGAATTCCGGAGCATACCGTTGCACCCAGCGCATGATCGTTGTATGCGAAAGATGCAGTCCACGTTCGGCCATCATCTCAACCAGGTCACGAAAGCTGAGCTTGTAACACAAGTACCAGCGCACACAAAGGATGATCACATCCCGGTCGAAATGGCGCCCTCCAAACAGATCCTTCATGCCTATTAACTTGCTCATCGTCGGCCCATCTCTTTCAAATCCTTACTCTAACCCACTCGACCTTGCTATTTGCACCAGAGCCCGGACTGGGACAATGTGCAGTTATCGCTGGTAGCGGGTGCGCCACAGAGTTTGATTCAGCCCCTGAGCCAGCCGCTGTATTCACGCCGGCCGGAGATTCCGATTGCGACTCTGGTGGAGACTACGCCGCAGACCCATGAAGCGGCGGATTCAAATGGGCAGCAGCAAGCCACCGCGAATAGCCAGCAGTACGATCGCATCGAGGTTGCCGCGAAACTGTTCTCCGCGCCGCAGGCTGGTCTGACACAGTATGAGCAAATGGGGAAGGCAAAGAAGGCAGACAGGTTCAAGGGGGGAACGGAAGCTATCGGAACGGGCTCGGGCGGTGGAATCGGTTCTGGGAGCGGGAACGGCTACGGACCTGGTGTGGGCGGCGGCGCGGGTGGCGGCCTATACCACGTCGGCGGCGGCGTCGAACGGCCCAGTGATGCATTTCAGGAAGGCGATGTCACAACGAACGCATTCGACGATTTCTTCGAATATGCGCTGGCCGCGCCGGTGACCATTCACAAGAATGAGTCGGCGATGGTGCCGATCCTGCAGCAGGATCTGCCCGCTGAGCATGTGACGTTGTGGAGCGCGAGTGAGCCGACTCCGCTGCGGGCAGTGTGGCTGGAGAACAATTCGAAGTTGACGCTGGACTCGGGGAGTTTCTCGATTTTTGAGAGCGGCGAGTTTGCCGGCGAGGGGCTGCTGGACCCGATTCATCCGGGGGAGAAGCGTCTACTGAGCTATGCGACGGACCAGGCGGTGAGGGTGAAGGTGACGGCGAGGGACGGGAAGCGGACGCTGCATCACGTTTCGATCAAGAAGGGCGCGGTTGTGGAGACCCACATGGATGTCGCAAGCGTGACTTACTCGGCGACTAACTCGGCGGACGTGGATCGCGTGGTACTGGTGGAGCACGCTCGCAGAAACAACGGCTGGACTTTGGACGATGGGCTGAAGGCAGAAGAGACCGCGCCGGATCTATATCGATTCAAGGTACCGGTGGCGGCTCACTCGACGGCGAAAGTGGAAGTGCGGGAGCGGGGACCGGAGGTCACTTCGGTCGCGCTGAATGCCAACCAGGATCAGAGCGGCTATCTGCTCGACCTCGTTAAGCGGGAGCCCGATGCGCAGGAGAAGCTTGAACCTGTGATCACCGCAGAGATCAGACTTGCTGAGCTGGATCGGCGCATCGAGGAGTCGAAGAAGACAGAGCAGACGGCAGCGGCGGATGAGGCGCGAGATCGCGAGAATCTGACGGCGTTGAAGGGCAACGACGCGGCCAAGCGGTTTGTGGACGAACTGAACCGGGCGGAGGACCAGTTGCAGTCGACGCGGAAGCAGACAGCGGATCTGGAGCAGCAGAAGCAGACCGCAACGGAAAAGCTGGACGCGTTGATCTCCGGGTTGAGCTTCGATTGGAGTATGGCGGAGAAGTAACCCGAAGAGTTGCGGGGAGGGAGGGGTGCTTGCATCCTCGGTGACGCGTCCTGGGGCATCCTGGTGCCTCCGAGGGCCACCCTTGAGATGCACTTCACCGGGAACCGCCGCAATGACACTGGACAAATTGTCCAATTGTTGCGTTGGGGGTTCAGGGGGATCCACGAGCATCAGCGCATCCGGCACCGTCGGATGTGCCACGCAGAACGCAAGCTCAAGGAGGCCCAAGGGCGACTAGCGCGAACGGAGCGCAGCATCCTCCAGTGGTCCCGCATCCTCGCCGACCTCAAGCATGAACGAACCCCCGCCGTCCAGCCGCCGCTTTGGCCAGAAGAAGAAGCGAGAAAAGAGAACCGCGCTGCGTGAGCGAGGTTTCGTCAGTGGGCGTAAGCCGAGTCTCACGGCAGAGGCTCCGGCGAGCATCGACGAAGAAGAACGCTCGCGAAAGGAGAATCGTTCCGTAGCCCATTCGTTGCCATCGAGAACACGTCATCATGCGCAGCGTGCACTAATCCCAGCTTTTCTGCGGCCTTCACGAGATGACCGTAGGCGTCGATGACGTCGATCGCAGTCAGATCGTATCCATGGCCATCCAGCATTCGATGGATCGCCATGCGTCCAACTTGCAAGCTGAACTTGGCATCCTTTTCGACCGGATCGCGCGATGCGCGGCTGAGCGTGCGTGGGTCGGTCGATCCGGTCTGCGCAAAAAAGAGGGCCAAATCGAGGAACCCGGCATCCTTCGCGGCAGCAAACCAACGACCGCGGTCACCCGATTTAGCCAGGTCCAACAGAATCTGCTTCGGGTCGCGAGTGGGGTATTTCCGGGCAATGATGCGGTAGGTGGCGAGCCCCGTCGAGGACACGTTGGCTGTCAAAGCATACTTTTCGTACGCCTCTGCTTCTTGGCCCGCGTCAAGCAGTATCCTTTCGCAGACCGCATCGATGGCCGCATCGGGTTGATTCAGCCCACGCGAGGCTTCGGCATATGCCAGGGCCTCTTCGACATGACATTCGGCGAGGAGCGCCTGCACTCCGAACTTACGGTCGGACCAGTTTGGAAAGTGCCGCAGTGCCAGCACGCCGAGGAGTTCTTCATAGCGGTGAGCCGCCAGCAGGCACGACAGGCACATGGAATCCTCGCGCACCTAGCTCCCTGGCCGGGGATCGGACCAGGCGGTTCTCAGCAGGGGAAGGAACTCATCAGCCCAATGCGAGGCTACTTCGTCTGAACCGCACAACTCACCCCAACGCTCCTGCGCCAGCCATAGGTAATCGACTCCGTCCTCCTGAATCGCCTCATACAGCCGTGCGAGCCAATCGTCCCGCGTCTTGCGGCCGGCCGGAGCATCAATCACGATGGGCAGCAACTCGGTCAGGGTCCAGCAAACCGACTCACCAAGGGCTCCAGAGGAAGAGTCCACGAATTCCAACGCGGGCCAAATCTTTTCCATCAAGATGACCGCCCCGTCAGCGGCCGTGACGGGGTCCGTCTTTGAGACCCGTTTGATCTCCGTCACTGCTTCCTTTAGGCGCTGGCAGGCAACCCGGGAAGCCCTCCAGCCGAATGCTCGGGAACGAAATCGCGCTCTAAATGCCCACGTGTGCTTCGGCATGAAGGTCTTCACCATGCAATTGTCGCAGGTGATCGATGCCGGATTTCATCCATCAGCGTATCGGGCGCTTCCGGCAAGGGCACGGCGATGAGGACACTCGTCTGTCCGGCGGCGATAATGATGGAAACGGCGAGACGCAGGAGTGCTGCGTGTCCCTTTGTACACGAATGCGCCGGAAGTGAGCTGACATGAAATTGAATTCGGTCATCGTCCCGATGGTCTTTGGCTTGTGCGTCGCGGGTGTCGCCCAGGCGCAGGGGGTCCCCAACGTGCTGCCGGGGCACGGGCTGGCGCAGCATGACTTCCTCTATGCGGGCGAGTCCCACGAACGCAACATCTTCATCGTCCGTGGTGGGAAGATTGCGTGGAGCTACTCGGACCCGGCGGGCAAGGGCGAGATCAGCGATGCAGTACTGCTCTCCAACGGCAATGTGCTGTTCACGCACCAGGCGGGCGTCACCGAAATTACGCCCGACAAAAGAGTGGTGTGGAGCTACGAGGCGCCGGCCGGGCACGAGGTCCATACAGCGGTCCCGATTGGAACGGAGCGCGTGCTCTACATCCAAAATGGCGATCCGGCCGTGGTGCGTGTGGTGAACCTTGTTACCGGGGCCACAGAGAAGGAGTTTCCGCTCAAGACCAAACAACCGCCCAGCACGCACGGCCAGTTCCGGCACGCGCGGTTGACCGCGCAGGGCACATTGCTGGTGGCGCACATGGACCTGAACAAGGTGGTGGAGTACGACTCGAACGGCAACGAGCTTTGGTCGTTTCCCGCCGACCGGCCGTGGAGCGTGACGCCGCTGGCGAACGGCAACGTGCTGATCACCGACAGCATGGGCGTTCGCGAGATTACGCGTCGCGGCGACTCTGTGTGGAACTGGACGCCGGCCGATGCGCCCGGCTACACCTTCGCCAGCCTGCAGCAGGCCTGGCGGCTGCCCAACGGGAACACGGTCATCAACAACTGGGTGAACGAGTGGAGCACGCCTACCGAGAACCTGGCGGGAACGCCTCAGGCCATTGAGGTAGCGCCGGGCAAGCAGGTGGTGTGGGCGCTGGAATCATGGACCCCACCCGTGAAGCTGGGACCGGCGACGACGTTTCAGTTCCTGGATCAGCCCACGGCGGCCGAGGACGTGCACTTCGGGGAGTTCAAGTAGGGTTGGGACACCCGGCCTTCAGGCTACCCAGCGATTTCGACGCCGCCAGGCCCGGAAGGACAGGCGCAACTGCGCGGAGTATTCTGGATTCCGACGGGGAACGATGCGAACGGTGAAGCGAATGAAGGCAGCTTGGCGCTCCATGCGCTGGCTGCGGATATGCGCAGCTTTGGTGGTTCTGCTTTGGGACCCTCATGCGCGGGCGTCCAGCAACGGATTGGCGCTGACTCCACCGATGGGATGGAATAGCTGGAACCATTTTGGCTGCAGCGGCCTCAACGAGACGGTCGTCGAACAGACCGCGACGGCGATGGTCAGCAGCGGCATGCAGGCCTCAGGCTACCGATATATCAACCTCGACGACTGCTGGATGGCGCCGAGCCGCGACGCGAATGGGAATCTTGTCCCCGATGTGACGAAGTTCCCGAGCGGCATGCCCGCGCTGGTCAGCTACATTCATAACCTGGGACTGAAGATCGGGCTTTACGAAGATGTTGGAACCGCGACCTGCCAGGGACGACCAGGCAGCTACGGCTACTACCAGCAGGACGCCGACACCTTTGCGGCGTGGGGCATCGATTACATCAAGCTGGACTGGTGCAACACGGCCGGTCTCGATCCTCAAACGCAATACACACAATTCCAGCAGGCGCTGGCCAGTGCTGGCGGAAGCATTGTCTTCAGCCTGTGCGACTGGGGTACGGAGACACCCTGGATATGGGCCCCGGCGGTTGGTAATCTGTGGCGCACCACCGGCGACATCGGAGACAACTGGCTCTCCATGGTGAACAACATGCAGGCAAACAGCGCCTACGCGGGATCCGCGGGGCCGGGCGCCTGGAATGACCCGGACATGCTTGAGGTTGGGAATGGCGGCATGACCGACACGGAGGACCGAACCCATTTCTCGATGTGGGCGATGATGGCCGCGCCGCTGATTGCCGGCAACGATCTGACGGCCCTGAGCCCGGCCAGCCTGACGACGCTCACGAACCAGGAGGTCATCGCAGTCGATCAGGACGCACTGGGCAGGCAGGGAGTTCTGCTCTCGGATAACGGTGGAGGGTTGCAGGTGTGGGCGAAACAGGTGACGGGAGGCACGGCCGTTACCCTGTTGAATCTATCCGGAACGGCTGCGACGATCTCCGTGAACTGGGGCTTGATTGGGCTCGAATCCAATCAAACTGCCGCGTTACGCGACTTGTGGGCCCATGCCGATCTGGGAGCGTTTACCGGCAGTTTCTCGGCCAACGTGCCCTCGCACGGCGTGACCATGATTATGGTCGGCGCGAGTGTATCCCTGCCCTTGCAAACCATCTATGAGGGCGATTCCGCCGGCAACGTGCTGAGCGGCCAGGCGGTGGTGATGCAATGTACCTGCCTCGACGGCAACGAGGTCGGCTATATCGGGAATGACGCAGCGAATTCCGTCACGATCAACGACGTCAACGCGCCATCGAGCGGTGCATACCAGATGAATATCTATGGCGCCGTATCCGGCACGCGCACGTTTCTTGTCAGCGTTGACGGCGGAGCGGCGCCTCAGGCCAACCTTACCGGCACAAGCTTCAGTCTTTCAGTCACCAGCGGGATGGCGGTGCAGTTGGCTGCGGGAGCGAACACAATCGAATTCTCCAATCCCGATGCCTGGGCTCCCAACCTGGACCACATCGTTGTCTCATCGCCCGGCGCGGTCGCCCCGGGCTTCAACATCGCTTACCCGGCGGCGGATGTGACCATTGCTTCTGTCGGACAATCCGGAACAGTTTCCATCAACCTGGTCCCGAGTGGGGGGTTCACGGGAAATGTGGCCCTTGCCTGCGTGCTTCCCGCCGCGATGACCGGGGCGGGCTGCTCGTCGACAGGCGCCAATCTGAGCGGCACGGCCTCCGTGGCTGCAGCGGTCACGATTACCACCACGCCGCCTGCGAGTGCTGCGGTGCAGCCGGCGCGGACGCGATCGGACCTGACGCGTGAGTTGCTTACGGGGCTGCTGCCCGTCCCGGGAGTTGCGCTGGTCTGGTTTGGCCTTGGATTCAGGAGTTCACGGCGAAGGAAACTGCTTTCCCTGCTTTCGTTCTGGATGGTTGCGGCTCTCGCGATCCAGTTCACCGCGTGCGGCGGAGGCGGTTCGGGCAGCGGCGCGGGTTCATGCGTTACCGTCCCCGGCGCACCGGGGGAGCTGAGCACAGCATCGATCACCGCCTCGGGAACACAATTGAGCTGGGCAATGGGAGGCGCGGCCTCGAACTGCACCGTGGCCGGATATACCGTTTATGAAAACAGCATTCCCATCGCCAAGGCAACCGGCGCCAGTTACAGCGTTGCCGGCTTGTCAGCATCCACGACCTACAGTTTCTCCGTCACGGCGACTGACTCGTACGGCGCATCGGCCCAAAGCGCACCGCTCAATGTGACAACGGCTTCCGCCGCCGGCGCCACCCCGCCGGGCACTTACCCGGTTCAAGTCATTGCCACTTCTGCAGGCGTGACGCAGACCGCGAACTTCAACGTCATCGTGGAATGACAGTCGCACGCGGGTGAGGGTGTCCGCTTCGGGGCGTTCAAGCAGGTCTGTGCGCCCCAGTTCTCAGGATCGAGAACCGGGCTACGCGGTTTCTTCGATGCATTTCGCAAGATTAACCGAAGCTGAAGGGCCGGACCATGAGCAGGCTGGAACCGCTCGGCTGTTGGGTGTAGGTGCTGTCGGCGGCCCTCCGGCAGGGGTAGGGGGGGCGCGGTGGGTGCTCCTGCAGGGATTCAATGGTGCCGTGTTACCTGAGGCTCGCCGGCGGCGGGTTCACCTCCGACATTTTCCTGAACAAGTCGTCTGGCAACGTGATCCCCGCCGCGGCGATGTTCTCCTCCACATGGGCGGACGACGATGTTCCTGGAATCGGCAGTACCACGCTCGATCGCCGCAGGAGCCATGCCAGAGCTACCTGTAGCGGAGTCGCGCCAATCTCCTTGGCGGCCTGTTCAAGTATCTCGTTGGCCTGCCGGTTCTGCCCCATGGGTGCCCACGGGATGAACGCAATTCCGTCGTTCTCGCAGTGGTTCAGGAGATAGTCCCACTCCCGGTCGGCAAAGCTGTAGCGGTTCTGCACCGACACGATCGGCACGATCTTCCGCGCCCGCTCCAGATGCTCCAGGGTCACGTTTGATAGCCCGATGTGTCTGATCTTCCCCTGACCACGCAACCGCGCCAGTGTCTCCATCGATGCGTCAAACGACACGGCCGGGTCAGGAACGTGCAGTTGGTAGATATCGATCCGCTCCAGGCGAAGTCTCTTCAAGCTGCCCTCGACGGCGGATTCCAGATGCTCGGGGCTGGCGTTGTGGGTCCATTGTCCCGGCCCTACCCGCTCCCATCCGCCCTTCGTGGCAATCACCAGGCCCGCCGGATACGGCGCCAGCGCCTCCGCGATCAGTTCCTCCGAGACATACGGACCATACGAATCAGCCGTGTCGATGAAGTTCACATCAAGCTCGACGGCACGCCGGAGCGTTGCCAACGCCGAATCGCGATCGGCTGGTGGCCCCCAGATTCCCTTGCCTGTGATCCGCATCGCACCGAACCCCAGGCGGTTGACCGTGATATCTCCGAGTTGAACAGTGTCGGCGGATGCGGCGGAGGTGGCCTGCGTGCTCTGACTCATAATGCGAATCTCCTCGTGGATAGGATGACGGATCACCCTGCGGTTGGTCCTGTTGAAAATCCATGTTGTCGAACTTGTCTTCCTCGGGAGATTCAAAGACGGCCAGCCTCTCCGCCAGGGAGATGGACTATGGGAGCGCACGCTTGCTGTTAGCGATTGTGGAGAAAGTTCCAAGGTAAACTTTGATGGCATGCAGTAAACGCCTTTGCAGGGCACTGCCTATCTCAGTTCACGGAGCAGCCTGTATGAATAAATAAATTGACCTCACGCAAATCGATGTCGGCGCCTGTTGGCCATGCGAACAATACCACCGGCCTTGGGAGGAATGACAAACGGATGACACCTCTGTAACAAGTCATCTGCCGGCTCCTCCTATGGTGATCTGGGCAGCCAGATAGCCCGGAGAGCAGGATGAAAATGGAAAAGTCATTGAGTCTTACGAAGCGTTCAGTAGACCGGCGTTCGATGTTGAGGGGCGGGCTGCTGGCAGGCGGCGCAGCTATTGGCGCCGGGTTGTCAACCGGAGGCAAACAGGTCTTTGGCCAGCAAGAAGCCCAGAGCGGTCCAATTACCAGAGCCGATATAGCGCTCCTGCGTTTTGTGGCTGCAGCCGAACTCATAGAAACCGATCTTTGGGTACAGTATGCGGAACTCGGTGGTCTCACCCCTGGTCAACAGCCCGTTGAGGTAGACACGAACTTCACGCCGATGAACAGCTACCAGGCGGCCTTCATGAACCTCGATTCCGATGGGCCACAATACATATCCAGCAACACGTTGGATGAAGCCAGCCACGCGGCCTTTTTGAATGCATATCTGGAGTCGAAAGGCGCGGAGCCTGTCGATTTGGACGAGTTCCGCACACTCCAGGGAAGCAAGGCGATGGGCGCTCAGAATATCGGACGCCTCACCAACCTCATGCACCTTAACGTCGACACGAGTTGGTTCATCCGCTATCGGAGCACTACAAACCCCGACTTTGGCGCTACGTTTCCGCAAGCCGTCACCATCACCAACCGCACTGCGATTCCCAGAACCGATGCCGATTTCGACGGCGCCGATCATATTCAGGTGATCGCGAATACAGCGGCATTTCATTTCGGCACCATTGAACAGGGTGGTTCAAGCTTGTATTCGGCTCTTTCCCGCAAAGCTAGGAGCGAGGAAGTGCTCAAAATCCTGATAGGTATCGGGGGAGATGAGGTCGCGCACTTCCTTGAATGGGTCGATTTTGCCGGCAATGGAGTTCAGCCTCCGATTGCACCCGTTTCGGACTCAGGGCTCACGTTTCCCAATTTTTTCACTAAGGGTTCACTCTTCCAGCCAAACCTGATCTTTCCCGTTCCGGCGGAATTCATCAGCCCCCACCTTCCCCGTTGCGCGGCCATTCGTCCCTTGACCGACCAGTTCGCTGGAGCAAGAGCTGTGGTGGCGTTTCTGACAGCTATGAACCTTTTCGAAGGCCAGCCCGCGGGCTTCCACCGCACGCTTCAGAAGTTGGGGGATGAGGCGGACGCAGCAGAACGTGAGTTCTGAAGTCGCCGTTTCAGTTCAAGCGTCGTCATTCCGGTGCCGGATTTGTCCGGCCAGGCGCCCTGGCACTTTCTATACAGCGATCAACTGGAGCCAGAACCGTAGGAGGGCGATTTCTTGAAGAAATCGCCCTCCTCGTTGCGTCGCATTTCGGTTACCTGCGCGGCGTGCCACGAGTCCTGCTGGTAAGGAGCGTAAGATTTCGGCGGGACCCATCCTTCGTCCTCTCAGGGCGGTTCGCCATCGAGCTGGGAGGGGAGCAGGTGCCACCGGTGGTCTGGCGGGCGGGTGTGCGTGAGTACCCGCTGCCCCACCATGGAAGTAAGGGTGATGCAAGCACGGCAATGCCATCGTTTGGTGGTGCGCCGCAAAGCAGCGATACCGGTGATTCAATCCTCGTGGTCTTCGTCCCGGCACAGTGCCCTGTTGGCTTCAGGACGGATTTGCTACAAGTTCATTTTTCGTCGCCTGTTCAATGGCATCCCACTGGGCGACAATAACTCGATTCCGTCCAGTCTGCTTCGCCCCGTAGAGGGCTTGGTCAGCGGCGGATACCAACTTCTCGGGCGTAGTCCATCCCCCCAATGTCGCGGTCGCCACTCCTGCGCTGACGGTCAGGAATGGGGCGGTCATCGATGCAGGATGCGACAATTCGAGACCTGCGATTGCCAACCGCACCGACTCCGCAAGGTTTGCGGCGTCGGCGGCGGTTGTTTCCGGAAGAATCATAGCGAACTCCTCCCCGCCGATTCGTGCGGCTACGTCTATCCGGCGCCTAGTGAGCCGAGTTAACTCCGCACCCAAAAGCACCAGGTACTCATCTCCGCGCTGGTGTCCTTGTGAATCGTTAAGCGCCTTGAAGTGATCGACATCCAATATCACCAGCGAGAGTTGCTCGCCCGTTCTCGTTAGGCGAGCGCATTCCTTCACGAGGGTTTGATCGAATATCCGCCGGTTCGCCAGGCCGGTCAACGGATCGGTAAACGACAGCCGCGACAGTTCTTATTCGCGTGTTGTAAATCCGCTGTCTTCTCTTCTACGATGCGTACTAGTTCCCGCTCTCTTCTTCGCGTGCCCAGGATCCGCAATCGATGTCCTACTATCACGGCTGACAGCGGAATCAGCACGTAGAGGCTGATAAGCCACCAGGTCGAATACCACGGAGTCAGGATTCTGAATGGGAATTCCGCACTGCGAACGCTCCACGCTCCATCGCCTTCTCGGGCTCCGATCTCCAGGCGGTAGGCTCCTGGCGCCAGATTGGCAAATTGGAGTTCGTGCTGGGCGGTCTCTGTCCAGTTTGAAGCGACCCCTCCCAGCCTATAGCGGAAGACTACGCTGTTTTGCCGGGAGGCATTGAGGGCGGAGAATTGTGCGATGAGAGAACTGGCATGCGAGTCGAAGGATGGGTTGCGCAGGCCAGAGACATCGTTCTTGCCGACCGAAAGCCGGGTAATGACCGCTTCGAGGGGAATAGTGGCGGAGCTGTCAGGGCGGGGCGTGAACCGCGAGAGTCCGCCGCTGGTTCCAATCCAGATGGCGCCATCCGGTCCCTGGGCGAAGCCGTTCGTATCGCAGTCGTCCCAGACCAAGCCGTCATTCATGTCGTAGTGTGTCCAGCGAGCGCCGTCCCAAACGTCCACGCCGTGCTGGGTGCCTGCCCACATGCGCCCCTTCGCGTCGTATTCGAGAAAATAGATCATGCCATCGGTGCCAGGTCTTTGCACGTTCTTTTCGATGACCACGCCACCAGCCTGGCGATGGACGCGGTCCATGCCACCGCCGAAGTCGTAGCCGACCCAGATAACGTTGTCCGGTCCGGCGCCGAGAGACAGAACTGCGGTGTTGCTCAAGCCCTCATCGCGGGTAAAGGCCTTCCAGTGGCCGCCCGCAAACGCGAAGAGCCCGTTGTCCCCACCTGCCCACACCGTACCGTCCGTCCCCTGGACTACTGACCACATGCGCGTCGCCGGCAATTCGGCGATGCGGGAGAATCGCAGGTAAGGGGCTGAAGCCATGAACAGGCCTGCCTCAGTGGCGGCCCAGAGGCGGTTTTCTCGATCGAAACGCAGGCTGTAGATGTCCTTCCCGGAAAGGCCTTGTGTTTCACCAAACCAGGTTGCTTTGAAGGTTCCTTGCACGATGCGAGCCACGCCTCGCCCTTCGGAGCCGACCCAGATGTCTCCGTTGGGCACGCTGCACAGGCTATGCACGACGATGCCATCGAATCCCGGTACGACAGTGAACGTCTCTTTGGAATTCCGCTGGTCTCCACGCAGCAGCCCCGAACCTGTGCCCACCCAGAGCGATCCGTCCTTCAAGGGGAGAATTCCGTACACGATCTCGGCGGCAAGCCCGCTGTCGGTAGAGTAGTTCTCCCACTCCTGATAGCCGCGCCAGAGGACCAGGCCACGGCCACCCAAGCCGATCCAGTGAGCATGCTGGCGGTCCTCAAAGACGGTGGCGACTGAACCGCGAAGACCGAAGGAGCGGTCGATCTTTTGCCATCCCTTTTCGTTTCCGATCAGCAGGCCCTCCAGCGACGGAAGAAGAACCTGTCCATCGCTGTCGAGAATGGGGGCTCCCCTTATGTTTGCAGCCGGAACCGGCAAACGCGGCCTCTCAAACTTTGTCTTGCCGGAGGGCCAGACAAAGATACCGTCGGAGCGAACGGTTACCCAGAGATTTCCGGCACGGTCTTTCTGGATGGCCATGATCGGATTGGCCGGAAGTCCGCGGTCGCGCGAAAAGACCTTAGTCCCTTGAGCATCCATTCGGCAGAGTTCCAGCCCGCAGCCGTACCAGAGGGCATCGCCATCGATGAACACTCCATTAGCCTGCGGCCCGGAGGTTCCAGGAGGCTGGGGAAAGCTGCGGGATGCAAAATCGTGCTTGCCCGGTGAGGAATCCAGTTCCACCAGCCCGGCGTCAGTGCCAAGAAATGTGCGTCCTTTGCCGTCCGATTGGATCCCCTGCAACGTGGAAACGGTTTTGAAAGCGGTTGCGAGCTTTTCAAAGCGGTTGCCGGAGAGGTGGTAGAGGCCAAATGTTCCACCGGCCAGCAATGAACCGTCGGGGGCCCCGCCTAAAGCCGCTGCAAAATTCACCGGAATTCCCTGAGCGGCTCCAAATTGCTCAAAGCGGTTCCCATCATAGCGGAAGAGCCCATTTTCTGTGCTTACCCAGAGGAATCCGACCTCATCCTGGTAGATTCTGCGGATGACCAGATTATTCAGGCCCTCCGCGGCCCCGAAACTGCGGAAGCTGTATTCCTGAGCGCACAGGGCCCCACCTGCCAGTGCCAACAGGGCAAGTGCGAGCGAGATTGATTTACGGAGCACTGAAAGCGACTATCGGTACATATGACTGAAATCTTCAAGGGCGAGTCGCCTTTTTCAACACCGATTGGCACGAAGTGTATCGCTTATTCTTCCCGGTCTGCTGGTCCAAAATGCGCTAGACCTTTGGGCGTTTGTAGAAGGGAAGTGGAACTTGTTTGGCGCGGAACTGGTTCTGCCGGACCTGACCAGGACGTCTTCGCTAGTGGCGGCTGCCTGGGTGGGGACCCAAAAGCGTTTCTTGTTGCATTTTACGGCACGTCGCCGGCGCTCCACTGCTGGTCCTGTATCACCGACTACACGTCAGTTGATCAACAGTCCCGCACGCCGTCTGCAGGGATGTCTTAGTGCTGTATCTGGAGCGCCCGCGCGCACAGTTTGAATTCGCATGCGCTTTGGGAGGGCGCTTCTGATACAGCGACTTGAAGGAAGCCGCCCACAGGGAAGCC
>Ga0302319_10016783_pt1 | contig 13461 bp, 7 predicted proteins | sample Bog_T0_2_FD_203319 | JGI IMG/M metagenome (GOLD analysis project Ga0302319, IMG submission 203319) | Peat permafrost microbial communities from Stordalen Mire near Abisko, Sweden - Bog_T0_2 | ecosystem: Environmental > Terrestrial > Soil > Wetlands > Peat | place: Sweden: Abisko, Stordalen Mire...
AGCCCTGACCGTAAGGGAGGGTTCCTTCGCCGGCGCACGGGGAGTTTTGCGACAGAAACTAACTAAGGTCGTACTAGTGGTGAGGCCGCATCTCCTGTATATTTCAGATCGGAACCCTGTGCCGATACCCTCGGGACATCCCGACCTCATCAAGCCTTCGCCGGCCGCGCTAGTGGAGCCCGACACAGCACAAGATGCGCGGCCCATGCTGCCCGACCGCATCGAAGACCTGGGGATCCCCCGCGCCATGGTCGCCGACCTGTTTCTGCGTTACCTGTGGCTGCATGGATCGGGCACTCTGGCGGCGTTGAACGAGAAGCTGATGCTCTCGTTTCCCATCCTGGAGATCATGTTCCACCAGTTCCGCCAGCAGCACCTGCTGGAAGTGAAAGGCATGCTGGGGAACGACTATTCGTTCACCCTGACTTCCGAGGGACGGGCCTTGGCCACCTCGCGCAGCGAAGTCTGCATGTACGTGGGCCCGGCGCCGGTCTCCATCCAGCAGTATCACAAGGTAGTCAAGGCGCAAACGGCGCATGTCCAACTCAGCCGGGAAAGCCTGCGCCAGGCTTTCAGCGACTTGGTTCTGACCGATAATCTACTGGACTCGCTGGGGCCTTCCCTCATCGGCCATCAGTCGCTGTTCCTGTATGGCGGTACGGGCAATGGCAAGACCAGTATTGCCGAGCGCATTCTGCGAATTTATACGGACACCGTGCTGGTGCCCTACGCCGTGGCGGTGGATGGCCATATCATCACCTTATTCGACCCGGTGGTGCACCGGGAAGTGCCCTCCGACGACGAGTTGCTCGATCCCCGTTGGGCGGTCTGCCACCGGCCCTGCATCACCGTGGGCGGCGAGCTTTCCGCGGCCATGCTGGAACTGCAATTGGACGAGTCCACACGCTGCTTCATTGCGCCATTTCAGATGAAGGCCAACAACGGCATCCTGATTATCGACGACTTCGGACGGCAAATGCTGGCCCCGCGCGAACTGCTCAACCGCTGGGTTGTGCCGCTCGACCGCCGCGTGGACTACCTGACCTTGTCCTCGGGTATGAAATTCCAGGTGCCGTTCGAGCTCATGGTGGTGTTCTCCACCAACATGAACCCGCACGACCTGGCCGACGAAGCCTTCTTGCGCCGTATTCAGACCAAAGTGCTGGTCGATAACGTGAGCGCCGACGTCTTCGACCAGATCTTCCACCGGGTGGTGCAGGCCCATCAGGCTCCGTGCGAACCGGGCTGCTCGGAATACCTGCGGCGGCGGTGTGCCGACATGGGATACCGCTACCTGCGCGCCTGCTACCCGCAGGACATCTACCGTCTGGTGAAAGCCATCAGCGAGTACGAAGGCCGGCCGGTGCGTATGACCCGCGCCAACATCGACCGCGCCGTGAATTTGTATTTCGCCAAACCCATCGACGTCGTGGAATAGTACATGGCGCGCCGCATCGCCTTGTTTCCGGCCGTCCGGCATAAGATACTCGTTAGCGGTACCGTGCCAGCACAATTCGTCGCCATCGATGGACCGCTCCAGGGCTCGGCGTTCGAAGTTTCGGACCAGCCTTTCACCATCGGCCGCAAGGCTGACAACACGCTTTCCCCAACGGATCTGAGCATTTCCCGGCAACATTGCACGCTCGAAATGGCCGGCGGCCAGTTCCGGCTGACGGATCATGACAGCCAGAACGGGACCTTCGTGAACGGCGTACCGGTCAGGGAGAGGCTTCTCGTCCATGGCGATCGGATCGCGGTCGGTTCTTCGCTGTTTGTGTTCCTGCTCGAGGTGGATCCGGCATTGCCGGTCCTCAAGGCTGCCGGCTCGGGGAACGCGCCACCGATGCCGCCGGCCCTGGAGCACCTCATCGTGGGGGAAAGTCCGGCCATCGGCCACGTGCGGGAGTTCATCGCCCATGTGGCTCCTCTCGATTCCAGCGTGCTGATCACCGGCGAGACCGGAACCGGCAAGAAACTGGTAGCCCGGTCGCTGCATGACAACAGCCCGCGCGCCGAGAAGCCCTTCGTGACCATCAACTGCGCGGCGCTGAGCGACACGTTGCTGGAGGGCGAACTTTTCGGCTACGAGCGCGGCTCGTTCCCCGGCGCCATCGCCCGCCAGAGAGGCGCGCTGGAGCGGGCCGAAGGGGGCACGCTGTTTGTCGACGGCATTGCCGGCTTTTCCTCGCCATTGCAGAACAAGCTCCTGCGGGTCATCGAGGAGAGAAAGTTCGAGCGGCTCGGGGGGACCCGCACGCTCGACACCGATGCGCGCATCATCGCCGCCACTACGCGCGATCTGGGGCCGGATGCGCAGTCCGGTATCTTCCGGCACGATCTCTATTTCCGGTTACGCGTGCTGTCCGTGGAAGCGCCTCCTTTGCGCCGGCGCCGCGAGGACATTCCGCTGCTGGCCAATTATTTTCGCGTGCAACAGGGAGCCCATCTGAAGCGGCGTGTGCTGGGCATCACGGCCGCGGCGCGCGAATACCTGCTGCGCTACGATTGGCCGGGCAACGTGCGCGAGTTGAAGAGTGCCATTGAGAGCGCCGTGGCAGTGGGGTCCACGGACGGCATTCTTCCCGAGGATCTGCCGGAATCCGTGCTGCCGGTAGCGGACGCCGAAGACGACGTCCTGCCGCGCTTCCACCGCGCCATTCTCGAGACCAAACGCGAACTGATCCTCAAGGCCTACCAGCAGGCGCAGGGCGACGCCACGCGTGCCGCCGCCCTCCTCGGGCTGCATCCCAACTCGCTGCAGCGACTGGTGCGCACGCTCGACCTGCAACCGGCGATCGAGAGTCTGAGCGGCTTGGAAAAATAAACGGACCGGCGGCGCGCCCGCGCTGCTCGAATTCCTGGAAGTATCCCTCGCGGTGGAACTGTCACCGCGCTATCATCAATCCTATTCATGCCTCGACTTCTTGTTTTCGCCGGCTTCCTGCTGGCTCTGCCAGGCTATGCGCAGACCAGCGGCGAAATCCGCGGCTCGGTAGTGGATGCGCGCGGCGGAGAGGCACTCGCGAAGGTCGAAATTCTGCTCGGCAGCGGTTCGTATCGCACCACTACCGACGACAAAGGACAATTCCGCATCTCCGATGTAGCAGCGGGCGATTATGTCCTCAACATCTCCACCGTCGGCTACCACCTGCTCAAGAAACCCTTCCACCTGGATGCCGGCGGCGCCATGGATTTCGAAGTGGTCCTCAGTCCCGACACCTTCCACCAGACCGACACCGTGGAAGCCAAGGCCAGCCCCTTCGACGCCGCTCACGCCGATAGTCCGGGAGCCCTGGTACTTGCCGGCAACGATGTCAAGAACCTGGCCAGCGTGCTGGCCGACGATCCGCTGCGCTCCGTGCAGAGCCTCCCCGGGGTTTCCTCCAACAACGACTTCGACGCCCGCTTTTCGGTGCGCGGCGCCGATTACAGCCGCATCGGCTTCTACGCCGACGGCGTGCTGCTGCATGAACCCTTTCACATGATCCAGGGCCAGAGCCTCACCGGAAGCGGGACCTCCCTCGACGGCGACATGGTCGATTCCATGGAATTGTTCGAGGGCGCCTTCCCCGCCCGCTTTGCCGATCGCTCCGCGGCCGTGCTGGACGTGAGTACGCGCGACGGCAGCACCAGCGGCACCACCTTTCGCGCCAACGCCAGCGTCTCTAACGCCGGCCTGGTGGCCGAAGGACCCTTGGGCAAGAAGAAGCGGGGATCGTGGCTGGCCGTAGTGCGTAAGAGCTACCTGCAGTACATACTTGCCCGCACCTTCCCCGACACCACGTTTATTTTCGGACTGGAGGACGCGCAGACACGCTTGACCTATAACCTCACGCCTAAGAGCGTAGTGACCCTTTATTTCCTGGAGAGCTATTCCGACCTGAACCGCAACGGCGTCGCCAACCTGGGGATCAATTCCATCCTCACCGCCGGTTACCACTACACCTTCGCCAATCTGGGATGGCACTATGCGCCCGTGGAGCGGCTCCTCCTCGTGAGCCACGCCGCCTGGATGCGCGAGAAATTCGGCGACCAGAACCCCAACAAGCTGCCCACCAGCGGAGGGTATTACGGCGAGTGGGTGTGGAACAGCAGCGCCACCTGGATGTGGAACTCCCATAGCCCGTTGGAGGCCGGCTGGTCCATGCGCCAGATCCGCGACGAAGGTTTCGCCGACCAATACCAGTCGGTCGTCACCGCGCCCCTGGTGCTGAATCGCTTTGACGGCAACGCGCTGCGCCAGGGGGGCTACGTACAACAATCGTGGGCGGATCATTCCGGCCGTCTGCGAATTACCGCCGGCGCTCGCTGGGATTATCACTCCATCGACAAGGTGGCGGCCGTTTCCCCTTCCGCTTCCGTGGCTTATGGCATTACGCCATCCACCAGCCTGCAACTGGCGTTCGGACAATACGTGCAGTATCCCGACCTTTCCCTGCTGACATCTACGCTGGGCAGCCGCCGTCTGCTGCCCACCCGTTCCAACCAGGCCACCGCCGCCGTGGAACAGCGACTCGGCCAGCGAACCCGCATCCGCGCCGAGGTTTACAATCGCGCCGACCGCGACCTGCCTTTTCAGCCGCTCGCCGATGCCCGCATTGTGAACGGCAAGGTCTTCTCGCCGCCGCTCAATGCGCCCTACGTGGATTCGCTGCGCGGGTACGCGCGCGGCGCCGAAATCTTCCTGCAGCATTCCAGCGCCAACCGCTTCACCGGGTGGGTCTCCTATGCTTTCGGCCGCACGGGCATGCGCGAAGGCGTCACCGGCGAGAGGTTCCCCTCGGACGAAGACCAGCGCCACACCGTCAACGTCTATGGCGGATACCGGCTGCGGCCCAGTATCAATCTGAGCGTGCGCTGCAACTATGGCAGCGGCTTTCCCATTCCGGCGTATCTGCTGCAGAAGGGAACGTTGTACTACTTATCCGTGAGCCGCGATCAGTTGCGTCTCCCTGGCTACACCCGGGTGGACCTCCGCATCAACAAAGCCTTCACGCACGACAAGTGGAAGCTGACTCTCTACGGCGAAGTGATCAACCTCACCGACCGCACCAACTACGTCTTCGATAGCTTTAACGGTTTTACGGTCAGCACCAAGCAGGCTTATATCTCGCTGGATACCATGTTCCCTATTTTGCCCTCGGCGGGATTGGTGTTCGAACGCTAAGATCTGAAGGCGCCGGCGGACCCACGGCGAGGGCGCGCTTCCCTCGGGGGTTGGAGCGCAGCGGAGGCAGATGCATGGGGATCGACTTTGGCAAGCACGATGCTAAAGGTTTAGGGCGCCAGGAAGGATTAGACTGCGAAATCAATGGCATCGCTCCATTTCGGCCGGTTGAGTGTCTCCCGCGGCCTCATTGGCGTGGCTGGACGACACGGTGTGCTCGTGTTCCTGGTTGGTTTCGCGGCTGGCGCGGTAGCGACCGCACAGACGGCGGGCAGCATCGTGACTCAGCCGCTGTCTCTGGGTGGACCCACCGCGGTCGATGCCTCGGGAAATCTCTATCAGGCCTGGTATACCGGACCGGGTAACCAGTACGCCTCGACGCCCGGTGCGGCGCAGGCCCAGCCCGCCGCCGGCATTTGCCTCGATACGGGCGGAGGCAGCTTCCTGGGCCCGCCTATCACCGTTAGTCCCGAGCCCTGCCAGGCCGTCTTTCTGACAAAGGTGGATGCCGCGGGCAATACCGTATGGGCCAGCTATCTGGGCGGCCAAACCAACGATTACCCCTCCGCCGTAGCCATTGATGCCGCCGGCAGCCTGTATCTCGCCGGCTTGACCGGCGGATTGTTCCCCGTCACGCCAAACGCCGCATTGGCGGCGATTCCGGCGAGCGGCGCCTATGCCGCCAAGCTGAGCGCCGACGGCAGCCGGGTGGTTTATGCCACCTACCTGCCCTTGTCGAACGCCGAAGGCGAGGCGCTGGACGCACAGGGCAACGCCTATGTCACAGGCAAGGCCGCCGATGGGCACGTGGGCATCGTGAAACTCAGCGCCGATGGCTCGACCTTCTTATACAGCCGGGAGTTGGCTGGCTCGGGACAGGAAGCGGCCTACGCGATCGCGGTAGACGCCGCGGGAAATGCCACGGTGACTGGTTTCACCACTTCCGCGGATTTCCCGGTTTCGGCTGGTGCGTTCCAGGCACACCTCCAGGGTCCGCAAAATGCCTTCGTTACCAAACTGGATGCCAATGGCAACACCGTCTTTTCTACTTATCTGGGAGGCTCCGGCTCGGAAACCGCGTCTACCGTGAAGTCCGATTCCGCGGGGAACATCTATGTGGCCGGTTCGACCACGTCGACGAATTTCCCGACCACGGCCGGCGCTTTCCAGCCCGCTCCCCTGGCGCCCATGTGGGGCACCTCGCCGGGCGGCTTTGTTGCGAAGCTTGCGCCGGACGGAAAGTCATTGGTCTATGCCAGTTACGTGCCGAGCATGGGTGGCGTGGGAGGCCTGGCCCTGAACAGCCAGGGCGAAGCGTACCTTTCGGGAGGCACCGCAGCCGGATTTCCGGTGACGGCCTCGGCGCCGCAGCCATGCTTCGGGGGCTTGACGGATCTTTTTGTGGCCCACCTGAATTCGCAGGGCGCACTGGTGGACGCAACATATTTCGGCGGCCCGGGCAATGACACCGCGTCCACGCTGGCAGTGGCCGCCGATGGCTCAGTGACGCTGGTAGCCGCGGAAACTTCGCTCGCCGACGTTCGCAACATCGTATTGGCGAAAATCGTTTTCGGCGGCCAGGGCTGGACCGCACCCGCGTGTCTGTCGGCGGATGTGCTGAATGCGGCCACGCTGTTCGACCCTGGCCGCGTGGCGCCGGGCCAGGTATCCACCCTGACGGGCTGGGGAATCGGACCGCAAACCGGCGTGGCGTACCAGCCTGGCGCCCTGGGACAAGCGCCTCTGTCGTTAGCCGGGGTGCAAGTCTTCTTCGACGACCAACCGGCGCCGGTGATCTACGCGCAATCGCAGCAGGTGAACGTGATCGCTCCGTTCGAACTGAGCGCGCTCACTCCCAATGGGCCGCTGGGGACCTTGCCCACCACCAGCGTCCGGCTGGTCTACAACGGCACGCCGTTCGGTCCGTTTACGGTGCCGGTATTCCCCGGCAACCCGGCATTCTTCCGCCTGCAGCCGGGCGTTTCCACGCAAGCCGCGGCCATCAACCAGGACGGAACCATCAACGGTCTGGCGCATCCTGCGCCCGTGGGTTCGGTGGTGTCCCTATTCGGCACGGGCTTCGGCCAGACCAACCCGTCGTGTGCCACGGGCGCATTGAATGCGCCGGCAGCGGCGAATCTGGTGACAGGCACGACCGTCACTATCAACGGTCCTGAGGCCGTACCTCAAGTGGAATACGCCGGCGGCGCGCCGACCTTGCTGTGCGGGGTAGTGCAAGTGAATATTGTGGTGCCCGCGCAGACACCCCCGGGGCCGTTCCAGGTAGTGCCGTGGTGGGAGCTGGTCGTGGGGGGCGACTCTACCGGTACGGAGAGCCAGATTGGCGCCACCATCGTGGTGAAGTGACTATTGCGCGTCTTTGACGCAGCGGAAACCGATGTCGTCGGCCTTCCACAGCGCCGGCGTCGACGCGGCATCCCAAATACTGATGGCTTCCAACGGATAGCGGAAAGAGCCGCCGCGCGCCTGGTACCAGGCATCGTTCGAGGTCGGCGGGGGCTGCATGCGGGTGGCGAAAGAGGCAATCGCGCGGTCGCTGGGCGTGACGCGCTCATCCACCAGTTCCCAGACGTTGCCCACCATTTGCACCGTGTGGAAAGGGCTTTCGGAAGGGAGGAAATCCAGCGCCGGGCGGAGCGATCCTTTGGGCCCGAGGTTGGCGCGCGCGGGATCTTTTTCATCGCCCCAGGGGAACATGCGGCCATCGGCGCCGCGCGCGGCTTTCTCCCATTCACGGCCGCTGGGAATTCGCTCGCCGGCCCACTGGGCGAAGGCCTTGGCGTCCTGCATGCTTACGTTGACCACCGGGTACCCGGGCTGATCCGGAGAGAAGCCGGGCGGAAGGGCATGGCCGGTCAACTGGCAGAAGGCGGCATACATCTGATTGGTCACTTCGGTCTTATCGATGTAATAGGCGGGGAGGGAAGCTTGTTCCTTGTCCTCGCCATACAGAAACGTTCCGGCGGGTACCAGCACCATCAAGCCAGATTTGCCCATCGCCGTTGTCGCCAGTTCCTTCTTGGCGGGGACCGCCGGGGCAGGTTTTTTCGTCTGTATGGCCAGGTAAAGGCCGATCGCCAGCGCCACCACCACCAGCGCCACGGCGGGCAGCAGCCACGCGGGCCGCTCCGGCGCTTCCACGGGAGCGGGCGCCGCCGCCGTTTCCGGCAAGTACATGGTGGGCGCGTCCAGCCCGGCGAGGATGCGCTCCAGGTCCGCGATCACCGGTGCGAAGCCTGGCGGCCGCTCGGCGGGGCTCTTCAAGGTACACCGCGCTACCAGGTCGCACACCGTTTGCGGGATACCCGCCTGGAGCATCGGTTCCAGGTTCAACGGTTCGTTCAGAATGCTGTAGAAGATGCGCTCCACAGTGTCGCCGCTGATGGGCTTGACGCCGGTCGTCAGCTCGAATAGCAGCACGCCGAAGGCGTAAACATCCACCTGCTCGGTGATGTTCTGGCCGGTCACCTGTTCGGGAGCCATGTAATAGGGCGTTCCCAGCACGTAGCCGGCGCGCGTCATCTGCAACCCTTCGGTCTTGGCGATGCCGAAGTCCATCAACTTCACTACGCCGGTGGGGCTCACATTGATGTTTTCCGGTTTGATGTCGCGGTGGACGATCTTCTGGCTATGGATGTACTCCAGGGCCCGCGCCACCTGCACGGCGATTTTCAGCTTGTCTTTGAGTTCGCCGGAGCGGCCGTTCTTGATGGCGTGGCGCAGATCCTCGCCCTTGAGAAACTCCATCACCATGAAGGGGTGATGCTGGTCGTCCTCGCCGAAATCGTAAATGCTGAGAACGTTGTCGTGCGAGATGTTGCCGGCCATGCGGGCTTCGGCGAGGAAGCGCGCTTTGGCTTCGGCATCCTCGCAGCCGGCTTCGGTGAGGATCTTGAGAGCCACGGTGCGGCCAATCACCGTATCGCGCGCGCGGTAGACATGCGACATGCCTCCGCCCAGGAATTCTTCCAGTTCGTATTTACCAATTCTGGCGGGAAGCTGCACTTAAGGCATTCTATCGCGGCTTTGCCGGCGCCGCGACGGGCAGGTGAGAATCCGCTCAACAACACAACGCCGCCCCCTTGTTTTATGCACAGCGAATGCACCGGCGGCTGGCTGTAACCGGTTCGAAACAAAGGGAGATAAATGCTGAGGAAAATAGCATGTTTTGACACATTAATAGATTGACGAAAAAGGGAGTTGAGGGCATAGTGGAGAAGGTTCCAAGAGGTTTGAGGAACAGCAAGTCTCCGGAAACGTAGCGAACCAGGAACGGTGATCCGTAGCCAACCCTAGAAATAGAACCGGTTGCGGGGAGCGAGAGGAAATCGGGCGGAATCGGAAGGCGAGCCGAGTGGCGGCGGAATCTGTTGAACGCTTTGATCCCGAGGGATGCAAAAGTCCCGGAGGGGAGTGGAGACAGGGGAAGCAGTCGCGCGAGCCGGCGAGAAGAGCCGCAACGGGCCAGAAGCGAAGAAGTTGCTTCACACGGGGCAAACCGTGGGAGGCAGTGGAGCAGAAGGGCGGACCGGGCGGGGAAGCAAGCTGGCAGGTCTTGAAGTGGCAGGCCGGGAACTTTGACCCCGGAATGGAGGCCTCTGAGAGGGGGCAGCCGTTGCGGGCGAGGGAAAGGCCGTTACGAGAGACCGGCTCCATTTAGGAGAGATACTGCGGTGTGCCGGGAAGCATTGATCCTGGGGGAAGAGAAATCGACCTTCGGGGGAGCGGAACGGCGAGACATCCAGCGCTTCTGAATGCAGTGCTCAGTGCCGTGCATGCCGGTGGTGAGCAAGGCTGGGAATCGGGTCACTTGGAACCATTTTCTTTTTTGTCACACCGGGCGGCGACGATCTAGTTAAACTGGGCAGTGGAGTACCCATGCGCACTGTCCTTACTTCGCTGACTACAGCCGCGCTCTTCACATGCAGGGTCTGGGCGCAAACTTCCACCGGGTCCGGCGTGGATCAGACCTTCTTCCTCAACCAGGCGAGCACCCCGCAGGACTTGATCGACATACCTAGCATGCTCCAACGGGTCGTGGACGCCAGGGTCGTCAGGGTCGACCCGCAGCGCAAGGCGGTGGTTTTGCAAGGGACCCCAGACCAGATGATGCTTGCCGACTGGCTCGTGCGGCAGACTGATCCACCCGCCGCCGGCCAGACCCCCACGCCCGAGTACCCGATGGCCGGCGCCAATGCCGGCGCGGTCCGTCTGTTCAGAATGGAGCCGGCGGCTACCGCCGCGGATATGACGGAACTGGGAACCACTATCCAGGTTCTGGCCGGTGTGCAACGGGTGTTCGGGATCGAGTCGTCGAAAACCATCGCGGTGCGCGGTTCGGTTACCAGTCTCGACACGGCCGAGTGGATCTTCCACCAACTGAGTCCCGCGGGGCAAATGCCAGGTGTGGATTCACCGGCCTTCCCAACGCCGTCGAACGGTCCCCCCGAAGGGGACGACATCGTGGTGCGGGTGCTTCGTTTGGACCCAAGCACGGCCCGCGCCAAGCTGGTGGCAATTTCGACGGCTATCAAAGTCGTGACGGATGTGCAGCGAGTGCTGCCGAACGGAGCGTCCCGGGCGCTAGCGATCCGGGGATCTTCCGACCGGGTTGCAGCCGCCGCCTGGGTGGTCCATCAGTTGAACAAGCCCGCCGGCGCCGTCCCAACCGCGGGCGCGCATGAGTTCCAGATTCCGGGGCTCCCCAATGGCGTGGTGTGCCTGTTCTTCCTGGCCCACCCCGGCTCGGCCGAGGACCTCACTTCGCTCGCCAGCCAGATCCGGGCCAGGACGGCGATGGATCTCTTCGTCCTCAGCGACTTCGGGGCGGTGATCGTGCGCGGCCGCCCGGATCGGATTGTCACGGCCGGCGCAATGGTCGCCCTGTTCGACGCGGCGGTCCGCTAAGGGCGCCGCGAAAGTATCACGGCTCCCCTGCGACTTATGTGACGTTGTTATTTGTGATAGGGTAATGTTTTCACTGGAACTGGAGGAAAGCTCATGATGGAGGCCCTTGGCCTGATTGAAACGAAAGGTCTGATCGGCGCAATCGAGGCAGCCGATGCCATGGTGAAGACAGCCAACGTAGTCCTGACCGGCAGAGAATTCGTCGGCGCGGGTTTGGTTTGCATCACCGTGCGTGGCGATGTCGGCGCCGTCAAGGCCGCTACCGACGCCGGTGCGGCGGCCGCGCGCCGGGTCGGCGAACTGGTCAGCGTCCATGTCATTCCGCGGCCCCATGAGGAAGTGGAGAAGTGCCTCCCCACCGGGGGCCTCAAGAAGTAACGGCCGATGCTGGCAGACAAAGACCTTCTCTCGATCCAGGAGGTCCGCACCAAGGTCGAGAAGGCATTTCAAGCCTGGCAGAAGTACCGCGCCTTTTCCCAGGAACAGGTGGACGCCATTGTGGAGCGAATGGCCGCCGCCGCGCGTGTGCATGCCAAGAGGCTGGCCGATCTGGCAGTCGAAGAGACCGGCTACGGCAATGCCAAAGACAAGTACATCAAGAACCTGCTGACTTCCGATTGGCTGCCGCGCCGCATGCGAGGCATGAAGACCGTCGGTATCCTGCGTGAGTTGCCCGAGGAGCGGGTAGTCGAAATCGGCGTGCCCATGGGCGTGGTCGCCGCCATCCTGCCGACCACCAATCCCACCTCCACCGCGATTTTCAAAACGCTGATCTCGCTCAAAGCCGGCAACGCCATTGTCATCAGCCCCCATCCGCGGGCGCACAGATGCACCTGCAACACCGCCGCGGTATTGTACCAGGCAGCGCTTGAAGCCGGTGCTCCCGAAGAAATCATCCAATGCGTGGATACCGCGACGCTCGAGGGCACCAATGCCCTGATGCGTCATGAGCGCACCAGCGTCATTCTTTCCACCGGCGGGGCGGCCATCGTCAAGGCGGCCTATTCGAGCGGTAAGCCGGCTTTCGGCGTAGGCCCGGGTAATGTGCCCGCGCTGGTGGATACTTCGGCCGATCTGGAAGACGCCATCGCCAAAATCGTGCTGGGCAAATCTTTCGACTTCGGCACCGTCTGCTCCAGCGAGCAGGCCATCGTGGCTGAGGCTACCATGCGCGACCGCATCCTCAGCCTGCTGAAAGCCCACAAGGCTTACATCGCCACTGACGCGCAGCGAGACGCCCTCGGCAAACTGCTCATCATGCCGAATTGGACGGTGAATCCCAACTGCGTGGGCCAGGCGCCGGGCAAGATCGCCAAAATGGCGGGCTTTGAAGTCCCCGCGGACACCTCCATCATTTGCGCCGAAGTGGGCGGCGTGGGCAAGGGGCATCCACTCTCCGCCGAGAAGCTCTCACCGGTGCTCTCGCTCTATTTCATGCCGGATTTCGCCAGTTGCGTGGAAACCTGCTTCGCTCTGTTGAAGTTCGGCGGCACGGGCCACACCGCGGTCATTCATTCGCAAAACGACGCGCGCACCCGCGAATATGCCATGCGCATGCCCGCGTATCGAATTCTGGTGAATACGCCGGCGCCGCAGGGCTCGACCGGCATCACTACCAACGTCTTCCCTTCTATGACATTGGGTTGCGGCGCGGTGGCCAACAATTCCACCTCGGATAACGTCGGCCCCTTGCACCTGATCAACATCAAGCGCCTGGCCTACGTGGCGCGCCGGCCGGAAGAAGCTTTCGAGATGCCGCTCGATTACAACGCGGCGAGCTACCCGCCGGCGGCGGGCGCCTCTTCGGCCGGCAACATCGCGCTCGACCATAGCGTGGTGGTGGCCGCGGTGGAGCGCTACCTGGCCTCGCGGGGCGCGGCTGTAATGGCGCCCGCAGCCGGTGGTCCCTCCTGCGCCTGCAATGCGGAAAAACCCAGCCAGCCGGTGGCCCAGACCGCGCCTTCTTCCTCCGCGAATGTGGCGGCCGACGTGGTGGATCGCTTCCTCTCGCGGCGCTCCGGCGGCACGCCGACGGGTGGATATGGCTGACTGACCAGGGAGTGCCCGTTGGAACGGGCTCCAGCGCAGCCGCCACCTCCGCCTCCGAAACCGGTGGATTTCGTCTGCGAAGAAGACGTGCGCGTAGCGTTGCGCGAAAAGCGCAAAGTCTATATTGGGCCGAAGACGATCGTCACACCGTCTGCCCGCGACCTGGCCGGTCCCTCTGATATTCTGGTGATGGTCTAGGACTGAGGCAATAACAACGTGGATTTGAACCTCGACACACTCAAGCGCGAAATCCTGGAGTATATCGATTCGTCCGGTCTGGCCGTGTTTCACGGCCGTCCCGGAGGCCTGGATGGCCA
>Ga0302319_10016784_pt1 | contig 13461 bp, 16 predicted proteins | sample Bog_T0_2_FD_203319 | JGI IMG/M metagenome (GOLD analysis project Ga0302319, IMG submission 203319) | Peat permafrost microbial communities from Stordalen Mire near Abisko, Sweden - Bog_T0_2 | ecosystem: Environmental > Terrestrial > Soil > Wetlands > Peat | place: Sweden: Abisko, Stordalen Mire...
CTGCGCAAGGTCTTCCTGCAGGAATGCGGGTTATCGCGGACCCAGAGAATCCGCGCACTTTCTATGCCTTCGCGCTCGCCACGCTCAAGCTCTACCGGAGCGATGACGGCGGCGTTACTTTTACTGCTAGACAGATGACGCTCGATGCCGCGCCGCAAGTTAGTTCCGGGTCTGGACGCGGCGATAACCGTGGTGGGCAGGACCGTATCTATGCCGTCCCAGGGCGTGCGGGAGACTTATGGCTGCCCGCATACGACGGCCTCTACCACATGGCTTCGCCCATGGCGGCGGACGCAGGTGACGAGAATATCGAGTTTGCGCGATTGCCGGGTGTCGATGAGATTTACGCCTTCGGCTTCGGCAAAGGCGCACCGGGCCACTCGTATCCAGCGATCTATCTGGCGGGAACCGTAAACAGCCAGCCGGGGGTCTTCCGCTCAATCGATGAGGCACGCACCTGGACCAGAATCAACGACGACCAACATCAATGGGGATTGATTCTGCAGATCACCGGAGACCCGCGGGTCTTTGGAAGGGTATATGTTGGCGCTCATGGCCGCGGCATCCAGTATGGAGAACCTGCGTCGGGGCCGGCTCCGCATCCATAATCGTGTGTGGCCTCGGTCCGGTTCACTTGGGCTCGCGTGCTGAGTGAGGCCTGCCTGGTGATTACTTACGGCGCAAAGAGTGGTCGCTCAGCATGCTGACCGCATGAGGACTTGTTTGGTACAATTTTATTCACGGGACATGGACAGATGTTCTCGGGTTGCGGCTCGCTGCAACGGCATTGACGGCGGGATTTGACGCTTTCGAAGCCACAATTAAGTCAGCAGGTTCTTGGACGAAGCGCAAGTCGAAGAAAAGCTGGGGACGTAGCTCAGTTGGTTAGAGCGCTGCCCTGTCACGGCAGAGGTCGCGGGTTCGAGCCCCGTCGTCCCCGCCATAGAAAACAAAGAAGTTAAGAGCGTTTTCTAGGGCACAAATAACAGCACAAAAACAGCACACGAATCATAACCCAGGTGCTGCTCCAATGCAAGTGCGATAAAAAAGGCCCCCGAAAAACCGGGGGCCTTCGTGTTGCCGGAGGTGGACTTTTCAGCTGGCCTTCGCCAGAGGAGGCACGACGAAGAGACCCGACATCGATGTCCTCAACGCGTCGCGCTTCGTCACTTCCTTACCCTGGATGTAAAATTCGAGAGTTGTTCGGCTGTTGGCATGCCGCAGGATTTCCTGGATCGTCTTGAGGTTCGCGCCGTTGTCGTTCATTTCCGTCGCCACGCTGTGCCTGAAGGTGTGCCAACCGATCCGGGCCGTGACCCCAGCCTTCGCGGCAGCCGGGCGGATGTAATCCACCAGGGCGCTGTCGGGCCAGTAGGGGCGCACACCCTTCGTGTAGGGGCTGGCAAACACCCAGTCGTCATCGCGCGGGTAGGGCGTCTCCTTGCGCCAGGCCTGCAACAGCTCGGCCAGCTCCGGAAGCATAGGCAGGCCCTTGCGCGAGGCCTCCGTCTTCATCTTGGTTTCGAACTTGCGCACCACACCACGTTTGAGGTTGAACCAAAAACCTTCGAAGTCTAGATCGTGCCACTTGAGGCCACGGACTTCCGAGCGGCGTAGCGCTGATCCGGCGGCAACGGCCACCATGACGCGAATCACGGTGGGCTTGATGTCAATCAGCGTCCGGCAGATCGTCGGCACGTCCAAGGTAACCGGCAAGCGCTCCCGCTTCGCACTCTGGCGGACCTCCACGATCGGGTTTGCTTTGTCGTACAGCTCCCAACGGATGCAGTGGGTGAATAAAGCGCTGAGGTGGTTCCGGATTTTAGCCTTGGTGCCGGGGGCAGCCTTGGTTTTCCCGTCCAAGAGGGCCAGAGTGCCGAGCCACTTCTCCACCTGCACCGCCTTCACCTTATCGAGCGGAGTGTCGCCCCACTTCGGCAAGATGTAATTCCGGAAGTCATCGAGATATCGCTGGATGGTGGTCTCCGAGCGGTCGATGGTGGGATTGCGCAACTCTTCTTTCTGGAAATCGCCCCAGGCGTCGGCGACGGTCATCTTCCTCACCGGCTGGTTCTGTTGAGCGTTGATCTTCGCCACGAAGCTCTGGTTCGCGAGCCTCGCTTCCGCGAGGGTGGCGTAATCCTTCAGCGTGCCGATGACCTTGCGCTTCAGTTTGTTTGTGCCGTCAGGTTGGCGCTCGCGCCAGCGGAACTCCCAGGCGTCGGGGCCGTTGGCACGTGGGGTTTGTTCGTACGAACCTGCTTGAAATGAACTGCGAGCGTCGGTACTCATAGAGTCTCCTACGCTCGTGCGGGCTGGCAGGACGATTCTGCCTGAGCGGCGAGCCAGGCGTCAAGCTGGGAGGCCCGGAAGCGCCACAGTTTGCCTAGACGCATCGAGGGGAGTCTCTTTTCGCGGGCCCAGCGAATTACGGTTTTCTCGTGGACATGCAGGAGCGCACCGGCCTGCTCGGAATCTAACAGGGGTTCAAAGGAGCAGTTGGAATATTCATTAGTCATGCCGGTTAATACACTCAGAATCGGAACCCCCCGCTACAGTCCGTGAAAGTGTCAACACTTTCACGGAGAAATTTTGAGCGATCTGTTGCGGTGAATTGATTCACACCCGGCGCTCGATGTCGGAGGGGCCCGGACAGAGCCTCGTGAGCCCCGTGAGGCCCTGGGCAGGCAGCTCCGACGTTGACGGCGCATGCAGCGGCCAAATATTTGGTCCGCCTAGCCATCACCTCGTGCGGCTGCAAGCAGCTCAAGCCATGTCTCCGTCTTGCAGACAGCGGATGATTCGTTGTATCGTTTGCCGTATTTATTCAACGTGGTAGTGATGTTCCTGTGCCAAAGCATCTTGCTAAGAGTCAGATAGTCGTCGGGGTTTTTGTCCAGCCACGCGTACGCGAAGATGTCGCGGAAGTGGTGAGGGTTTACTCGGACCCCGCGATATCTGGCGGTGAGCGTCTCCACTTTGTTGTCGACATCCTGCAACGTTAACGCACTTCCGTTGCTTTTTACAAAGAGCGTGCCAGGGTCATAATCTCCCACCAGCTGTGGACGATATACCCGCAAATACTCCTCCAACGGCGCGATCAGTTGACGCGGGAGAATCGAGTGTATATGGATACACGTCTTTACTTCTCTATTGAAGAACTGGAACTGCCAAAACTCAGCACCCGGGTGTTGCTTTTCCTCCACTGTCACCCAAACTGGTTTGGTGATGGGGGGATTGTGCGGAATTGGGCCCTTGAAAAGATTGGGTTTTGCGCCGTCAATGCGACACTCCCTGAGGTTGATGTTGCGCCAGACCAATGTACAAAGGAAGCGAAGGAGCAATTCTTCCATTGCCATTACAGCAGGATTTCCTTTGCGGTTCTTCTCAGCGAGAAGTCGCTGCGGCCGGTATTCGTCGGGGATCGCAGAGACCTGATCGTACGCCAGGTAGTGCACGCTCTTGCATGCCTCCAGGGATTCCTGGTCACCCTCCGTCGGGATGTGGTTTAGGTATTCGCTGAACCATGTCTGGTCGACAGATTTCTTAAATGGAGGGTAATAACGTAGGGCTGCGAAAAAGCTTCCCACATTACTGATGACCGAGGTGCCTTTGCATCCTCGCTTATTGATGTAAAACTCGGCGTACGATTCGAGAAGTTGTCGGTCAGCCAATTGAGGTATCGATTGAATGTCTGACCTGCGAAGAATGTTTACAGCATAGCCGTATAGGGAGGATAGAAACTTTTGCTGCCCCAGTGCAGTTCTGGGCCTCACCTTCCCATTTGGACGCCCTGCAGAAAACGTCGCCTGCCTCCAATCGAGCAGATCTTTGACCTCTTTTTGAAGGCCCGGAGGGAAGCTCTCCAAAGGTATGCTGTATTTCGATTCCCGCTTGAAGAATGCGGGAAGCTCGCTTACCAGTTCGGCATCACGTAGTAGACGCCAAAAGAGGGTCTTCGCCTTGCGAAAATGCTGCCAGCAGCGTCCTTTAGCGACCATCGAAATGAGCCACTGATCAGTATCGAATTCTGTTACCTCTTTCGGTGAGCGCCGAATCCTCGATAAGTGAAGGACTAGACTCTCTACCCGTGCATCCTGTGCCTGCCGAAAAACGCCTTGCCACGGTCGAGGCAAGGACTCAGCCGGGTCCCAGCCAAGTTTCTTGGCGTAATTGAAGAGGCGCGTTAGGCTTGCCACGTAGGTTGATAGTGTATGTGAGCTGAACGTCCTTTCTTTCAGAAAGGCACGGAAGTCCCTGCGGAACTCCAAAATTTCAACCAGCGGGAGTTCATCCATGGGCTTGCCCAAGAAATGCGTGAGGTGCGGGCAAATGGTGAGCATTAAATCGAGTTCCTTCTTTGGGATGTTCTGCGGTGGGCGGCATTTGAGTTCACGCGCCAGGTCGTCTAGGGTTCGAAGCGCAACTGAGGGATTCGCGAAGTTCTGCGAAGTCGAACGATCTCCTGTAGCAATTTCAGAACCATTGTGAAGCTTTGCGAGTGTCATATCTATATTTCCTTTCCACCTACAACTTACTTAGGTAGGGAAAAAACATGGAGAAAACGCGACGCTGCATGAAGAGCTGCGAAGGGCCGCGAAAGAATGCTCGGGGGTCCGCTAAATTCCGCCGGAAGCGGCGGTGAGGCGAAGCAGCAGCACTGCATGTAAGGTGGTCGTCGTCACATTACAACCCCGGTTGGGCCGCGACGTTCGAGCCCCGCCATGGAGGGTTTCTGATTTGAGGAGCTTGACGAATGCGCTGGCTGCTCAGGTTGGGTTTGGTCCGGTTTCGTGCTGACAGGGGCAGACTTCGCCAGAAGATTCTCCAGGTCCTCCGGGAAAAACTTTGCTCGACCCGGAACCATCCGCTTGTTCAGCTTGCCTTCGGTAACCCAGGTCTGGATGGTGCGAGCTGATACGTCGAACATTCCGGCGACTTCTAGCCCGGTGTAGGCCGCCTTCAGCTCCAGGTCTTTTAGCGCCAAGTATGAGCTGAGCCGTGGATAAAGATCACTTTGAACTTGTTTCATAAAATGTCCTTTTGATTCGTAGAGAGGCCAATTCTCATCGCGCACAATGGCCCCGACGCGACGAGGTCGTAATCTCCGTCTCACTTAGGGAGATCTGTGTTTCGCCTGTTAATGGGAACCCGACGAGTGCTCAGACGTAGGGCGCAAAGAGTACTCAGGCGCAGGGGGCAAGGAATGGTCCTTGCCCAGGCGCGAAGAATGCTCAGTCGCTGAGGGCGACGAGTGGTTAGTCACTATGGGGAGGCGACGAGTGGTCAGTCAGCCGGGGAGGCGACGAGTGGTCAGTCGCCCGAACGCGAAAAATGTTCCATCGCGAAATGAAGCCTAACATGCAACTGCTGGCATGACTGAGCAAATCTGCCCAGAAAGTTTCAACGGAACGGTTAAATCTGATGAGAACGCCGGAGGTCCGGCACATCTCTGCAGTCGGGACGGCTCACCTGCGGAGAAAGGAAACCTGTGAAGCAAATGGCATCTGACCCTCTTGATGACAACCCCACATCGCGATCCGCTGAAGGCTGGACGAACAGGAGACCAGAACCGGCAGCGCAGTTCATAAGGTTCAACCCTCGGTCCCGGCGCAACGCGGGCCATTTTAGCACCCCGCGCCAGATCATCGACTTCGACCCGGCTTGGGGTACTGGCAGTTTCGTCAAATCGGCGTATAAACGCGTACTCCGTTACTGTCGCGCTCGCCGTCGCGGCCCAGGATGAGGCCCGCAATGCACGTCTGAGACGAACAGTAGCAGCCAAGCAAGCCGACTGGCGCTCAAAGCAGCCACAGTACGCGGGGTTGTTCCGCGACTTCCTAGACTATGCTGTACGCGGCATGCAGGAAAGTTAATCTTCGACCATCGCCCCAGCCGTGCCCGTTAGCACATCCGGTCGCAATCCACAGATCGGACTCCCCGCGGTCGCTATACTCGGCTCCATGCCCCGCGTATACGCCAGCTTCCAGTGTCGTAACGGATGGTTCGTCCAGTTCCTTGAAAGTGATTTGCGGACGCCGCTACGCAAGCGCGTGACTTTCGCCAGCCCTGAGAAGATCGTCGAAATGGCAAGGCGCGGCGGAGCCGATTGGAATCTGGAGAGCCGTGCTGGTCTCCAACACGGAATCGATATTGGCCGAGGCGGTTTCTACCTGAACTTGACGGACGAGCAGTACAGCCGCTTGAAGTAAGAGGTAGCAACTGGGTTTGCCAATTCATGACGTGGGAAAACGAGTTCCTTTGAACGACTGACCGGCCAAATTCCATGGTGGACCTAGCTTCAATGCGAACTCGGCCTTCGAGAGGAAATACTATTTGGAATCGGAACCTCTTCGATTATTTCAACGATCTGTGGGTAATTTGGGTCATCATTGAATCGCACTCGGTACCCATGCTGACGATGCAAATCCGCCGCCAGTGACGGAGTCGCCAAAGCATAACAACTTGCTGTGTAGGTGCTCGTGTCTTCTGAAAATATATCGAATCGTATCTTCTCTTCGGTCTTCTTGATGGGGGTCTTGCGATAGGATCGAATCACCGCAACGTTATGCGACAACTCCTGGTCGCATTCGCTACACCACATAGGCGGGAAAAGCACACCGATAACTGCCTTGACCTGCCGAAGGAAAGGGGTCCTCATCGAAGCTTCTTCCTACGCCATGCATAGCCTCAGTGATAATCCTTTTCACTTGGTTCTTGGCCTGACGTGCGGTCGTACTGCCATCTAGCCTACCCGGAGAAAGAGTTGAACTGAGCTGTTCGCTTGAAACCGGCCCTTGGCTACGCGCCATCGCCTCGACAAAGCGGAAAGGTTGCAAGTCCGGCTGAAGCCCTGTCAACTCGACATCGTCGATCCATATTTTCTTCAGGCGTGTGTCCACCACAAGCCTTGCGTGGTCGGGACAACAATAAATAGCCGGGGTGCTTTCCGCGAGACTGCATGCGTTTATCGCGCCGCGTATAACATCCTTCTTCGTCGGTAGAGCAGAATCGAGTGGGACGCTTGCGAGCTCAGATTTGTAGATTTCACATGCCGGGATCAACAAAACGGAGAGCGCCCCGCTAGAGTGAGCACGCATGTGATCGCCGAGTCCTGTTGCAGGTTGGCGCAAGGCATAGACCATATGAATTTTGTGAACACCCAGCTCAACAAAGCCTAGATCGAGGGTTTCGTTCCCGTCCCACACGCTCCCGCCGTTAGCGATCCCAAGTCTGGAGCGAAGGTACAACCGTAGTTTTTCCGGCATGAGCTCGAAGCCGTCGAGATCGGTCGCGCTCAGTGTGCGGGAGCCGAACCTCACTCACTGGCGCAAGCAAACACTAGAGGCCCTGGATTTTCCAAAACACACATCGGAATCTTGCCCTTGAGTTTGCCCTCGTGGCTGGCTTTCCAGCTGTTCCAATTTCGCTTATTGTCTTCAGGTAAGTCGACTACTACTAGAGCCGCTCGGGAGGCAACAGCGAGCGTGTCGGCCTGGCTTGCGGTCACAATGCTTGACCCCAACGCCAGCGCGGGTCCCAGTTTGTCAGCCAGTTTTCTCAACTTTACAAGAAGTTTAGCCGTATTCCGATACGCATCCTGTACTAACTTAGGGTGCGAATCCTGCTCAAGGAAGACACGATACTTGGCTAGCTGCTCAAGCACGGGAGGGAATTTGTCCTCCTCTAACGCAGCCTCGCAAAGAATTTCACTGTTGAGGATCGTCTTGACTTCCCAGAACACCACGGTCCCGTTTTCAATGGCCACCAGGTCCATCCGAACGGCCGACTTGCTGCGAGCCCACGCGGGGATCGCCATTTCAAGATCGACGACGTTATCGTTCTTTGCGACGAGCCCATCAACGATCGACTTTTCGGGTTGAGCGTGGTCTTTCTCGGCAGCAGAGATCCATTCGTGGAGGGTAGATAGCCCCTTATAGTCCGCGACCCACGTACCTCGGTAAGAAACGCTCTTTGTGGTCAGACGTACATATGGCGACTTAGGTTTCAATCCAGGCGGCGGCTCATCCAATACATATTTGTAATGCACATCTGCCCTGAGTTTGCCGGACACGCATTCGACGCGAGCCACGGATTGGCCGAGCCGATAGAAATTGAGGTAGCCGTTGCGGATTGCGACCCTGAGCCCCGCCTCACCGCTCGAATGGCCGCTCGGACGCCAAAGGGAGAGAAGGTCCTTGAACCAATGGGGCTCGTGGCTTGTCGCTGCTTTTTCGTAGGCGGGCCAGACTTTCAAGCGACGTTCGAACTTCGCGTAATGGCCCGTCGGGCCACTCCGCTTTTTATTCACATCCTTAGCGGGCATATCAGCCCCTGTATCAGTCATAGGTGTTTCCTCTCCGACTGTGTTCATCGAGTCTCCCTGCGGTCGTTTTCGGACCCACCGATCATACTCCTGCCTGCTTGGTGGACGGGTCCTTGCCGGATATTTGCCGGGAACCTAAATGCGAGCACGAATGAAATGGTTACTGACATGTAGCTGGCCGCTCTCGGTGAAGCTTGCATCCCTACGCGCCGGGGGTTTACCGGGATCGCTTCAGGTGCAAGGCGCGACTCGCGTGCGCTTTTGTTTACAGTGCGACTCCATTTCTCGCTTTGGGGTCCGTAAGTTCCAGACGTGGCAATGACACTGACCGTTTTCAATGTCATGGATTGCCACCAAACCTGGCCCCGGGATTCACCCCGGACGGGAATTTCAAGGAGACGATTGCAATGAAGAAGATTAAAATCAACCGCCAGCTCGCTGAGACTTTCGAACAACAAAAACAAGCGTTCAAGAAAAAATTCGGTCGCGACCCAGGTCCCGGCGATCCCATTTTCTTCGATCCAAATGCCGATGAACCACGATTTAGAACTGAAACTCAGATCAAAGCTATGCAGGACCAGATGTGCGAAATCATGCGACGTGCGTGCATCGATCCAGCCATCATCTACGCCTACCAGGTGACCGGTCGAATTCTTACAACCGAGAACAAGCGGTTCCTGACCGGCGAAGAGCTGATGGAGTGGAATGACGCAATTGCTGAGTACCACTCCACACATCGAACGAATGATCGCTAGCAAACAATTCCAGAAAGAGAGGGGTTATGAGTCATCGCCATTTTTGTGATTTTGCAGGCCATTGTTGGCTGTGTGAAGGCAACGCCGTGCGGCTGTTCGCTTCCAGACCATCGATTTGCATGTGCATGAACCACGGAGTTCCCATGGAGGATGGTCATCACGACGAATGCTCTGTCGAACTTCTCTCCTGCCCGGAACATCGTGACGAGCAAATGCGGGCCATGGGGTATGAACCCGGGTATACCGAGGAACCTCAGGCTCATGACGCAGAGGAGTCGCAGATGTTCAAGGACCAGGATGGAAATCCGATCGTGGCATTTTGCCTGTGGTGTAATAAGAACCACTATTCGATGGAAGAATACGAAATTCACACTGCCGATGGTATGGCTAATTGCCCGGTGTTTCAGGAACTGAAGGACACGGGCTGCGGTCCGCCTGTTCTGCAGCACCTCTTTCAACAAGCGGGACTGTTGAGTGATGCTGAACCAGGGGAAGACTCCCAGGATAAATCCAGCGGCGAGGAGGAGAAGTGACTGATCAGGCACCACCAAAGGTCGGGATTTTCTGGTTAATCGCAGATCGATTGATTCTCGACGCTAGTCCGCTCAACGAGGCAGAACCGTATGGCGACTGTTTGACTCATCAAAAAGGCCATATCGATTTCTGGACAGAGCAGCAGCGTCTCGGAGAACTACCCAAGGAAGTGGAGTACGAAGAGCATCCGCGTGGTCGAGTGGTATTCAACACGAAGACGCATCGGTTCATGATGTACGCGGACCGATGCATCCTCGTCAATAAGGCAGCGGTTAATCAAATCAAAAAGGCGATGCACTTACCCCTCGGCCAGACCGATGTTGGAACGGATGGCCGTTCCGGTCATTACAGATGCTATCGATGTTTAGAGAGTTCCGATGACGGTGACGATCGATGAGTACTAATCACGCACTTTACTTCGCCCCGCGCATTCGGGAACCCTGCTTCTTACCCTCTCGCTGCCTCCGGTAGAACGAAATTAGGTTAAGTCCGGTTTGCCGGTCAACCGCCCGGTATCCAGAATATCGCGAAGCTTCCTCGCATGGCCAAAAGTAAGAGCGATAGAATTGAAGACCGATGAACCAAAAATCGATTTTCGACGGTGTCGTAAGAAGCGAGAATTCGTATACGAACTTGCTCCGAAATCTAATGCTTGCAGATGAGGCGTACTGTGTTGCGATCTGTGATTTGCTGCGGCCTAAGGAATTAAGTCTTCAGCTCTCCCCGCCCCCCAAACCTCAAACGCAAGTGCCTCTGAAAACGCCCGACGCGAAACATGGCATAGCGGACATGCTAATACAGACCGAATCTGCGGTGCTCCTTGTCGAAATCAAGACTGAGTTGGCTTGCGGTCTAACCGGAAATCAGGATTTTGGTCTGGATGATACCGGAAGGCCAAAACTTAAAGGTTACTTACAGTACCTTGAATATAGACAGCAAAAGGGCTACAGAATTGGTTTGTGCGTCTTAGCGCCCCGATCGTGGAAGCATCGTGGTGTCATTGAATCTCAACTGGGGAAATTGGACATACCACATGAATTGAAGACTTGGGAAGAGGTCTGCACCCGAACGGCGAACTCGCAATTTGGGAAATTTGTTAGAGAGTTTGGCACTTTTCTGGAGAGCCGTTTTATGAGCATTTCATTCACAGATGATGAGTCCTTGTTGCTTACTTCCGACCCTGGTTTGGCTGCCTTCGGTAGCGCATCTGTCAAACTGCAGGAGCTTGTTAAGCAGGCGGCAACAGAACTCGAAGCCAGATTGACTGGAGGCAGCGCCGTAAAGTTTAACGTCAGTGTCCCGTGGGGCGATGCAACAGAGTATGGGGCCATCGTGGACCGTGAGGACAAGCATGTGCTGTGGGTCGGAATATCGGCGGAGTCAAATTGGCCGCTTGTTGTAAGTTACGAGGAAACGTGGGTACATCCTGACTTGAACGGCCTCCCCGAGGTGAAGGCCTGCGAAGGGTGGAAAGCGTTCGGTCTGCCGAAGGAGTGTTTTACAGGTGAGCAACCGATGTTCAATCTTGTTAAAGAATTGGTCAGCGTATTGCTGCCTAGACCATCCCCTACGAGGTTTCAAAAATGAACGCCGCTTTAGCCATAGGGATTGCAACAGTCGTTGTATCCGCCCTCACCATCTGTGCGATGTTCTACGCACCAATTGTCGCGCTCAAAGTTCAACGTAAGGCAGACGAGGCGCGGGAGAAGCAGGGGCGCAAGTTATGGATATTTAAGACGCTCATGGGCAACAGAGCCACGCGACTGAATGCGAACTTTGTCCAGGCGATTAACTTGATTGATATCGAGTTCACAGAACCGAATGAGAAGGGCGTCCGTGATAGTTGGAAAGAATTGCTTGATCATTACACGGCATGGGGCGCGAAGACACCTGCTCAGCGCAAAATCAGCGACGACGCCGACGTAGAACGATCGACCGAGCTACTAGCAGCGATGCTAATGAAGATGGGTGAAGTGCTCTGTTATGGCTTCGACAAGGTCTACATCAAAAAGGGTTTTTACTACCCGGAGGGACTCGGAAACATCGAGGCGGAGCAGCACGCTCTGCGTCGCAGTTTGCTGTCCCTACTTTCAGGGCAAGGCATGAAACTCCCCGTCGCGATTTTTACGCAAGATTTCCAGCCTTTGTCTCCGAGCGCCCTCCCGGATGGACCACCACCGGAGGGCTTGGAGCCACCGCCGCTTCAACTCTCACCACCTGGGAAAAACGGAGACGAAACTCATCCTAAAGACCTACTATAGATTTGCCTTCTTGGTTAGTTTTGCCACAATGCTCATCCCGGGCCGCCCCACAACCGACATAGTGGCACGGATGACGTTCTCTTTAATCGGTGCCGTCAATTCCAAATCGAAGTCTCCCACTGTGCCCAACACACTGGCAATGTTTGGAAGGTAGTTGGCGACGCGGACTGTTGCAGCGATCCAGTTGTCCTTAATGACGTAGTTTCCCTCATACGTATAGCCCAAGTCTCCGCCGAGAACTCGACCTTGAACGAACACTACAACACCTGCACCTTCTCCTTGCGTCCCCTCATACTGCACAATCCACAAGCCCTCAAGCATCGTATTCTCCTCCCCACTTGATGCCCTAACAGTGTCGCAGATTTTCTGCGACGGCAGCAGGGCAATGTACCGAGTGCCAGCAAATCACGTATCCCGCAGCCTAGGTCATGTCGAATCCAGATTGTGCAGCTGGCGGAACCCGACCTGGAGTGCACAGAAGTCCAAATCCTCACGGTATCTATTGGGTGGAGACGTAGGTTTCAGTTGTAGGCGGTGATGATTCCATCACCTTCGCCATAGAAGCAAGATGGGGTGTAATCATCCCAGCACCATTGCCAAGAAGTACCGTTCCCGTAGTTCGAAGGGTTGGCGTGATCGGGCCGTCCTCTGTTTGCCTCAAGCATTTCTAAAGACATGCCAATCCAAATTTTATTGTGTGCTACACGATCGCAATCATCTCTCGTCCAATCGGGATGCTTAACACACAACTTGCCAGCTCTAGTTTGTGAATATGCCGCTTCTTGCGCTCTTGCTTCGGCTTCCGCTCTCGCTTCTGCTGCCTTCGCCTTGGCATCGGCCTGCGCTTTCTTAACTTCATATTCTGCGCGAATAGCATCGCCTCTGCTCTCCAACGAAGTTCCTCTAAGCGCCGTGATGTTCTTCGTTGCATCGGCGAGCTGCTGGTCTGTTGCATCCACTTGGAGATCAGCTTGAGCAGCCGCGAGATGCTGAGCAGGGGTCATTGCATTAAATGCGTCTTCTTCTTCCTGTGCCCGTTGCGCTGCAATTCGGTCGTGATCCGCTTGGCGGTCGGCAGCCTGCTTTCGTGAATGGACCTGCTCCCCCCACTGTGTTCCAGCGACGAGGATTACACAGAGCATGATAAATAGAAGCTTGTACTCGTATCGAACCGACTTCGAGCTCCACCCTAAACTGACAATAATGCAAGCGATGAGGCTCATCCAGCCAGCGACGCTCTGCAGCGTCGACATGAGTACAACTGCAAGAATGAAGCATCCAAACGCCACCCCGATTCGAGCCTTCCACAACCTCTCCGCTGCGGATGCAACATGGACAGGTGCAGGACCAAGTCGAAGAGGGAGTGCCCCATTTTCTTTGCCGCACCTAGAGCAATTTACCTCCTGACCAGTAAGGAGGAAGCCGCAACCTGAACAGTACATCTCGTATCGCCTGCCAAATGGAATTTCTCTGAATTATAGCTTGGAACAGGGGCCTGTTTAGTGAGCGGTATGTGAAGTACAGGTGCTACGAAGGTAGACGCGCCGCCTGAAGCCGTTTCCACTGGTCCGGTAGCCAGTTGGGC
>Ga0302319_10016786_pt1 | contig 13460 bp, 8 predicted proteins | sample Bog_T0_2_FD_203319 | JGI IMG/M metagenome (GOLD analysis project Ga0302319, IMG submission 203319) | Peat permafrost microbial communities from Stordalen Mire near Abisko, Sweden - Bog_T0_2 | ecosystem: Environmental > Terrestrial > Soil > Wetlands > Peat | place: Sweden: Abisko, Stordalen Mire...
GACAGCGAACGGCCGGCCACAACTGATTTCCATGTTGCCCGAGGAAAACAAGGCATACTGAAAGATCGGGATGGTGAGCAGTTGCAATTGCTGCAGCACGCCCACTTTGAGATCCTGCGAACTGGCGGTATCTTTGGCATCTGACACCACATTGTAAGTTGAGACATACGCCTGCAGGTTGTTATAAGGCGGGTCAATGTTGGTGTAGCTGACTGAAGTCACGTGTTGCACATAGGTCTGGCCAGCGTTCTGGCTCCCATCTTCAAACTGCCAGGTGCTCCAATACGGCGAATCGGCTGACGAAGGCACCGTACTTCGATAGGTGTTCAGGTTGTTGACGACCGTGGGTTCACCGTAATACAGGAAGTCATGCGAGATCTGGCTGACCACTTTTTCCGTGGCCGCCTCCGCCGCCGCCTCCGACCGGGTGTATTGGATGGAACGGTAGGTCAACCGGGTGCTGGTGGACGACCAGGACAACGCGGCCGCGAGGATGGCCAGGGCGACGCCCAGCATGATCAGGGTCAGCAGCAGGGCGCTGCCGGCCTGATGCGGCCTCTGATTGGCAAAAATAGTCTTCATGCTCATTGCACCATCACCCGCTGCTTAATGGAGGTTTCCAGCTTGTAATAATCCGCGTCCTGCAGATAGCTCGCCGGATGATAGAATTCAAGCATCAGGTGGATCGTCTGGCCGTTGTTGGTCTGCACATTCCCCGTATAGTCTTGCACGGAAAAGGCCAGCGTATTGGTCACCGAACTGGCCAGGATCACCGTGTTGCCCGACTGATCCGTTCGCTGGAAGGTCTGATCCGTTGGGTTGACAAAATAAATATTGGTGTAGGTGACATTCGCGCTCTGCTGAATAATGAGCAGGCTGTTGCCCAGGTTTGTTTCCCCGGGCAGAAACCCGACGAAACCGCCGGCCGTCGCGTAATTGCCGACCTGCACGCTGTTACAGCCGTGGATTTGGTCGGCCAAATTTTCAATCGTCAGCCGGGCCCACTGGGTCACCCGGAGCTTGTTATTGGTCATCTGAAACATTCTCAAGCCAAACAGATGCGCGGAAGTAATGGCAGCAATGACAAACAGGAAGATCGTCAGCGCAATGAGGATTTCCGGCAGGGTGAAGCCCTGGTTCCGCGCTTGGGAACGGGAACGGCCTGAACCGGGAGATGGAACTGAAAGCTTCATTGACTGGCGGCCTGGATGGTTTCAATCGAATTGGTGACCCATTCGGCTCCCCGGAACTGCCAGATGCAATCCACGTGAATGGACCGCAAAGGCGGCGCGGAGGGCGTGGGTGAAATCGGGGTGATCGTTGTCTCAATTGTAGCCAACGTGCCATTGGTGTCAGTTCCAGGCATATCCAGGGTGACGGTCTCGTCAGGGAAATTGGCGGCCACCAACTGGTCTGCGGCCAGAGAACTGGAGGTGTTCCATTGGGCGCTTCGCGCCTCCTCAATGCGTTGCAACGCCCTGGCATTCGCCATCTGGGCCAGTTCAGATTTTATTGCGGTTGTCGTGCAGTAGATGTAGCCGGTGATGATTCCCCCCAACATGAGTGCGGTGATGGCCAAGGCAAAAATCACCTCAACCAGCGTCATTCCCGCCCGGCCGCGCGGCGGGAAACAACCGGCCTGTTGACTTGAAAACCTGATATTCATTGAGTTTTGACCTGCCCATCAATCGGAGAGCAAACTTTTCCCCTCCAAAAACAACATTTTCCAAGCGCCAAATCAGCATGTTTCGCTCCAATCATAGTATTCGCCATTTAGTTGCGATGGCAAGCTCATTCAAATTCACCCCAAATAGAAGGGTGGCAGGCCGAAATTGATGCAAAAAGCCGCTCCAGTTGCCCGGAGCGGCTTTTGGTTGAAGTTTCGAGCCTCTGTTGACTCGACCGGTTCGGCCATAGGCCGAACGCGACAGGTTATTTTTTATTCGCGGCCTTCGCCTTGCGCTTTTCTTCGATGGCGGCCTGCGCGGCGGCGAGGCGGGCGACGGGCACGCGATACGGCGAGCAGCTCACGTAAGTGAGACCGGCGCGATGGCAGAATTTCACGGAGTCGGGGTCGCCGCCGTGTTCGCCGCAAATGCCGAGCTTGATGCCCGGGCGGGTCTTGCTGCCCTTCTCCACCGCGATCTGGATGAGCTGGCCGACGCCGGTCTGGTCAATCGAGGCGAACGGATTTTTCTTGATGATTTCGTTCTCGGTGTAGGCACCGAGGAATGAACCGGAATCGTCGCGCGACATGCCAAGGCAGGTCTGCGTGAGGTCGTTCGTGCCGAAGCTGAAGAATTCAGCGGTCTGCGCGATCTCGTCCGCCGTGAGCGCACCGCGCGGAACTTCGATCATCGTGCCGACGCTGTAGGCGAACTTCACCTTCTTTTCCTTCTGCACCTGTGCGGCGACTTCGTGAACGATGGCGACCTGCAAATCCAGTTCGCGTTTGAAACCGACGAGCGGGATCATGACTTCGGGCTTCGGTTTGAAACCCTGTTTCTGCGCATCAGCGGCGGCTTCGAACACGGCGCGCGATTGCATGCGGGTGATTTCCGGGAACTTGATGCCGAGGCGGCAGCCGCGGAAACCAAGCATCGGATTGAACTCGTGCAGTTCGTGGACGCGGTTGATGATTTTCTCGACGGGAATGTTTAGCTTCCGCGCGAGATCCATCTGCGACTCCTTCGTGTTCGGGAGGAATTCGTGCAGCGGCGGATCGAGGAAACGTATGGTGGCCGGGAATCCTTTCAGCGCCTTGAAGATGCCGAAGAAGTCTTCCCGTTGATACGGCAACAACTTCGCCAGTGCTTCTTCGCGGGCTTCCAGCGAATCGGCGAGAATCATCTCGCGCATCGCATCAATGCGATTGCCTTCAAAGAACATGTGTTCCGTTCGCGTGAGACCGATGCCCACCGCGCCGAACGCAACGGCCTGCGAGGTCTGCTCGGGCGTGTCGGCGTTCGTGCGCACTTGCAGGCGCGTAAACTGCGAGCACCACTTCATGAGTTGATTGTAATTCTTGAACTTCTCGGTGGCCTGAGCGGCTTTGTCGCCATGAAGTAAACCGGAGATGATTTCGGAAGGCGCAGTCTTCACTTCGCCCGCGTAAACGGTGCCGGCGGTGCCGTCGATGGAAAGGAATTCGCCTTCCTTGAACGTGTGGCCGCTGATGGTCACGGTCTGCTTGTCGTAATCCACATGGACGGCCGCCGCGCCGCAGACGCAGACCTTGCCCATCTGCCGGGCAACGAGCGCCGCGTGCGAGCTGACACCGCCGCGCGCGGTCAAAATGCCTTCCGCCGCGATCATGCCGCGCAAATCTTCCGGGGAAGTTTCGACGCGGACGAGCAGGACTTTTTCACCCTTCGCCGCAGCCGCCACGGCGCGTTCGGCGTTAAGATAGATTTTGCCGGAAGCCGCACCGGGTCCCGCCGGCAAACCGGTGGCGATGACGGTGGCTTTCTTGACTTCCGCGAGATCGAAGATTGGCGCGAGCAATTGCTCGAGCTGGTCGGCCGGATTGCGCAACACGGCGGTTTCCGCGTCAATCAATTTTTCCTTAACCATGTCCGCAGCGAACTTGAGCGCAGCGGCAGCGGTGCGCTTGCCATTACGCGTCTGGAGCATGAACAGCTTGCCTTCCTGCACGGTGAATTCGATGTCCTGCACATCCTTGAAATGCTTTTCCAACGTCTTGCGAACTTCCAAAAGTTCCGCGTAAGACTTCGGCATCTGGTCTTTCAATTTCAACACGGGCTCCGGCGTGCGGACACCGGCGACGACGTCTTCGCCTTGCGCGTTGATGAGGAATTCGCCGTAGAATTCATTGATGCCGTTCGCCGGATTGCGCGTGAACGCAACGCCGGAACCGGACTTGTCGCCGGTGTTGCCGAACACCATCGCTTGAACGTTGACGGCCGTGCCCCATTCAGCGGGAATATTATATTTGCGGCGATACACAATCGCGCGATCGTTCATCCAGGAACCAAACACCGCGCCGGCCGCGCCACGCAACTGTTCCCATGGATCATTCGGAAAACCTTTGCCGGTGCGTTCCTTGACGAGCGCCTTGAAGCGCTTGACGAGTTCGGCCTGGTCTTCGGCGGTCAACTCGGAGTCAACGATGTCTTTGTGATATTTCTCGTGCTTGAATTCGTGGATGACGGTTTCGAACGGCTCGTGATCTTCGCCTTCCTTTTTCTGCACGCCGAGCACGACGTCGCCATACATCTGGATGAAACGGCGGTAGCAGTCCCACGCGAAGCGCGGATTTTTTGTTGTAACGGCCAGCGCGAGAACCGACTGGTCGTTCAAACCCAAATTCAAAATCGTATCCATCATGCCCGGCATGGAATCGCGCGCGCCCGAGCGCACGGCAACGAGCAACGGCGTGCCGCTGGTCGCGCCAAACTTCGTGCCCATGATTTTTTCCATGTTCGCGACGCCGGCTTCCATCTGGCCCTGAAGTTCCTTCGGATAAGTTTTCTTGTGCGCGTAGAAGTAGGTGCAAACTTCCGTGGTGATGGTGAAACCGGGAGGCACGGGCAGACCGATGCGTGTCATTTCCGCGAGGTTCGCACCTTTGCCGCCGAGCAGCGGCTTCATCGAGCCGTCGCCGTCGGCTTTATTGCTGCCCCAGGTGTAAACGTATTTGTGTGCTTTGGATGCTTTGGCCATATATTTAAATTGAACGTATCAGATTTTAATTTGTGAAATTTTCCCCGAAAACGGAACGCGAGTCTAACACAGCCGGATGGGGAGTCAATGAATGAGTCACGCCCGACTAAGTTGATTGCTTCATATCATCGCATCCAGATACGTTGATTTTTAATTTGCCTAGCCGAATCCTTTAAGTTAGTTTTTCCTCCAGTTAATTTGCCCTAAACCGATGCCGGATAAAATTGAACAACTTCAGCGGCTCCTGCGCGAACGCATCGTCATTATTGATGGCGCGATGGGCACGATGGTGCAGCAACACAAGCTGGACGAGGCGGCGTTTCGTGGCGCGCGGTTCGCCGACTGGCGCGGCAAAGACCTCAAGGGTCTGAACGACCTCCTGAACATCACGCAGCCGCAGGTCATCGAGGGTATTCATCGTCAGTATCTCGAAGCGGGCGCGGACATCATCGAGACGAACACGTTCAACTCGCAATCCATCTCGCTCGCGGATTACGGAATGGAATCGCTGGCTTACGAACTCTCCAAGGCGGGCGCGGAGTGTGCGCGGCGCGCGGCGGATGCGGTGGAAAAATCGCAGCCGGGCCGGATTTGTTTTGTCGCCGGCGCAATCGGTCCGACGACAAAAACGTCTTCGATTTCAACGGACGTGAACAATCCTGGAGCGCGCGGCACGAATTACGACGAACTGCTCACGGCTTACAGCGAACAGATCAATGGCCTGCTCGACGGCGGCGTGAACGTCCTGCTGGTTGAAACCATTTTCGACACGCTCAACGCGCGCGCGGCATTTTTTGCGATTCAAAATGTTTTTGATCAGCGCGGCATCAATCCCCTGCCCTTTTCAGAAGTTGGAAGGCAGAAAGCAGAAGGCAAAAATCGAATTGTTCCGATTTTGGCGAGCGTCACTTTCATCCAAGCCGGCAGCAATCGCGGCGTGACCGGCCAGACGGTCGAGGCGTTTTGGAATTCCATTGCCAACGTGCCGCTATTGAGCGTCGGCATGAACTGCGCGCTCGGCCCGAAAGAATTGCGCCCGCTCATCGAGGAGCTTTCCGGCATCGCGCCGATTTATGTCAGCGCCTATCCGAACGCCGGATTGCCGAATCCGCTCTTGCCGACCGGTTTTCCTGAAACGCCGGAAACGCTCGCGCCGCAGTTGCGTGAATGGGCGCAGAACGGCTGGCTCAACATCGTGGGCGGTTGCTGCGGCACAACGCCGCCGCACATCAAGGCGATTGCCGAAGCGGTCAAAGGTTTGCCACCACGTAAAGTTCCGACGGTTGAACCATATTTGCGTTTGAGTGGGTTGGATGCGCTCACCGTCCGGCCGCAAACGAATTTTTTGAACATCGGCGAGCGCACGAACGTCGCCGGTTCGCCCAAGTTCGCGCAACTCATCAAGGCGGGCGATTACGAGGCCGCGCTCGCCATCGCGCGCCAGCAGGTCGAGAACGGCGCGCAGGTCATTGACGTGTGCATGGACGAGGGGATGATTGACGGCGTCGCCGCGATGCACCGTTTTCTCAACCTCATCGCCAGCGAGCCGGACATCTGCAAAGTGCCGGTGATGGTGGATTCCTCAAAATGGGAAGTCATTGAGGCCGGACTGAAATGTCTGCAAGGCAAGGGCATTGTGAACTCCATTTCGCTCAAGGAAGGCGAGGATAAATTTCTGCATCACGCGAAGCTCGTGCATCGCTACGGCGCGGCGGTGGTAGTGATGGCGTTCGACGAAGCGGGCCAGGCGGATTCGTTCGAGCGAAAAATTTCCGTCTGCAAACGCGCCTACGATCTGCTCGTCGAAAAGGTCGGCTTCCCGCCGCAGGACATTATTTTCGATCCCAACGTGCTGACCGTCGGCACGGGTTTGGAGGAGCACGCCAATTACGCCGTGGATTTCATCCGTGCGACGCAATGGATCAAGGAAAACCTGCCGCACGCCAAGGTCAGCGGCGGCATCAGCAACATTTCATTTTCGTTTCGCGGCAACAATGCCGTGCGCGAGGCGATGCATAGCGCGTTCTTGTATCACGCCATCAAGGCTGGACTCGACATGGGCATCGTCAACGCCGGAATGCTCGAGGTTTACGAGGAGGTCCCGAAGGAACTTTTGGAATTGGTCGAGGATGTTTTGCTGAATCGCCGCGACGACGCGACGGAACGGCTGATCAAATTCGCCGAGTCGGTGAAGCAAAAAGGGAAAGTCGCCATCGTCGAAGACGCGTGGCGCAGCGGCACGGTCGAGGAACGCCTGTCGCACGCGCTCGTGAAAGGCATCGTGGATTTCATTGACGCCGACACCGAGGAAGCGCGCCAGAAATACGTCAAGCCGCTGCTCGTCATCGAAGGCCCGCTCATGGGCGGCATGAACGTCGTCGGCGACCTTTTCGGCTCCGGTAAAATGTTTCTGCCGCAAGTCGTCAAATCCGCCCGCGTGATGAAAAAAGCCGTCGCGTATCTGCAGCCGTTTCTGGAGGCCGAAAAATCCGCCGGTGCCGCGAAGACGCAGGGGAAAATTCTTTTGGCGACCGTCAAAGGCGACGTTCATGACATCGGCAAGAACATCGTCGGCGTCGTGTTGCGCTGCAACAATTACGAGATCATCGACCTCGGCGTCATGGTGCCGTGCGAAAAAATTTTACAGACGGCTATTGACGAGCAGGTGGACATCATCGGCTTGAGCGGGCTTATCACGCCGTCGCTCGACGAAATGGTCCATGTCGCGCGCGAAATGGAGCGCAAAGGCCTGACGCTGCCGCTGCTCATCGGCGGCGCAACGACGAGCAAGGCGCACACGGCGGTGAAAATCGCGCCAAATTTTAATCAACCAGTCGTCCACGTCCTCGATGCGAGCCGCGCCGTGCCAGTGGCGAGCAATTTGATCAGCGCGGAACACAAGCCAAAGTTCGCCGCGCAAATCCGCGAGGAATATGACCGCGTCCGCGCGACGCACAGCAGCCAGACGACAAAATTGTTATCGCTCGAAGCAGCCCGCGCCAACGCGCCGAAGCTGAAATTTGATGATTTACCGAAGCCGGAATTCGTCGGCATCCGCGCACTGTCTTCCGAAGTCACAACGTTGAACACCCAGCACTCCGCGCGCATCACATTGGCGGAACTTATACCGTTCATTGACTGGTCGCCGTTTTTTCACACGTGGGAACTGCGCGGCCGCTATCCAGCGATTTTGAACCACGAAAAGCATGGCGAGGAAGCGCGCAAGCTTTTCGCCGACGCGCAGAAGTTGCTGGCGAGGATTGTTTCCGAAAAACTGCTCAAACCGCGCGCCATCTATGGTTTGTTTCCGGCCAATCGCGTCGGCGACGACGTGGAGCTTTACACCGACGGATCCCGCTCGAAGGTTCTGGCGACATTCCATTTTCTCCGCCAGCAAACCGAAAAGGGCGACGGCACGCCGAACTGCTGCCTCGCGGATTTCATCGCGCCAAAAGGTTCGCCGGATTTTATCGGCGGCTTCGCCGTCACGAGCGGCCATGGCTTGAAAGAACTCGTCGAAAAATTCAAGGCCGACCACGACGATTACAACGCCATCATGGCCGAGGCGCTGACAGACCGGCTCGCCGAAGCATTCGCGGAGTATCTGCACAAGCGCGCTCGCGAAGAATGGGGGTTTGGCAAAATTGAAAATTTGAAACCCGAAGATTTGATTGAGGAAAAATATCGCGGCATCCGGCCGGCGGCGGGTTATCCCGCGTGCCCCGACCACACGGAAAAGGAGATTCTGTGGAAGCTGCTTGACGTTGAAAAACACACTGGCATCAAGCTAACCGAAAGTTTTGCGATGTGGCCGGGTTCCAGCGTGAGCGGACTTTACTTTGCGAACCCGGAATCAAAATACTTCGCCGTGGGCAAACTTGGGCGCGACCAGCTGCTCGACTATCATCTGCGCAAGGGCCTGACATTGCAGGAAGTCGAACGCTGGCTGGGCCCGTGGTTGAATTATGACCCGGCCCGGAACGTCCCTTCCGCCGCCTGCGGCTGCGGCATACCCCATTGATGCGAAAGGCGGGCTTGTTTTTCGGCCATTACACCATAGATTGACCCGATGAAAAGTGACGTTGTGCCGGTTCAGATCCGCGGCATTTTGCCCGCCCCCAGCGGCTGCGCCCTGTTCATCGGCAACGACAGCAAGGTTTTCGTGATCAATGTCGAGCCGCAGATGGGACGGGTCATCGGCGATTTTCTCCGCGACGAGCCGAAGGAACGCCCGCTGACACATGATTTGATGCAGCGCATTTTCAAGGGGTTCAGCATCACCGTCGAACGCGTGATCATCACGGATCTGAAAAACTCCACCTACTTTGCACGGCTGATTTTGCAGCAGCAGAACGAGGTCGCGCGCAAGATCGTGGAAATCGACGCGCGGCCGAGCGACTGCCTGGCCATCGCCGCCGCGCAGAAAAAGCCGATTTTTGTGACCACGCCGCTCTTTGAACAGGTTGAGGACATGAGCGAATATCTCAATAAGATTAACGAAAGCGGCAGCGAAGCTTCCGAATAAAATGCCGCCCGCCAAAGCCTCACCTCTCGTGCTGGTCTGCGGCGACGATGAATTCGCCGTCAAGCAGCGCGCCCGGCAAATCTACCAGTTGTGGTGCGGTGAACTGGGCGGCATGGACCACGAAATCATCGAGGCGTCCGCTGCCAACAGCGGCGATGCGCTCACGGCGGTCAGCCGCCTGCGCGAGGCGTTGAACACCCTGCCCTTTTTTGGTTCCGGCAAAGCCGTCTGGTTGCGCGACTGCAATTTTTTGGGCGACGAAAGGACGGCTTCGTCCCAGGCCGTCACCGAAACCCTGGGAGAGCTGGCGGAGGAACTGAAACAATTCGCATGGCAAAACGTCCGGCTGCTCATCAGCGCGGGCAAGGTGGACAAGCGGAAAACTTTTTTCAAGATGCTCGACAAGATCGGCACGGTCGAACATTTTTTGGCGTGGTCGGCGGACGACAAGGATTGGGCCGAACGCGCCGCAGCCGCGGCGCGAACCGCAATCCACGAACGGCAAAAGGAAATTTCCGGCGAGGCGCTGACCGAACTGGTCAGCCGCACCGGGCCGAACGCGCGCCAGTTGGACAACGAGGTTGAAAAGCTGTGCCTGTTCGCCGGCGAACGGGAAAAAATCGAATTCGCCGATGTGGCCGCCATTTGCACGCGCAACAAGACGGCGCGGGCGTTTGCGCTGGGCGATGCGCTGGGCGACCGCGATCTGCCGCGCTTGCTGAAGCGGCTGGACGAGGAGCTTTGGGAAATGAAGTCGGACAAGGACAAGTCGGAAATCGGGCTGCTTTACGGGCTCGTTGGCAAAATCCGCGCCATGCTGCTGTTGAAGGAATTGCTGCGCGAGGGATGGATCAAGCCGGAGATGGATTACACCCGGTTCAAGGCGCAACTGGAGCGCGTGCCGGCGGAGAAAATGCCGGCGGACCGGCGCTTCAATCCACTGGCGCTGAATCCTTATGTGCTTTACAAAGCGCTGCCGCAGGCCAAAAAATACACTCCGGGTGAACTGGTCCGGGCGATGGATCTGCTGCTGCGCTGCAACCAGCGGCTGGTTTCCAGCGGACTCGACGAAGCGCTGGAATTGCAGCGGACTTTGGTGCAGATTGTCACGGTTCCAGCGGCGGCCGCTTGAGCGCAAAAATCGGAGATTTAATAATGTCAACGCCATCGGTAAACATGTCGGTCCTGGTCGGCAAGGATTTTGCCTGTGTGAAAATCACGGGGCGCGCGAACTTCAGTTCCAGTCCGGATTTTAAAACGCTGCTGGTGGAACTCACGCAGAAAGGCTACGGGCATTTCATCATTGATTTGTCGGAGTGCGTGCTGATGGACAGCACGTTTCTGGGAACGCTGGCGCAGTTCGGTTTGAAGTTGAATTCCACCGTGGCCGGCTGTCCGCCGGGCATCGAACTGCTGAACTGCAACACGCGCGTCACCGAACTGCTGGAAAATCTCGGCGCGCTGCACCTTTTCAAGACCGAATCCGGGGCATTGAGCCTGCCCGCGGATGTGAAAACCTGCACGCCGGAATCCATCCATCCAACGCATGAACAGATCACGCGCACTAGCCTCGAAGCGCATCAAACTCTCATGGCGGTGAACCCTGAAAACGTGGCGCGGTTCAAGGATGTGACGCAGTTTCTGGCCGAGGATCTGCAAAATCTTGAAAAACGTCCGTGACGGGCTTTTACGACGCCGCTTGACAATTTGACCCGGCGAGGTTTGTTTGTGGCATGAAAATGAACTGGCAAGCCACCTTGTTTCTGACCGCAACCCTGTTTGTCCCTCCCGCGATCAACGCCGCCGCGCCGGACACCACCAACTCCACCAATGCGGTTCCGACGCTCAAGCAGTTGATGGCAACCAACTCCGTCGTCACCAACACCGTCGGCGTGGTGCTGGTGAAAATCTCGCCCGGATTATGGGCGGGAAAATTTGAGACGACCCAGGACGCCTACCAGCAGACTATGCACGCCAATCCCAGCGCCTTCAAGGGAACACAAAGGCCCGTGGACTCCGTAAGTTGGAACGATGCGATGGCTTTTTGCCAGCAATTAACGACCAAGGAAAAGGACGAACTGCCGGATGGCTTCAGCTACACACTGCCGACGCAGAGTCAATGGCTGGCGCTCATGGGCAATGCCTCCCTGCCGGACGCGGTCATGAAGCTGAATGGTGCTTCTTCAACGGCAACAGTGGGCAGCCTGGGTGCCAACAACCTCGGGCTTTACGACACCCGCGGCAACGTGATGGAATGGTGCCTTGACCCGCAGGACCAGCCCTATCGGGTGCTGCGTGGGGGTGCCTGGGATACTTTTCTTGAAGTCAACGCCCGCCCTGAATTCCTCTGGAAAGTAAGTCCTTCCGACACTAAAAACTCCTACGGCTTTCGCGTTATTCTTAAAGACTCTACAAATTAGGGAACTACAAAAAATGCCGGATCGTATTGAGATTCCAATCCTGATCAAGCCGCAGCCGGGGCCGGTGTGCCGAGACCGGGTAATTTTGGCGGTGCGGGCTTCGGCGGCACTTCGGGAAGCGACGTAGCCGCCTGCGCGCCGGTGGGCGGTTCCATTTTGGCTGGAGGCGGGGGCGGGGTGAATTTTCCCAGGTTAACAATGTCGTGCACCTGCACGCCATCCAGCGTTTCATATTCGAGCAGGGCGTTCGCAATCATTTCCAGCTTGTCGCGATGCTGAAAAATAAGGTCGTGTGCCCGCTGGTAGCAGTTGTTGATGATATTGCGCACCTCGGCGTCAATTTCCTGCGCCGTGGATTCGCTGTACGTCTTGCGGCGCATCATGTCGCGCCCAAGGAAAAACTCATCGTCCTCGACATACTGCACCATGCCGAGTTTTTCACTCATGCCGTACTGACAGACCATCGCGTGCGCCATGCTCGTGGCCTGCTGAATGTCGCCGCCGGCACCGGTCGAAATGTCGCCGGAAGTGATTTCCTCCGCGATGCGCCCGGCCATCGTCATCGTGATGGTGTCGAGCAGCTCTTTTTTGCGGTAATTCAAAATGTCTTCCTTCGGCAGCGACATGGTCGAGCCAAGCGACGGACCGCGCGGAATGATAGTGACCTTGTGCAACGGGTGCGTGTGCTCCAGCAGGACATTGACCAGCGCGTGACCGGCCTCGTGCCATGCGGTCAGCTTTTTGTTTTCGTCGGTCATCGCCAGACTGCGCCGCTCGCGTCCCCAGCGCACCTTGTCGCGGGCTTCTTCCAGTTCAACCTGGCCGACAAACTTCTTGCCGGTCCTCGCCGCGAGCAATGCCGCCTCGTTCAACAGATTTGCCAGTTCCGCGCCGGAATAGCCAGGCGTGCCGCGCGCCGTCACGGACAAATCCACTGACGGGTCGAGCTTCACGTTGCGCGCATGAACCTTCAAAATCGCCTCGCGTCCGCGCACGTCCGGCAGGTTCACCGTGATGCGCCGGTCAAAACGGCCCGGCCGCAGCAGCGCCGGATCCAGCACGTCCGCCCGGTTCGTCGCCGCAATGATGATGATGCCTTCCTGTGTGTCGAAGCCATCCATCTCAACCAGCAGCGCGTTGAGCGTCTGTTCGCGTTCGTCGTTGCCGCCGCCCAGGCCAACGCCGCGGCTGCGTCCCACCGCGTCAATTTCATCAATGAAAATAAGGCACGGCACATTTTTGCGCGCCTGGTCGAACATGTCGCGGACGCGGCTCGCGCCGACGCCGACGAACATTTCCACAAAATCCGAGCCGCTGATGCTGAAGAATGAGGCGTCCGCCTCGCCGGCAATGGCCTTGGCCAGCAGCGTCTTGCCGGTTCCCGGCGAACCCACCATCAGCACGCCTTTCGGTATGCGCCCGCCAAGCCGCTGGAATTTTTTTGGATCCTTGAGAAATTCGACCAGTTCGTAAACCTCTTCAATCGCCTCGTCAATGCCCGCCACGTCTTTGAATGTCGTCTTGTTGCGGTCCTTGGCCAGCATCCGTGCCTTGCTCTTGCCGAAGCTCAACGCGCCTTTGCCCGCCATCTTGATCTGCCGGATGAAGAAAAACCAGAACAGCACCGCGATCAGCAAAAACGGCGCGATGTTGATCAGCAAGTTGAACAAAACCGTGTTCTGCTGGACGGCGGAAAATTTGTTTGAGGCCAGCATCTTGTCCAGAAGGTTGGACGTGATCAGCACCTGCGTCGCCGTGAACGGCACCTCGTTTGTCTTGATCGCGCTTCCGTCCTTGTCCGCCTTGAAATAGGTGCCGGTAATGTCGTTGAA
>Ga0302319_10016787_pt1 | contig 13460 bp, 9 predicted proteins | sample Bog_T0_2_FD_203319 | JGI IMG/M metagenome (GOLD analysis project Ga0302319, IMG submission 203319) | Peat permafrost microbial communities from Stordalen Mire near Abisko, Sweden - Bog_T0_2 | ecosystem: Environmental > Terrestrial > Soil > Wetlands > Peat | place: Sweden: Abisko, Stordalen Mire...
GGTGCGCTGTTCGGCATGGGCCTTCTCCACGTAGTACTCGTGCCCGAACTTCGAGGCGATGGATCCGACCGCCTCGCGCAGCATCTGCAGCTCGTCGCTCTCGATGAAGTCCATGTCCCTACTCCTCGGGTCGGGGTGGCACGAGATCGGCCGGGATGTCGACCGCTCTGCTCCGAAGGTACTCGCCCAGCCCCTTGGCCTGTGGATCGGGCCGGGTCGAGGAGGCCACCCCCTCGCCCAGCAGTCCCACCACCACGAAGTTGAGGGCCCGCAGCTTGGGGAACGCGAAGCGACGGATCTCGAGGCCGTCGGCCTCGGGCAGCAGGGCCCGGAACTGCTCGATGGAGCAGAAGGCGTCGAGCCACTCCCAGGCGGCATCGGTGCGGGCCCACAGCCCGACGTTGGCGTTCCCGCCCTTGTCGCCCGAGCGCGCCCCGATGATGGTGCCGAGGGGGAGCCGGAGGGTGGCCGGGTGCCCCGGGCCCGGCCCGGGCTCCGGGGACGGGGTGACGAAGGAGGGGGCCACGACGGCATCGGGGGAGAGGGCCAGGTCGGGTGCGGCGTCGACCACCGGCTCGAGGACGGGGCCCGCGCCGCCCGGGGCATCGGCCGTCAGGTGCCGGGCCAGATGGGCGGTGTGGGGGACCTCCACCCGGCGGCCGTCGGCGTGCACCACCACCGGGACCACCAGCTCGGCCGGGACCAGGGCCGGCCAATAGACCCCGTACACGGTGCCCGACGTCGGGGGTCCGGTGAGGTGCAGCCCGGGGTAGCCGGCCAGGGCCAGCTCGGTGGCGGCCCCGGAGAATCTCCGGCCCACCGTGTCGGGATCGGCGTCCTTGACGGTGATCCGCAGCTGGGCGGTGGCTTCCACGTTGAGGGGGGCGTCCGGCTTGTCCGACCGCACCAGGCGGGCGTCGAACTCCCCGAAGCTGCCCGCCCCGCCGAGCGCCTGCTCGAGGGAGGCCACGGTGAGGTCGGCCTTGGCCTCGATGTCGAGGCCGGTGAGCACGAAGGTCATGGAGTTGCGCCAGCCGCCCAGCAGGTTGAGGCAGACCTTGACGTCGTCGGGCGCCGGTTCGCCGCGGGTCCCCCTGATGCGGACCCGGTCGTCACCCTCGTCCTCGACGGTGATGGTGTCGAACCGCGCCACCACGTCGGTGTTGGGGTACCGGTGGCCGGCGATCTCGTAGAGGAGCTGGGCGGTCACCGTCCCCACCGACACCTCACCGCCGGTGCCGGGGTGCTTGGTGATGACCGAGGAGCCGTCCGCCGCCACCTCGGCGATGGGGAATCCGGGGTGCTCCATGCCGGCCACCTCGGTGAAGAAGGCGTAGTTGCCCCCGCAGGCCTGGGGCCCGCACTCGATGACGTGCCCGGCCACCACCGCACCGGCCAGGGCGTCCCAGTCGGTGGGGCCCCAGCCGTGGTGCCAGGCGGCCGGCCCGACCACCAGCGAGGCGTCGGTGATGCGGGGGCAGATCACCACGTCGGCCCCGCCGTGCAGTGCCTCCACGATGGGCCACGCCCCGAGGTAGGCGTTGGCCGAGACCACCTCGCCTTTGGCCCGGGCCAGCGCCTGGCCGGTGTCGAGGTGGTCGAGCGGGTGGCCGGCCCGTTCCAGCTCGCCGAGCCGGGGCAGGAGGTCGTCCCCCTCCACGTGGGCCACCGACACGGTGAGCCCGAGCCGATCGGCCAGGGCCCGTATCTGGTCGGCCAGGCCCGAGGGGTTGAGCCCACCGGCGTTGGTCACCACCTTGATGCCGCGGTCGGTGCAGGTGCCGAGGACCGCTTCCATCTGGGTGAGGAAGGTGTGGGCCCAGCCCCGGGTGGGGTCCCGCTGGAAGCCCTTCCACAGGATCAGCATGGTGAGCTCGGCCAGCCAGTCGCCGGTCAGCACGTCGATGGGTCCGCCCTCCACCATCTCCTGGGCCGCCGACAGGCGGTCCCCGTAGAAGCCCGAGCAGTTGGCGATCCGCAGCGGCTCGCTCACGGCCGGCTCCCACCGGTCCCGGCGTCGGAGGCGGGGTCGGTGGCGGGGTCGGGGTCGGGGTCGACCACTACCAGCAGGCGGCCGGTCTCGACCTGATCGCCCTCGGCCACCTCCACCGAGGCCACCGTGCCGGCGGTGGTGGCGTGGACGGCGTGCTCCATCTTCATGGCCTCCAGCACCACCAGCAGCTGTCCGCTGATCACCGCCTGGCCCTCGGCCACGGCCACCCGCACCACGCCCCCGGGCATGGGGGCCAGGGCCGACCCCTCGGCCAGCTGATCGGTGGCCAGGGGGAACCGGTCCTCTTCGACCAGGGCCGAGCCACCGTCGGGACCGTCGACGTAGACCGTGGTCCCGTGCTGGTCGACCCGGTAGTGGCGCCGCACGCCGTCGACGGTCAGGGCGACACCGGTGGGGCCGAGCGCGCTCACCTCGACGTCGGTCGGCTGTCCGTCCACCTCCACCTGCTCGGGCCGCCGGCCACTGCGGTCGAACCGGTACCCCACCGACACCGGCGTGGCTCCGGCCCGGTAGGTGGTGTGCTGCAGCGAGGAGGCGTTGTTGCGGAACCCGGACGGGACGGTCGACTGCACGCCGGCCGAGTGGCGGCGCCGGGCCTGGGCCACCAGGGCGGCGGCCAGCGCGTGGCGCCGCACGGCGTCGTGGTCGGTCAGCGGCGCCGCCAGCTCGGCCACCCCGTGGTGGTCGAGGAAGCCGGTGTCGGTGTCGCCGTCGAGGAAGGCCGGGTGGCGGAGGACCCGGACCAGCAGGTCGCGGTTGGTGGTGACCCCGTGGATCCTGGCCCCGGCCAGGGTGGCGGCCAGGGCCGAGGCCGCCTCCATGCGGGTCGGGGCGTGGGCCACCACCTTGGCCAGCATGGGGTCGTAGTGGGGGCTGACCACGCTGCCCGACTCCACCCCGCTGTCCACCCGCACCTCGATGCCGTGCGGCGCCGGCTCCTCGCCCGGCCCGTCCGGCCCGACGGTGAACCGGTGGAGGGTGCCGGTGGAGGGGAGCCACCCGGACGCCGGGTCCTCGGCGTACAGGCGGGCCTCGATGGCGTGTCCCCTCGGCCCGGCCGCCGCCGCCTCGTAGACCTCGGGGGGCAGGGGCGCCCCCCCGGCGATGAGCAGCTGGAGCCGGACCAGGTCGAGCCCGGTCACGGCCTCGGTGACCGGGTGCTCCACCTGCAGCCGCGTGTTCATCTCCAAGAAGTAGGGCGCACCTTCCTCGTCCACCACGAACTCCACCGTGCCGGCGTTGACGTACCCCACCTCGTCGGCGGCGGCCACCGCGGCGGCGGACAGCCGGGCCCGCAGTTCGGGGGAGACGAAGGGGGACGGGGCCTCCTCGATGATCTTCTGGTGCCGGCGCTGGATGCTGCACTCCCGCTCGAACAGCGCCACGGTGGCGCCGTACATGTCGGCGAGCACCTGCACCTCGATGTGGCGGGGCTGGCGCAGGTACCGCTCGAGGAACACGGTGCCGTCGCCGAAGGCCGACGCTGCCTCGCGCTGGGCCCCGGCCACGGCGTCGGCCAGCTCGCTCGGGCCCCACACCACCCGCATGCCGCGACCGCCCCCACCGGCCGAGGCCTTGACCAGCAGCGGCCAGCCCAACGCCTCGGTGGCCACGATGTCGGGGAGCTTCTCGCCCTCCACGGTGACCGACGGCAGGGTGGGCACCCCGGCCGTGCGCATCAACTCCTTGCTGCCGATCTTGGAGCCCATGGCGTCGATGGCCCCGGGCGGTGGGCCCACCCACACCAGTCCGGCGCCGATCACCACCCGGGCGAAGTCCCCGGACTCGGAGAGGAACCCGTACCCGGGGTGGATGGCGTCGGCCCCCGAGCGCGAGGCGGCGTCGACGATCAGGGCCGACCGGAGGTAGGTGTCGGCCGGGGAGTCCCCCGGCAGCCGCACAGCCAGGTCGGCCTCGGCCACGTGGGGGCTGTGGGCGTCGGCGTCGGAGTACACGGCCACCGTGGTGATGCCCATGGCCCGTGCCGTGGCCATGATGCGGCGGGCGATCTCGCCCCGGTTGGCCACCAGCAGGGTGTGGATGGGCGCCGGGGTGGTCATGGCGGCGGCACCATCGGGGTCGGCGCTCACATCCGGAACACGCCGTAGCCGCGCGTGCCGCTGATGGGTTGGTTGTCGATCACCGACAGGCAGATCCCGAGCACCGTCCGGGTGTCCCGCGGGTCGATGATCCCGTCGTCGTAGAGGCGTCCGGACAGGAAGAGGGGGAGCGACTCCGCCTCGATCTGGGCCTCGACCATCTCGCGCATGGTGCGGTCGGCCTCCTCGTCGAAGGGGAGGCCCCGGGACTCGGCCGACTGGCGACCGACGATGGACAGGACCCCGGCCAGCTGGGCCGGGCCCATCACCGCCGAGCGGGCGTTGGGCCAGGCGAAGAGGAAGCGGGGATCGTAGGCCCGGCCGCACATCCCGTAGTTGCCGGCACCGTAGGAGGCCCCGATGTTGACGGTGAGGTGGGGGACCGACGAGTTGGAGACGGCGTTGATCATGTGGGCCCCGTGCTTGATGATGCCGGCCTGCTCGTACTCTTTGCCCACCATGTAGCCGGTGGTGTTCTGCAGGAACACCAGGGGCGTGTCGATCTGGTTGGCCAGCTGGATGAACTGGGTGGCCTTGTGGGCCTCCTCGGAGAACAGCACCCCCCGGTGGTTGGCCAGCACCCCCACCGGGTAGCCGTGGATGGAGGCCCACCCGGTCACCAGGCTGGTGCCGTACAGCGGCTTGAACTCGTCGAACCTCGAGCCGTCCACCACCCGGGCCAGGACCTCACGCGGGTCGAAGGGCACCTTGGGGTCGGCCGAGGCGATCCCCAGCAGCTCGTCGGGGTCGTAGGCCGGCTCGTCGGCCGGCTGGGTGGGGCCCGGCCCGCCTTTGCGCACATTCAGCCGGCTGACGATCTGTCGGCCCAGGCGGATGGCGTCGACCTCGTCGACGGCCAGATAGTCGGCCAGCCCCGACACGCGGGCGTGCATGGAGGCGCCGCCCAGCTCCTCGTCGGTGGACTCCTCGCCCGTGGCCATCTTGACGAGGGGCGGCCCGCCCAGGAACACCTTCGAGCGCTGCTCGATCATGACGATGTAGTCGCTCATGCCCGGGACGTAGGCCCCGCCCGCCGTCGAGTTGCCGAACACCAGGGCCACGGTGGGCACGGCCGCCGCCGAGCTCCGTGTCAGGTCGCGGAAGGCGCGTCCCCCGGGGATGAACAGCTCGGCCTGGGCGGGCAGGTCGGCACCGCCCGACTCCACCAGGTTGATCACCGGCAGCCGGTTCTGGAGGGCGATGTCCGAGGCGCGGGCGCCCTTGCGGAAGGAGTAGGGGTTCATGGCGCCGCCCCGCACGGTGGGGTCGTGGGCGCTGATCAGGCACTCGACGCCCTCCACCACCCCGATGCCGACGATGGAGGAGGCCCCCACGTGGTACTCGGTGCCCCAGGCGGCCAGGGCGGCCAGCTCGAGGAAGGCCGAGTCCCGGTCGACCAGGAGCTCGATCCGTTCGCGGGCCAGCAGCTTGCCCGGGTGGGGGGGGCGGGCGCCGCCCCGCTCGCCACCGCCGGCCCGGGCCTCGGCCAGCTGCCCGTTGATCCCGTCGAGGGCCTCGGCCAGGGCGCGCTGGTTGGCCCGGAAGGTCTCCGAGTTCGGGTCGATGGTGGTGGTGAGTTGGGGCATCGGTGGGCCAGGGCACGACGGTGAACTGCGGACTTGGGGTCGGGGTCGCATTCCCGACTCCGACGTGGGAAGAATAGGCGCCATGACCTTTCCACCGCGTCCCGGGTCCGATCCGACCCGGAGGGCCCCGGCGGTCACCTCTCGGCCGTGGTGATCCGCACCTATCCCCAGGAGTCCCCCGGCGACGGGCCCGAGCCCCGGGCACCGGCCGTCCCGACCCCGTCGGGCCGGGGGGCGGGCCGGCAGCTCTCGGCGGTGGTGCTGGCCGCCGGGGAGGGGACCCGCATGCGGTCGGCCCGGCCCAAGCCCCTCCACCGGCTGTGCGGGCGGCCCATGGTGCTCCACGTCCTCGACGCCCTGGCCGAGGTGTCCGTCACCCGGGTGGTCGTGGTGGTGGGCCACCGCGCCGACTGGGTGACCAAGACCCTCATCGAGCACGCCCCGCCGGGCATGGCCATCGAGTTCGTCGAGCAGGTCGAGCAGCGCGGGACCGGTGACGCCATGTCCGTGGCCCTGACCGGGCTCCCCGACGACGTCGGGGACGACGACGGCGACGTGGTGGTGCTGCCGGGGGACACCCCGCTGCTCCGCCCGGCCAGCCTGGCCGCCCTGGTCCACCACCACCGGGCCAGCGATGCCGCCGCCACCCTGCTGACCGCCGAGCTCGAGGAGCCCTTCGGCTACGGCCGGGTGGTGCGCGGCCGCGACGACTCGGTGGCCCGGGTGGTGGAGCAGGCCGACGCCGACGGGGACGAGCTCGAGGTCCACGAGGTCAACACGTCGATCTACTGCTTCCGCCGCAGTGTGCTGGCCCCGTCCCTCCGCCGGCTGAGCCCGTCCAACTCGCAGGGCGAGTACTACCTGACCGATGTCATCGGCGTGCTCTACGAGGCCGGCCACAAGGTGGGCTCGGTCGTGGTGGAGGACACCATGGAGGTCGCCGGGGTCAACGACCGGGCCCAGCTGGCCGTGGCCGAGGCCGAGCTGCGGGACCGCATCAACGAGCGGTGGATGCGCCGGGGGGTGACCATGTGGGATCCCGAGCGGACCTACATCGACGTCGACGTGGTGCTGGAGCCGGACGTGGTGCTGCTCCCCGGGGTCATCCTCCAGGGTTCCTGCACCATCGGCAGCCACGCGGAGATCGGGCCCGAGGCCCACCTGGTCGACACGGTGGTCGGCGAGGGCGCCCGGGTGTCCTCGAGCGTGTGCCGCCGGTCGGTGATCGGGGCCGAGGCCCGGATCGGCCCCTTCGCCGTCCTGGGGGAGGGGACCGAGGTGGCACCGGGGGCCGTGGTCGGGCCGTTCGGGAGCGGTGCAGGCGGTGGGGGCGACGGAGGAGTCTGAGGTGGGCGACGCGCCCACGGGGGAGAGGTAGCGTCATGGCCATGGAATTCACGCCGCGTCGACGGCTCGAGCTGGTGTCGGGCCGGTCCCACCCGGAGCTGGCCCGGGATGTGGCCCAGCAGCTGGGAGTGGAGCTGGGCGAGGCCAATCTCCGCGAGTTCGCCAACGGGGAGATCCACTGCCGCTACGACAAGTCGATACGCGGCAGCGACGTCTTCATCATCCAGACCCACTGCGGCCCGGTCAACGACTCGCTGATGGAGCACCTCATCATGATCGACGCGGCCAAGCGGGCGTCGGCCAAGCGCATCACGGCGGTGTGCCCCTACTACGGGTACTCACGCCAGGACCGCAAGGCCTCGGGGCGTGAGCCCATCACGGCCAAGCTGGTGGCCGACATGTTGTCGGTGGCCGGCGCCGACCGGGTGGTCAGCGTGGACCTGCACTCGGGTCAGATCCAGGGCTTCTTCGACGTCCCCTTCGACCACCTGACCGCCGCCCCCGTCCTGGTCGACTACCTGCGGGACCAGCGTCGGGACGACCTGGTGGTGGTGGCCCCCGACGCCGGCCGGGTGAAGGTGGCCGAGCGGTTCAGCCAGCACCTGACCTCGGACCTGGCCGTGGTGCACAAGCGGCGGCTCCGCAACGAGGTCAACCAGGTGGAGGCCCTCCACGTGGTGGGTGACGTCGAGGGCCGCCAGTGCGTCCTGATCGACGACATGATCGACACGGCCGGCACCATCGTGGCCGCCGCCGACCTGCTGGCCGAGCGGGGGGCGGCCGAGGTGTGGTGCATGGCCACCCACGCCGTCCTGTCCGACCCGGCGGTGGACCGTCTGAAGAACTCGGCACTTACCAAGGTGGTGGTGACCGACACCCTGCCCATCCCCCAGGACCGCCGCTTCGACAAGCTCGAGGTGCTGTCGGTGGCCAAGCTCATCTCCGATGCCATCGACGCCGTCTTCGAGGACACGTCGGTGTCGGAGATCTTCGGCGGCGACAACCTGGTCTGACCGCCGTCCCCGCCCGGTCCCTCGGGCCTGACCGGGTCCGGTGGGCCTGACCGGGTCCGGTTCGCCTGAGCCGGGTCCCGGGTGGGCCCCCTGTAGCCGCCCTGGCCTGGGCTCGTCTATCATGGGCGCCCGTCAGCAGCAGGCTCTGCGGTCAGCCCCAGCGGGCACCACCGGCCCGGAGCGGTCCTGCCCTCGTCTCAGTACCCCGTGAGGAGTTCCCGCATGCCCGAAGTCACCCTTGCCGCCGAAGCCGGCCGGACCATCGGATCGAGCTCGACCCGTCGTCTCCGGGCGGAGGGGAAGATCCCCGGCGTGGTCTACGGCCACGGTGCCGACCCGATCCCCGTGGCGGTCGGGGCCCGCGACTTCCAGATCGCCCTGTCGGGTGAGGCCGGGCTCAACACCCTGCTGTCCCTGGAGGTCGACGGGAAGAACTTCTTGACCCTGGCCCGGGACATCCAGCACCACCCGTTCAAGAACGTGGTGACCCACATCGACTTCCAGATCGTCCGCCGCGACGAGCTCATCTCCGCCGAGGTGACCATCAACCTGGTGGGGGAGCCCATCGAGGTCCAGCACGGCGACGGCATCGTCGACCAGCAGCTGTTCACCCTGGCCATCAAGGCCAAGCCGGCCGACATCCCGCCCTCGGTGGACATCGACATCTCCGGCCTCACCATCGGTGCCGCCCTCCACGTCTCGGACATCACCATCCCGCCCGGCGTGGAGCTCGAGACCGATGCCGAGGCCACCGTCGTGGCCGGGCAGCCGCCGCGGGTCCAGACCACCGCCGAGGAGGAGGCCGAGACCGCAGCGGCGGCCGCGGCCGAGGCCGGCGAGCTGCCGACCGGCGATGCGGCGGGCGACTCCGAGTCGACCGAGGGCTAGGCCCTGCTCGGCAACCGGCGCGCCTCGGCGGCCTCCCGCACCGGGACGCCGTTCGACTTCGTGGTGGTCGGACTGGGCAACCCCGGCATCGAGTTCGTCAACACCCGGCACAACGTCGGGGCCGAGGCGGTGGCCGAGCTGGCCGTCCGCCACGGGGGACGGCTCAAGTCGGAGAAGGGCCTGTTCGCCGAGGCCTGTGCCGTCGACATCGGGGGGCGCCGGGTCCTGCTGGCCGTCCCTTTGACCTACATGAACGACTCGGGCCAGGCGGTGGCCCCGCTCGTGCGCCGCGGGGGCGAGGGCGCCGGGCTCATCGTGGTCCACGACGAGCTGGACCTCCCGTCGGGGCGCATCAAGGTCAAAGACGGGGGTGGCAACGCCGGCCACAACGGCCTCAAGTCGGTCGACAGCCACCTCCACACCAACGAGTACCTCCGGGTGCGGGTCGGCATCGGCAAGCCGCCAGGCCGCCAGCCCGGTGCCGACTACGTGCTGAAGCGTCCCGGGGCGGCCGAGCGGGCGGTGCTGGCCGCCGCCGTCGACGAGGCGGCCGATGCCGTCGAGGCCATCGTGACCGACGGGGTGCAGGCCGCCATGAGCAAGGTCAACGCCCCCGGCTGACCGCCGGGCCGGGGGTCCGGCCGGGGCGTCCGGCGGGACCGTCGGACCGGTCACCCGGGTCGGGGGCCGGCGACGTTACAGTCGGTCGGTGGGCCCGAGCGACGCTGCACCCCGTGACACCGCCTCCCGGTCGGTGGGACCGGACCACGGTGGGGCGCCGGTGGCCATCTCGGTGCGGGGCCTGACCAAGTCCTACGGGAACACCGAGGCGCTCCGTGGCATCGACTTCGAGGTCCGGCGGGGCGAGGTGCTGGCCCTCCTGGGGCCGAACGGTGCGGGGAAGACCACGGCGGTCGAGATCCTCGAGGGCTACCGGGCCCGCGACGGCGGCACGGTCACCGTCCTCGGCCTCGACCCCGAGCGCCGCGACCGGAGCCTCCGGGCCAAGGTCGGCATCGTGCTCCAGGAGTGCGCCGTCGACCCCTACCTGACCGTCACCGAGGCCATGACCCAGCGGGCCGGGCTGTACCCGTCCCCCCGGTCGGTGGGTGAGGTGGTGGACCTGGTGGGGCTGGAGGCCAAGGCCCGGGCTCGGGTCAAGACGCTGTCGGGCGGGCAGCAGCGCCGCCTCGACCTCGGCATGGCCCTGATCGGCAACCCCGAGCTGATCTTCCTCGACGAGCCCACCACCGGGTTCGACCCCTCGGCCCGGCGGGAGGCCTGGGACGTGGTCCGGGGCCTGTGTGCCGAGGGCCGGACCGTGGTGCTGACCACCCACTACATGGACGAGGCCCAGGCCCTGGCGGACAACGTGACGGTCATCGCCGCCGGACGGGTGGTCGCCTCGGGACCACCGGACACCCTGGGCGGGCGGGACCACGGGGTGACGCGGGTGCGATTCGCCCTGCCCTCGGACACCGCCCTCGGTGAGCTCCCCCTGCCCCCGCACCTCACACCGAGGGTGCGGGCGGGCATGGTGGAGTTCGAGATCGACGAGCCCACCACCGTCCTCCACGAGCTGACCCGTTGGGCCATCGGGCGGGGTGAGGTGCTGGACGGGCTGGCCGTCAACCGGCCCAGCCTCGAGGACGTCTACCTATCCCTGACCGGCGAGGCCGCCGGCGTCGAAGGCAGCGGCGGGGGAGCATCGTGAACGACCTGCTGGTGGCCAAGGAGCAGGTCCGCTACGAGCAGAAGGCCTACTGGCGGAACCCGATGGCCGCCGTGTTCACCCTGGCCTTCCCGGTGGTGTTCCTGGTGGTGGTGGGCACGACGTCGGGCACCTCCCGCGTGCCGGGCACGACCCTGCGCTACGACCAGTACACCGTCGTGGCCATGCTCACCTTCGGCCTCATCGCCGCCTGCTACACCAACCTGGCCATGTCCATCTGCCTGCGCCGGGACTCGGGGATGCTGAAGCGTATGCGGGGCACCCCCATCTCCATCGGCTCCTACCTCGGCGGCATCATCGGGAGCACCATGATCAACGTGGCGGTGCTGGCCGTCCTGGTGGTGGGCATCGGCATGGGCTTCTACCACCTCCACTTCCCCTACCACCCGGCCGCCACCGTGGTGACCCTGCTGGTGGGGATCGTGACCTTCGGCGCCATCGGACTGGCCGTCACGGTCATCGTGCCCAACGCCGATGCCGCCCCGGCCGTGGTCAACGGGATCTATCTGCCGGTGGTGTTCATCTCCGGGGTGTTCTATCCGCTCTCCAACGGCTCGGTCCTGTCAAGGATCGCCGGGTACTTCCCGGTGCGCCACATGATCGAGGCGCTGGTGTCGGCCTTCGAGGGAGGCCCGGGCTCGGGCCTGCGGGGCCACGACCTGGTCGTCATGTTGGTGTGGGCCGCCGGCGCCCTGGTGTTCGCGGCCCGGCGGTTCCGCTGGGAGCCCAGGCACCGCTGACTGTCGGCGGTCGGCGGTCGGCGGTCCTAGGTCGCCCGGTCCTACGCGCCGGACGGGGACAGCACGCACCCGGTCACATCTCCCCGTCTCTGGCGCGGCCCGGGCGGCCTCTGCCGTCGAGTCGGGTGTTCCGCTCGTCAGCCGTGACCGCCTCCGTCGTGATCAGCCTGTCGGACCGATGCCACCCGCCCGGCGGCGGGCTCTGACCCCGCCGGCGGCCGGTACCCTGAGCGGGTGAGCCTCCGCTCGCTTCCCTCCCTGCTGCGCAACGAGCCCGCCATGACGCGGGTCATCGGCGCGCCCAACGCCACGCTGGCCGTGGCCACCCCGGCCCAGGCCTTCGTGCTGGCCGGGGTGATCCGGCTGGGCACCCGGCGCCCGGTCCTGGTGGTGACCCCGACCGGGGCGGCCGCCGAGCAGCTGGCCCACGACCTCGACGCCTTCGCCTTCGGCCCGGGCGAGCAGGCCGGATCGGGGCGGGTCGAGCTCTTCCCGGCCTGGGAGACGCTGCCCTTCGAGCGGGTGAGCCCGGACGTGTCCACCATGGGGCACCGGCTCCAGCTGCTGTGGCGGCTGGGTGGCCCCGATCCGAACAATGGCACCGGCGTCGGGGCCGAGGACTCGGTCCCCGACATCGTGGTCGCCCCCATCAAGGCCGTCCTCCAGCGGCTGGGACCGTGGCGGACGGCGGCCCGGCCGGTCACGGTGTCCACGGGCGACCGGCTCGACGTGGAGGCCCTGACGACCCAGCTGGTGGGCATGGGCTACCGGCGGGAGTCCCTCGTCGAGCACCGCGGCGAGCTGGCCGTGCGGGGCGGCATCGTCGACGTCTTCCCGTCCACCGCCGACGAGCCGGTCAGGATCGACCTGTGGGGGGACGAGGTGGACCGGCTCACCCGGTTCGACGTCGCCGACCAGCGGTCGGTGGCCGACCTCGGGCGGGTCGAGCTGTTCGGCTGTCGGGAGCTGGTCACCGACGACGTCATGCGCGCCCGGGCCGCCGCCCTGGTGGGTACCGCACCCTGGGGCCGCCACCAGTGGGAGCGCCTGGCCGACGGCGACCAGTTCGACGGCATGGAGTCGTGGCTCCCGTGGCTGGCCGACTCCGAGGAGCTGGTCACCGACCTCCTGGGGGACGACGCCCTGGTGGTGCTGGTGGAGCCCCGGCGGGTGCGGGACCGGGCCGGCGAGCTCCTGGACGAGGAGTCGGCTCTGGCCGATGCCCTGGCCTCCACGTGGGGACTGGACGCCGGGGCGGGGGCACCACGGCTGCACGTCCCCTTCGACCGCCTGCTCACCGACACCAAGGCCGGTGTGGTCACCCTGGTGCCCACGGCCGACGGGCCCGACGTCCCCCTGGTGGAGAGCCGGGGGTGGGAGCCGATCCTGGGCGACGGCGCCAGGCTGGCCGCCCAGGTGTCGGCCCTGGCCGACGACGGCTTCACCGTGGTCCTGTGCTCCTCGACCCCGGGCGGTGCGGAGCGACTGGCCGGCATCCTGGCCGAGGAGGGCGTCACCGTGCCGGTGGTCCCCGAACCGGGCGGTCCCGGCGGCCACGCGCCCGACCTGTCCGCCCCCGGGGCCCGGATCGTGGTGGCCACCGTCGACCGGGGCTTCGTGCTGCCGCGGGCCAAGGTGGCCCTCCTCACCGAGTCCGACGTCACCGGCCGGCGCCGGCCCCACCGCCAGGCGCGGACCCGGGCCCGCCCGGTGGACGGGTTCTTCGACGACCTGGCCCCGGGCAGCTACGTGGTCCACCGCCAGCACGGGGTGGCCACCTACGGGGGCATGGTGACCCGGACCATGGGGGGAGCCACCCGGGACTACCTCCTGCTGGAGTACCGGGGCGGCGACAAGCTCTACCTCCCCACCGACCAGATCGAGCTCCTCACCCCCTACGCCGGCGGTGACTCGCCCACGGTCAGCCGGCTCGGAGGCTCGGAGTGGCAGCGGGCCCGGTCCAAGGCGCGGGCCGCCGTCCACGAGATCGCCGAGGAACTGGTGGCCCTGTACCGGAGGCGCCTGCAGGTGACCGGGCACG
>Ga0302319_10016792_pt1 | contig 13459 bp, 10 predicted proteins | sample Bog_T0_2_FD_203319 | JGI IMG/M metagenome (GOLD analysis project Ga0302319, IMG submission 203319) | Peat permafrost microbial communities from Stordalen Mire near Abisko, Sweden - Bog_T0_2 | ecosystem: Environmental > Terrestrial > Soil > Wetlands > Peat | place: Sweden: Abisko, Stordalen Mire...
ACATACTGTAAAAACGCTGCGAGCTATCTTCAGAACGCGCCAACAACATATCTGTAATTGCGCGCGCGATCCGGCCATTTCCATCGTCGAATGGGTGGATAGTGACGTACCAAAGATGTGCGATCCCCGCTTTGAGAGCGGGATCGTTGGTCGTGTCGTTGTTAAACCATTCAAGAAATGCATTCATCTCGCCGTCGACCTTTTCTGCGACCGCGGCTTCAAAGTGAACGTGCTCGCGGCCGACAGGTCCAGAGACAACCTGCATCGGGCCGTTCCTGTCGTCGCGCCATGCGCCGGTATTGATCTTCACCATGCCGCTCCGCCCTGTCGGAAATAGGGCCGCGTGCCATCCGAACAGTCTCTCGGCGCGGAGAGGTTGACGGTATTGGCCCGTCGCATCCAACATCATTTCGACGACACCCTCGACGTTACGGTCAGCTGGCTTCAGGGCGCCCACGTCCATGCCAAGGCGACGCGCAATTGATGATCTGACTTGTTCGGCATCCAGTCGCTCACCTTCGATCTCGCTTGTTTTTAGAACGTCTGCAGTTAGTGTTTGCAAGACCGCTTCCTGGCGGAGGTTGAACCCGAGGGCTTCCATATGACCTATGAGACGCCCCTGTTTATGTCGGATGGCAGCGAGCAGTCCGGCCAGGTGCTTGGCGTCCCATGTAAAGTGAGGCCATTCTTTCCGCTCATAGATATACATTCACCGCACCTCTTGCGGTGAATGATACCCTTATTCGCCGCAGGCAGCAATACAATCGCCGCACTGCATGCGGAGATTGTGACCTCGATTCACCGCAAGAGCCTATTTCCCAGCACTTTCAAGCATCCGTGATGGCCGCGGGCTCGCTGGCCACGCAAGCACCGCCGCCGTTAGCGGATCGAAGTAGGGAGAAAAACGACAATGATCGAAAGTTCATTGGCACCTGGAGAAATGGGACGGAGACAATGAAAAGGGCTGATCCCACACAGATCAGCCCGTGGCCCGCTTCCCAAGAAATTTGGGGGCATTTTGTGGGCAAATAGCGCCCACGGTGGCAGTTTTGCCGGTTGTGCCGGTTCGTAAGTACTGTGCCGTCTACAATTTAGACGGAGAACCTATTATGGCATGAAAGAGGACATCGATTTCATCCTGAAAATATGACGTGCGGCGAATGACGCTTCGTCCTGCAGGTCCCCGGCGAAACGAGTTTCGGTACGGACACATATAGGACACATTTTGCGTCCTAAAAGACACCTTTCAGTACCACAGGGCACCACAATGTCGATGACTGAGAGCCTTTTATTTCAATAGCTTACGTTGATTCTAAACCGCTTAGCAAATTGGAAGGCGGCCCTGAAAAGGCCGGCGTCGGCGGTTCGATCCCGTCTCTGGCCACCATTTTATTTACTTATAAATCATAGACTTACAGGCGGTACGGACGAACTGTACCAACTTTGTACCGCCACCAGAGTTAACCTCTTTATACGGAGGTTGATTCCGATGCTCCATATCTATACCCGTCACGCCGCCGACTGCGGCCACGCAGACGATACCCAATGGCGGCGTTGCCGCTGCCCCAAATGGCTCCGGGGCGTTCTGCCCAACGGAGAGGCCATCCGCGAGTCTGCCGGCACTCGAAGCTGGGAGCAGGCGGAACGAAACGCCCGCAAGAAGGAAGCCGAGGCCGACCCCACTCGCGTGGATCAGGCGCAGCCCCGTCGTGCGACCGTTAAAGATGCTATTCGGATGTTCCTCGAAGACGAAGAAGCTCGTGGCCTGGAGCACTCCTCCCGCAAGAAGTCGCGGACCCTCTTCGAGCGCCAGTTCCTTCCCTTCTGCGAGGCACGCAAGTTCGTCCATATCGACCAAATCGTGCCCGTCGATCTGACCGAGTTCCGCTCCACCTGGAATAACGGCGAGGCAACCACGCATCGCAAGCACGAGCGGATGTACTCCTTCTTCGCCTTCTGCGTAGCCAATGACATGCTCCGCAAGAATCCAATGGATGCGCTCAAGAAGCCGAAGACGCCCGATGTCGTGCCAACCGATTATTTCCTTCCCAAAGAGTTCGAGCAGATCGTCGCAGCCACAAAGAAGTACGAATACGGTGGGGGCAACGACAATGAGCATCGCGGTCAACGCCTCCGCGCCTTGACGCTGCTGATGCGCTGGTCGGGACTCGCCATCCTCGACGCCACCTCGCTTGAACGAGAGCGGCTCTCGACGAACGAGGATGGCGACGACCAGATCTTCCTATATCGCGCCAAGACAGGCGTAGCTGTTAATGTCGTCATCCCGAACGAAGTTGGCGACAAGCTGCGGGCGCTGCCCAACCCGAATCCACGTTATTTCTTCTGGTCAGGCAACGGCGATCCGCGCAGCGCCGCAAAAGCAACCATTCGCGATTAGATTGAATTAGGGGCTTGTCGAATAACGAGAGATTCATCGGACCTCAACCGGCCAAGCGAGCGAGCCTCATCAGATCCTTTCTACAAGTTGTGCTAAATCGCTTGAGAGGATCAGCCTTGGCAGCGAGAGCGGCCTCCCTCAAGTCTTCGAGTGTCATATTGGTTTCGCCGTACCGCTGCACGATGTCTTTGACTAACTCTTCCGCGGCACGCACCACATCGTCCGGGGAGACTAGCCGTATGCGGCTCGTCAAAGCGTATAAACTTACTAACTCGTTAAGATCGAAGATGTTCTTAGTCATCGCATCGGCATGGAGACGGCCGCTTCCGAAATAAAGTCGGAATATAATCTTTGTCTCTCGGCGATTTCCCGGTTGATCAAATCCCTTCGTGCAACTCGCCGTTGCAGGACATAATTGCTCAGAACCGGTGAGAGTGAACCCACGGATGCACCTCCGAAAACGGCCAATGCGCTCATTGCTGCTGGATTCATGCTTAATTGAACTTCATTTCCAAGGCTAGAAGAGTTTGCCAAACGTAAAGAAGATTTTGCGATGGTTGGCATCGCCTATAGCTCCACCGAATGTGAGTGCGCCGATGGGTGTGCTGAATAAAACCCCTCCAAATCCATCCTGCCTGAAGATTGCTGAGCGCTCGGGTGACCACACATTGCCTTGCTCGTATCCGCCCGTCAGATAAATCCCTTGTCCGATACCAGTTGGCAGCGAGGCGATACGTCGCAAATAGATGGCCCGTACCAGCTCGGTATCGGTGCCGCGATATTCGTCGACAGAGGATGCATAGAGGCGCAGAGGGCCGCCAAGCGTGAAACGCAGGGGATCAGCTACAGCGTTTCGAAAGTACGTATTGATCTCCGTCGAAAGACTAATGAGATTGGTCCGCGCGAAGGTAAAGGATTGTCTTGCGCTCAGTTTGGCAAAGGGTGGATTTGTACTCACAGAGGTGTCAAAAAGGTGGCCGATCGTAAAATCCACTTGCGTACCATGAGGCGATGCGATTGCTGCGGTCCTTGTGGTGTAGACAAAGTGCGCTGCTCCGCTTTCGACTCGCCCCGAGAGTTGCGGTGTGGGGCTTGAATCCGCACCGCTGACGAGCTTCCACCGAATTGTCGACGCTTGATATTCAAGAGAGGCTTGCAGGTTTCGATTGACTGTTACGCCCAGATCAAACCCGCCGCCAGTTCGCTGCAGAAAGCGTTCAGATACCCGCTTCTGGTCGTCCCACATGTAGACCGGTTCGCGTAGAACCTGTACCTTCGGTTGAAGAAAGAAGCCGGAACTCCCCAACGGTCGATAGTATTCAGTTCCGACTTGCGTGAGATATCCAATTCGGACGTCCGAACGCAGCTCCGAACCGTAGCCACCGAAGTTTTGATCGACGAATCGAAAGTCAAAAATGCTGCTCGTCACGTTCGAAGTAGACGCGACGACTTCCGTACCCAGCAACAGGTAGGGCGGTCCTTCTGCCTTCTTGTCCCAATAGATTTTTACTCCGTCGTCCGGCAAACTGGAGGTTTTATTTTCAGAGTTCGTCCCCGCTGCAGAACTTTGGAAGGTCTCATAATATGCATCGAGAGCTCCGTCACCTCTCACAGTCGAGACAACGGCCTCAGCTTGTTTTGGCTCGAAGGGACGACCTTGTAATCGCTTCGCAACCGCCGCCACATGTGCGGAGACTGATCGATCTGGCCCTAATACGCTCGTAACCCTAATATCGCTCGGCGGCCGCCTCAGCTTTGCGGTTAGTGCGGCCTCATAAACCTGCCAATCGGACTCCGATATTGCTAAGGGCAGCAGCTTGCTTCCCTGTTTTTCAGCGGCATCATAGCCAGCTTTGATAAGAGCTTTCGCCTTCGTGTAATCCGTCACCGAGAAGTTATCCAGTTGGGGAGCAATCTCGATATCTGCGGAAGAACGATTCAGTTGGACATTCCGGCTGGTCCCAGCCGACAGAGTGCGCGCGAAAATTCCCACCAGGGAAGTCGCATCCTGCTCTGTGAGCGGCGAATCACCGAGATACACCGAAATGACAATCTGTGCATGAAGCTCGCTACGGAGCACATCCGTAGGCAGATTATCCATGATCGCTCCATCTACCAAAGTGTCCTTGCCCCTCCGCACAGGTGGAAATACTCCCGGAATCGAGATGGAGGCGCGTACGGCAAATGGAAGAGAGCCAGAGCGAAACACCTCGGGTTGCAATGTCGATAGATTGGTCGCAACGCATCGAAACGGAATGGGCAATGCGTCGAAGTCCAGGTTCTCGCTGTTGTATGCACTCAGTTGCCGAGCGAGAAACGCATTCAATTCGCCGTCCGCTATCAACGCGTTTCCGATGGACGGTGTCCCGTGTCGCAAACCTATCGAAATCGCTTGCGGCAATTCATTTTGATCCGCTCGCCTCCTGAAGCTGAGATCGCTCATGGACGGCTTCAATGTGAAGAGACCATCGAAATTTGTATCGGTTACTAAGTGTTCAATTTCTTTAGTCGAATGTCCCGAGGCGGCCAGAGAGCCAACTAACCCTCCCATGCTTGTTCCCGTGATTTCATCGACCGGGATGCGATGCTCATTCAACCACAGGAGCACGCCGATATGAGCGATGCCAAGAGCGCCGCCACCTTCCAGTGCGAGGCCGATTCGGGGCCGGCCAGCCGACAACATAATGTTTCGTGCTGTCCCTGCCTGCACGTCATGGTCATCGACTCCAAGCTTAACCTGAGCTTTTGCGGCCGGAAGATAGAAACTGACGATGAATAGCGCACCGTACAGGATACGTTTGCACATTTCGCTCTTTGAACGCATATCATTCATGGCCAAATCTGGCTCCTATCCAATAACCAAACTCTGAGAAAGCTCATCTTGACTTGCGAAAGCCTAGCGGTGGAATCAATCACCTGGGAGCCGCTCCGAGCGTTCCTGTCGCAAAAGCGATCGTTGCCGCAGCGGACAAGGCGGACATGTAGGCATCATCCTCGGCAAGCTCTGCCTGAAAGAGATGTGTCTCGGCGTCGACAGATGCTGTCACCGTACCGACTCCCTGCTTGTACGCATCCAACGTCGCGTCATAGGACGTCTGTGCGGCAGCTTTCAAAGCTAGTGCTGCATCGTTTGCCGCAAGGCTGGTCCGCAGCGTTATTTGTGCAGACACGATCTCACGCATGGCATTCAGCCGCACTTGATCGAGAGTCGCCGCGGCTTTGTCCTCGTCATTCTTCGCCTGGCGAATTGCGTTAGTACGCCGGTGAGCGTCAAAGACTGGAATGGACATTCCCACCAGGACTGTTCCGTTCCATTGATTGCCGGTGATATTCAGCGTCGGTAATTGCCCTCCGAAAGAAGGAACTGCTGTGAGCCCGAGTTGACCGCTCACATATGCCCCGGTGCCCGAGAGGAATATCTTTGGACGATTCTGAGCCTCAGCGACTTTCACGGAAGCCTGACTCGCTAGCAGCGTACTGTAGCCTGCAAGCACGTCCGGACGGCGGGCCAGCGCGTCACGAACTATTTGATCGACGGGCTTCAGGTCGTCCGTGGAGAGCGAGCGATGTATCAGAGGCGCGATCCGGATCGTCTCCAGCGGAGACACGCCCATCGCCGCAAGCAGCGCCGCATACGCTTGCTGTTCGGCTCCTTGCGTGGTCACCACAGAAAATCGCGCTTGCGCCGTTAAGTTCCGGGTCTGAGCAGTTTCAATGACCGTGCCTTGGCCATGGGTGTAACGCGCTTCAGCAGCAGCCTCTATTTCCTGGGTGTTAGCGAGGGCCTTCATTGCGGTCCGATGACGTTCTATCGCCGCAAGATACGCATAGTAGGCTATCGAAACCGCATAGATGACTTGTTGATGGGCACCGATGAAAGCGATGTTAGACGCATTGGTCAATTTTCTAGCTGCACCGACAATGTTCTTCCTCCCGCCGAAGTCGAAAAGAAGCCACTCCACCGACACGGCCTCTACGCTACCAAATACATTTCCGGAGTTATGAACGGTGGCCCCGAGACTGCTGTTCTGACCGTTTACCCCTTGATACCCTCCCAGCACGTTGGCGGTAATAACGGGTAGATAGGTGCTCGCGGCCATGCCCTCCCCAATCGCCACGTTCCGAGCTCTTTCCCACGCTACCCGGGTCTCTGGGTTTTCTCGTTCGGCGATATCGATCAACTCGACCAAATCGTATTCACGATCCTTGGAGAGCAGAGTGCGAGGTGCCGAGATGCGTCCCGCATCTGGATCCGGAGGCAGGACGAAATCTCGCTGTGGGAATGGCGCATCGGGAAGACTCAGTGGTCTTACATCAGACTTGGGAGAGGATGAGCCTTGGTACACGCTCTGCGAATGGACGGGAGGCGCATTGAGCGGAAGCAGTAGCGCGATCAGGAGGAAGCTTGTTTTATTCATCTTGTTCCGCCCGTATGAGGTGAGACATAGCCTGCTGGAATGCGCCGATTCGAACGCGCACCAAGTTTTCTAATGTCGCGAGTGGTTTAGCTCCGGTGAGGGTGTTAGAGCCGGACTCTGACACAGCCTGCCAGCTCAGGAGACCGTGAAGGCCAATTCGTTCCCCTTCGGGCGTTAACTCTGCAATGCCGAGGAGCGCCGGTTCCAATCTTCGAGCCGCTTCGACCGCATGCTGTTGCGCGACGAGCCGAGTCCTTCGAGGTCGAATCGATACCGGCTCATAAGAAGCTAAATGGATATCGCTCGCGATCTCATTCAATAACGAGTGTGTTTCAGCAGCCAGACGACGCCGCGGCCATCTATCGATTGTTTCGACCATGCTCTCTAGGTTGTGTTTGGTTTTGTGAAGAGCATGATCGATGCGTGGACCCACGCTGACCGGCCAAATCCGTGTTGCAACGAAATACGAAACGACATTTCCCAGAAGAATGCCGATCACGCGATCCCGGGCGACCACCATGTTGAACGAAGGAGACGGGCCCTGGATGACACAAAGCAAATAGGCAAACGCAATCTGAAATCCTGCATAGGAGATATGTTTGTCGCCAGCCGCAATCCATGCTCCAAGGAACGCGCCTACAAAAACAATCACGGCCAAGCTACCTATGCTGGTCACCCAAGGAATTACCTTGAGCATGACCAGTAGCCCTAGTCCCGCGCCCGCCAGGCATCCAAGAATACGTAGGGTCAACTTCTCGACGCTTTCCCCGGCTGTTCCGAGCGAGACGATAAAGCATGTAATCAGCGCCGTATGAATGCCGGACCAACTCAGGATGGAGTAGAGCAGGTAGCACAGCATCGCTGCGGCCGTTACCTTGAACGCAAACTGCGTGTGTACTGAATTCGTGAATGCGTCCGGCAAGAAAAAACCCGAACTATCGTTTGGCTTCTCGGAACGCAGGGCCGGCCTGGGTTCGCCAAACTGTGTAAGTCCAACGTTGAGAAAGGCTAATGCTGAAGCGGCGAGGTCCGTGCAAACGTCATCGAAGTCTACCGGATCAACCTTGGCGGCATAGCCACCGGCGTCGAAGATAGCAGCCAGTTCGAGAAGCCTGGCCTCAATCGTCCGCTTGATATTTTCGGAAGGCATTGCCTGAGGGTCGTCCAGCATGAGTTGTACTGCGGAGAGCACGATAACGACGCAATCGGAGGCGCCGTTCATAGCAGCAATATCCTCGCTGCTGCTCCTTTCGAGACTGGCGAGCTTAAGGTGAGCCTGCGTTTCAGCATCGTCCATCGACACTGGACCCGTTGGAACATTAATTCCAATGCCATCACTCCGAATCAGGAGATCTGCAGCGCTGCGAAGTCGCTCCGCGATTTCTTTCTGTGCAAGGTTCCGCGGAGACGGAGCCATGAGCAGATTTGCGATGGCTGATACGAGCGCGGGAATTCCAACGGCGAGCCATGCATAGAGCAGCCCCCTGGTCCCTAATTCCCCGACCGGAACCGACCCTAATACGTCAAGCGCATACGCAAGAACGAGCGCTATCGTGGATGCCAACGGTTTTAACTTGCTCGCGGAAGCTAAGAACAGCATGACGAACGAGATCGAAGTCATCGCCAACACTCGCACGGCCGGGCTCGCCCAAACGGGTTCCGCGAGAAGGAGCAAAAGTCCTACGACAAGTGTTATGAGTACCATTATCGCGAGGGTCAGGGCCATGCTGGACGTACGATCTGGCTTGTTCAGGAAAAACACGAGATAGACAGTGAGCGCGATCTCAGGAGTTGTGTAGGTTTCCGCGCATATAGCAACGAGCATGCAAATCAATGCAATGCGCGCCGCGTATGCTAAGCGGCCCGGAGAGGGTTCCGCGATGAGTTGCCATACCGACTGCCATCGAATGCCACTATCTGCACGCACGGCCATGTGCAACCTCCACAATGGCGCTGGCGCCGAGTCTGACCAGACGTTCGGGCGGGTTCTCCAGGCGGATGCGTACCGGAAACCGTTGCGCAACCCTCACCCAATTGAGTGAAGGTTGCACGTATGGAGCGGCTCTAGGCAGGTCGATCTTCTCTGCGTCAAGCACTCCGTATCCAATGCTTTCCACGACACCTTTCATCGCCACGCGGCGGTCGATCATAGAGTAGACGGTCACACAGGCGCCAGGCTCGATTCGGTTCAGATCGATCTCGCGAAAATTTGCTGAAGCGAACCACTCTTCGGCATTGATGAGAGTGAAGAGCGCTTGTGATGGAGCAACTACCTCGCCCGTAGATATAGTCAAGCCAACGATGCGTCCATCATGTGGGGCTCTGACTTCTGTGTCCGACAAAGCACGGCGCGTGTTGGCAAGCGCTGCAGTTGCGGCCCGTACGCTCGCGACTACGGCGTCGTCGGTATCCACCGCGCTTTCGGCGGCATGTTGCTGCTTTTCTGTTTGTGCAAGTGAGGTTGTCGCGTCCTCGGTCGCAACCTTCGCCTGATCGAACTGCTGCTGGGGAATGTATCCTTTGACCGCGAGCGGGCCGAGACGCTCTTGCGTTCTCTGTGAGAGAGCTAAATTCTCTTTCGCCCGGCTAATCTGGTCTGTCGCGATATCCGTATTCCAACGCTGCGTAGCGACAAACCTCTTCTTTGAGAATACGGTCGCGCGCGCAACATCAAGATTGGCTTCGGCTGCAGCCACGTTGATTTGATAAGGAACCGGATCGATGCGGAACAGCAGATCGCCTTTGTGTACGAGTTGATTTTCGTGGACTGCTAATTCAACGATTCGTCCACCGACCAACGGCGCGACGTGCACAACTTCCCCATCGATCGTTGCATCATCGGTGCCAGGCTTTGCGCTCAATGACGTCCGGCACCAGAAGAAGGCGGCCAGAATAACAAGAACGAGACCAATGGCAACGCCTAATGGATTGCGTTTATGAATTCCACGGGTCTCCATCATCAATGCACCATCCAGAGCTGCCACACAACGAGAGCAACGATCACGCCGATCGATGAACAGACTGCTAGTTGATAGGGAATATAGTTCGAGAATCGAGTAGCTATCATCAGACCTCGTGCAATCACCGCGGCAAGGACTGCTATGAGTCCGCACAGAAGCCACGCTGGAAAGTAGGCGCCAGCTATAGTGACCGAGGGTGCTCCACCACAGCCGGCCAACAACAATGATCCTCCTGCCACGAACACAACCGGGGCTAGTCGTGCTAGGTGGCGGGCGCAAACATTTATTGCTGTGTGTGCCCTGCGGACGATCATCATTACCTTCATCGCCTCGCCTTAGGTTGGACCGGTGTGGGCTTAATCTTCCCCAAAGAAATACTCGGATGGAAGTTCCTTGGTTCTCTGGAGCGTAAAGGAATATCACCGTCTGAGAAACAGGCTTTGCGGTAGTCGCAGAACTACACTTTCGTGTAACTATCCAATGGAGTCAGACCAGAAATGAGCAGCAGAATATTTTCACCCGTGGGGCCAGGGTGGGAATTTTTCATTGAGCTGTTGTAGTTGCGGAATCCGGGTCTATCGGTAAACCGCGTTAGCCTTTCAAGTAGCCCCGTTTTGTCGCTATTGTTACGGCATGGGTGCGGTCGTTCGCTTGTAACTTCAGCATGACATTGCGCATGTGGCCCTTGATGGTGTCTTCAGTCACTCCGAGAACATCGGCGATGACCTTGTTGGAGGTCCCATCCGCGACGAGACGGAGCACTTGCAGTTCTCTCTCTGAAAGATGATCGACAGCAAGGTGGGTGGCAATTTCATTCGCCACCTCCGATGGAACACAACGGACTCCAGAGTGGACTGCCCGAATCGTCTTGACGAGGTCTGTACGAAGAAGCCCCTTGAGCAAATATCCCATCGCCCCTAGCTTGAGCGCTCGACTTGCCTGGACGTCTCCGGAGTATGTGGTGAGCATGACAATGCGAGCCTTTGGATACTCTGCGAGGATCTCCGACATTGCTTCGATGCCGTCCATCTCGGGCATCTGTAGATCCATGAGTGTAACGTCCGGAAGGTGATGGCGAAATGCTTTGACAGCGTTCGTTCCGTTTTCAGCTTGCGCCACCAGCTCGATGTCGGATTCCTGCTGAAGAGCAAAGGCGATTCCGTCCCGCATCAGAGGATGGTCATCTGCGCACATCACGGTAATCCGCTTCGGCACCATATTCATTCCTGTCGGGTCTTCCGGTATCGCCGAGGCCACCTGCAGAGTGCTCCGTACGCCCCCAAAATATCAGTTTAGTCGATTGTCTCCTAAACACGTCCGTTCGCCTCAGTGCTCGTAACCGTGATCGTCAATCGTGACCTTCCCACGGAACAGCCAGTAGACGATGCAGAAATATGTAATTGCCAGGCACATTCCCATGGACCACCAAGCGAGCCCCACACGCAATGTATGTGGCGGGGACAGAGCCTGGTCCACGGTAAGGTCTCGCCCGCCGGTCCCAACAGTGGGAAGAATAACTGGAAAGAGACCGAACGCCGCTCCGAGAAACATAGAAGACAGATAGCCACAAGACGCGAGAAATCCCTGAAGCTGGAAGCCCTTCGAGAGGGCCAATCGAATCGAGATCAGACAGGCAGCACCCATGAAAGGAAAGATGAACGCAATCGGATGACGCAGGTAGTCAGTGAGCGAAGCGGGGCGGGCCAATATGGTTGCCGGTATGCCTATTGCGGACAGAACGAGTGTTGCGATCCAGACCCTCTTTGCGAGCTGGGTAGCACGCTCTTCTACGTTTCCATTGGTCTTCAACGCGAGGTAAAGGGACCCGTGGAGTGACAGGGCTATCACTGCAAGGACGCCGCCGAGAATCGTGTACCAGTCGAGGATGCCGGGATTGGCTCCGGTACGGAAGTTAGTCCAGAGCGGAAGGAAGAAGTACCCGTCAGCACCTATCGGAACACCACGGACGACGTTTGCAAGAGCTGCGCCAAAGAAGACAGCAAGCAGCGCGCTTGAGAGGAAAAAGATGGCCTCGAAAAACGTCCGCCAGAGAACCTCGGACGAATGACTTCGAAGTTCGATGCTGACACCGCGAAGAATGATCAGCCAGAGAACGATCATCAACGGAAGATAAAATCCGCTGAATGCCGTTGCGTAGAGGGGCGGAAACGCGAAGAAGAGCGTGCCGGCGGACGCAAGCAGCCAGACTTCGTTCCCGTCCCACACCGGGCCGATGGTGCGAAGCGCCTGAGAGCGCTCCGAATCTGTGCGCGCAATCCAAAGATAAATTGTGCCAACGCCGAGATCGAACCCATCAAGGACGATATACCCAGTCAACATCAGTGCGACGATCCAGAACCACAGGGTACCCATTTGTTTTGCTCCTCACGCGGTGGCGCCAGATACCCGGTCGCTCTTTGCAACGGTTGGTCCAAACTGAACGTGGTTGTAGAGAAGGATGATCCACAGAAGCGAGAGCACACTGTACATTCCCAGAAAGCCGAGCAACGTAAAGAGTCCATTGCTTGAGTTCACATGCGAGGAGTAACCCTGTGACGTGCGGATAAGTCCATAAATAAGCCAGGGCTGGCGGCCTATCTCTGCGGTCATCCATCCCGCGGTGGTCGCGATGTAGGGCAGGGGCCAGCTAAGCAGAATCGCCCAAAGCATCCATCGGTAGGAATACAGCCTGCCGCGCCATAGCAGAAGAGCCGATAGTCCCATCAACGCGCCGAACCAAGTCCCGAGACCGACCATGATGTGATAGCTGTAAAAAAGCAGTGGAAGTGTGGTTGGCCACTGATCTTTGGGGAAATGATCGAGTCCCTCAACCTCGGCAGATGTTGTGCCATAAATGAGGAAGCTCAGGACCTTGTTGACAACCAGGGGGTTGTCAATGGTTCCAGACTCATAGTTGGGTTGACCGAAAAGCACCATCCCAGCACCTTTCTCTGTACGGAACTGTCCTTCCATGGCCGCGATCGCCATGGGCTGATGCTTGGCCATGTACTTGCCGTGTAGATCGCCTGTCGGAAGAACTTGTAGCGTGCACGAGATGATCCCCGCGATCACTCCAACCTTCAGAAAGGTGCGACCATATGGCCCCTTTCGTTCCTGAAGCAAGTAGAGCGCTCCAACGGCGGATATAGAGAAGGAAGCCGTTACCACCGCTGCACACATATTGTGCGCATACTCGAGCCACGCCCATGGATTCAGCAGCAAATCTCGGAAGCTCGTAACTTCGAACACGCCATTGCTCATAATGCGATAGCCAACTGGATGTTGCATGAACGCATTGGTGACGATGATGAAAAATCCCGAAATCCACGAACCGAGAAACACCAAAAACGCTGTGAGCCAATGCAAACGACGGGGCAGTCGCTTTTCGGCAAAGAGAAAGAGTCCAAGAAACGCCGACTCCAGGAAGAACGAGAATATGCCTTCCATGGCGAGCGGCATACCGATGACACCGCCGGTCCGGCGCGAGAATTCGGACCAGTTGGTGCCGAACTGAAATTCCATTGGAATGCCAGTAACGACGCCAAGAAGAAAGTTAACTGCGAATAACTTGCCCCAGAAGCGAGCAGAGTCATCGTATATCTTCGAGATCTCGGGATCGGATGACCGTAACGCGATCGTCTTGAGGATGACAATCAGTAGTGCAAGCCCCATTGAGAGCTGCG
>Ga0302319_10016793_pt1 | contig 13458 bp, 19 predicted proteins | sample Bog_T0_2_FD_203319 | JGI IMG/M metagenome (GOLD analysis project Ga0302319, IMG submission 203319) | Peat permafrost microbial communities from Stordalen Mire near Abisko, Sweden - Bog_T0_2 | ecosystem: Environmental > Terrestrial > Soil > Wetlands > Peat | place: Sweden: Abisko, Stordalen Mire...
AGAAAACCATCAAAAGCCTTGACGGATGCCGATCACTGATTCACACTGAGAAAGCCTCGCGTCGCTTCGCTCCGCGCTGATCGCCATCACTTCGGAACGACTGATCGACATCATCGGAATCCGCATCCAAGGCGGGTACAGAAGAATGGGCAGGCAAAGAACCGAGGCTAAAACTGCCCAACTTCGAGTTTTAGAAGACCATGCAAGCATGAGGTTTTCCCCAAACCACGATAAAGCACCGCCGTTTCAGCCGACGCGCACCCACCGAAAATTTCACACAAGCCCACCAGAAATTAAAAAAGCCCTCGACTGGCCAAGTCGGGGGCTTTTAAAGGTTCCTTTTGTCGTTCCCGCCTTGTGGAGGGGCGGATAGGCGTTTATTCGCAGAAGGAAAGCTACAACCCCACGGCTGTTCAGCCGTTCTGTGCGTGCTTCTCTCTGTGAGACGCTTCCTTCGTATGGTATCACGGAATGGTGACAAACGAAGAAGCTCTGAAAGCAAACACATCGGATGCCGTCACGGACACGATGGATGAAATCGAGAACATCATTGAGAGCGGGGCCGGAAAGTCACGCGCCAGCGAGGTGCTTGAAAAACTACGCCGTGTGCGCCGTGGATATCTTGACCAAAAGCATGATCTCTACGAGTTGAAGTTTCCCCGGCCTAACCGTACTACCTAAAGCGCGCAGCCTCAACAAAGGGTAGTTTTCCCCTTCCCTGCCCCGGCGTTTCCCTTTATGGTTCATCGTTTATTTCGAATAGAGTTCCATCATGCGCCTCTACGTTCTTTTGCTCCTCCCTCTGCTGATCGGCTGTGCAGTGCAACGAGCGCAGGATGCCGAAAACGCAAAGACACAAATGGTCGGTATGTCCAAGGAGGATGTTTTCGCCTGCATGGGGCCACCGACGCAGAAATCATCCGAAGGCAAAACCGAAATCTGGTCTTACCCATCCAGCAATGGACGGGTTGATAGCCTTGCTACGGCTGGCGCTTATGGAACCGCAGGAAATAACAGCGCGTCAGCATTTGGGGTCGCTTCGGGTTTCAGCGAAAAGCGGTTCTGCGTGGTCAATTTGGTAATGGCAAGCGGCAAGGTCAAAGCCGTCAACTATAACGGGCCGACTGGCGGCGTTTTTACTAAAGGCGAGCAATGCGCTTACGCCATTGAAAATTGCGTCAAGCACGATACAACGGCTTCACCCACCCCGGCGGAATAAGTTCCCATTCATGCCCCTAAGTTCCAACGAAATTGAAGCAGCCAACCGCGCAGAGGCGACCGCCATCCTTATCCGCGCAGGTTATCGAGTTTACCGACCAGAAGCCGACGTACACGGCGAGGACTTGGTAATCCGCGCCCCTGATGGAGAGCTTCGCTCAGTTCAGATGAAGGGTCGGCCCGTGGTTGAGTGGCAACGCTACGGCGGGCGAGACATCTGGATGTTGTTCCCCGACCCACTTGGAAGCCAACCCGGACGACCATGGTTCTTCATCAAGCATGACGAACTCTTTGCATGGGTCAAAAATCGCCACGGGGCAGCACAGGGCTGGGCAGAGGCGTGGAGCTACCCGCGAATGAGCGCCGATTTGCGCCAGTGGCTTCAGCCGTTCATGCTTCAGCCGGAGGCAACACCGGAGGTCTGACAGTGGGTGCTTTGCCGCCCTTCCCTGCCCGACTGGTTACGATTAAGACAGGCCGTATGAACTGCGAAGAAAAAGCCCGCCTCGTAGCCGAGTATGAAGCCGCAACAGCGAAGTTTTCTGAAGCGGTGACGGAACTCCGCCGCCGCATGGGAACGTCTGCGAAAGAAGAATACGAACGAATTGACCGGGTAGCAAATGACGCCCGCGTTAAATCCGAACAGGCCCGCCTTGCGCTTGAGCAGCACATAGCCGTCCACAGGTGCTAAACGAAGTTGTTTCAAAATGGGTAGAACCTGAAACACGCGCCGAACCACTGCAAACAGCGGGGTTGAATGTTTCAAGTTTGATGGTTCATAATCGGACGCATGAAATACGGCTACGCCCGCATCTCGACTATCGACCAGAACGCAGACATGCAGTTGAAGGCGTTGCAGCGGGCCGGGGTTGAGAGCAAAAACATTTTCAAAGATGAGCTATCCGGCGCGACAACAAAGCGCCCTTCCCTGCTCCGTTGCCTGAAAAGGTTGCAGGACGGCGACACGCTCATAGTCTGGAAACTCGACCGGCTGGCCCGCAGCTTGCGCGATCTGATTGCCATGGTGGAGGATTTCGACCGGCGCGGCGTTCACTTCCGATCATTGACGGAAGAAATCAGCACGACGACACCGGGCGGAAAACTGACGTTTCATATTTTCGCCGCCCTTGCCGAGTTTGAGCGCGGCATAATCATCGAGCGAACCCGCGAAGGCATGAAGGCAGCGCGGGCGCGAGGCGTCAGGAGCGGCCCGAAACTGAAGCTATCAAAGCAGCAGACCGACCACGCCCGGAAGCTATTCGCCAAAAAGAACCCGCCGAGCCGAGAGGAAGTCGCCGCCCTGTTCAAAGTCAGCCGAACGACCCTTTACCGGGCGCTTGCGTGAGATTTCGTTTGTATATCGCTTCGATTTCGTTTTATACTCTATTGAGTACCACCTAGACAACGGAGCGTGTATGTCAATTATCGCTGTAGGGAACGTCAAGGGAGGCGTTGGAAAGACCACCATTGCCGTTAATCTGGCTATCGCATTGGCGACCGCGAAACGTGATGTTTTGCTGATCGACGGTGACGAGCAGGGAACCGCGCTTGCGTTCACTAATCTCCGCACCAACACGAAGGGCCAGCCCGGATATACCGCCGTTGCCCTGCATGGCCCCAACATCCGAACACAGGCCCGCCAGCTTGCCGCCAAGTACTCGGATATCGTGATCGACGTAGGAGGCCGCGACACAGGCAGCTTACGTGCAGCCCTCACGGTTGCCGATGTTGTACTGATACCCGTCAAACCGCGCAGCTTCGATTTATGGGGTGCAGATCAAACCGCCGACCTTGTGACGGAGGCCCGCGAGATAAACGAAGCGTTACGCGCCATAGCCGTGCTGAATGAAGCCGACCCGCAGGGGAAGGATAATCAGGCCGCGCTTGACGCCCTCGGCGACGTGCCGGGGCTGGAGATCGCGCCGGTTATGATCGGACGCCGTAAGGCATTCCCCAACGCGGCAGCTTCCGGCCTGTCCGTTCTCGAATACCACGACGACCACAAGGCCAGCGATGAAATGCGCCAGCTTGTCGAGTTCTTATCTCAACCGTTTGTACATACAACCGATATCGGAGTGAAATCACATGGCAATCGCTAAGAACCCTAACCGCAACATGCCCGCAGCAGCCGAGCGCCAAGCCGAAGCCTTCATTTCAGGAGCAGGGGTGAAGCCCACGGAAGCGACCCACGAAAACCGCAAACCGACCATGATTAGGATTCCCCCGGATATCCTCAAGCGTATTGACACGGGCGCGAAAAGGCTTGGCCTTAGCCGAGCCGCCTTTATAGTCCAGAGCGCCGCCGAGAAACTTGAACGGATGGAATAATGACGAAGAAACGCGGCGAGCGCGGGTTAGTTCAGGCGGGAGAAATCCCGGCCATGAAAACACTTGCCCGGAAATTTGCGCCGCCGACCCGTGCACAGATTGAGCTTGTCGAGGTTGCTGGAACCATTCGGGAGCAGCCCGACGCCGCCGAACGTGCATTCATGGCCCGGCAGTTGGTTCAATGCACCTTGCCGCATAGTAACCCCGGCAACGTGCCTTTGTGGAAGCGCAGCAGCGGCAATACGACGCTTGCCATTCAACCGGGGATTGACATCGACACTGAAAAATCCATCGGCTACCCCTACGGCACCATTCCGCGTTTGCTTCTGTTTTGGATGGTTACGGAAGCAGTTCAGACCAAAACCCGCCGCCTTGTATTGGGCCGCAGCCTTGCCGAGTTCATGCGGGCCGTTGGACTTGACCCAAGCAGGGGAGGGAAGCGCAGCGACCAAAAACGCCTCAAAGACCAGATGCGCCGCTTATTCAAATGTCATATCAGCTTTCAGGCCGAGATGGATGCAAACGGCGCTCATGGTGAACGCTGGCGAAACATGGAAGTAGCGCCGGACGGTGAATTATGGTGGCACCCGCACCCCGATCAAACGGCCTTTTGGGAAAGCTGGATTGAACTCGGGGAAAAGTTTTATGAGGCTATTCTTGCGTCACCCGTTCCCATCGACATGCGGGCATTGCGGGCCTTGAAACGTTCCCCTCTGGCGCTCGATTTGTACGCATGGGTTTGTTTCCGGGCTTTTGTGATCGTGCAGAAAAACCAGCCACCTAAATTCATTGCGTGGCAAGTGCTGATGCAGCAGCTTGGGGCCGACTATGGCACAGCGAAGAATTTCAAACCCAAGGCACAGGCCGCGCTTCGGAAGATTGCCGCGCTGTACCCCGGCTTGAGCATCGGTACAGCGAAGGGAGGCTTTACCTTTCACGCAACCCGGCTTGCCGTGCCACAAAAGGGCAGTGCAAAACTCCTTGGATAACCGGAGTTATCCACGCTGAAACGGTATCCCCGGCTATGCTGAAACGGTATCCTTTTCCCGCTTTCTGTATGCTGAAACGGTATCCCTACTTATAGATAAGTAATAGTTTCTTTTGTAGTTGACTGCCCTCAACTGTGGATAACGCTTCGAAGGCAGGGCCGCTCCGCTTCGCTACGCGGAAGACAAAAAGGACTTCGCTTCGCTCAGGCTCATTCAAAGCGCCGCCTATGGCGTCGCACCATCACGCGGGAATTGACGCACCAACCGGGGAATGCTGCAATCCTGAAAGATTGGTAATGGGAACACTGGCGGGGGGCATCCGTGGACGACAGGGCAGGGGAGACAGTAACAGGCAGAACTGACAGCAGCCAAGCCCTCGCCATGCTTTCCGCTTTCGCCAGTGTTGGCGCGAAGGTGTTTGACGTGAGTATCACGGATATCGAGCAAGAGCCGGTAAAGGGTTTGCAACGCCCCGGTGAGCCGATTGAAGTTTTACGCCGCAGGATTGGCCGCGATCTACAGGACGGCGAGCGCGATCGACACAACGTCATCATTCGCCCGCGATCGACAACGGCTCTGCCGATACAGCTTGACGATTTCGACGACCAGCAAGCCGAGCGCCTAGCCCCGTATTCCTTCATGACCATACGCACGTCACCGGGCAATTATCAGGTCTGGCTTGCCGTATCGGACGGCCCGAAGGAAAGCGACAAGGAAGCCGCCAGAGAATTTAAAACCCGTGTACGACGCGGGGCAGGGGCCGACCATTCAGCGACCGGAGCAACGCGGATTGCCGGGAGCCTGAATTTCAAAAGCAAGTACGCGCCGGCCTTTCCTCGCGTGGAAATCACACGAACGAACGCCGGCAGCGTTACGACCGTTGCCGCGCTCGAGCTCGCCGGGTTAATCGCACCGGAACAACCACAGCCCCCCCGCAGTGTTCCCCCTGAAACGTCACGGCCAGCCCGGAAAGTGGCAGGGCAGGGAACAGCGCCGCGCCACTGGCCCGACTATCAGCGCACATTGCAGGGCGCACCGATGAAACGCGACGGCACCGGCCCCGACCGAAGCACGGCGGATTTCATGTGGTGCAAATGGGCGATAGAGCGCGGCCACAGCATCGACGAAACCGCCGCGAAGCTGGCCGAGGTCAGCGAAAGGGCGCAGGAAGCTGTCCGGAGGGGCGATATCGAAAAGGGGGGCGTTCCCGGCTATTGCAAACTGACCGCTTGGAAGGCCGCCGCAGCCGTGGACAGGGAAAGAAGCCATCGACAGCCGATGAAATCCAGCGCCACACCCGGCTAATCGGATTCCTGCCGAGTCGGTCGAGAAGGGGGATACCGAGGGAGCGGCCACCTTCGGAAAATCGCTGTACGGGCTTCCTATTGAGAAATTTTCTTGCGGCAGGGCAGGGAATTGGCCGGGAGAGCGTTTATCCCTTGTGGTACGGGTCAATGCCGACCTTGCCCGCAAATTCCGGCATGAGCCAGTACGGGCGACGGCACCCCCGGTAAAATTCGCCGGGAAAGTTTTCAGTGAACATCAAAAATTCATCGCCGCCGAGTTGCCGTACCTGTTTGGCTTCCATGATGTTGCGAAGGTCATAGCCCTGTGATTTGCTGAACGACAAGTCAGCCGCGCCGGGTTGAAGGGGCCGTTCACTCGTTGACGTGTTGACCCGAAGCTGATCTTGCTTGCCGCAGAGGTTCGAAATGTAATCCGAAGTCGTCACATCCCGAGGGGCAAACCAGAGCGATACCCCGGCATTCGCTATGAAAGTCTCGAAATTTTCTTTATAATTTTTTTTAAGCTGATTCAGGTCTTGAAGCACACAAAGCATTTGAACCCCGTAGCCCGCGGCGAGGCCCATGGCGTCTTCGATGAGCTTCAAATTTCCGAGTTGCGCGAACTCGTCAAGCACGCAGAGGCAGGGCGTTCCTTTTTCTTCCTCTACCAGCAGATCATTCAGGGCCGAGGCGATCAACAGCCGGAACCACTTGCCGGAATTGGAGAGGTGACGGGTTGGCAGGATGATATAAACCGTCGTCGGTTGCCGCCGTAGATCACGGAAGCGAAAATCCGACGCGCTCAAATTGCTGGCAATGGCGCGGGAGCCGATGAACCCGCTTTGAGTAACGGCGGTTGAAACGACCGACGCAATTTCGCGGTTGTCTTTCGCGTTTTTTTCAACGAAGCGTGAGAGCTTATCGCGGGTGAAGTCGTCGTTACCTTGCAGCGCCGCATCGGCCAGCATGAACAGCTTGTCGTTATCGCAAATCGCCTCACGCATCTGGTTGAGGGTTTTCTTGTCCGGGCGCATCGTCGCGGCGATCTGCATGACGACGCCGGAAACAAGCTGGCGGGCGCTGTCGGTAAAGTGGCTGGCATCCGTTCCGGCTTCCTGCCAGACAATCGCATCCGCCAGACTGTCGCAGTCCGAGCCGAAAGCTTCGGATTCCGGCTCAAGCGTTGCCATGGGGTTAAACCGCGCATCGAACACGCAACGGTCACGGATTTTTGAAAACTGTTTGGCGTCAGGGCCGATGTATTCCGGCCAGATTTTGAACGGGTTGAGAATGATAACCCGTTGCCCCATGCGTGCGCGTTCCGGCGCTGTGAGGCTGCAAAGCTGGCCTTTTATGTCGATTACTACTGCCGAGCCTTCCCACTCCAGGAGAGCAGGCACCAGCACGTCAGTACCTTTCCCCGAACGTGTGGGCGCGACGAGAACGGCGTGCATTTCGCCGGGTTGTTTCTTGCCGTTGCGCGTCACGTCATAGCGCAGCACATTGGCGAAGTTTCGATCTTTGGTGTAACCGAGCCGGAGGCCCTTCACAGCAAGCCGCGCCTCCGTAATTCGTCGTCGGAGGGTTCCCCGGATGTTGGTTCAGGCAAAGGTGGAGTGGATTCCCTTAACCATTCGGCATATTCTTTTTGACGTTTTTCAGCAGCGAGGCCATGAGCCACAAGCAGCGCAAAGAAAACGACCCCGACAATCACCGGCCAGATGATAAACGCGCCATGGTTGCCGAAATATCCCGTCCAAGCCCAACCACCGCCGAACAACACCACGACCGCCGCAAATTGAAGCCATGCTTTCCAATCGCGGGAAGCCCGGAACTCTCTCACGACGTTAAAGAGAACGACCACAGGGACAAGCAAGACGCAGCCGTAAGTGATGAGCTGCCCCAACAAATGCAATTGCTGTCTTTCGGTGAAGTGACCGGACACGGCGGCATCGACGAGTTTGTAAACGCCGACCGCCGCACATATCGCCAGCACCCACCAAAAAAGGCGCATAGAAGCCTGTTAGAGCCAGCCTTTCGACTTGAGAAACTCGCGGTCTTTCGGGTTGACGATAGCGCGATCAACGACCGAGAGAACGAGCGACCGCGTTTCTGGATTTTTCTCTATGTCGGCGAGGAAGGCAGCGCCGACAAGAACCTTAACGCGGGTATCCTCTTTTCTGGATTGCGCTTTTTCCTTGGCTTCGGCTTCGGCAATCCGGGCTTTGATTTCAGCCTCACGTTTGCGGAGGGCTTCGAGCTTGTCTTTTGTCGCCATCGTTTTTCCTATTGGCCCGTGGATTTATTTGAAAGCATCTTACCCCATGCCCCCGGCCAGTGTTCCCCCCGGCGAGGCATGAGCCGAAAGAGCCGGGAGCATGGCGCAAATTTTTGCGTCATGCTCCCTCGAAAGGAAGGGTTGCACCAGCACTTGCGGCGAGGCAAAGCTGATAGACTGAAATCGTGATTCGCAGACGATACGCTCCCAAAACTTAAGTGAGGGCGCACTTGTGTGTTGACAAATGTCAACACCGATAGCCGCCGGGGGCGACAATCGAAAGTGCGGTTTGCCTACGGCAAACAGCGCCCGCCATCCGGCGGGCTAAAAAGAGAAGGAGGCCAGCAGCATGGCGTATGTCGGGCTGCAAGATTTGGTGAAGCGGTGGATATACACCCGGCAGGGCGTTCACAAGCTGATACGGAGCCAGGAATTTCCCGCCCCCGCATTCAGCGTGAACGCCGGTCATACGAAGGTCTGGCATCTTGCCGATGTAGCGACCTTCGAGAAAGCCCACCCGGAACTGACGAGCGAAGCGGCGAAGCGGCGCAAGGTGCGCGGGTACGGCCTAGCCGCGCTTCGCAGCCGGAAGGGTTGACCGGCGAGGCGAGCTTATGGGTTATCACCTTAACGTCGGCGTCGTATCGCGTGGGAAGGGCCAGAGCGTCATGGCGAAGGCCGCATACAACGCCCGCGACAAATTCCGCGAGGAACGCACAGGCGAGTTGAAGGATTACACGCGGATGGACGACCGGCCCATGTGGTCGGGTATTTTCGCCGACAAGACAGCCCCGGCATGGGTGCAAGACCGGGAGCGATTATGGAACGAAGCCGACCGCGCCGAGAACCGGAAAGACGCGCAGCTTGGTTTGAATTTCATCGCATCGTTGCCGCACCAACTGACCGACCAGCAACGGGAATATATCGTCAAGGATTTTGCGCGGGAGCAATTCGCCCGTAAGCACCTTGTCGCCGACGCGCACATACACCAGCCGAGCGCAGAGGGCGACCAGCGCAACTATCACGTACACATCCTTGTCGCCAGCCGCACAATCGGCCCGGACGGTTTCGGCGAGAAGTTTTTGAAGTGGGAGGATTACGGCCAGCAGCTTGACCAGTGGCGCGACAAATGGGCCGAGCGCGGCGCGAAGGAACTGGAAAAAGCCGGGTTCAAGTTAGAGGCCGAGCGATGGCGCGTGGGGCATCTCGACTTGGAACGACAACGCCAGAGCGCCCGTGAGCGGGGCGATCTGGCCCACCTCGAAACGCTCAACCGCGAACCGACCACCCACCGCGGCCCCACCATCGACGCAATGGAAAAGAAAGGCCAGCAGACCGAGCGCGGCAACATTCACCGCGACATCGAGCAGCGCGACCAAGACGCCGCCGCCCTCAAGATCGAGCTTGCGAAAATTCAGAGCGCGATAGCTGATTACGAGCGCGAATGGGCCGACACGGTTACGAAGGCCGCGCCGCGAGGGCCGCAGGAAAAAGAACCGGCTAACGAAAACTGGCCCGCCGCGAGAGCGACGGCCAACGACAACCGGCCACAGGCCGCGCCGGAAAATATGGGCCGCACAGGGGCCGCAATCTGGCTTGCCTATACCAGCAGCCACACGCCGCAGGATTTCGCGGCCGCGCTTGAACAGGAAGGCATGGCGCTGGCCGTGGTGACGAGCGACGAGGCCGAGCGCAGCCACAGGGAAGCGGAGTTTGCCAAGGCCGTGGGCAACTGGGCGCCGCGCTATGGCGCCGGTGAAATCGTCGTCGTCAGCCCCGGCGCTTATGTGTACCGGCTCGATGAAAAAAGAACCGGCGACGACCGCGCACAGGTGGAGAGATTTCTAGCGAAGCTCGACCGCAGCCCGTTGCAGGGCATCGAGGCGACAAAGGAAATCATGCACGAACGCGCCGAAACCCGCGAAGCCGACAATCTTCGCAAGGCCCGCAGCCGCGTGACACCCGATGAGGCCGAGCGCGGCCCGGAGCGCGGCGGGCTTGTCGCTCATCAAATGTGGGCTTTGGAGCGTGTCAGGGACGCCGACCAGCAACGGCGCGAGCATGAGCGCCGCGAATATTCCGAAAAGGAAAAACGCGATAGCGCAGAACCCGACAGCGAGCGTTACCGCACCGACCCGGAATACCGCCGCCAAGTTCAGAACACAAAAGCCTACAAAAGCCCGGAAGAAAAAAAGCGCGACCGCGAAAACGACGTGCGGGCGCAGATCGAGCAACAAGGCCGAGACCGATAAAAGCCGGGATGGCGCAATCCTCCCCCGGCTGGAACCTAAGACCGGCGCAACATCGTTAAGACAATTATTCCGGCGCGTGGTGGATGCCATCACACACCGCGCCCCTGTCCCGGCACAGCGCCGCCGCCGCACGGAAGAAACGCGGGGAGCGTTCAAGCTGGCCCGCGTAATCGTGCGCAGGGTTAAGAGGGCTATCTTTGATGCGTGGGAAATCAGTTCTCACGTTCCGACGCCCTATGACGAGGCCGAGTATTTTCTGCGCCGCTTGTTGGATGAATGGGCCGATGCCGACACCCACCATGCGCAGGAACAGGACGCGGGATTTCACTATGCGAGCAACGCCGATTTTGACCCGCAGCCGTGAGCGTGTTATTTCCCCGGCATGAGCGAAAGCAAATTCACCCACACGCTATGGATGCCGTACTATCTCGACCGGAAATTCTTCCGTTGGTACGAGGCCGGAATGGGCTACGTCACCAAGGATGAAAACGGTGTTGAGACTCCGCACATTTTCGAGCATATGCACTCACGCGGCAACCCGCGAGGCTATTCCCGCTTTTTGCCCAACGGGATGAAACCGCCCGACCTCGCTGAAAAGCCCAAGCGCCCCTCTGGCGACGACGAAACGCCCGACGATCTTTCTGACTGAACCGTCACTTCACCTTGTCGAAGGTGATGGCCGAGTTCACATCCGGCGTTAGGGGCTTTACATCGGTAAAGCTCAACGCCCCGAAACGCAGCGTCTTTACTTTCTGCGCGTCCGATAAATTGCTGTCCTTGTCGAAGTTGGCGAAGCGGTAAGAGATTTCTTGCGTCAGCGAAATCGTTTGCCCCTTGTCGTCGCCGTTCAAAAACGAGAAATGCACGTTGATCGACTTCCCCGGCTCGATTTCGGTGTATTGCTGCAACGGGAAAAGGTACTGATCGCTCGGAAAGCCGACGCAAATGCGGGGATTGTTGGCGAAACCCGGACAGTAAGCCGCACCAGCCACCGGGCGGGCGCGGTACTTTGCCCCGCCATCGTTGAACGCCGAAGGCTCGCCGAACAGCAGAATAAACGCGCTCATCCTGTCCTTGCTCTCGTTGGAAATCTTCACCGCGACATTCAACGTATCCCGCGCCCGCGCCATGGACACCACTTGGGCCTTTAATCCCCCGGCGAGGTCAATCGTGTTTTGAGCAGCAGCAGACGCGACCAGCAGCAGAAACGACGCGAGAAATTTTGTCGGCACCATTCCGCGATTTTAGCGCCGCGCTCCCTTCCCTGCCCGCGCCGGGGATCCGCTAGGGCGGATTTCCGGCGCTTTCCGTTTCCGATCAACACGCGATGAGAACAACCGAGCCACGAAATGTTTGCGATAATCGGCCTAGAGAGGTTTCTAAATTTAGACATGAACAGCAAGGACACAGCCAAGACCGGCGAGCATTTTCCAGCAACAGGCCAATGGATTGTAAAAGATATCGCCCCCGGTGCTGACGATCTAATTCACAAAGGTGCCGACATGATTAAGTCGTTTAAGGAAGGCGATATCGTGCCGCAGTTTGAAAACAAAAACGTGGTGTGGCAGTTCGTTCGCTAAGTTGAACGGGTCTGCCTTCGCAGTTCGTATTTCTCGCCCCCTTCCCTGCTCCACTCTCCGCCAGTATTTTCAGCTTGACAAGTGTTAAGCTACAGGCTACAGTCTGCCGATGAAAATACGCAGCTTTGACCATAAGGGCCTGAAACGGTTCTACGCGGAGGGCAACGCGAAAGGCGTTCCTGCCGACACCGTGGACAAACTGCGGAAGATGTTCGCATTTCTCGACGCGATGCAAGAGGCCGAGGAATTGCGGGCGCTTGCGAGTTGGAAGGTTCACACGTTGACCGGCGACCGCAAAGGCACATGGAGTTTAAGCGTTACGGGCAACCGCCGCTTGACCTTCCGTATCGACGATGAGCGCGAAATCTGCGACGTGAATTTAGAGGATTACCACTAGCACAGGAGTACCGAAAATGCCCATGAAGAACCCGCCCCACCCCGGCGATTTCATCCGGACGGAGATCATTGAACCGGCTGGCCTGTCTGTCACCGCCGCCGCCGCCGCACTTCAAGTGTCACGCCCTGCCCTGTCGAGCTTGCTGAACAGCAAGGCCGACCTGTCCGGGGAGATGGCGCTACGCATCGAGAAGGCTTTCGGCGTGAAGATGGAAACGCTCATGCGGATGCAATCGGCTTTCGATATTGCCAAGACCCGCAGCCGCGAAAAGGAAATTCGCGTCCGGAGATTTCACCCGCGAGTTGAGGCCCATCCATAAGTAAAGGGAATGTGAGCCATGCCGATGAAAAATCCCCGGCATCCCGGCTGGAACTGGTTTAAACGTTCCGCTTGTTATAGCGGCCACCAATTCCGCACCCCATGAGCGGCAACGATTTGCCATTGGTCAAATTCGAGGCCGGGCAACGAGACAATGCCCACGGAAAACGAGCCTGTTCCTAGCGGTGGAACCCACAAATCCCGAACCTGATAATCTCGCTCGTCTTTTGGAGGGTCGTCGAGGACGAACCCCGGAGGCGGCGCTGGGATGCCCGGAGGCAACGCTGTCGTCTTTGGCGAACTCCGGTGAAAAGTGACGTGTATGGTTATCTCTCGCACGACCTTAGATTTCGATCCGTTGTAAACAGTTCCGTAAAAAGTCTCTCCAGTTGGAGCACCTTGCCCTGTGACGAGCGCGAGTTCATCAGGTGCGAATGAGCGTGGGATTTGAAGCGCCGCGTACAGACCCACGACCACGAGCAGAGCGCCACCAATCCCCAGGAGGCTCCGTTTAACCGTTCTCGACCCTATTCCTTGAAACCGTGTCCAAAACCGCGTTGAACTGAAAAACATCACGAGCGCAGCGATTAAACACACAACGCCAAGTTCAACAACGAGCCGCCCATAATCCAGCGAGCCGTAAGCAGGAGGGGAAAATAGCCAACCACGGCGTCCGTTATGCCAAGTGCGGATTCCGAGGGATGGCGATCAGCGTTCCGAAGTGATGGCGATCGGTATTCCGAAGTGATGTCGATCAGTATTCCGAACTGAAACCGATCGGTATTACGGCGGTAGTTCGGAACACTGATCGG
>Ga0302319_10016796_pt1 | contig 13458 bp, 12 predicted proteins | sample Bog_T0_2_FD_203319 | JGI IMG/M metagenome (GOLD analysis project Ga0302319, IMG submission 203319) | Peat permafrost microbial communities from Stordalen Mire near Abisko, Sweden - Bog_T0_2 | ecosystem: Environmental > Terrestrial > Soil > Wetlands > Peat | place: Sweden: Abisko, Stordalen Mire...
GGACGGCCAGGAAGATCATGGAGAAGCTTTCCTGCATCTGCGTGTGCTTGTAGAGCTGGTTGAGGACGATTTCGTTCTGGGCTCCGCGCTTGAGTTCGATGACGATGCGCATGCCGTCGCGATCGGATTCGTCGCGTACGTCAGAGATGTCGTCGACGATTTTTTCGTTGACCAGCTCGGCGATGCGCTTGATGAGGTTCGACTTGTTGACCTGGTAGGGTATCTCGGTGACGATGATGGCCTGGCGTCCGCCGGTGATCTGCTCGAGGCCGCACTTGGCGCGCATCATGAAGCGGCCGCGGCCGGTCTTGTAGGCTCCGGCGATGTTGGCGCGACCGTAGATGAAGCCGCCGGTGGGGAAGTCGGGTCCCTTGACGTGGTCGAGAACGATCTCGAGGTCGGAACGCGTTTCGGCCTTGTCCTTGTTGAGTAGGGCGATGGTGGCGTTGAGGGTTTCGGTGAGGTTGTGTGGCGGGATGTTGGTCGCCATGCCTACGGCGATGCCGGTTCCGCCGTTGATGATGAGGTTCGGGATGCGGGCGGGGAGGACGGAGGGCTCGGAGGTGGACTCGTCGTAGTTGGGGACGAAGTCTACGGTGTCGTTATCGATGTCGGCGAGCATTTCCGAGGAGATGCGGGTGAGGCGCGACTCGGTGTACCGCATGGCGGCCGGTGGATCGCCGTCGACGGAGCCGAAGTTTCCCTGGCCGTCAATGAGGGGATAGCGGAGGGAGAAAGGCTGGGCGAGGCGGACCATGGTGTCGTAGATGGCGGAGTCGCCGTGGGGATGGTAGTTTCCCATGACGTGGCCGACGACCTTGGCGGACTTGGTGTATTTCTTGTTGAACTGGAGGCCCATCTCCTGCATTCCATAGAGGATGCGGCGGTGGACGGGCTTGAGGCCGTCGCGCACGTCGGGGAGGGCGCGGCCGATGATGACCGACATGGAGTAGTCGAGATAGCTGCGGCGCATCTCCTCTTCAATATTGATGGAGAGCATCGAAAGGGCGCCGGGGCCGGTGGGGGCACCGGGCGCGCCGGGGGCTCCAGGGCTGCCTGCAAGCGGCGGATCGTTGGAGTTGGCGTCTTGCGGAGAGGGAGGATTCGTGTCGTCGGGGAAGAGGGTTTCGTCAGCCATGTCTACCCTCCATTATAGCCTCTAAAAGAGGGTAAAAACAGGCGTTGTGGAGGGCCTTGGGAGGTGCGTGGATATTGGGGATTCTGTTGTTTTGGGGTTGGGGGTTGGTTGTTCGTTCTCTGATGTCAGTTTTTAGTTGGAAATGGATGGTGTCTCGGGCTTGGGCGAGGTTCGATGTTGCGGAAGAATGGACTCCGGGAGTGCTGGGGAGCGCTCGATGAGTGAGTTGGAGATTTGCACTAGAGATTTGCACTAGAGATTTGGCGCAAATCCGTGATCATTCCTGACGGGAAGCGTGCTCGTCGTTATTATTTGGGCGCTGATTGGTCTCCGAAGCATCGCGTTGATCATCGCTGCGCATCTTCTTGATTGAGATTTTCAACGAGCGAATTTACCTGGCAATTTCATTTGCGCCGTCGTACACTCCCTCATCATGGGCATGATGCTCAAATCCAGTGACCTGCTTCCGGACGAGACGAAGCTGATGACGAAGGGAGCTAATCTCATTGTTTCCGTAAAGGAATCTGGCCTTACCAGGTTCGCGGGGGATAAGCTTTTTTGGATCACAGGGATGGAAGGCAAGGAAGCTCTCGGGGGACTCGTACACCTAACGAACTATCGCCTGATCTTCAAGCCCCACATGGTCAATCGCCTGCACGGCAGTCATTCGATTTTCCTGCCTAACATCCAATCGATCACTACGGGCTTCAATCGTCTGTACGTTGATACTGAGCTGCAACGCTTCACCTTTGTTATCTGGTTTCGAACGGCTTTCATAGAAGCCACTCAGAAGGCAGTCAATTCGTTTACTCCGACCAACATCGAAGCTCTCAAGAGGATCGTGACGAGCCACCCGGGGATCATCGGGCCTGGACTGCAAAAATGCGCAACACTGGAAGCCTTGAACGTGATGGCATCCACGGGGATGAGGATTCACGAGGTCCTTGAGAAGCTGTCCGGCACGGATAAGAACATTTTCCTGGAGATCATCACTTTGTTGGAGAAGTAGCCATCTATTGTCTCCGATCCCCTTGCTACAGCTCCTGGCGAGCTCCGCGATCGTGCGACCGCTCTTCTGCCAGTTGGCTGCGCAGACTTAATCGCATACGCAACACAAGCTATCGTTTAGAGTTTTTCTCTCGGGCTTTTCCTCGCCGCTGGCGATGACTTCGGATTCTTTCTCAATTTTGCAGGGAGGAACTAGATGCCATGTGGCCACGATGGAAGCTCGTGTTGTTCTCACTTCTAGGCCTTGTATTGATCGTTTACGGTTTCTGGCAGATCTTTACTGGCCCGGATATTGAGTCGAGGCTGGAGGGAGTTGTCTGCGCGTTTCTGTGTGGCGGCGCTTTCGGATTCGCCGTGTTCGTCAAGGCTGGAGGGCACGGAAAGCTATCGACTCTTCCGGGTGGAAGACGAGAGATTGGGATGGCCCGGTGGCAATACGCATTGCTAATTGTCATTGGATTGGCGCTTGTCCCGGCTGGATGGATGATTGCCTTCGTGATCGGGAACAGCACCCCGTTCTTCCCTACAGCGGTGCAACATGCTGTTGCGGTTGCTACCGGTTTGCTCAGTGCTCTGTGTGGACTGTTTCTTGTTTACTACGCCATCGTAAAACGTAAGACCGTTGGCAAGCTCGCCATCCTTCCCGAAGGCCTTGAACTGTGTTCGTGGGGCTTCGCCCCACGGGTGATTCCCTGGCGCGATATAGAAGGATTTGGAGCCGTGCAGATTGCCGAGCAGGACTACACCACCGTTCGCCTGAGCAGCTACGAATCAATTCTGAAGAACCTGACGAAACTTGAGGCGGATGCCGTCAGGAAATTTTATAAGCGCTATCGAATGTTTGCGGCGGTGACCGTTGTCGTTGCCGTCGCGAATTTGAGCGATCCTAGTGACTTGATTCGTACTATCCCCGGGTCCGCTCAATCTGAATCTGTTGATCAGATCCTTCTCTTCTCTCGAAAGAGATTTGGCGGCGAGTTTCTCTTGCCTGCTGTCATGAGGGATCGAAGCGCAGAAGACTTCTCGGCCTTCCTGGAAGGGCTACGCCAGAGCGGCTCTGGAGTCCTTGAGGCTGGCTAGAAGAGCGACGGGCGCGATGAGGCGCCGAGGAGGTTGTTGCTGATGGAGAAGGTGGTGTGGGTTCCTTCGTTGCCTCCCCAGGCGAAGAGGAGATAGACGACGGGGAGGCCTCCCGCGTGGACGGTCAGGCCTACCGAGTAGCTGGTGCGGAGGTTGGTGAAGTCGATGTCGCTGCGGGTGAGGGGAGATTTGGCCGCGTCGGCTGAGAAGTAGACGCCTAGCGGGAGTTTGGGGAGGGAGTGCTCGACGGCGCCTCGGAGCAGGACCAGATTGGGCGAGCGGAAACGATAGTCGGGATAGCTGGCGAGGATGGGGTTGCCGTCGATGTTGGAGCCGCCGGTGGTGGGGTCGAAGTAGAAGGGGACGGCGTTGCCTGCGCTGGCGGCTGAGCCGGTGAAGAGCAGGCGCAGGCTGAGGGAGCCTTCGTTGTTGATGGTGGTGGAGATGTGCGGGCAGGCGGTGCCGACGGTGGCGCAGGAGTCGGGGCCGTTGTGGGGGTTGGCGGCGGTGAGCGTGACTTTGCGATTGAGCGCGAACTCCTGGCCGATGTCGGCAGTCCAGCGGCGAAAGCTGTAGGGAGCGCTGAGGGCGGCGAAGTCCTGAATGTTGGCGAGGTAGTGGAGTCGGAGGGCGTTGTGGAAGAGGCTGGGCTGGATCTGGATGCCGAGGCCGGGTTGAACGAATCCGGCGGAGCGCGTGAGGCCGGGGGCCGTGGCTTCGGTGTAGAGGTCGGCGATGGTGGGTACGGACTCGTTGGTGTCGGGGCGGAGCTGCGGGATGCGGCCGTTGACTTCTGCGGTGAAGGAGATTCCTGCGCGATTGAGAGGAAGGATGGCGCTGGCTCCCGCGATGGTTTGCGTGAGGCCGAAGGCGGACTTGCCGGTGGGCGTTGTGTTGGGGCCGAGGCCGTAGAAGTAGAGGCGGTTGAGCGAGTCGGCTTCGGCGTAGAGGTTGAAGACGGGGGCTACCTGGACGGACGGCTTCTTCGCGCTTGCGGAGGGCGTGCCCATGACGACGACGATGGGCTGGCTGGGCTGCTTGTAGGTGGTGAAGTAGGCTCCTGCGCGCCAGGAGAGGTTGGTGCTGGCGACGGCGTCCATATTGAAGGTGAGGCGGCGCTCGCTGGCGAAGTCCTTGTGCTCGACGAACGCTAGGCCGGGGGCAAAGCCGTTTTGGGGCGCGAGGCTGCCGACGGCGATGTGCAGCGGCTGGCCGGTGAGCAGGGTTTGGCCGATGTCGACGAGGTGGCCGAAGGTGAAGTCGGAACAGGGCTTCACTAGTTGTTGCTCGCAGGGGTGGAGGTCCAGCCACTCTCGGCGGAAGTCGGAGTGGAGGCGGCTTTCGTTGCCACCCTGCGCCTGCGCGTGCGGGATGAAGGAGGCGGCTAGAAACGCTGAGGCTAGGAGGAGGCGCAGGTTCATCGCTTGCCCTTGTTGTTTCTTGCGACTGGCTTCGCGGTTAGTTTGGCAGGAGACTTTTTTGCGGGAGTTTGCTTTGGTTGGTTGGGTGTAGTCGGGCTGGCGGCTGCCGAGTTCTTGCCTCGCAGGGCGCGGGTGATGGCGGCGATGTATTGCGCGGCTCCGGCTTCGGTGTGGATGTTGCGCGCTATCTCCGGATCGATGCCCAGGTCGCCGCGCTTGAGTTCTACATGCTGAAAGTGTTTTAGCTGGCTGTAGAGCAGGTCGGAGACGCGGCGGTTCGGGTTGTAGGCGGAGCGGGGTGGCGCGGGGACGGCGATGGGATCCACGGAACGACCTCCTGCTAGGAATTTTGGGATTGAACGACGAAGGTGGGGCATTCGTCGTCGGTGCGCATGGTGGTGAGCGTTAGGTTGCCGAGGAATGTGTTGGCGTTCTGCTCGCGGACGGACCGATTGCCTGCCGGAAGTTGGAGGAAGTCCGAGACGGTGGCGGGGATGCTGGCGTGATCGAACGTGTCGTTGATGACGGTGCCGGCGGCGACCCACGGAGAGATGAGGATGGCGGGGACGCGGACGCCGAGGCGATCGAAGGCGAAGGCGTCGAGGGTGCCTGTGTCGGCGGGCTGGGCGACGAAGGGGGAATCGGGCGGGCAGGCGGGCGGAGAAACGTGGTCGTAGATGCCGCCGTGCTCGTCGTAGACGACGAGGAGGGCTGTGTTTGGCCAGAGATTGGGGTTGCCGCGGATGGCGTTGTAGACGGTCGCGATGAACTGCTCGCCGGCACGGACATCGTGGTCGGGGTGCTGATCGTTGGCGATGGCTTCGCCGCTGCCGTCGGGTGCTGGGTGGTCGGTGTAGTTGGGCTCGATGAAGCAGTAGTCGGGGAGGGCGTTCTGCTGGCAGGCGGAGAGGAAGTCAGGGAAGGTTCCGAAGAGGGAGGGCTGATTCTGGAGAAGGTTGACGACCTCCATGGTGGAGCTCGCTTCGTCGAAGTAGAAGAGCTTGCAGGTGTGGTTGGCGTTGAGCAGGCGAACGTAGATGGCCGGGATGTCCTTGCCTTCGTAGAAGACGTCCATGCTCACCTGGCCGAAGGAGGTTCCGTAATGAGCGAATGCGCGGTTGCAGATCGTGGGGCCGGGGATGGACGCGAACCAGCGATTGAAGACCGCGTACTGCGTGGCGAGCGTCGTGAGGACGGGGAGTTTGTCGGGCGTGAAGTAGTAGAGGATGTCGTGGGAGTGCTGCGTGTTCTGCTGCTGATTGAAGTAGCTGGCGACGAAGCCTTGCATATTCGCGGGCAGCGGCGGGCCGTGCTGGGTGCTGTTGAAGATCTGGAGATTGACGGCGGCGAAGTGGTGGTTGGGGTCGGGGTCTAGCTGGCTCTGGTACTCGGCGAGCGGCTGGACGGTGACGGTAGCGCCGGTGGTGTCTGGGTTGGACTCGGTTCCGGTGAGGCCGTCGATATTGGAATTCGTGGCCTTGAGCGCGCCGAGCATGTGATCGAAGGAGCGGTTCTCCATCATCAAGACGACGACATGCTTGAGGCTTTGAATTCCGGGCAGGGTTCGGTCAAGTTCCATTGAATGCTCCAAGGACGAGGTGACGGTCATCAGGGAGAGAGGAGTTGGGCGCAGCGAATCAGAACGGCTGAAGTTTTACGAGAGCGATGTGTGGGGCCGGTGCAACGGTGAGGAGAGCTTGCCGCGAGGAGGTGCAGGCGGTTTGACGGACAATCATACCTCCGGCGCAAGCTGTTGAGCCACAAAAACTAATGGAATATTTTCGGCCTCCAGTGGAAAGGAATGTTGGCGCGGGCGGGCCTTTGCAGGGCGGAAATTCTATCTTGACAAAGTTTCGACGACCGTCTTATATGCCTTGCATATGCCTTGCATGAAGGCCAAGCAGAATTCCCGTCCTGAACAAATCTCGGGGTCGCCTTCGCGATGTCGTGCGTCTTACGCGGGCCGGGTTTCGCGGGGTCGAAGCTCATAATAATCATGCGCCGCTGAAGGACAAGCTGGGCGACCTTGAAGCGGCCGGGAATAATCTTGGGAAGTTCTATTCCTCTTATCAGCCACTAAATCATCCACGAAGTAGGGAGAAGAGCTTTGACTACGCCGCCGACGCCTCCACTCGCCCCCCTTATCCCGCTCACGCCGGAGCAGCGCGCTTCCTATGAGGACCTACTCGACACGTATGAGGCGGCCATCGAAAGCACGGCGGACCGGGGTGTGCTGGAAGCGCTGAACTCTTCGCGCACGAACATCGACAACGTCCTGACGAAGGATGCGATGTACCGCAACGCATCGACTACGGCGCTGTACAGCGCGCTGCTGAAGCAGATTGGAGACACCGACGCCGAACTCAAAAAGCTCAAGGCGCAGATCCTCGCGATCTCGTCGAGTATTTCTACGTTCGCCGACGTACTGAGCGCCATCGAAAAAGTCATTACACTGGTTCCGTGCGCGTGACTCGACTATCTGCAGGGCTGAAGGCCCTTCCGATACCTACCAGAGGGTAAAGACCCAGGCTGCATGTCGCCCACCTTCCGCGCACCGGCATCTGACCGTAAACAGTTGCGGCGGACATCGTCTCAAGGTGATCGCATCCTATGGCGCGTAAGCGCACGGAACCCGTGGGTTGATTTGCGCGTATAGGTATGCAGGTTGAGTTGCGTCGGTGAACAGCTTTTGGCTGCCGGCTTAAGGAGTGGGTCGGTGAGTTTTCGGGCTGTGAAGATTGGGTTGTTGCTGGTGGGTGCAGGATTCATGGGTGTGGGTGGGCGGGCGCAAGTGGCTACGCAGGGGAATCGGCCGACCGTTGCGAGCACCGCCCGGCCGAAGTCGCAGCCGTTGCCAGATGCGAAGGTGCCGCTGTTGAGTGGCCCGATTTCGCTGCGGGATTTCCCCGATATGGAGCCACGGGAAGGGCTGAAAGATCAGCTGGGATATGCGACGCAGTTTATCCAATACGAGCCCGTGGATGGTGCTCCGGGGACTGAGCGCACTGACGTGTACCTGGGGCATACGAAGACGACGCTCTATATTGTGTTCGTGTGTTTCGATCGGCACCCGGAGTTGATTCGCACGCACCTGGCGCGACGCGAGAATATTTTGTCCGATGACTTTGTGTCGGTGAATCTTGATCCGTTTCAGGATCGGCAGCGCGGCGTGGAGTTTCAGGTGAATCCAAGCGGCGTGCAGGCGGATGCGGCGTGGACGGAGACGAACGGGCCTGACTACAGCTACGACCAGGTGTGGGATTCGGACGCGAAGATTACGCGTAAGGGATGGATGGCGCTGATTGCGATCCCTTTTCGGAGCATCCGATTTTCTCCGAAGAGCACGGATTGGGGAGCGCTGTTCCGAAGGAATATTCCGCGCAATAGCGAGCATGATTACTGGCCGCGCGTTTCGGCGAACGTGAGTGGCTGGCTGAGTCAGGAGGGGACGCTGCATCTGGAGGGGCTGACGGGTACTGCGGGTTCGCGCAACATTCAGATTGTGCCGTATGCGCTGGGCCAGAGTGAGCACACGCTGGAGTCAGTGGATCCGATGAATCCGTACTTTTCTACGCGGCATGCGGAGGCTACGGCGGGCGGCGAGGCGAAGGCGGTGCTGAAGGATTCGATTGTGCTGGATGCTACGGTGAATCCGGACTTCAGCGATGTGGAAAGCGACCAGCCGCAGTTTACGGTGAACCAGCGGTACCCTGTTTTCTTTCCGGAGCTGAGGCCATTCTTTTTAGAAAATGCTAGTTACTTTGCTACTCCGCTGACGCTGCTTTATACGCGCAATATTATTCGGCCGGATATTGGCGGGCGCGTGACGGGAAAGATTGGGCACACAAATCTTGGCGTGCTGGCGATCGATGATCGCGAGCCGGGACAGAGCGTGCGGCCGGATGATCCGTTGCATGGACACAAAGCAGGATATTTTGTGGGGCGCGTGTCGCAGGATTTGGGTACGGGATCGAATGTCGGGCTGATGTTTACGGACGAAGAGTTTGGAGGCGGGTTCAATCGCATCGGCGGCGCGGACTTTACCTGGCGCATCAATGATCACTGGACGCTGCTCGGGCAGTTGGTAGAGAGCGCGACGAAGCAGAGTAATCCGCAGAGTGCGGCGACGGTGTTTCCGGCGGGCTACCATGCAGGGCCGGCGGCGGATCTTCAAGTGCAGCGCAATGGGCACTCGTTCAGCCTGTTCGATGAGTACCAGGACATCAGCAAGGGATTTACGACGCTGGCGGGATTTTTGCAGACGTCGAACATTCGCAGCGATCATTTACATGCGACGTACCAGTGGTATCCAAAGCACTCGAAGGTGCAGAGTTATGGGCTGGAGACGAACCAGAATATTGCGTTCGACCACGACCACAATCGCGTGTATCACTACACGACGTTCGATCCGTTTGTGTTGCTGGCAAATAATATTGTGCTGGCTCCGCTGGTTGGGCAGAACTCGGATACGGTGGGCCCGCAGGATGGATATCCGGTGAGTGCGAATCGAAATTTTACGGAGAACTTTGGCGGGTTCGTGGCGAAGGGGCAGCCGTCTTCGAAGCTGAACTTTAATGTGCAGGGGCTGCGCAGCGGGAACGTGAACTATAACCCTGTGGAGGGAGCGGCTCCGGTTTTGTTGAACCAGGAGACGGTGCAGGCGCTGGTGTCGATCAATCCGATCAAGCATTTGACGGATGACAACACGTACCTGCTGGATCGCGATCATGCGGCGCAGGGTGGGGCGTTTGTGTATGAGACGCAGACGTTTCGGACGAAGCTGAATTATCAATTTACGAAGGCGTGGTCGGCGAGGGTGATTGTGGAGTATGACTCGACGCTGGCGAACCCGCTGCAGACGTCGTTGCAACGGACGAAGCAGGTGCAGACGCAGGCGCTGCTGACATGGCTGCCGCATCCCGGGACCGTGTTGTATATCGGATATAACGGCGACATGCAGAATTACAATCACCAGTTTTGCAGCGTGCTGGAGGAGACGAGGACGTGCGATCCGCTGCAGCCGATTCTGCCTCGCGGGCCGGGGTTTCTGGGGGATGGGCGACAGTTTTTTGTGAAGGCTAGTTATCTGCTGCGGTTCTAGGTGTGATGCGGGTCGCGGCGACGAGGCGTGCCTGCAGCTATGCTGAACGCTACGGCTATGCCTGATCTGCAAACTGGAAAAACGTGTTGGTGGAGGCGCGCTCGGTCCATTGCGCTGTGGGCGGTTTACGCGCTGGCGGGGTGTTGGTTGCTGGCCGCGCTGACGCTGGTGGCGTTGCGGTGGATCGATCCACCAACGACGGCGGTGCATGTGGAGCGGCGGGTCGAGGCCTGGTTTGGGAACAAGCCTTATGTGGAGCGCTATGACTTTGTTCCGCTGCGGCAGATTTCTCCGGACGTTCAACATGCTGTGATTGCCGCCGAGGATGCTCGGTTCTATCAGCATCACGGGTTCGACTGGCAGGCGATGGAGATTGCTGCCGAAGGGGATATGAAGGGGCGGCGGATCCGCGGCGGGTCTACGATCACGCAGCAGTTGGTGAAGAATTTGTTTTTTGGGACCGAGCGGTCGCTGGTGCGCAAGGGCGCGGAGGCATCGCTCGTGCCGGTTGCGGAATTGGTGTTGGGGAAGCAGCGGATTCTGGAGCTTTATCTGAACGAGGTGGAGTGGGGGCCGGGCGTGTATGGAGCGGAGGCCGCAAGCGAATATTACTTCCGGAGGCCCGCTCGAAGCGTTGGGCGCGGACAGGCGGCGGAGCTTGCGGCGATTCTGCCGGCTCCGTTGAAGCGGAGGCCGGAACACATGACGCGGTACAGCGGGCTGATCCTGGAGCGCATGCGGCAGACGGGTTGGTAGCGACATAACGGGTTGATCGGGGTGTGGTGTAATAAGGCGTCTTTTTACCTGTCTTAAAAAGGAGCCTTTTTATGCCGATGATTCAGACGAAAGATGGCGTTGAGATTTTCTACAAAGACTGGGGAACGGGCCAGCCGATTGTGTTCAGCCATGGATGGCCGCTGTCGTCCGACGACTGGGATAACCAGATGCTGTTTTTTCTGCAGCAGGGATATCGCGTGATTGCGCATGACCGGCGTGGGCATGGGCGGTCGACGCAGGTGGATGATGGGCACGATATGGATCACTATGCCGATGACTTGTTGGCGGTGGTGGAGTATCTGGATTTAAGAGATGTGATCCACGTGGGTCACTCGACTGGCGGAGGCGAGGTGGCGCATTATTTGGGGCGGCATGGCGAGGGTCGCGCGTCGAAGGCTGCGCTGATTAGCGCGGTGACTCCGTTCATGCTGAAGACGGAATCGAATCCGCTGGGGCTGCCAAAGGAAGTGTTCGATGACTTGCAGGCGCAGCTTGCGGCGAGCCGCTCGCAGTTCTATTGGGACCTTCCCGCCGGGCCGTTTTACGGGTTCAACAAGCCCGGCGTGAAGACGCTGACTCCGGTGGTGGACAACTGGTGGCGGCAGGGCATGATGGGCGGTGCGAAGGCGCACTACGACGGCATCGTTGCTTTCTCGCAGACGGATCTTAGCGAGGATTTGAAGAAGATCACGATCCCGGTGCTGGTGATCCATAGCGAGGCAGACCAGATTGTTCCGTACCAAGCTGCGGGGCCGTTGGCCGCGAAGTTGCTGCCGAATGGGACGCTGATTACGTACAAGGATTTTCCGCATGGCATGCCGACTACGCAGGCCGATACGATCAATGCGGACTTGCTGAAGTTTTTTCAGAGCTAGATTGTCGTGCGTTGCGTGGGGGCGGCCTTGATGGCCGTCCGTGACTTTTTAACTTGCGTGTTGTAGACGTATTGGGTGAAGGCGTAGCCCCAGGGCATGGCGGCGATGGGGAGGATCACCCAGAGAAATTGCGTGGTTATGTCGGCGGCGGGTGAGGTGGCGAGGGTTCCTCGCGACCAGAGGGGATAAGCGACGAGAATGAGCCACAGGACTTTGTAGAAGATTTCGAGGAGGATGATCGGGAGGAACTTTAGCGGGCGGAAGATGCCGAGGCCGGCTAGTGTGGCGAAGGCTGTCCAGACGCACCAGGCTACGGCGTTGGTCGGGTCCCACGGGCCTCGGTGGGTGAAGATGTGCGTCCAGGTTAGCTTGCCGAGGACGAAGAACATCAGGATGTAGAGGAGGCGGAGGAGGTAGATGTTTATGGGGCGGACGCCTTCGTATTTGGCGGAGGTGCGGATGGGGTAGAGCGGGTCGAGGTGCATGGGATCTCCTTGGCGCACGGGGGCGCGTGGTGGTCGGCGTTGAGATGATGGGGCTATGGCGAGAAGAAGCAGATTCCCAGAGGGAATGACAGAAAGAAAAGCAGAGGCTTCGTGGGACGGACGGTAGGTTCGGGCTAGTCGTCTGGGTCGAGGACGAGGATGTCGCCGGGTTGGCAGTGGAGCGTGGTGCAGATGGCTTCGAGTGTGGAGAAACGGATGGCTCGGGCTTTGCCGGTTTTTAGGATGGAGAGGTTCGCTAGCGTGATGTCGACGGCCTCGGAAAGTTCGGTGAGGGACATGCGGCGGCGGTCTAGGATTTCGTCGAGTTTGATGGCGATGGGCATGGGCTAGACGGTTCCTTCCAGGTCGTCGCGCATAGCCGAGCCGGCCGTGAAGACTCGGCTGAGGACGAAGACCATGAGGACGGCTAGCCATCCTCCGGGAGAGAACGATGCGTCGGGCGCGGCGGAACCGAGGGCGGGGCAGAATTTGTCAAGGAGGGCAGCGGGGAGGGCGAGGAGTTGGAGGCCGAGGAGCGCCCAACCGATGGTTCGGAGGCGGCGCGCGTTGGCGGTGATGAACGGGTCGCCGGCACTGGTGCTCGCGATGATTTGCGCTAGCGCACGGAGAATGATTTCTGTGCCGACGGCCATCGCCAGGCCGATGAGCATGAGGAGGCGCATGCCGGTGAGCGCGGACGAGAGGTCGGGTGAGGCGGTCTGCGGTAGGAGTAGCGGAACGAAGCGGGTGGAGAGGATCGCGGAGACGATCAGGAGGGCGAGGACTCCTGCGAAGAAAGCGCGGTTGATATAGATGGCGATGTGGACGATGAGGCGCGAACTCTTGATGAGGCGATCGTGTTTGTTGAGCGAAAGGGTGGTGGGCATGGCGAATGCTCCTTATCGATAAACAATAAGGCTCGCGAATAAACAGGTCAAGAAAAATTTATTGATAATCGATAATTTATTTTGGAGTCCTAGAATGGTGTTTGCGGTTAGGAGGCCCACTCCCATGAGCGATGAGACGACGAGTAGCAGTGCGTGGAATAACCCGGAGTTTCGGCAGGACCTGGCGTTCACTCCTCTGACCGAGGACATGCTGGAGCGGCTGCGCGAGTATGGGCACGAGGAGACGTTTGCAGCGAACGTGATGCTGTTCCGGCAGGGGGAACGGCAGGTGGATATGTTCGTTGTGCTGGAGGGCGAGATCGAGATTTCGATTCCGGCGAAGGGGGGCGCGTCGAAGGTGATCGCCAATCACAAGCGGCTGGATTTTTCTGGTGAGATGAATCTGCTGACGTCGCAGGGAACGCTGGTGGAGGCGCGGACGGTGACGGAGACCGTGGTGCTGCGGATTCCTCGGAGCCAGTTGCAGAAGCTGATGCGCGCGCAGGGGGACATTGCGAATCTGATTACGTCGGCGACCGTGTGGCGGCGCATTGGGATCATTGGCGAGTCGACGGGTGGCGTTGTGCTGATGGGGCACCCGAACGATGCGGAGATGACGGGGCTGCAGCGGTTTCTGCTGCGCAACAATTATCCGCATCGGATTCTTGAAGTGGCGGAGGAAGAAG
>Ga0302319_10016797_pt1 | contig 13457 bp, 13 predicted proteins | sample Bog_T0_2_FD_203319 | JGI IMG/M metagenome (GOLD analysis project Ga0302319, IMG submission 203319) | Peat permafrost microbial communities from Stordalen Mire near Abisko, Sweden - Bog_T0_2 | ecosystem: Environmental > Terrestrial > Soil > Wetlands > Peat | place: Sweden: Abisko, Stordalen Mire...
CTGGGCCGGCGTCGATCAGTCGATGACGACGGACCTGACGTCCGTGGTCTTCCTGTTCCCGGGCGACGACGACTCCTACGACGTGCTGCCGTTCTTCTGGGTGCCGGAGGCGCGTGTTCGCAAGCTCGAACTGAAGCTCGGCGTGCCGCTGGCGCAGTGGATCCGCGACGGGTACCTGGAGGCCACGCCGGGCGAAGTCATCGACTACCGCTTCGTGCAGGGCCGGCTGGAGTGGGGCTCGCAGATGTTCGATCTGCAGGAGATCTGCTGGGATCCGTGGAACTCCCGCCAGGTCTCCGTGGCGATGGTGGACAGCGGCTTCAAGTGCTTCGAAGTGCGCCAGGGCTACCAGAGTCTGTCGGAGCCGTCGAAGAAGATTCTGGCGGCCGTTGCCCGCGGCAAACTGCACCACGGCGCCCACCCGGTTCTGCGCTGGAACGCGAGCTGCCTCGCGACGGTCGAGCGCAACGACAACCTGATGTTCGCCAAGCCGGAGCGAGAGAAGAGCACGAGCCGCATTGACGGCATCTCAGCCATCACGAACGCGATGGCACGCGCGATGCTTGGCGAGCAGAACGTATTTTCCGGCGTGGTAAGGAGCGTGGGGTGATGTTCCCAGGTACCCGGAAACGCAAGGCAGGAAAGGCCGCATCTGCGATGAATTTGGAATAGGCGAATGACTGGCGATGGCCATCGGTAACTCATCGCGCGACCCACTTGCTCCGGGCGATGGCTATCGCGCACTGCTGGCGCACAACGCGACGCGCTGGTGGCGTGGAAAGCGTTTCTCGCCGCATAGACTGAATACGCGTCCCTGCGCATCCAATCGCGCAGTGTAAGGACGCCAGGCCGGCGAGTTGTGGTGTCACGGGGTTAGACATTTCAGAGAAGACGCTGAACCAAGGCGCTGCCACCATTGCAGGACGCCACTGTTCTGCACGCACGTCGACCAATCGGATCCGGCGTGGCGGGCATATCGGGCCGCATGTGCCGGCGAACGTCTGGCCCTCGTCCTCAACCAAGAACAGCAGACGCGATGAAGGGGTCGAGAAGGCACTGCGGGAGAGCTAGAAGCGATGAGCCTGTTCGATGAGCCGTGCCACGGGCCTGGCTGCGTGGCTGGCGCAGGCTCTGATAGTCTTCCTGATTCGGCTGTAGCCCTACAATTGGGTTATGTTCCAAGCCGTCTCCTCGACCGGCGCGGCCATCCGGACAGGGGACTGTCATGGTATTGCCACGCTGCTCGCCGCTTGCGGCGGCTTCCTGGCGCTTGTTCTTTTCTGTGAGTCCGCTTGCGGGCAGCAGTACGAAATCGGGGCAAACATCGGGTACGGATTCTACCGGAACGGCACGATTTATTCGGGCTCCGGAACAGCGCAGGCAGGAATCCGAAACCGTTTCGCGGCGGCCATTATTGGTGGGGATGAACTCTCAAGATACGTCTCCGCCGAGTTTCGCTACCTTTATCACGACGGCCACCCTTTTCTTCAGGCGCCCGGCGTGAAATCCGACATACAGGGCCAATCCGATGTTCTGACTGGAGAGTTGCTGTTCCATTTCAAGACGCGCGAACATCGTTTGCGGCCGTTTCTCGCCGGAGGTTCCGGCGCCAAGGAATATATAATCGCGGGTCCGGCGCCATTCCCACAGCCGATTTCGCAAATCGCCAGCCTTACCGCGAACGATGTATGGAAAGTCGCCTTCAGCGTCGGCGGAGGCGTGAAGTTCCGTCTAGTCCCGCACATGCTCCTGCGGGCGGAATTCCGGGATTACCTCACAACGTTCCCGAGACAGCAGATCGTCCCGGCTGCGCACAATACGGCACGCGGAATCTTCGAGCAATTCACTCCTCTGTTCGGCGTCAGCTACACCTTCTGATCTACACCCCGTATGGTCCGGAAACTGGATCTGCTTGAAATGTCGCAGGTTCGTCCCTGCGCATGGAGGCTCGGGATAATGGTCTAACGATATGCCCAGAGTCCTGGATCCGTTCCGGTTCGTGGTGATCGCCGTCGCCGGGTGGATGAACCAGCGCCAACTGCAGATCATCGATTATCTTCGCGAGGAGAACCGGGTGCTTCGCGAGCAACTCGGCGACAAGCGGCTACGGCTCAATGATGACCAGCGCCGAAGATTGGCCGCGAAGGCCAAGGGGTTAGGACGGAAGATCCTGGCGGAGGTGGCCACGATTGTCACGCCCGAGACCTTGCTCGCCTGGCATCGCAGACTGATCGCACAAAAGTACGACGGAACCAGGAACCGCCGGCCAGGGCGACCTCGCACCGCCGGAGCGATCGAGGCTTTGGTGGTTCGAATGGCAGAAGATAACCGCGACTGGGGCTATCGGCGGATCCAGGGCGCATTGTCGAACTTGGGACACGAGACAGCCCGTAGCACGATCGCCGAGATTCTGGAGCGGCATGGCATCGAGCCGGCGCCGGAGCGGAGCCGAAAGACAACCTGGAAAGAGTTTCTCACGCAACACTGGGAACTGATCGTGGCTGCAGACTTCTTCACAATCGAAGTATGGACGCGGCGCGGGCATCGGCGGTCTGCCAGATTCTCAGGATTTCCCCTTCGGGAAACATGCCGACAAAGGCAGCCAGATTCTCCTCAGTGAAATCGGTGAACCTTAGCCGCAACGCCGATTTGATTTGGGCTACCAGCGCGCCCTGCGGATCCTCTGGCGTGTCGCGTGACGCGCCAGTGGGTGCGAGCTATATCGACGCATGAGTGAACGAAGAGCATAATGCGTCCGCCGGGGCAAGCCGGCGATGCCCTGCCGAAAACGCTCACCGCGACATTTCCGCCACCTGGAGAGCCAGTCGACTGGCATCAAGATCAGTACGATTGCACAACACCACAATCGTCAGCCTCTCTGCTGTGAACCGCTCTATCGCCGTGCTGAACCCGCGCGTACTGCCCGAATGCCACATGCGCGGACGGCCCGCGTAGGGATCGACAAACCACCCGAAGCCATACGACACAGGCTTCCCGGGATTCAGATTGTCGCCGCCCGGCGCCTCGGGCCACCGCGTTTCTCCTCCACCGGCGAGCTGGACTGCCGTCAAAGCTGGCTCCATCTCCGCCTCGCTCAGCAGCGTGTGCCGTGCCAACGCTTGGTCCCATTTCGCCAGATCCACCAGGTTCGAATACACGCCGCCGTCCCCCAGAGTCGCCGAGGTCGAACTCTGGTCGGTCTCCACGAAGCCCTCCGCCCGCTTCGTGTGTCCATAGGCGCGGTTGGGTACGCCGTTGCTTCCCTTGACATACGCCAGCGTGTGATTCATGTGCAGCGGTTGAAAGATGCTTTGGCGCAGGAACTCGCCGAACGGAATCCCCGACACTTTCGCCACGATCAGACCGAGTACGACATATCCCGAGTTGCTGTACGCCCAGCTCGTCCCGGCCGCGAATCTCGGAGTCGTTTGCCGCTTTAATAGCGACAGAACCTCGTCGTCGCGTATCTGCCGGGTCTCGGTCCACGCGCCGTCGCCCATCAGATCCTCATAATCGGGCAGTCCCGCCGTGTGGGTCAGCAGATGCCGCACCGTGATCGCACGGCCGTATGCCGGGAAGTCGGGAAAGATCCCGGTCAGCCGGTCCTCGTACCGCAGCTTGCCGTCGTGCACCAGCAGCATCACGGCCATGGCGGTGAATTGCTTGGTGAAGGAAGCCAGCCGGAAGTTGGTCCTGGCGTTGATGCGTGCGAACGTCCGCAGGTCGCGCACACCGTACCCACGCTGCACTATCGTCTTGTCATCCTTCCGCACGAGAACCGCGACGCCCGGCGATTTTCCGTCAGCTAGCGGGGTGAAAATCGAGTCGACTTGCTGTGGCTCCGCCGCAGTCGCGATGCCGGCGCTGATCATCAACAGCCCTGTAATAACTCTCATGGTCCAAGTAAAGAAGGATTGCATGTGGCGGGCAGATCTTCAAGATGCCATGGGAGACCGGCAAGCGAGAACGCCAATCCCCATTTTCGCTATAGCGCCCGATCCAGTGCGTTCGGACGTTTGATTTCGATGGCCGGATTCACGAATCGCCCATGCAGGAAAGTGCAAGCAGCGAACTCGGCCTTCCGTTGGGCCTACAGTGAGCTCAAATGAGCCCACTGGAGATTCTCCGGCCTTCGGAATTGGCACGTTCTACGAACTCGCGCACCAGCGCGTTCGCCCACCGCTCCTCAGAGCGTCCCGGCCGAACATCGCCTGTTTGCCAAGTCTTTAGGATCTCTGCTTCAGGAAACTCCCCGACGAACGCGGCTAGGCCTTCCGGGGTGAGGTCGGTGAACAGGCGGCCATCCCTCTCCCGCTGCCCCGTACCGTGCTTGAAGGACATGTAGATCACGCCGCCGTGTCTCGCCGCTCGCAGAATCCGGCGAAACGCATCATCCAGTTGGGCACGCGGTACATGAAGCAGCGAAGCGGAGGCCCAGATCCCGTCGAACTCTTCTGCGACTTCCATCTCGCGCGAGCCGCTGGATCCTGGTCTACTTCTCGACACTCTTGAAGCGCGCCTTGTCCTCCTATCGGCTCGTGCTTGCTGACAAGCTTCGAGATGGAGCCGCGGATGGTGCGCTTCTGCCCGTCGGTCGCGAGGTGACCTCGTGCGACGACAGCACCGTCCGCTCTTGCGTCTCCTCGCGCAACTTGGCACCGGCACGACGTCCATCTTGGTGGCGTCCATTGATGGCAATGAGCTTCGCAGGCGCCTTGGTGTCGACCAGCGCGCTGAAGCGCACCTTCCCAAGCCGCGAGAGTCTTGTGACCCCTATGCAATCAGCCAGCATTCGTGGGTGACGAGCGGTTCGTGAGTGCCCCCGCCGGTTGGGAAGGAATAAGGCCCGCCGCTAGGAGTCGCGTACCACAACCATACGCCAGGGCGAATTGGTCCGGATCGGACCCAGTTCAACGTTTTTCTGCGACGGGTTCTGGCTTCGCCTCGGCGAACCGGTAACCGATGTGGCTGTCGGTCAACAGATAGAGGGGTTCAGCCGGATCCTCTTCGAGCTTCTTCCGTAATTGGCGAATGAATGTCCGCAGGTATTCCAGCTCGCCACCGTACTGAGGCCCCCACACGGCACGCAACAGGCGCACGTGCGTCATCGGTAGACCAGCATTCGCCATTAGATAGTGCATGAGGTCAAATTCTTTCGGCGTCAGGTGAACTGGCTCGCCGGCCTTGCGAACGAGCCGTCGCGCCGGATCAAGCTCGATATTCCCAATTTGAATTACCGCGTCAGGGTCGGAATGAAAACTGGATGAACGCCTCACCGCTGCCCTGATGCGCGCCGCCAGTTCGCGGATGTGGAAAGGCTTAGTGATGTAATCGTCCGCACCAGCATCAAGCGCCGCTATCTTGTCTTCCTCGCTGTCGCGCACAGTTAGCATCAGAATCTCCAGGCGGGGCAGGCTGCGCCGAATCTCGCGACACGCCCGGACGCCTCCGATTCCCGGCATGTTGATGTCCAGAAGAATGACATCGTATTCGGCTGCACGAACGAGATCCAACGCTGCCTCGCCGGTGTCGGCCTCGTATACTTCGAACCCCATCCCATGGAGCGTGCTGTGCAGCGCGCGTCGAATGGAACTCTCATCGTCAACGACCAGAATCTTGCCGTGCGACTGACTCATATTGTCTCCTCTGACCACGCGGAAGCGCGAAGAAGAACGTGGTGCCCGAATCCTCGTTGCTGACTACCCAGGTTCGGCCGCCATGGGCTTCCACGGCCTTCTTTGTTATCGATAGGCCGAGTCCCGTGCCTGGCGCCCGATGCCGCGACTCCTCAGCGCGGAAGAAACGATCGAAGATTCGCTCCCTGTCGGCAGGCCGGATCGGCGGACCCTCATTATGTACGGCGATGATAGTCTCTCCGAGATTCTCCTCGGCGCTGACAGAGATGGGAGATCCGGGCGTGGAATACCTGGACGCGTTATCGATGACTTGCTCGAGTGCCGTCGTCAGTATTTCACGGTCGCCATAGATTTCCAGCGAAGATGCTTTCTCGGGCACACTCACGCGTCGCCCATCGAGTTGTTCTCGATGTCGCGCCAGGGCATCTTCAATCAGCGTCAGCACAGATATGCGCTCCCGCCGCAGTCCGACATCAGCGGCATCGATCCGCGCCATCTGCAGGAGCTCTGAGGTCAGATGATTCAGGTGTTCCGCCTGCTCGTCAATGAGAGTGGCCAACTCGGCGTCATCTGGAGAGAGGCGCCCGGCTACGAGAAGCCCCGAGCTTGCCGTTAAAATCGCCGTCAGCGGCGTCTTGAACGCATGGGCAAGCGCGTCGAGAACAGCCGTCCGAAGTTGTTCACTCTGGCGCGCGGCTTCGGCCCTGCTCTCATTTTCGAATGAGCGCGCGCGCTCGAGCGCAATGGCCGACAATGAAGCAATCGGGGCACTCGCAAGCCGGTCAAGTTCAGGGCCGCAGAGTGCGATTCCACCGACGGGGGTCACCCCGAGTCGCAAAACGTGCGCCCAAGAGAAATTTTCAGGACCCTGCAGAGTCCGATCCTGGAAGAAGGCATCGCGCGCGAGTTGTCCAAGCTCGCTGGCCCTCGAACCAGTCGCGTCCAAGCGTGCCAGCTTGGCGTCGAAGAGGGCTACGGTCTCGGTTCCGAAAATCTCCTGAATTAGGGACACGAGTTGTGGCCCGATCATCTGTCGGCGATCGAGAAGGAGAATCCGTTGGCTGATTTGGTACAGTTTCTCGACCCCCACCCGCTGTCGCGCCTCGGCTCGCGCTTTGGCTTGTACCCGCGTCGAGAGCCGGCTTACGATCAACGCGGCCATCTCGAAGGTGGCAAGGGCAACCCAGTCCTGCGGATCCGATACCCTCCAGGTGAGTAAGGGAGGAACGAAGAAGTAATTGAGGCAATTGACCGCGACCAGTGACGTGATGCTGGCTTCCCAAAAACCCCAGACAACGGCAACCATCACCACAATCAAGAAGAAGAGGGAACCGGAGGCGGAGAGGTTCAGATGCAACTGAAACGCGCAGAACGTCGCTAGCGCGACAGCCAGCAGCCCGGCGAGGCATCCGAGCATTCGCCTCAGACTAGTGCGCAAGGCCTTCAGAACCCTTAGCCAGCCGTTCGCTTTCGCCCCAGAGTTTGATTCATCGACGAGGCCAGTCACAGGTGCCGTTTTCCCGTCCATGGCTTCCGCCGATGGACAACAAAGTTCACCTCCATTATCCACGTCTGCGGCAGTGCAGGTTTCACGCACCAAACAAACACGATTCTAATCGATGTTGGTGCGTCTTTCCCGGCGTTCGCCCGAGTGGTGTCGCAGTGCGGCCGAGGCTCCCGAATTGCCGTTCCGGTGGAGACGCTCTTCAATGCGACGATCTCCCGTCCAGCGAAAACGAGGCCGGAGCCGCTGTGACCCGATATTCCAGCCAGCGCGGATGCAGCCCAAATACCAAGGCGACGGCACATGACCAGCCTTGCCGCTTGAGTCGTGTGGCGGACACCGATTGCCGCCATGTACTCTTCAGCGGAGCGAGAAAAACCATTCCGGATTCATGCTCGGCTTTGTCGCTCTGGGGGCGCTGTGCATCCTGGGTCAGTCAGGACGATACCCAGCACGAGCGTAGGCCCTCAACCCTGAGCCTGCAACCTTAACCTTGATGCGACGCCATTCAGCTTTGCGACCATCGCTGTGGGGTACGTACCCGATCGTATACTGATTCCGCAGCGCATGACCAATACTGACAACCGCTTTGGCGAGTTCCTTTTGATCGCGCACCACGAAGGCGATCCCACCGGTTCTTGCCGCCAGCTCATCAAGAAACTGAAGTCCTTGCCTTTGTTGACTCAGTGCCATGGCCTTGCCAAACGGCGCCATCGCCGAGGCATCGCCCGGCGCGATCGTGTAGATCTGGGCGTCCGATTCTACCGCGAGTTCGCGAAGCTCCTTGCTGGTGTATCGGCTGTGATTGTCCATTCCGTCGGAAATAACCAGCAATGCCTTGCGCGGATGGACGCCCGCGCGCAACTCTTTTAAGCTGTCGTAGAGCGCATCGATCAAAGCGGTACTTCCGGCGGCGTTCTCGAATGCGACCCGATGCAGAATTTCATCAAAGTCCCTCGTAAAGCCGGAGTATGCTCGCGGGCGCGTCGACACGGCATTGAGGAAAGCTTCGTCGCCTGGATTGGCGTCCTCGAGCAGGGCACGCAGAGCTTGTTTGGCGGCCCCGAGAGACCTCTTCATGCTGCCGCTCAGATCCAGCACGATTCCCATCGAAACCGGCGCGTCTTCTTCGCTAAAGGAGCGAATCTGTTGCTCGACTCCGTCCTCGGTCAGCAGGAACGCATTGCGTGCCAACCCATTGACAATGGCCCCGCGACGGTCAACCACGTTGACTGGAACCAGAACCAGCGCGGAGTCGGCGCGGAAGGCCGGAAGTTCCATTGATGGACGCTTCTCCGCCTTGGCAGACTGTGTCGTGGACATGGCGACGACGGCCATCGCTAGAATTCTTCCGACCGAAAACCATCTCGAGCTACGCGACCGCATGAGAGACTAACTCCTCCTCTCCAACACGCATGGCGAGTTGGAAACTCTTTCCGCACCCCTAAAACACGTCGACGAACTGCCGGTGCTTTCGACTCTGGAAGCGCGAACCCGTCCAGACGCGAAGCCAGCCGCGCAAAGAGAGCAGGAAGGCCGCGTGCAATCGCTTGTACGCCGGAGGAAGCCTTGGAATAACCGGCACCGGCGACGCGAAGGAAATGGCATGTTCGCGGATTGCCGGCCACACTCCGAGCTAATCGAGCACATAGGCGGCTGCAATCGAACCTTACCTTCGATATCCAATGGGTTCTGCTTCTCCTGCATATGGTGCATAGAGAAGTCTAGGCCGGCGGGCATGAAGATCGCATAAATGTCGGGAAGACAACTCATTCATCCCTACGAGCCGAATCCGCTTCCCCTCTCTCAAAGACTAGGGATTTGCCTCGATCTCGCGAGGCGCGTTCCGTGCATAGAAAAACCTGACGAAGCCCATCAAATCTTTGCATGCCCTCGCCAACTCCAAGCAATGCTTTCACTTACAGCAAACCGACGAGCTCATGTGAGGAAAGACACGTGTATCTTCATGCCTTCCTTATGTGTCGCCCCGCACAATCGTCTTTACGATTTACAGATCCGCGTGCGCTGAAGCGAATCGGCGTCGCAAGTTGGGAACAGCGCAAATGAGTTCAACGGTCCAACAGACGTCGACAATGCCTGAGGGGGGCACAAAGGGAAAGTTGCTGATTGTGGACGACGAGGCAGCGATTCGTTGGGCGTTGCGAAAGACACTTCAGGGTATGCAGTTCGAAATTGTGGAAGCAGAGACTGGGGAGCAGGCAATCGCGTTGGCTCGCACGATTCGGTTTGACGCCGTGCTGCTGGACATTGCAATGCCAGGCATGAATGGAATCGAGACCTGCAGGACGATCCGTAAGCTGATGCCGCTGCTCGGCATAGTAATGTTGACCGTGCGAAACGCGGAAGAAGACAAGATCCTGGCGCTGGATGCAGGCGCGGACGACTATGTAACAAAGCCATTCCACGTGAGGGAACTGGCGGCTAGGCTTCGTGCTGTCGTGCGCCGCGTCCAAGCGTCTCAGGCCGACGAGGCCGCTGCAATCCGGATTGGAGAGATCGAAATCGATCCGGCACGGCGGCAGGTTAAGCGAGCGGGAACGTTAATCCACATGACTCCCAAGGAATATGAGCTGCTTTATTTTCTGATGTCGCACGCCGGACTTCCACTCACGCACGCGCGCATTCTTGCTGCCGTTTGGGGACCGGAATACGGCGGCGAACTGGAGTACCTCCGCACTTTTGTAAGGCAATTGCGAAAGAAACTGGGCGATGATGCCACCTCGCCTAAGTACGTTATTACCGACTCGCAAGTCGGCTACAGGTTCAGGGCGGAAACCGATTTGGTCGCCGGAGGACGAGCGTGACAACTGCGGCTATCGAGGATCATCATAGACTTTATTCACAAGCCGTCATGGAGGTGCCTGCCGAGTATTTCTCACTCCCGGCGATTGCACATAAGTGCCCTCATGCGAAAGAGTTAGCGGCACCTCTGAACGGGGCGTCTGCTTGCCATTGCGCGCTGCAAATCCAAGTTTTCAGAGATCGCTGCGCACCGTCTTCATGCATTCCTTATACATCCGGCTCCATACTAACAGCCGTATTCAGGACGATCTACCCATGTAGTGTAGTCACCTCGCTCGAAACGCGTTGGACGGAACCACCACCGTAACAGCGCGTGGCGAAGATCGCAGGACAAGTTGCCCCGAACAAGCCGCCCATGCAGGCGACATCGCTCGCGCTATGTCTGCGTGTTAGCGCCCCACGAACAGACGACAGTGACTTTGGTTCCAGAAAGGACATTTATGACTCGCAACTCAGTTTTCTCCGCCGTTGTGCCCGCCTGCATCGCTTTGCAGTTGGCGACGTTGCCAATCCCTGCGATCGGGCAGGATTTGTTCGGCGGTCTCAGCGGGGTGACTCGAGACTCTGCCAATATGCAGCCGGTGCCAGAAGTACGAATCACAGCTCACAACATTAACAGCGGTACGGACCTCACTGCAATCAGTGGCTCTAACGGAACTTTCACTATGGCGAGACTCGAACCAGGACTGTACCAGGTGGCAGCAGCGAGAAGCGGGTTCATCAGCTCGACGGCTAAAGTTGAAGTGGCCGCTTCAGGAACCAATCGGGTCGATTTCCTGCTTGCGGCCAGCGGTCCGTTGAGTTCGGCGGCGAAAGTCTCTCCGGCGGCCATTGATGCACCCGCGTCCGCGGTTATGGAGGAGCTTGAGGCTCTGAAGACCCGGATTGAACAGCTCGAGGCGGCGCTGAAGGCTCGCGAAGCGCCGGCGCAGTCGGTCGCTGCAGCGACAACCCCGGCAACAAGTGGGCCTGCGCCTGCTCCTCAGCCAGCGCCAGCGGCGTCCGCGCCCGCCACACCAACCATTCCGGAAGCCCTGCAGGCTCCCGACGCCAGCCCCTCCCCCGACAACGTCACTCCCTTCGCCTACGGCGACTTTACCTGGCTCAATGGTAGCCCGCGCAACAAAGACACTGTGCTCGACACAAAGTACTTCACCCCGGAAGTACGCATCGACACTCACTTTATGGAGGATTTCAACCAACCGAGGGACCACTCCATGGGAGGATCGACCGAGTCATTCCGCTCAGGCGAGTTTCAGTTGGAACAGATCAGCGTGGGTGGCGACTTCCACTGGGAAAACGTTCGCGGCCGGGTATTGTACATGGACGGACTGTTTGCAACCACGACGCCGCGCAATGACGCCAGCGCCGGAGTTGGCCAGTGGGACCTGCGCGACGCTTACCGCTACGTATCAGAAGCATGGGGTGGCTATCACTTCAATGTGAACCACGGCCTCAACATCGATGCCGGGATTTTCGTGTCCTACATCGGCCTGTTCAGTTACTACAACTTCGACAACTGGACTTACCAGCCGTCGTACGTTTCGTCGAACACGCCATGGTTCTTCAACGGGCTTCGCATTCAGTGGTTCCCCACCAACAAGCTCAAAATCGAGCCATGGATCATCAACGGGTGGCAGTCTTATGCCAAATACAACGGTCACCGCGGACTGGGCGGACAGATTCTGTACCGTCCCCATGAGTGGCTATCGCTGGTCTTCAACAACTACGGCAACGGCACGGATGATCTGGGCATTCAGGGCCGTTCGCGCATCCACACAGACGATAGCGTCGAGGTTCGGTATCTAAACAATCCAGGTAATACAGGCATCTCCAAGATGGCGTTCTCCTTCACGGCAGACGCCGGATGTGAATACGGCGCCGGCGTTACTTGCCACGGCGGAAAGGCTGGCCCGAAACAGTCTTTCGTGGGTTGGATGCTCTACAACCGCATTTGGTTCCACAGGGACCTATTCGGTTTGACGCTCGGCGGCGGCATGATGAACAACCAGGGCCGCTACCTGACTCTGCTTCCGCCGATCAACGGAGCCGATGCGGTTTCGGGTACACCCTACTTCACCGAGAACCCGGGCGACAAGGCACACATGTGGGATTCAACCATCACACTCCACTACATGCCCAAACAGTACATCACCTGGTGGTTGGAGGGGGCATACCGTCATTCCGATGTTCCGTATTGGACGGGCCGCGGCGGCATCACTCCTCCTGGCGGCAACAACGGCTCCCCTGCGGATTACGCTTGCATGAGCGGCGCTTCGGCCGGGACAGGTAATCTCGCGGCCGCCCAAGCTGCCTGCGGCGGGGCTAGCAGCGTTTGGTTTCCCGATCTTCGCAGAGGCCAGGCCACCATCAGCGCCGGCGTAATGGTCAAATTCTAACGATTTGCGCTCGTGAGATCGAGTGGTATCGACATACCTGTGGCGGCACGCGCGCATCCTTCGCTGGTGCCGCCGCAACTGGGATCCGGACCGTTTGCACCATTTGGAGTTTCTTATGAACAGCAAAGCTCTGAATACTGGTCTTTTCATCACCTGCACATTGTCATTGCTTTTTCTAGGCGGCTGCGGGAAGGCAAAGGCAGATGAAAAAGCAAAAGCTCCGCCCGCCGCGAACATCGTACCGTCTGTCGATCTGAGCCTATTCAGCGTCGAACATCCCGAGCAATTTCCGCTTGCGACGGCGGAGGCGCGGTCCGTGGCCCCCGAACTCGTCGTCACCGGCACGGTAATCCCGGATGTGTCGCGCAACGTCCCCGTGGTTTCGCTTGCCTCCGGCCGCGTCACTGCGATTCACACGCGCCTTGGAGACACAGTCAAAAAAGGGCAACTTTTGTTGACAATTAGGAGCGACGACGTATCGGGCGGCTATTCGAACTACCGCAAGGCCATCGCGGACGAAGTCCTCGCCCGGGCTCAGTTCGAGCGCTCAAGAGATCTGTACCAACACGGTGCAATCGCGCAATCCGACCTTGAGGTAGCGCAGGACACCGAGGATAAAGCCAAGGTCGATCTCGAGACCATGGCCGAGCACCTGCGCTTGCTGGGCAACGATCCCGACAAACCCACGTTTATGGTGGACATCTACGCCCCAGTCGCCGGAACGATTACCGATCAGGAAGTAACGATTGCCTCCAGCATCCAGGCGTTTAACACTCCCAGTCCTTTCACCATCTCCGACCTGTCTCGCGTCTGGATCATGTGCGACGTATATGAAAACGACCTCGCGGGCGTGCGGCTTGGCGACCCAGCGGACGTTCGATTGAATGCATACCCCGACCGGGTCTTCCATGCGACGGTTAACAACATCGGCGCAATCATGGATCCAAATATCCGCACAGCAAAGGTCAGGCTCGAGGTGGAGAACCCGGCCATCATGCGTGTCGGCATGTTCGTCAAAGCCACCTTCCGCGGCCAAAACAAAGAGATGCACACAATCGTGCCTGCCGCCGCAATTATGCGCATGCACGACCGGGA
>Ga0302319_10016798_pt1 | contig 13456 bp, 15 predicted proteins | sample Bog_T0_2_FD_203319 | JGI IMG/M metagenome (GOLD analysis project Ga0302319, IMG submission 203319) | Peat permafrost microbial communities from Stordalen Mire near Abisko, Sweden - Bog_T0_2 | ecosystem: Environmental > Terrestrial > Soil > Wetlands > Peat | place: Sweden: Abisko, Stordalen Mire...
AACCCAATATGCAAGTACCTGTTTTAACACTATGTTACACCGCTACCAACGTCTCCAATCCAGCTGGCCGCATCGCCACTGGCTTCCCTCTCCCCTCAACGGGGAGAGGGATTGAGGGTGAGGGGTGTTCATACCCAGAGCCGCCTCCCGTCCTATTCTTCGTCTATCAGCATCCGGCGTCCAAGCTGAACACTTGAAACTGAACACTGAAAACTCCCTTAAAATCCCGCGTAATATCACTTTTATCAAGGTGAAACCGACATGAACGCATCGCTCAAAATTCCTGGCCACCCAGGTTACTTTACAGTCCCACACCCTTTTACGCCATTTACGGAATCATCCCACTGAACGCTTGCTTTCGCAGTGGCTTGGGCGATGATGGTTTCATGTCGGCGACATACAAACCCACTGGTCCGGTATCATTGACCGAAAACCAGATCCTGATTTTGCACGAGAAACTGCGCGCCATGCGCCATGATGTGAATGGGCGGCTCGCCAACATTGTGGCCGCTGCGGAACTGATGCGGCTGCGGCCCGATACCACCGCCGAGCGACTGCCGGTGCTGCTGGATCAACCCTCCCTGGCGGCGGCCTCCATCGCGCAATTTTCCCAGGCGTTTGAGGAGTTGTTCGGGCTGGTCCGGGAGTAGCCCGCCGTCCGCCTGGGTCCATGGAACGATCGGAAACTGAATTGATCGCCGCGGTCCTCCGGGGCGACCGGGACAGTTTTGAGCCGCTCGTGGCGAAATATTCGCCGCGGGTTTTCGCCACCGCGCGGCGCTACGCGCGGCGGGAGAGCGAGATTGAGGACATCGTGCAGGAGGTGTGGCTCAAGGCCTTTGACAAGCTCGGCAGTTTTCGCGGGGAAGCCCCCTTTGAACACTGGCTCATGCGGCTGACCGTGCGGACCTGTTATGACTTCCTGCGCGGCCACCAGCGCAACCGGGAATACTCCTTCAGCGAAATCTCCGAGCCGGAAGCCGACTGGCTGGACCGCTTCGTGACCGATCCCGACAGCGCCTCCGAGGAGGCCGCCGCCGCGAAGCAATTGATCGACCGCGTGCTGGAAAAACTTTCGCCCGAAGCCCGCATGGTCATCCAACTGCTGGAAATTGAGGACCGTTCTGTGAAGGAAATCGCCCAACTCACCGGCTGGTCCGTGCCGCTGGTCAAGGTGCGCGCCTTCCGGGCCCGGGGCGAAATGCGTAAAATTCTGCTCCGCATCACCAAGGACAAGTATTTGTAACCCTCCCCGCATCGTGACCGTCATAAAAATCAAAGCGTATGAACCTCGCTAACCTGCAACAAAAGCTGACCGCCGCCGCCCGGCACCAGGCCCCCGATGACCGGGTGCCCTACGCCTTTGAAAAGCGCATCCTGGCGCTGGTGGCCGCCCGCGCGGCGGTTTCGGGCCGCGTCCTCTGGGCGCGGGGCTTGTGGCGCGCCGCGGTGTCCTGCGTGGTCCTGGCCGTGGTTTGTGGCGCGATCGCCCTGCTGACCCCGGCGCGGCCGGACAGCAGCAATGATTTGTCGCAGGAGTTTGAAAACACCCTGCTCGCCTCGGTGGACCAGCCTGAGGCCACCCCGTGAACCACTGGAAGATCATCCCCACGATCATTTTCGCGACCGTGTTGATTTTCGGCGCGGGGGTTTTCACCGGCGGCATCCTTGTGGATTACGTCAAACAGTCCCGCCCCCATGCGGCCGCCAGGCACCCGGCGACGGCCGCCTTGACCAATGCGGTGGCGGCCACCAACGCCCTCCCCGCCACCAATGCCACCGCTTCGGCGAAGCCCCCCCGGCCGCCGGAAATCTTGAGCAAGGATTTCCTCCAGCGGTTGGATGCGGAACTCCAGCTGAACAAAGACCAGCACGAAGGCATCCAGAAAATCATTGGCGACGGACAGAATGCCATGCGCAAGGTGGTGCAGGATGCCCGGTTGGAAATCCGGGAGTTGCTGACGCCGGACCAGCGGCAGCAGTTTGACGAGTTGATGAAACGGAATTTCCACAAGCCGCTCTTTGGCACCAATGCGCCGCCGACCAATGCTGTGCCGGCCGCGAACAAGCCGTGAGAGGGAACGGGTGTCCGCGAATTTTCCCAAAGGGTTGAACCACGAAACACACGAAAACCAAGAACATAGCACCAAAATGAAAGCGCAGATACTATTCGATCCTGATCTGCTGCCATACAAAGTGGAGGGCAGCCGTGTGATTCAAGACTTTGGCCACATCAAACAGGCAGATGCGGCCACGTTTAAACCCTTGAATCATCATTTTTCCATCGATGCCAGCCATGTATTCTCAGGCTGGGAAGTTCTTCCGGGAGTGTCGCCTGAGTCATTTCGGGTCCTCAACGAACTTTACGCCAGCGACGGAAAGAAAATTTATTACAATTACGGCCCAATTCCGGCGGCGGACTGCCAATCGTTCAAGGTCCTGGATGCGGGTTATTGGCGAAGTGATTACTGCGTCATCTTTGAAGGTTACGCGCGGGACCAGGGTGGCATCTGGTTTTACTCACGCACGATCGGGAAGCCCCGGATATTGAAAACGGCTGACGCGGATTCATTTGAGCGTTTGCCTTATGACTATGCCCGGGATTCCAAGCGGGTTTTTTCTGGAGGCTTGGTGGTGACCAAAGCCGATCCTGCATCCTTTGCCTTGATCACACAACGCTACGCTCGGGACCGGTCCCGTATCTTTTACGGCAATACAGCGCTTGAGGGGGTGGACTATGCCTCCTTCGAAATTGTCAATGCCCAGGACAACCAGGCCAAGGACAAATACCATCTCTACGAACGTCACCTGCGCGTGGATGCCTATACGGCCCTGGAATAATTGTCCGGTCCTCCATGATGGGAGGGCGGCATAATCAGGTAGTGGCAAGGGCGTTTCGCCCGTGCGTTTCTCCTCCTTGGGCTCATGAATATGGCGCAACCCCTGCACCAGAGTGGGGCAGACCTCCGGTCTGCCGGTTCAGGGAGACTCTGTCTCCCTGAATTCTTCAACCGGCTTGCAGAGCAAGCCAGAACCGGCAGACCGGAGCTCTGCCCCACATACCGAAAGGGCGCGCCTCTCGTGGCGGCCTTTCAGGTCTGTTTTGTGGGCCATCAATCCATCAATCCGCTTCCGCCAGCAGGGCGGTGATGTTATTGCGCAAATCCTTGGTCACGGCCGCCACGGAGCGGTTGGCGTCGATGATTTCAAAGTTGTAGCTTTGCTGAAGCTTGCGGAAGGCTTCGCGCATGGCCACCTGATATTTCAGAAAGCTGTCAAACATGTCGCGTGAGAGGCCCAGATCCATCCCGCTTTCCCAATAATCCAGCGTGGCCGTCTTGGCCAGATTACGCTGCACCAGTTCTTCCGGTTCCACGGAAAGATAAAAGACCACGTCCGGTTCCGGGGCAATGCCATATAGATTCTTCAGCCACGCCTCATCCATGCCGCGCACCATGTCGCGCGCCATCAACGTGTAAATATAGCGGTCGGCCAGCACGAGAAAGCCGGATTTTAGTGCGGGCAGAATCAGGTTCTCCAACTGGTCGGCGAAATCGGTGGCGTAAAACAGCGCCAACGTGGTGCGGCTCAAAACGTTGCCGTCCTGGGCCTTCTCCAGTTCCTCGCTGACGAGGGTGGAGCGTTTCAGCCCCACCTGGACGGTCGCGTGGCCCTGGGTTTCCAGCCAGTCCACCAGGCTGGCGATCTGGGTGGAACGGCCGGAGCCATCCGCGCCTTCCACCACGATCAGCTTGCCCCCGAGGTCGGCGGAATTAACGCGCGGAATGCCATGTCCATAGAAACGATGGGGCTTATTCATGCGGCTTTATCTGATTGCTCATCCTCTTCCTGGTTCAATTCGGTGTCGCGCCGGTGTTTGCGGTGCAACGCCGGCGGGAGCGGCAGCGGACTGCGGCGCTTGAATTTCTTCAGGTCAATCCGATCGCTCACCAGCTTGCGCACAATGACCTGCTGTTTTTCCACCGCCTCATTGGCGTCCATGACGACAAACTTGAACTCCTTGGTCATGGCCAGGTATTGGTCGAGAATCCGGCCCTGGAAAATCCGGAAACTCTCGTAGGGGTCGTTGGACAGGCGCAAATCCATGCCCGCCTCGAAAAACTTCAGTTTCGGGCGGCCCTCCAGGATCCGGTTCAGCGAGACCTCCAGGTCGGCCTTGAAAAACATGGTCAGGTCGGGCACGCAGGCGAAGCTGTAATTGCCGCGCACCCAGTCCGGCGGGCAGCCCCGCGTGACATCGCGCGCGAAGGCGGTGAAAATATAGCGGTCACACAGGACGATATAGCCGGCGCGCAACAGCGGCACCAGATGCCGCTCATAGCGGTCGGCAAAGTCCGTGGCGTGGATCAGGCTGAAGGTGGTGGGCGTGAGCAGTTCGCGCTTTTTGCCCTTGCTGGTGGCGGATTTCACCAGTTCGGAGGAATTCCATTCGCTGAAATAGACCTTGATGCCCTCGGCCTCCAGCCAGCGTTTCAGCAGGTAAATCTGGGTGGATTTACCCGAGCCATCAAGCCCCTCGACCGCGATGAGCCGGCCGGGAAACTGGGATTCTGCAAATGTCTTCATTGCTTGCGTCCGGCCAATCTAAATAATTTTCCGGCCGTAACAAGTCCAATCAAAGCCATGATGCGTCATGCCGCGCATGCCATGGGGGGTACCCCAGATGGATGATGGATTCCGGAAGGCACCGGATCTTTGATGAAAACTCTGGCCGCTTGGCTGGAACGATTGACGCAAATGGATTTATAACCACGGATGGAGGCGCGGTTTCGGGGACCAGCCGCAGCCGGCCAGGGTTTTATAGGCTTTTTCCGGGTCGCCCAGAATTTTGTCCTGCCCCCGACGCCCCCGCGCCGACGCCCCCGCCCGCCCGCCGTGGTCCGGCTGGTCCCGCGTGGTCCTGCGTGGTCCTGCGTGGTCCTGCTGGTGTAGTAAGGTTTGTTATTGACTTCATAAGCTCGATGTGCTTTTATTGGCCTTCAACCAACCCAAGCCTACCCACAGGCAAGAACAGAACTATACATACATATGATCAGGGAAAGTGCGTCGAGGTTTCACCAGGGACAAAACGTCGTCAGGTTTGGGTCCATATTAACTACCATGTTGCTGCTGTCATTCCAGGCCCAGGCGAAGTATGACTGGCTGCAATTTGACTTTTCACCGGAAAAAACCGGCATCAACAACTTGGAGACCGCCATCGACCTCGACACGGTGGCCGGTTTAAAATCCCTCTTTAGCGTGCCGCTAGCCAACACACCCGACGGCGCTCCGGTATTGTTGACGGGGGTGACCACTCCCAGCGGCGTGCGGGATCTGATTTTCATTTTCGCCGAGCAGGGCTACACCACGGCCTTTGATGCCAACACCGGGGAGCAGGTGTGGACGGTGGATTATAGTTCCGGAACCGCGAGCAGCAACGGGCCGCAGCCGACGGATACGGCTTTTTGCGGCGGCCACACTTCCAACACCGCCCCGGCAGTGGATCCCAACCGCCTCTATGTTTATACATTCGGGATGGACGGAAATGTACACAAGCTCAACGTGGGCGACGGATCCGAGGTCACTGGCGGGGGTTGGCCGGAGCGGATTATGAGCGATGCCGGCAAGGCCCGCGAGGAATTGTCCATTGTCACGGCGGCCAATGGCCACACGTATTTGTATGGGGATGCCGGCAATGAGATGGGCAGTCAGACGGTGATTGATCTGGCCACCGGCACCCAGCACGTCTTCAACACGGTGGATTCCGACCAAGCCGACCAGCACATCAGCTCGGGGACGTATCGGCATGCCATGCCATGGGGGCATTGTGTGGCTTACAATGCGGCTCTGGACCGGGTATTTTTCACCACCGGCACTTACGCGAATTTTGTCGCGGGCCATTGCTGGGTGAACAGCATTCTCGCGATCAACCCCGATGGGTCCACCACGGTCACCAATGGCGGCGGCTATCCGGTGGATAGTTACACGCCCTCGAACTGGCAGGCGATGATCAATTCGGATAGCGACCTTGGCGGCGGCACCGATATCATCCAAGTGCCCGCAGGCGTGAGCAGCAAATATCCCCACCTCGCGGTCATGGGCAGCAAGGACGGGAATATCCGCCTGTTCAATCTGGCGGATTTAAGCGGGCAAGGCGGCCCGGGCAATGTGGGCGGCGCGCTGGAGACCATCAAGGCACCCGTCGGTGGATCCATGCGTTCCCAGGGCACCACGTGGACCGATCCCGCCACCGGAACCGTCTGGGTTTATCTCATGGGCGACAGCGGGATCAGTGCGATGACCCTGGCGGTGGACGGCTCGGGCAATCCCAGCCTGCTGGCCGGCTGGACGCTGAAAAACGGCTGGACGACTTCCGGCATCATGGTGAACGGCGTTTTGTTTGCCGCCGTGGGCGGGGGCGAGCACAGCGGCACCACCGCAACGCACTATTTGCAGGCGATCAATCCCACCAATGGCGCGGTGGTCTGGTCGGCCGCCATCGGCCAGTTTCACTGGACCAGCCCCATCGTGGCCAACGGCGTGGTGTACATGTGCGACGGCAATTCCGGTGGCTTCGGTTCGGGTCACGGCGGCAATTTGCACGCCTGGAATCTGAGCGGCAGCACCAACCCGGTGGTCGCCAACGGGGCCTACAAAATCGTGAATCTCAACAGCGGGCTGGTCGTTGATGCCAAAGGCGGCCAAACCACCAACGAGACGGTGGTGGAACAATATGCCTACCACGGCGGCTCCAATCAGGTTTGGGCCGTGACCGGTTTGGGCGGCGGACAATATAAGATCATCGGGGTCCAAAGCGGTCGGGCCTTGGAGGTGTTCGGGGCCGGCACGGCGAACGGTGCGGCCATCGACATTTACGATTATACCGGCGCGGCCAACCAAATCTGGACTTTCACCCCCACCACCGGAAACAATTTCCGGCTCACGCCGGCCAATGCCACCGGTTCCTGTTTGGATGTCAAAAGCTCCGGCCTGACCAACAGTGTGACGCTGGAAATTTGGAAGTCAAACAGCGGCAACAGCCAGCAATGGAGTTTTCAAGCGCCTTGAGCCGGCGGAGGAGGAAATCCGCTGCCTTTAAAATCGCCGGACGCGATATGGCGCCATTTTTGGGCTGACTATTTCCAGCAGCGGTGCAGGTATTAGTGAGTGAGGTGATAATTGCGGAGCCGGCATTTTGCCGGTTCCGTAATACCATAAAGCCATGTTTTATGCACCCAAATAATGAAATTTATCATCCCCAGCCGCCTCAACGGCGCTGGCACGAGCAATTCACCGGTGGCAGCATCACTCCCGTGCCGATCGTGGACATCACCGGCAACAACAATCTGAACATCCATGCCGAGCTCAAGTTTAATGTGGCCTCACGGTCGTTCACGCATCCGGTGGGCTGCGAAATTCAGCTCAACGTGGAATGACGTCTGAAAACCCCGGCCGGCTTTGTTGGTGATTTTTAAAGACCTGCCGCTTAGCTTGTGGCCGGCGCGTGCATTGTTTCCATGACTGACAAGACCATAAAATTCATCGGACTGCTGCTGCTGTTCAATGTGGTCATGGCTTGCGTGTTCAGGCTGCGCTCGCCTTCGCCTCCCGTTCCCCCCGCCGCTGGCAATCCTGTTCCGGCAGGCACACAATCATCCGTAGCGCTTTACCGTCAGGCGCTGCATTTGGAAAGAAACTCCGTTCGGGTTTCACGACCGTTGCCAGCCGATTCTTTGCCAGAAAGCGGTGATGAAATCTTGCATGCATCAACCAACGAGGACGAGGTTTTGAACCGGCTCCGCAGCTGGGCGAGAGCAGATCCGGAAGCCGCGCTCATTTGGGGACAACAACAGACCAACGAAGCGGAACGAAGCGAGGCGCTGACCGACGCCTGTTTTCAAATTGCCGGGGTGAATCCCGAGCGCGCGCTGGCGCTGGCCGAGCAATTCAACTTGAGCCAGGACGCTGCCCTGGAAAACCTCGCGCAACAATGGGCGGCCAAAGATTTGACGGCGGCCTACAGCTGGATCATGCGGCAGCCCGCCGACGATCGGCGTAACGCGATGATGACGGGCATGACCTTTATTTGGTCACAGACGGAACCCGCCGTGGCGGCGCAATTTGTGGCGCAGCAAATGTCCCCGGGAGCGGCTCAGGACGAAGCGGTCATGATGGTGTTGCATCAGTGGGCCTTGGGGGACGCCACGGGAGCCGGGGCGTGGGTGCAACAATTTCCCGAAAGTCCGCTGCGCGACCGGGCGTTGCATGAGTTGGCCGGGATTGAGCAATACAAGCATGGTCTGGCTCAATCAGAATAATTTCACACTGAAGCCATTCATGGCATTTATGGGATGAGCGAGATGAAAACGCAGGAATCCACGCTCGTAATACTTGTTTCTTCCGGCTACATTCTGCATCCTCGTCTCTTTGTAATGCCCAGTCCATCGCCCAATCCGCAACTGCTGCGCTCGCTCGGCAAACTCGCCCGCGGACTTTCCGCCTTGTTTTGGGGGCTGCCCGCCAGCCTGCTCGTGTCCGCGGAAACCGCCCGCGCCGACTGGCTCCGCCCCCTGGGCATGATCCCCCTGCTGGCCGTCAACGCGCTGCTGTTCTATGGGCTCTGGCAGATGGGCGACTTTCAAAAGCAGGAACGCCCCTGGCGGCTCGCCCTGGACCGCTCGCGCTTGCTGGCCTTGATCAATCTCGGGCTCTGCCCCTTCCTCTACTGGCACAACCGGGTGCCGGAGGAAAACTATTTCACCTATGCCGTCCTGCTCCTGGGGCTTTCCGCCGTGCTGTTCCTGTTCAACTTGAACCTCGTCCTCAAGCGCCTGGCCGCCATGCTGCCCGATGAAACCCTGCGCCAGGAAACCCGCCAATTCACCGCCCTCAATCGCTGGCTGCTGGTCCTGCTGCTGTTCTTCACCATCGGGTTCCTGGCGCTCACCGCCCTGCCGCAGCTCACGGCCCCAGCCGGCCGGTTGCTCTTTTTGATTGGCCGGTTCAGCAACCTCCTGCTCATTTTTTTCATCCTGCTGCCCCTGGCCATGACCATGGCGCTGATCTGGAAAACCAAGGAAGTCATCCTGGATGCGGTCTTCGGCGTCCGCAATTAATATCATGAAAATCCGGCTTGTCCCGGCCATGCTCTGCGCGTCCATCGTCTTATCCCACGCTGCCATGCCAACCCCTGTCCCACTCTGGCCCGATGGCGCGCCCGGCGCGCTGGGCACCTCGACCAACGACATTCCCACGCTCACCGCCTACGTGCCCGACACCAACGCCACCGGTGCCGCCATGGTGATCTGCCCCGGCGGTGCATATACTCACCTTGCCCCCCACGAGGGCAACGATTATGCGCTCTGGCTCAACCAGCATGGCGTCACGTGCTTTGTTTTGAAATACCGTCTGGGCAGCCACGGCTACCACCATCCCGCCATGCTCCAGGACGCCGCCCGCGCCGTGCGCTGGGTGCGGGCCAATGCGTGGGAATTCCATGTGGATGCGCACCGCATCGGCATCATGGGCTCCTCCGCCGGCGGGCATCTGGCCGCCACGCTGCTGACTCATTTTGACAGCGGCAACCCCGCCGCCACCGACGCGATTGAGCGCCCCAGTTCACGACCGGATCTGGGCATCCTGTGTTACCCGGTCATTTCCATGGGGGAATTCGCCCACAAGGGGTCGCGGGAGGCCCTGTTTGGCCCCCATGCGCCGCACGCATGGCGGAGGGAATTGTCCAACGAACTGCATGTCACCACGAACACCCCGCCTTGTTTTTTGTGGACGACCTTCGAGGACCAGACCGTGCCCATGGAAAACACTCTGCTGTTTGCGGAAGCGTTGAGGAAAAACCATGTGCCCTTCGCCTTGCACATCTATGAAAAAGGCGGCCACGGAATGGGCTTGAAAGACCAGGCCCCGTTCGCCCATCCGCTGCCTTGGGCCAATGAATGCCTGCGGTGGTTGGCGGAAAAGAAGTTTGCGAACTGAGCCGGAACGTTTCTGTTTGAACCACGAAACACCCGAAGCCCACGAAAAGAAAACCGAAGAACCGGGGGCTTCGGCGCGTTTGGCCGTCAAACCAGCGCGCCAGTCAGAAACTTGAACCCTTGGGGGCAGCTTGACCTCCGCAATCAATTAATTAACAGCCGGTTGGAAAAGCGCCCGGTGAGGGCACCGGGCCTACAGAACCGATGATTTTCGTGAAAATCATTGCAGGCCGTGGGCCCAGACACGGCGTTTTCCGGATTAATCAATCAGCCCACGCCCACGCGCTTGCCCGCCTTGCGGGCCTGGTATTGGGTCTCGATCCAGGCGTAGGTTTCCGCCAACCCCTTGTTCAAGGTGGTGGAGGGCTCCCACTTCAACACTTGCTTGATGAAGGTGTTGTCGGAATTGCGTCCGGCCACACCCTGGGGCGCGCCGAGATCATATTGCCGGTTCATCTTCACGCCGGCGATCTTCTCAATCTTGGAGAGCAGTTCGTTGATGGAAACCAGCTCGCTGGAGCCGAGATTGATGGGCGTGGCGATCAACTCATCACAATGCGTGATCTTGTCAATGCCCTTCACGCAGTCGTCAATGTACATGAAACTGCGCGTCTGCGTGCCGTCGCCCCAGATCGTGATATCCTTGCTGCCGGTATCAATGCCCTGAATGACCTTGCGGCAGAGCGCGGCCGGGGCCTTTTCCCGCCCACCTTCCCAGGTGCCATGCGGCCCATAGACATTGTGAAAACGGGCGATGGCGGTCTTCATGCCGCGCTCGTGCCAGTATTCCTGGCAGAACATTTCGGAAACCAGCTTTTCCCAGCCGTAGCCGCGCTCGGCCATCGCCGGATAGGCATCCGATTCCTTCAACGCGCGGACGTTCGGATCCTTCTGCAGCAGGGTGTTGTAGGCACAGGCCGAGGAGGAATAAAAATAGCGGCGCGCGCCCGCGCGGTAGGCGGCCTCCACCATGTGGGTGTTGATGAGGATCGAGCGCAGGCATTCGACGCGGAACCGTTCAATGAAACCCATGCCGCCCATGTCGGCCGCCAGGTTATAAACTTCCACCGCGTTTTCGCAAACCCGCCGGCAATTCTCCTCGATGCTCACATCGAAGCAAAGATTTTGGACCACGGGAGTGTGCAAATACCATTCGTAAAGCGGCTTTTTGTCCACCGCACGAATGTTGGTAAAACCTTTCTTGGTGAAATACCGGGCGAGGTTGCCGCCAATAAAACCGCCCGCGCCCGTGATGACAATCAGGTCATCCTTTTTCAGCGGGGCGTCTTTTTCCACAATGCGTTTTGTCTGTTCCATAATGGTTGTCGATTTCTGCGGACGGCTGGTTTGCCGTCAATGATTCAAAGTTTGCGGTGATTTTGCGGGACCAAATCAAATGGCGGAAGGGAGAGGATTCGAACCTCCGGTACGCTTGCGCGTACATCTGATTTCGAGTCAGGTGCCTTTAACCACTCAGCCACCCTTCCCGCCGGTTGATGTTACGGCATTTGCAGCATTTCAAACCCCTTCGTCCTGCCCGCGCAGAAACGATCCTCCCGGCCCAAACTGCCGCCGATACCACCACACGTTACCAGCGGGACGTATTTTGGCAAAGTTAAAATCAATGCTGCTCCATGAAAAAATAATGCTGTCCGGGCCGGGCAACTGGAGCGGCGAAACAGGATTATTCGGACGGACAAAAAGGCCCGTAAAAAACCCGGCTGGCTTGGTGCCCATAGACGCATACACGCGTGACGCGCTCGACTGCGCAACGGTTTTCGGCGCCAGATTTCAGATTTCCGGATGGGATATTTCAAGATGATAACAGTGATATTACGCGGGTTTTGGCGGGTTTCTGGTGTTAAATGGGTGGTTTTGTGCCCAAGGTTGGCCGCGCGATGGGGCTGGCACCGAGACGGTGCCGGCACTCGCAGGCGAGACGCCTGCGCCACAGGGGGAGTGGGGGCGGTGATGTGGTTTCAATCCGTAATAAGGATAAAAGGTAAAAAGTGATATTTCAGGGGGTTTTCGGGGTTCTGAGAGTGTGAATGGATGCTCTGGATGGGATCCCCTCAGTTTCAAGCCGGGACGCCGGATGGTGCGGATACAGAACGAAACGGACGGGAGGCAGCTCTGGGTATGACCACCCCTCACCCTCAATCCCTCTCCCCGTTGAGGGGAGAGGGAAGTCAAGAGCGACGCGGCCGGGAATCTTGGGCGCGTTGGCTGCGAGCGTAACAGGTTGTAAAAACAGGCACTTGCATAATGGGTTTCTTAAAAGTTTCAAGCTTCAAGTGTGCAGCAAGAGTTTGGATAGCGGCTGCGGAAAGCTCCGGTGGTTGGATGCCAATAGCGGCGCGCACGGAGTGACGCGCCCTACCACCCGTGGGTCGGCGGCGATGCATGGGGTGATTGGGGTGCGGTTTCAAAGCGTAAAAAGTGATATTTCAGGGGGTTTTCACAAATTATGAAGGATGAAAGATGAAGGATGAATGGGCTCAAGATAGTTTCAGATCAAAAGCGGAGCCGGAAGGTTGGGGCTGACCAGCGGGCATTCTGACGTGTATGTCGTTGACTGTGTCATGGTGTAAAAAGTGATAATTCTGGGGTTTTGTGAATTTTTCTGCATAAACGGCAAAAATGGGAGCTTGAGGTATAACCACCCCTCACCCTCAATCCCTCTCCCCGTTGAGGGGAGAGGGAAGCCAGTGGCGACGCGGTCGGGAATCTTGGGGGCTTTGGCTGCGAGCGTAACAGGTTGTAAAAACAGGCACTTGCATAATGTGTTTCGGCATAGCGTCGCCACAAAGTGCCTGCTCCGCAGGCAAACGGAGTCGCAGCGCGACTCTGTCCACCCTGGAATCTGGTGCGGGAGTGGTGGATAGACGGCGCGGATGGCATCGTTCCGGGATGAAATGGCGGCGACACCATGGCTTGGGGGCCAAGGAGAGGATGATTTGTTGGCGCGAGGGAGCGTTCGCGGGGAGGCGCGGGGCCGGGCCGGCGTTGCGGGGGCGGAGGATGGGGTCCGGCCCGGGCGGTGATTTGTGGGTGGCAGCCCATAAACCGCACCAGTATGGCAGGTTTCCGGAAAACCGGGTTGTTAGCGGCTAACGCATTTTTCGCAACCCGTTATGGCCCAATGAAATATTTTTATGAAAAAGTTTTCGGCTGCATCCATCCCGGCTGAAGATACGCGAATTGGGCACGCAGCCACCGATCAACCCAGCTCCAGCGGAGCGACATGGACCAGGGCCGACACCGGTTTGATGAAAACCGAGACCATGCCGCCCCGCTGGGGCTTGCGGTTGGTCGGGGGACGATGAGCTATAAACAGGTCGCTCCGCTGGAGCTACCCCACCGCGAACTGTCATTTTTCTAGGACTGATAAACATTAAAGGCGGGCTGGCATAGGAAGGTTTCCTTCCGGTAAAAGGTTGTTCGTCCGCATCAAAAACAAACAA
>Ga0302319_10016800_pt1 | contig 13453 bp, 7 predicted proteins | sample Bog_T0_2_FD_203319 | JGI IMG/M metagenome (GOLD analysis project Ga0302319, IMG submission 203319) | Peat permafrost microbial communities from Stordalen Mire near Abisko, Sweden - Bog_T0_2 | ecosystem: Environmental > Terrestrial > Soil > Wetlands > Peat | place: Sweden: Abisko, Stordalen Mire...
CCCGGACCTCGTGGTTAACACCAAAACAACGTTACGGAATAAATAATAAGGCGACCAGAAGGAAGCGGGAGCAACGTCCGAAAGGGCGTTGAAAGCGCTTGTAGGCACCTGAGGGATCGAATCGACCGTGAACGGTCCATAGGAATCACCGAAGATGTCATTGCCTGTGTTATACAGGGTCGTGCCGGTCTTCAGGTAGTTCTTGAGATCACCGATCGAGGGGTTGTTTCCCGAGGTCTTGTTGGTTTCAATCGCATACTGGTCCCCAGCGGAATCCAGCAAACGGAGATCTTCCAGGATGCGCGTCGCCTGTGAGCGTTTACGGGCACGGAGGAAGTTTGGCACTGCAATCGCCGCGAGAAGCGCGATGATCGCCACGACGATCATGATTTCCACGAGGGTAAAGCCCCCGCGGTTCTTGTTTATTTTCTGTAGCATATGATTTTTCTATTTTGCGGTTGTTTAGATTTCTGTTCGTTGCCCTTGTGGCAAGGAACAACGGATGAAAAGCAGGCCGTGTGCCAGCATGACAACATTTTATCAACATCCGGTAGCAGCACTTCATTTCCACCCTTCCTTGTCCCCGCATACTCGACTCTTTGGAGAGGCAGAGGGGCACAGGGCTGCAACCCCCAGGCGCCGCCGGATCCTTCTCCTGCATTCGACGTTGGAAGTTGAGCGTTGGACGTTCCCCTTTATTCTCTCCCCCAACGAAACAGCTTGCTTTGATTTCGAATGCCCCCATATTAGGCGACTGATTGGTTGTGACGACAGTGAGGGAAGCGCCGGATTTTTTCGAAAAGACGCCTTCCCGGAGTGGATTCAGATGGGAAATTTTCCCGGTATTCCAAATCGTTGCGCACCTTATTTCAGGAAATCCGGGGTGTAGCTTAGCTTGGTAGAGCGCTTGGTTTGGGACCAAGAGGTCGCAGGTTCAAATCCTGTCACCCCGATTCTCTTCGCACAGAGGAAGATGCTATAAAGCGGTTGCGGATGGCTCCGCCAAGTGAAAGCGGAAGAACAGACCTCTCAACGATCGGTGCCTCTACTTCTTTTCCCTCGGAATAAACCCGGGAACGCCGGTCTGCACGACAGCATTAAACCTCATCCGCGTCTTGATTCCGTTGATCTCCCGCATGGCGTCTTCAGGAAGGGTGGTGACGTCAAAGTTTTCCTTGAGCCGGCTGGGGGTCTTGGTCGTGGTCAGGAGCGCTGTTCCGCGTTGAATCCCCCAGGCGAGCGCGACCTGGGCCGGGGTTTTGCCGACCCGGCTGGCGATGGCGGTGATGACGGGATCCGCCAGCAGGTTGGGCTCGCTATTATGACCCAGCGGCGCGAAAGCTTGCAGCACGATTCCATTCTTCCGGCAATAGTCCAAAAGTTCCCATTCCGGGAGATACGGGTGGGATTCGAGGTGAACAACCGCCGGCTTGATGGTCGCGGCTTCGACGATCTCCTTCACCTTTTCCAGGCTGATGTCGGATAATCCGATCGCCTTGCACCTGCCCTCGGTCACCAGTTCCTCCAGCGCCCGCCATGTCTCCAGCAGCGTCACCCCCTTGTCATAGATCACGTTGCCGTTCGCATCCCTCGGATCCTGCAAGTCTCCGGGCTGGAAGGCGAAAGGGGTGTGGATGAGATAGAGATCGAGGTAGTCGAGCTGGAGCTTTTTGAGGCTTGCCTCAAACGCCAGCTTGGCGCGCTCAGGGCGATGATTGGTGTTCCAGAGTTTTGTAACGACAAACACCTCCTCCCGCTTGATCTTCCCCGCCTCGAACACCTCTTTCATCGCTTCGCCGACCTCTCTCTCGGTCCCATAACGTTCCGCAGTATCAAGCGCGCGAAAACCTGCCTCCAGCGCGGCCTTGGTCGCATTTTTGGTGGCGATCGGGTCGGGAATCAGCGTTCCAAAACCGAGCGCCGGGATCGCGCCGGATCCGTTGTTGAGGGTCAACTTCGTGTAGCGAAGATTGTCGGGCTCCACCATAGGAGGAGCGTATGATATGGAGCATATGCAGTCAAGCCCATGGAGTCACATCTGTACAAGCAACACTCCTCCTTTGAAATGCGACGTTCTCTGAGAAAGTCACATCGACTTACTTTACTTCCTTTACGGTCCATTTTGTAATGGTGAGCCCTTTCGATGTCCGCGTACTCACGGGGACGCGCGTGAGATCAAAATCGAGCTCACGCAGGCGGGCGCCGCTGCGTCCGTCCAGCGAGACATGGATCATTTTCGGCATTTCCTTTTCACTGGCGGCGATGTGAAGCCACGCGACCCGCGAGCCCTCGCTCCTGATGAGAGGATAAAGCTTGTCGCGGGAGAGGCCGCCGATCTGGAACTTCTTCGCGAAAGCCTTCCCGCTCTCTCCCTCCTGGTAAACCATGGTGTAGAAGTTTGTGTCGCCATCCTTGGGCCAGATCGCGACGTGGATGATGTCGCGCCCCATGAATACCTTGTCGGCAACCTTCGCCACTTTCAGCGAGCCGTCCTTCATGATGCAGAGCACGCTGTCCAGGATCGTGCACTCGGTCACGAAATCGTGCTGCCGCCAGTTGAGGCCGATGAATCCATCCTTGCGGTTGACGTAGAGGCGCTGGTTGGCGGATACGACAGCGGAGGCGTCGATCTGCTCGATCTCGTCGTAGCTCGTGCGGCGCCTGACGCCTTTGCCGTATTTCTCCTGGAGCATCTCGAACCACGCGACGGCGTAGGCGGTGAGATTCTTCAGGTTCGCCTTCGTCTCCTTGATGCCGGTTTCAGTTTTCTTCATCGCTTCGTCGGCCTGGAAGCGGTTGTAGGCCGAAATGCGCTTGATGCGGATCTCCGTGAGCCGCGTGATGTCCTCATCGGTGATCTCGCGCCGGAGCTGTTTGGCGAAGGGCTTCAGGCCCTTGCGAATTTCGTCGAGCACGCTCTCCCAGGTTTTGGACTTCTCGATGTTCCGGTAGATCCGTTCCTCGATGAAAATGCGCTCGAGCGAATCCCAATGCCACTGCTGCTCGAGTTCGCCCAGCTTGATCTCCAGTTCGCGTTTCAGCAGCGCTTTTGTTGCCTCGACGCTCGTTTTGAGAATATCGCGCGCGCCGAGGAAATGCGGCTTGTCGTCCCCGGTCTTGGGATTGCGGACGATGACGCATGCGGCGGGATTGAGCTGCACCTGGCAGGTCGTGAAGACGTAGAGCTGCTGGATGACCTTCTCCGGGGATGCGCCCTGCGGCAGATGAACAAGGATCTCCACCTTGTCGGCGGTGTTGTCGTCCACATGCTTGATCTTGATCTTGCCCTTTGCATTCGCCGCAAGGATCGATTCTATGAGCGAGGTCGTCGTCACACCGAACGGCAACTCGGTGATCGCGAGCAGGGTTTTCGCGCGCTCCTCGATCTTCGCGCGCACCTTTACTTTCCCGCCGCGTTCGCCGTCGTTGTAGGCGGAAAAGTCAGCGGTGCCGCCGGTGGAAAAATCCGGCAGGATCCGGAAGTTTTTCCCCTGCAGATGATTGATCGCCGCACGGCAGAGATCGTTGAAATTATGCGGCAGGATCTTCGTGGAAAGGCCGACCGCGATGCCGTCCGCGCCTTCAAGCAGCACGATTGGAAACTTCGCCGGCAAAGTGACCGGCTCCTTGTTGCGCCCGTCGTAGCTGAGCTGCCACGCCGTGGTCTTCGGGTTGAATAGCACGTCTTTCGCAAACGGCGTGAGTCGTGCCTCGATGTACCGCGGTGCCGCCGCGTCGTCGCCCGTGAGCACGTTTCCGAAGTTCCCCTGCGGCTCGATAAGCCAGCCGCGCTGGGCGATGCCGACCAGGGCCGCGCCGATCGAGGCGTCGCCGTGGGGGTGCAGCTTCATCGTCGCGCCCACAACATTCGCCACCTTGTGGAACCGCCCGTCGTCCATGTCCCACAGCGTATGGAGCACGCGCCGCTGCACCGGTTTCAAGCCGTCGTCCATGTGCGGGACCGCCCGGTCGAGGATGACGTAGCTGGCGTAGTCGAGGAACCAGTTGCGATAGCTCGCCGCCAGGGGCGCTTGGTCCTCTTGGATCTTCCCGGTTCTTGGCACGGGTGCAGGGGTGATGTCAGCGGCTGCGGGCTCTTCCGGCGGTGCCACTGCGGGTGCGGCGTCCCCGTTGGATAGCGGGAGCAATGGCTGGTCGTCTTCTTGTTTGATCGGTTTCTTCTTCGGCATGGAAAAGGAAAGGGGTTGGTTGCTTGGGACCGGTTCAGACCTCGATCAGGTCCTTCTCGATCCGCAGGTTGTCTATGATGAAATCCTGCCGTTCCTGGGTGTTCTTGCCCATGAAGAACGAGAGCAATTCGTCGGAACTGGCGAGGTGATGCAGGTTCACCGGGTCGAGGCGGATGTTCGCGCCGATGAAATCCTTGAACTCGCCTGCGGAAATTTCGCCAAGGCCCTTGAAGCGGGTGATCTCGTGGCCCGCGCCCAGGCTGGCGACCGCGGCCTGCTTCTCCTGCTCGCTGAAGCAATACTTCGTCACCTTCTTGGTGCGCACACGAAAGAGCGGTGTCTGCAGGATGAAGAGGTGATTGTTGCGGATCACGTCGGGAAAAAACTGGATGAAGAACGAGATCAGCAACAGCCGGATGTGCATTCCATCTACGTCGGCATCGGTGGCGATGACGATGCGGTTGTAACGCAGGCCGTCGAGGCCCTCCTCGATGTTGAGCGCGGACTGCAGGAGATGAAACTCCTCGTTCTCATAAATGACCTTTTTGGTGAGGCCGTAGGTGTTGAGCGGTTTGCCCTTGAGCGCAAAGACTGCCTGGGTCTGCACGTCGCGCGTGGAGGTGAGCGAACCGGCGGCGGAGTCGCCCTCGACAATGAAGATCGTGCTCTCCTCGGCGCGCGGGTTTTTGTCCCCGAGATGCAGGCGGCAGTCGCGCAGCTTGCGGTTGTGCAGGGATGCTTTCTTTGCCCGCTCGCGGGCGATGTTGCGGATGCCGGCAAGCTCCTTCCGCTCCCGTTCGTTCTCCTCGATTTTGCGGCGGATGATTTCGCCGGTTTCGCGGTGCTTATGCAGATAGGTATCGAGGGCCTGTTGCACGAACTTGCCGACGAACTCCTTCAGCGTCGGTCCCTTCGGCCCCATCACGGTCGAGCCGAGTTTCGTCTTCGTCTGGGACTCGAATACCGGCTCCTGCACTCGCACGACGATCGCCGCGTCGATGGACTGCCGCACGTCGGCGGCGTCGAAGTCCTTTTTGAAATGGTTGCGGAGGGTATCGACGAATGCCTCGCGGAACGCGGCAAGGTGCGTGCCGCCCATCGTGGTGTGCTGCCCGTTGACGAAAGACCAGTACTCCTCGCCGTAGTGATTGCCGTGCGTGACTGCGATCTCGATGTCTTCACCTTCGAGGTGGATGATCGGGTAAAGCGGCTCGCCGTTGAGTTCCTTCGCCAGCAGGTCCTTCAGCCCGTTCTGCGAGCGAAACGGATTGCCGTTGAGGGTGAGCGTGAGCCCCCGATTGAGAAAGGCATACTTCCAAAGCATGTCCTCGACGAACTCGGTGCGGAACTTGAAGTCCTTGCCGAAGAGCTCCTCGTCCGGCGTAAATTCCACCAGCGTCCCGTTCCGTTCACTCGTCTTCGTGACGCGCGATTGGTTCTTGAGCTTTCCCTTCGAGAACTCGACCACCTTGGTCTCGCCCTCGCGGATCGCCTGCGCCTGGTAGTTGAGTGCGAGAGCGTTGACCGCCTTCTGCCCGACGCCATTGAGCCCCACAGCCTTTTGAAACGTCTCGCTGTCATATTTCGCGCCGGTGTTAATGATAGAAACGCAGTCCACGAGCTTCCCCAGCGGAATGCCGCGCCCATAGTCGCGCACCTTCACGCTGCGGTCGGTCATCTCCACCTCGATTTTTTTGCCGGCCCCCATCATGAATTCATCGACTGAATTGTCGATCGTCTCTTTCAGCAATACGTAGATGCCGTCCTCCGCATGCGCGCCATTGCCGAGCCGGCCGATGTACATGCCGGGCCGCAGCCGGATGTGCTCCAGGGAACTGAGTGTTTTGATGCTTGCTTCTGTATAGTTGGACGCCATGGGAGTGAGGAGTAATTAACTAGCGAGCCCGCTCCTTCGCTGCAAGGATTCCTCGTTAAAATAGAGGAGAGCCTTGCAGAAGCATCGACGTTGAACGAGCACAGCGAAAACCTCCGGAACAAACAAAAATCCGCGGCAACGGCGGCATCACCATCAAAGCCGAACTAATCGCCACCTACCCCGACTCCTGGAAAGACGCCTCCATCATCATCAAGCTCCTCCAGCAGGTCACAAACAACGTTCCCGCCAGCCCCGGCGGCGAAGCCAAAACTCCTGATTAAATCCGGCAGGAATTAGCCGCGGAATGCCATAGGTCACAGCGCGTGTGCATCATTTACCGGTGGCATATTGTGAATGCAAAGGCGCGCGCATTGTGAAGAATGATCCCACTATGAATGTTGCAACCCCTCTTCCCCGGGTTTCTCAAAAAGACCGCGAGGTTCTTCGCTCGCTCGCGGCGCGCTTCCGCGAAATTGCGGAGTTGCCGGAACAGGCGTCGCGCCGCCGCCGTCTCGCCGCTCACAACGGGTTGCGCCCGGAGAGACCCGTCGTGCTGGCGTATCCCGAAGGCGCTTGGGAGGAACTGCTCCCCGCCGCGTCCATGCAGTGCGGCAACGAAAAACTTCGTGGCTGGGAGAACAGTCTCCGCCAGAAAATATACTGGTGGGAGCATCTGCGTGATGACAACACGGTGGAACCTTTTTTTAAGATCGGCTGGCATGTCCAGCGCGGCGACTACGGTTTGAAGATCGCCTACGAACACGGCGCGAACCGTGGCAGTTACCACTGGGTCGCGCCTCTTCAGGATATTGAAGCCGGCTTCGACCGCTTGAAAACGGCTGTCTACACCGTTGACCGGGAAGGGACTTATGGCGACGTGGCCCTGGCCGGCGAGATCTTTGGCGACCTTCTCCCGGCGCGGATCCGTGGCTTGTACTGGTGGACCTCGGGGCTTACTTGGGAAGCCATCAAATTGATCGGGCTGGAAACGCTGATGCTCGCCCCCTACGACCAGCCGGAGGGACTTCACAGGCTCATGGGCTTTTTGCGGGACGAACAGCTCAAGTTCATCACCTGGATGGAAACCGAAGGGCTTCTGACCGACACGAACGAGGATGACTACGTCGGATCGGGCGGAGTGGCTTACACTGGCGAGTTGCCACAGGCCGGGAGGCAGCCCGGCGCACCGGTGTGCCTCCGGGATACCTGGGGGTTCGCCGAATCACAGGAGACTGTAGGTGTTTCCCCCGACATGGTCGCGGAGTTCATCCTGCCGTATCAATTCCCGATCCTGGAAAAATTCGGCCTTAACTCCTACGGCTGCTGCGAACCGCTGCACGACCGCATCGACCCGATCCTCCACATCCCGCGGCTGCGCCGTCTCTCGGTTTCGCCGTGGTGCGACCAGAAGATCATGGCGGAGAAACTGGGGCGCAATTACGTCTTCAGCCGCAAGCCGAACCCCACTCAGATTTGCCTCACGTTCAATGAAGAAAGCATCCGGAAGGATCTGGCGGAAACACTCGCTCTCGCCGGGGCTGGCTCGCTCGAAATCATCATGAAAGACACCGCCACCGTTCAGAACGAACCGTGGCGCATCACCCGCTGGATCGAGATCGCCCTGGAGGAAGTGCGGAAATACGCCGCCGGCTGATCTCACCTGCTTTCCGGTCAATGCGACGCCCCTGGTTTTTCTGCCGGGTGCGGTACAGCGAGGGACAGACGCCTGTCACTTTCTTGAACAGCCGCGAGAAATAGTAGGCATCATCGTACCCGACCCGCAGGCTTGTTTCATGCAGCGTCATGGTGGTTTCGGTCAGCAGCGAACAGGCGAGCGCGATCCGTTTCTGGATTACGTAGGAAACAGGGCTTGCCGAGAACTGTCTCTTGAAGAGCCGGGAGAAATGCGATGTCGAGAGCCCCGCCTGCCGCGCCAGCGTTGCGGAATCGAGCGGCTCCGCGAGATGGTGGTGGATGTAGTTCAGGAGACGCTGCGCATCCAGCCGGTTGCCCCCTGTCTCCGGTGCAGGCAGCGCCTTGCATTCCAGCCGGTTCAGGATCAACCCCAGCAGACTGCACAGCGCCGTGTCTCCCCGGATCCCGCTGCCCGGCCCGCCCGCCGCCTGCGCGACCACCAGCTCCGCCCAGCGGTCATACACATTCGCATCGATCCCCATCTCCACGCGCACGCCGCCATGGCGCCGGATCTGCGTAAAAAATTCCCTCGCCAGCCGTCCATGGAAATGCACCCAGAGGATGTCCCACGGGTTCTCCCGGTCGGAGCCATAGGTGTGCGCCCTGCCCGGCATGAACGTGAGCAGATGGCCCTGCCGCGCCTCCACGCGCTCCCCCTCCGTTTCCGCAAACCCGCGCCCGCCCAGCACCCAGATAAGCAGAAAATCCATTGGCTTCTTCCTCGCCATCCAATGATTCGGCGTCTTTACAAAATGACCGCTTTTTAGCAGTTGAAGGTATTTGTCAAACATGGCGTCGCGTTTCAACACCGCTCTCACACAAAAAAGCAGGATTGTCCATCATAATGATGGTTCGCTCCATTGTCACGGAATGCGCGCATCCCATAGACTCTCGGCCATGAACGACATGAACTGGCAGGTGACGGCGGAGGACCGCACCCGGCTGCGCACCCTGGCTGAAAAACAATCCGCCTATTCCGCGTTGGAAATCATGCAGCGCCGCAAACAGATGTGGCTCGACCTGAATGGCGGCCGGCCCGGCGCTCGTACGCCGGTAATTATCGAGACGTGGACGTTCAACCGCGATTTCATGCCGGATGGCGTCTTGCACTGCGTCTCCGAGACAGGCCGGTCGATCGAGTGGCAGTTGCTTGAGAACATCCGCAATTTCGAGCTCATCGGCGATGATAAGGTCATGCCCGATACATTCGACATCGGCTGGTTCACGGAGATCGACGCGTTCGGCATCAAGATCGACACCGAGTTCGTCAAGGATTCGCAGGGCGTGAATACCGGCTACCATTACATCCATCCCATCACCGACCTGGAGCGCGACTTCCCACTGCTCAAGCCGGCCACTTGCCGGGTCGATCGCCCGCGCACCCTCGCGTGGAAGGCCTTCCTGGAGGATCTCTTTGGCGATCTGCTTCCCGTGCGCATCCGGAGCGGCACTTACGGGAATGCCATGCTCACCCAGGAGGTCATCAAGCTCATGGGCATGGAGGCGTTTTTCATGGCGCTCTACGATACGTCCGACGCAGTCCACAGCCTCATGGCATACCTGCGGGACAATGTCCTGCGTGTCATGCGCTGGGCCGAGGCGGAGGGGCTCCTCTGTGACAACAACGGGAACCAGACGAGCTTCGGCTCCAGCTTTAACTTCAACACGCAGCTCGCCGCCTCCGGCCCGGCCCGGCTTGGCGACATGTGGGGCGCGACCAACAGCCAGGAGACCGTCGGCATCTCACCAGGGCACTTCCACGATTTTTGCGCCCCGTATTACCGCGACGTTTGCGAACCCTTCGGCCTCCTTTACTACGGCTGCTGCGAGCCGACCCATACCTTCTGGGAGGACATCCGGCTCATGCCGCATCTCAAGAAAGTCTCCATCAACCGCTGGACGGACCAGCATTTCATGGCCGATGCCTTGCGGGGCAGCGACATCGTATTCTCCCGCAAGCCCGATCCCAATTTCCTGGGCGTGGATGTCACGCTCAACGAAGCAAAATGGGCCGCCCATATCGGCGAAACGCTCGATGTCGCCCGCGATGTCTTCACCGAGATCATCATCCGCGACGTTTATACGGTCCACGGCAATCTCGACAAGCCGCGCCGCGCCGTCGAAATCGCCCGCAGCGAGATCGACCGGAGATCATAGTAACCGGACACGCCCTCCCGCATTCTGACATGAGGATAACGGCATGCATCTCCGCATCCCCGCCAGACCATAAACCCCCCCAAAGAGAGGTGACGGATTCTTTCCTGTCGAAAAAAAACACGCAACTCAACCGGCCTCATCGTCGCCCGCGCCGCGCAGGAATGCGGAATCTACGCCGTCGATCGCGCGGCGACTGCGCCATCATTGTCAAAGCCGAATTAAACGCCACCGAAGCCGCCTACCCCGACTCCTGGAAAGACGGCGTCCCGGAGTGGATTCAGATGGGAAATTTTCCCGGTATTCCAAATCGTTGCGCGCCTTATTTCAGGAAATCCGGGGTGTAGCTTGGCTTGGTAGAGCGCTTGGTTTGGGAGGACAGGATTCGTTTTCGCCCCAATTCACATCGCGTGAATTTATTCGATCCCACTCTGTAAATCGGCACTTTTCAAAAATAAGCGAATCATTCCAATGACCTCCATTTGGCTCCTATTTTCAGGTATGAGTGGATATAACGGTGGATATAGATTTCGGTTCGATTTTACCCCATTTCCGGAGGTGAATTGACATCTTATTTGGCATCGCCACCAGACAGAACGACGGCATCGTTATCTGGTTCATAATGGTTTCCACCAAATAGTTCTACCATCCCTGTTGCCCCCCACAGTAGTGCCGCCTTTTTCTTCATTGTCTGGCGCTCCTGAGCTTGAAAAATCAGGATTTCAGTCGCCTGAATTCACCCAGATTCCACGCAAACAATCTGAATACTCTTCAACACATCAACACCCGGCCATTTTTCGGGGTATGAGTACCGCGCCCACACCAGGAGAACGAATTATACGCGATTTTTGGAGGTCGGGATTCCTATTCTGCTTCTCCTTCATCGCAGGGCAAACTTGAAAGATAATTCATCAAGGAATCCAACGAGATCAGGCGGCACCCCCTCGCTGCACCACGCTTCCGCAGGCAAATACTTTTCACCGGCGGTTTGAATCCATTGGCAACGCACGGAAGAACTAATTCATTCAGTTTCGACCGGCTCAATCCAGAATGCGGGCAGAGGACACCTGTTTTTGGTAAACGTATCCATTCAGGTTTTTCTCCGTTCCTTTTACGGAACTCGTCTGCAGCTGGACCGGGAATTTCGCGCACTGTCAATCCTCCATCCACTGAACATTTTTCAACAAGCAGTCGGGCACAACGCACCGCTGCTTCAACCGATTTATTCAATTCATTTTGATTCATTTCTGCCAGGGGCTTCCGTGAAGCCGCCGACATCAGAATTGTGGAGACTGACAACAATTTTTTTGGAGTGTAGTTCATAATCCAATGAGCATTCGTGATCGCAATTTTACCGATCAATAAAAAACGAAGGTTCATGAATTCTTGGCTTACGCGAAACGCCTTGTTTTTTATAGGGTATGCAAAACGAAAATGATTCAAAAATATTGGCGGGGTTGGCTTCGATCCCCGAATTATTGGAGATGCTTCAGCGGATCAATGAACGCTTGGATTCCATTGAGAAAAAATTAAAACATTCGCCTGCGATTCCAGCAGTTTCGACACGGAACAAGAGGTTTTTTACTGTGAGGGAAACGGCACAGGAACTGAGTGTTTCGATAAAAACAGTTTATCGTTTAATTGACCGAAAACTTTTGAATCCAAGCCGAGCATTGCGGACATTCAGAATCCCTTTAAAGGACATTGAGGATTTTTTGGCTGAAACACGTTGTGATTTTTGATCATTGCCCTCATCAGAATACGTCCATCTGCACATTAACGTGGGAATATGCAGGGTGTCGTATGCAGCTGAATGATTTGCTTCTAAATTTGTTTGGGGAACTTATCATACCTCAATGCCGCAACTGACTCCGGACGATTTAACGCCACATGCATTAAAAACCGTCGATGCATTGAAATGGAAGTTGCCGTCAGAAATCTCAAGCAGGCTCAAATGCAGCAGGCATGTCTGACGACACGGCAGCGCAAACACAGTTTTGCTTTTCAACGTTTGGGATAAAAATCAGGTTGGGCTATTCGATCCTAAATATTTCTCCTACTGCCAAGGCTACGCTCCACATCACCCCTATATTTCTGGCGATCCTGGAGTGCGTCCCATGAATTCTCTACGATCGTAGGAAGCGTCGATCGGATCTTGCGAATATGTTGAACCCAGTTTTCAGCCTTCCATATTTCGACTATTTCTCCTATAGCGAAAACGACTGCATGCTCACCGGCAGCCGGCGTTATTCCAAGCTTCCGAGTATCACTTGGCAAAACAATCGTAAATCTTTTTTCTTTCACATCGAATGTGCACGAGACCTTCCAAGCGGTCCCGGCAAATCGAGCAAAATCCACCCATGGCACCGCCACCTCGTCAGTGGTTGCGTGCGCTTCTGCCAACCTCGTTTGAAGTTCCTTGGCGAGAGGAGTGACTATGTCTCGGCTGTCAAAGAGTTTCTTAAATCCAACGCGGATTTTACAAATTGTGTAATTTGTCCATTAGGTGACGCAAAAGATAGCGGCCAAATTGTCGCTTATCTTGTTGCCGACACCGGAATTAGTCCGATTTCATTAAAAGATGCGTTAGAAAAATGTCAACCAATCCTCTTTGTGGATGACTTTGTTGGCAGCGGTGGACAAAGCAAACGCATTTTAAGCGACTGGTTTGGAGAATCCGATGATTCAAATCTCAACGAAGGTCGACGGCTCACGCTTATTCCAGAACAGCAGGAGAAGTTGCGTTCGGTTCCTCTTGCATTTGTTTTTGCTGCGGGTTGGAAAACCGGTGCTGACGATTTTGCCAGCGCATGTTCTACGCATGGGCTTAAAGCAAAGACCTATGTCCATCATGCTGATGATGTCATGCCAACTATTTTTAATCAAGGATTAGAACAAATGGATGGGTTTCAAGCATTTCTTGAGAGATCAAAGCATGTAGGACGCGCTTTACTTGGAGCAAAACACGCCACATGGCCTCCTGAAAAGCTTGACGATCGTCTCCTTGGCTATGGAAACAAAGGACTACTCATAACTTTTCCATTCAACACTCCCTCGCAAAGTCTTACCGCGCTTTGGGAAGATGGCTTGTGCGACGGCCTGCCTTGGACCCCATTATTGCCTCGCCGTCCGAAAAGTTGAATATTAAAAAGCCTGAGCTTTCAATTTCGACGACATCTCGATACCAGGCGAGAATTCAACTTTGCGATTTCCGAAAATGACATGTCCTGCATTGTTCAGTGGAAAGGCGTGGACGACCTGGAAAAGTATTTCCTCTATATCAATCATCGTCTTGATTTTTAATTTTGAGAAGTGTCCACCATTCTGAGTTCAAGGGATAAATGCGTCCGATATCCCCGAGCTGGCACTCGTAGCAGGCCAGATTGTAGTGAACGATGGCTTTACGTGGATGATTGTTGAGTGCCAGGGCTAAAATATGACGTGCTGCATCAATGGATTCGGCCTGACGGGTTGGTGCCATTGCGATTCCCGTTTGTGGGTGTGGTTGTTTTGGGCATGGTGGAGCTCCTTTCTGTTG
>Ga0302319_10016801_pt1 | contig 13452 bp, 5 predicted proteins | sample Bog_T0_2_FD_203319 | JGI IMG/M metagenome (GOLD analysis project Ga0302319, IMG submission 203319) | Peat permafrost microbial communities from Stordalen Mire near Abisko, Sweden - Bog_T0_2 | ecosystem: Environmental > Terrestrial > Soil > Wetlands > Peat | place: Sweden: Abisko, Stordalen Mire...
CAGGTCATGCGCCGCCAGTCCCGTCACGCCTGACGTATCGAACCGCGAAAAATTCAGCACCCGGTCCTCCCGCCCAAACGGCAGAAACGAAACATCGTCATCGTGCCGCGCCACATAGGCCACCGGTCTCTTCTCCCGTGTAAAATCTTTCAGCGACGGCAGCGTCACCCGCCCCGTGTCATCCGTCCTCATCGACACCACCGCAATCCCGTTCTTCCCCAGCACATCGATCTGCGCCCCGTCCACCGGCTCGCCCGTCTTGATCGACTGCACAAAAACATCATGCGTCCCGTCCGCATTATCCTTGATGATTATGCCAAGGTCCGTCACCAGGATCAGCCGCCGGTCCGCCAGCATATCCTCGATTTCCGTCGGGTCCTCCGGCTCACCGTCGCGATAGGTCACCGAACCCGGCTCGGGCGGATGCGTCTTCGGATTCGGCAACACGCTGCCGTCCTGCTTATAAAAGCCGCCGTCATCGCCCGCCGTCCGCCCCAGCACGCGCAGAATAAAGAACCCCAGCTTCCCCCGGTTCGCATCGCGGCCATCCACAAACTCCGAAAGATCGAGCGCCGAATAATCGTTCTTCGACGTATCCGTCGCGGCAATACCCTGCTCCCGAATCATCTGCTCCGTGATGTTCGTCTCATCAAAATTCCAGTTATTAAAAACCGGACTCTGAAAATTCCCCTCCGACTGACTCACCAGATGATTGATCGACGAAGGCGTCACCCGTTCCAGCCGAAACTCCAACTGCTCCACGCCCCGGCTCGTAATCGACAACTTCCGCTCCCCGCTCAGCGCCAGCAGCGAGCCATCGTGCATGATATGCACCGCGCGCGGATAAGGCGGCACCTCTCCGATTCCGGCGAACGGATCCGCGAGGGTAAAGTTTCCCAGCGCGGGCACGCCCTTGTCGACCTTGTAATAGATCGTGGCATTCTCCGGCACCTTCAGCTTGAACGAATGGAGCGTCGCGTATTCCTCCTCGCTCGGCACCAGTGTAAGCGCCACCGGCGTCGCCTTCGCCAACACCGCCGCGTTCACCTCCGCCGGGCTGCTCCACCCCAGCCCGTTCCGCTTCGGCAAAATCCACGCATGGGTCACCCGCGCCAGCACCTCCGGCTTCACCCCCACCGTCGTCCGCAAAATCAGCGTCTGCTCCGGCTCGCCCTGCGCATTGCCGACGATCACCACCCCTTCTGAGTCAAAGTGGAATAAATCCAAACTGCTCGGCACGACGACATCCACCAACCGCTGCGCATGAAGATAGCCCCCGCCTACCGCCGTCCTCACCGACTCCGGCACGATGAGAATCGCATGCCCCGTCTCCTTCGGCACCGTCACATTCACCGACCGCACGTAAACCACGCGGTCGAGCTTGTCGTAGGTGAACGTGCAGCGCCCCGTCGCCGACGGCGCATTCGCGAAAACATTCTCCCCGCTCTCCATCGCCAGCGACAAATTCTTTTCCAAGCTCGCGTGATCCACCGGATGCGAAAACGTCAGCGTCGCCGTCACCTGCTTCACCGCCGGGTCCTTCGGATTCACATAAAACAGCGGCTCCGTAATCGCCACCGTAAACGGCGCCGTCGTGAACTCCTTCGACAACGTCTCAATCCGCGCATGCTTCGAGAACAACTCCGGCGCCAGCGTCACCCGAAACGTCGTCCCCGCCGGCCAATTCACCTTCGGTTCAAACACCAGCCGATTCCCCTCCTCCCACGTCCACGTCCCCTCCAGCTTCGGCGCCAGCCGCACCAACGGCGACACCTCCTTGCCGATGCTCTCCAGCTTCGCCACCGAGCTATCGAACGCCAGCGTCAACTCCTGCGCTTCAAACTCCGTCCCCGGGTCCGGCGCGTCATCCATCTTCACAATCCACGCCACCGTCACCGGCTTCGGCAAATGCGCCTGCCAATTCCACCACCACCACGCGCCCCCGACCAACGCCACCACCCCCAGCAACAACCCGCCCGCCAAAACCGGCCGCCGCCCCAACGCCCCCACCCACCCCGGCGGCCTCCACGTCAAGTCCCCAACAACAACCCGCGCCGCCCGAACAAACAGCAGCAACGGCCAACCCGCCCAACCCAAAGTACGATTCATGGAAGTAGCATCCAGATCGCAGACGCCCCTCACCTTCTTTCACCCATCTCTTCGGAGGGTCAGACTCCTGTCCTGACCCTAACCCGCCACCAACGACAATTTTTCCTCGTTCCCAAGTTGCACTTGGGAACGCACTTGCTGAGGCAATTCCATTGCCGATCCCATCCGCTCACCGGCAGAAGTCAGCGCGAAACTCCATTTCGCGCCGGCCTGCATTTACTCCCGCCAGTTCAGGATGTCATCGAGACTCACTCTCATTCTTTGCGCGACAGCGTACAGCTTGGCCAAAGTAATCGATTGCTCCATATTTTCCAGCCGGTGAAGAGTTGAACTACTCATGCCAAGCTTTGGCGCAAATTGACGATAGGTTTGCTCTCCTCGACGCATCCGCAAGAATGCGGCCACTCTCTCGTCGTAAGGAGACAAACGCATGTCCCATAAAATGGGATTTACTTGTCCCAGAATCTGGAACAAATTGTCCCTTTACATCTCGACTCGAATCCACAGTAAAATCTCGAGCGTTACTTGCCAGCACCGGTCGCTAAATATTCAATTGCGGATTACTGAGAGGATTGCCAGCGTGAATTTATCATCATTGATCTTGATCTGTGGGTTCGTAGCTTTGGGGGCAATTAATCTTGAGGCTCAGGCGCCTACTTCGATCGCTGGTCAGGCGGTCATCTTTACTGTTCAATCATCGGCAGGATCGCATTTTGCGCCTGCTGGCTCCTCGTACCGTTTCATGTCATCCGCCTTTAGCGATGATACGTATGGGGTGATAGGCATAACCGGAACTGCCAATAGTTATGGCACACTCAATAGCTATACTCACAACGGAGCCATCGGAACCGTAACTTTCACTGATTCTGTGCTCGGAGTACCTGCTGTCGCCGTCTTGACTTTTTCCTCTGGCGGCACTACCGGCAACTTCAGTATCACAATACCCAGTGTTCCGGGCCAATCCCAAGCAGGGGCATTCAGTGTTTATAACGGCCAAGCACCCACCTCGGTTCTGGGTTGGACATTTCAATTACAAATTGATGCCGGATTTAATCCCTATGCATCTTCTGGCAGCGCTCAGCTAATTATAGGTGACTCGGGTGCTGGCTACCAAATTATAGGGGTGCCTCCTGTCACCAGCTCTTCTGGAACTTATACCTACTCGAACTCGCTAACTTCAACGTCTATGTCTTCAGTCACTTTGGACGACACTCACCTCGGGCAAGAATACACTCAAACCGTTAGCTGGAATACATCAACATCTGGAGCATATGTCATTCGTAATACCTCGACAGGAGCCTTTCAAGCCGGAACATTCACCGGCACGCCGCCGATTACCTACACAGTTACGCCCAGCGCTGGCTCGAACGGTACTGTCAGTCCAAACACCATACAAACCGTGATTAGCGGCCTAAGCGCAACGTTCACGGCGACACCAAACGGTGGCTACGCAGTCTATCAATGGCTACTGAACGGTGTAGTTGCCCAGACTGGAGGGACGAGTTTCACGGCCAGCTCAGTTACGAATAACTCCACCGTGCGGGTGACGTTTCAAGCTCTGACTTCACCTGTGATCACCAGTTCCAGTGTGACCACGTTTGCCGTCGGAAAACCCGGCACCTACATCGTATCCGCCTCGGGCTATCCCCAGCCCATCATCGCCTCCTCCGATCTTCCCTCGTGGCTTAGCCTCAATGGCGGCGTCCTCACCGGAACGCCCACCCAATCCGATGCCTCCGGCTCTCCCTACACCATCCACCTCACCGCCGCCAACGGCAACCTACCCAACGCCACCGAAGTTCTCACCGTCAACGTCCTCCCCGCCGCCAATTTCGGCACGTGGGAAACCACCAACAACTTCACCGGCAATGCCACCGTCACCGGCCCCGCCGCCACTCCCAACAACGACGGCACGCCTAATCTCCTCAAATATCTTTACGATATCGATCCTACGACACCCATGGGCACGACCGATTACGCCGCCCTGCCAGTCGCCGACACCGCCACTTCCGGCCAAACGCAATACCTCACCCTTACCTTCCGCCAGAACCCCACCCAAACCGGCATCACCATCAACGTCCAAACGTCCACCAACCTTCAGACCTGGACGACTGTGCCCCACCCCACCATGACCCAAACCGGCTCCGACGCCACCACCGGCGATCCCATCATGCAGGCCCAGGTCCCCGTCAGTGGCGCAACCCAGTTCATCCGCCTCAACATCACCAGTCCCTAGATCAACGATCCGCCTGGCTCAGTAACTCAAAATAAAAGGCCCCGCCTTCCGCGCCGCCTCGGCCAGCCCCAACTTCTTCCGCGCCTCATCCAGGCTGGCGCGCTGCACGCGGGCCAGCGCACCGGGCGCGTCGTCCGTGCGCAACGCCTCGCGGTAGAACGCCTCCATCAGATCGGCCGTCTCCGCGTCATCGGCCGTCCAGAGCGTCATCAGCAGATTTTGCGCCCCCGCCTCGGCGAACCCGCGCCGCAAACCGAGCACGCCCTCGCCCGCGCGCGCCTCACCGTTGCCCGTGTCGCAGGCCGAAAGCGCCACCAGCCAGGTATGGTCCAGATTCAAACCGGCCACTTCCTGCGCCGTGAGCAGCCCGTCGTTTTCCGGCGGTGGAAAGATTCCCTTCTTCCAATCGCGCAAGGTCGCCGCCGCGCCCGCCAGCGCGAGCAGGCTGCGCGTCATCGGCTGCGCGGCGAAAGCCTTCGCCCCATCCCCCGCTCCCGCCGGCACGTTCGGGACGTCGTCCGGCGAAAGATAAAGGCCGTGCGTCGCGAGGTGGAGCACATAGGGCGAATCCAGTTTGGCGAGATTGGCCTTCGAAGCATTATCACCTCGATAAACCTGCGCCTCATACCCTTGGCGCTGCGCCTCCTGTTGCAAAAAAGTCGCTTCCCGTTCCGCGCCGGGCAAAGGCGGCAAAAGATCATCCACCGACGACGATGACTTCGCGCGCGCTTTTGCCCCCGCCGCTTTCGGCGTGCCGTTATAATTAGGGTTCGCGAAAACGACGACACGCCGGGTCCTCGGCATCAAGCCGGGCTTCTGGAGAAGATCACGGCCGCTCGAAACATAATTCAGCTCGAAATCATCCGCTAAAAAATGATCGGCCGCGCCGAGCAGCGTGGCGAACGAAACAAAATTCAGGTCGCCGTCCGGGCTGATGATGAGCCGATGCACGCCCGCAGGCAGCACCGCCAGCACGGGCCGGCAGAGCGATTGATGGAGACCACGCAGCACCCCGGCCACGACCGCTTCGTGCACGCGTCTGCGCATATACTTTTGCTCCAGGGCCACCTGATCATCGATGGCCGATGCGGAGCCGAGCGGCAACCACTGGCACGACGCGTTGCGTGTCAGGATGACCGCGCCATAAGCCGGCTCGGAGCTGAGATGTCCCGTGTACCGATTGTAGGCGATATATTCCACCAGCGCCGCGTCGACCGGCAACGCATCCCGCACATCGGACACTTCGGTGGCCAACGCGCGGCGGATTTTGCCGCTGCCCACGCCCTTGTCGGCAAGGCTCGCCTCGAGTTGCTGCACTTCCTGCTCGAGCTTCCGCTGATCAGCCAGAACCGCGGGTGAACTCGAAAAATCGGTGTTCGATGCGTCGCCGGGAATCTCACCCAATTGCGCCAGGAGCAACCGCCGTTTTTCCATCATCTCGGCAATTTCCGGATCGCGCTCCGCCCGCGTGACCGCTTCATCCTCGAGCAACGAATCGAGCACCACGCCCTTGGTCCGCAGGACCATCTCGGCGAGCAGGTCGGCATCGGCCAGGGCCGCCGGGAGATCGCACGGCGAAAGAGTTCGCTCAAATTCCATGCGCTGTTGTTCCGGGGCAAAAGTGAAGACGCCATTGAGCACGGTCTGCTGCGCACCGGCCACGTCGTGGGCCAGGCTGGTGGCATCGTCCGGCTGCCGCAATTCGATCTTGAGAAAAGCGAGATCGCCGGCGATGGCCAGCGTGTCTGGATGATTTTCCCCAAGCGCCTCCTGGTCAATCTTGAGCGCCTGTTCGTAGAGCGGCAACGCCTCTGCAAGTTTGCCCTGCACATGATCGTGCCGGGCCAGCGCAGCGAGGCTGGCCGCGAAGTCCGGATGCGCATTACCAAGAATCCGCTGACGGATTTGCAACGCTCGTTCGTGCAGCGGCTCGGCCTGCGCGTAGAGCTTCCGGCGGTCGTAGAGCATCGCGAGCTGACTGAGACTTCGGGCAAAGTCGGGACCGTCTCCCCCGGAAATCTTCTCTTGGATGGCCACGGCCTGAACCAACAGCGGTTCCGCCTTGGCATCGTCGCCTTCGCGCACGTAGAGCAGCCCGAGCTGGCTCAGGGTTATGATGGTCGCGGCATGTTCCGGACCGAGCCGGGTCGTGCGGATGCGAAGTGCCCGCTGAAAGTAATCCTCGGCAGTGTCATAATCGCCCAGGCTGCTGTCGAGCAACGCGAGGTTGTTCAGCGTCTGGGCCACGACGGCGCTGTTCGGGCCGAGCAGCTTTTCCCGGACCGCCAGCGCCTGGGTGAATAGCTTCTGCGCCGAAGCGTAGTCGCCCTCGATCCAATAGAGGGTGGCGAGGTTGTTCCAAGTGTTCGCCGTGACCGCGCTTTGCGTGCCGAGCACCTTTTCCTGGATCGCGATGGCCTGCTGGTAAAACGCTTCGGCCAGCGCCAGGTTACTCCGGTTTTCCTCGAGCGCGCCGAGCGCGTTGAGTACCTCCGCCACCGGTGCCGCATCGGGGCCGAGCACGCGCTGGCGGATGTCCTGGCACCGGTCAAGCGCCTGCTGCGCGTCTTCGTAGCGGGCCATGTTTCCGTAAAACCAGCCGAGATTGAGCAGCGCATCGGATACCGCCAGAGAGTTCCGGCCCGCAAAGTCCTCCTGCAAATGGAGCACCCGCAGACGCAGCCTTTCACCGGCTACGTAATCGTGCTCGCGGAGGCGCGCGTCGGCTTCGTCGTTCAAGGCCTGAACCAAGGCGGATTCGTCGCCTCGGTTCTCGGCATCGCGAGCCCCTACTTCCGCCTGGGCAATGATAATAGCATTCGCCTCGCCGGAAGGCACACCAGGCAGCGGCGAGCTTGATATATCTGCTCCCGGAAGGGGTGAATTCGATGCACCAAAAAGGAAAATAATTCCCAGCACCACCACTCGAAAATAATTGCAGTTGCCCATGTTGTAACCCGACCGGATAACCGCCGTCTCCATGGTATCTCCGAGATGGAAGAGCGACAACGTCGTTTAGATATCGTTCTAATCGATACTTGCTATTGTGGCACGCATTATGCAATAAATAGTTAAGACATTCAATGAAGTTCGATTCCGGCGCCTTACCCCTCCTCCCGACCCAGCAAGAGCTCACCGAGCTTAACGACTTGCTGTTGAGCGCGATGGAGCTGTACCAGACCTACTCCACGCTGGAGAGGCATCCCCGTGTAACCGGTTCCACAAAATCAGTCGAACTCTTTACATCCTGTCGGGAACAGCTTCACCAGGATATTTCACTTTTAGACAAACAACTGGAGACGCTCCTGACTTTATCGCGCACCTCGGTCGACGAGGACGCACAGAGGAGTGCGGAGGGACGCCCAGCCATGGTCCATGCCGGCGGCGGCGATGATCCATTTCTCCTCATCCCCGATGTCGAGCCGACCGACATGAAGCAATCGGTTTTCGAGATTATGCGCAAGGCTTTCCATACGGAGGATCTTTTTAGCGATCAGCTCAACGCCTCGCTGCGCTCGGCCCAGGCCCGCAAACATCTGAAGCTGGAACTGCAACTCAAGATGATCATTCTCTCGGCCGATCAGCGTTGCCGGTTGCTGGAAGATCGGTATGGCTACGCGCGGACGAAAAACCTGCTTTTCCAGGGATTGCGCCGCCAGACGACCCGCTTTCTCAGCGCCCTCAATGGGGAAAAGCGGACGGATATTGATCGGTAAGCCGGCAGTCGATCTTTGGGTAGGAACGCGAGTCTCGTCGCGTCCGCAGCAGACAATTCGACGAACAGCGGGATTGCCGTCCCCTAAGTGAGTTTTACCCCTTCGAGGCGTCGACCTTCTTCTTGTTCGAATCCACATTCTGCGGGTCTTCGATCGGCTCAGTCGACCGCTGAATCGGAAGGCTGGTGTTTTTCATCTGGTGCAGGGCGGAGAAGAGGACCGCCTGCTCGTCCAACTGGAGCCAGTATCCCGGACGCACATCCTCGTCGTCAACAAACCGCCAGGAGGTGAACCGGTTCTTGCCGTCGATGCCAAGATACTGGGCCACGGCGGGGGAGACATCCAGACCGGCATGATCGTCGCCCAACCCGATGGGACGTTCACTACCAAAAACGTACTCAGCATGATCATAACGGAGCGGCCCGACGTCCTCCCACTGCGCATAGCAGGTGCGGCCCTGCGCGTTTTTGATTTCGACCCAACGGTCCTTGCAGGCCGATACTTCCTTGCCGTCCTTCGGACGCCGATACCATCCTGGCGGGAGCCACTCGCGCGCCTTGTCGGGAAAAGCCAGGTCGTTGAAGGGCAGCGCCACGTAGAAAGGATTGAGCGTCGAGGCGTGACTGCCGGATGAGTACCCGTTGCGATTATAGGGCGAATCCGAGCCGTGATTGTTCTCCAGCCAATCCGAATCCCAGGAACTTTGGACATTGGTCGTGGAACTCACAGGCGTAGACCCCTCGCCGATCCAAAAGATCGTCGTGATGATGTTGGTCTTCCAGGGATAGGTGTTCTTGATTTTCCGGGAGTAATTCACGAATGGAAAACTGGCCGGCGTCGGGGCCGCCCGGGTCGGATTGGAATAAATTCCCGCCGCAGAGGAAGTCAAAGGCAGGATCGAAGAGGGCAGCGAGCTGGCATACAGCGGTTGGTGCATGGTTGAAGCGGTGACGGTTTTCCCGACCGGGAGCGGGACGTTTGCGGGCGTGTAAGTGGAAACACCCTGGATGGGTGTGCCCATACCCGGATAGCGCGCCACGGGCAGGCCGGTTTCAACTGCGGGGGTGAGACTGCCCGGAGCAGGATTATAGGCGGAGCTTTGCTGCTTTGCAGTGGCAGTGGACGTGCTGGTCGTCGTGGCGGGCAGCGTCGAGGCCGTAGCCGGCACCGCTGTTTTAGTCCCGCCCGCGGTGGCCGCGTTATTTGCTGCCGGTGCGACCGTCGTGACCGTCGTGGTCTCCTTTTTCTTGTGGAGCGATTTGTGGATGACGGGCGTTCCGTCCACCACGTCGGTTTTTTGGGCCGGCGGCGGAGTCGCTACGGGCGTGGGAATCACCGTGACGTCTCCTTCCGCAGCGGCCGCAACCCGCCATCCGGCGAGAGTGAGAACTACCACGACAAGATACAGGCAGTTAGTAGGAGTCATTGCTACTGTATTTTCCCGCGAGTTCAGTTTGTATCCATGATGGCTGGTATATCCGTCTACGAAAATCGCGACGCTGGTTTGACACAAGAACCAGCTATTTCATTCAATATTTAATCGAAAAGAGTAAAAAATCCAAGCGCTTATCGCGGATCATCTTAAAAAAGGCCCGCGGCTAAATGATGCGGGCCTTTCCAGGCGAGAATGCAGCGCGACTAATTGCTGACTGACTCGGCGATGGACGGTGCATGTTCCGCCGACGGATGGACGGCATTGACATGGGCCGCGGAGTCGCGTTTTTGCAGGCGTAGGGAAACAAACTTCGAGACGCCGCGCTCTTCCATCGTCACGCCGTACAGCACGTCGGCGATGCTGATCGTTCGTTTGTTGTGGGTGATGACGACGAACTGCGATTGCTGCTGGAACCGGTTCAGGATATTGATGAAGCGGTTGATGTTCGATTCGTCGAGCGGCGCGTCGAGCTCGTCCAGCACGCAGAAGGGGCTCGGCTTGACCATGTAGATGGCGAAGAGCAGCGCCACGGCGGTCATGGTGCGCTCGCCGCCGGAGAGAAGGCTGACGCTCTGCGGCTGCTTGCCGGGCGGCTTGGCCTCAATCTCGATGCCACATTCGAGCGGATCACTCTCGTCCATGAGCTTCAGCGTGGCTTTGCCGCCGCCGAACAACTCGGTGAACATCTCGTGGAAGTTGACCTTCACCTGCTCGAACGTCTCTGCGAAAAGCTTCTGCGTCGTGCGGTTGATTTCCTGGATGGCCTTGAGGATTTGCTCCTTGGCGGTCAGCAGGTCGTTCTCCTGCCCGGTGAGGAATTTGTAGCGCTCCTCGAGCTCATCGTACTCGGTGATGGCTTCGAGATTCACCGGTCCGATCGCATCGAGTGCGGCGCGTTTGCTTGCCACCTCGGTTTCGAGCGTGGCCCAGTCGGTTGCGGCGTCCGCTTCCGTGAGCGGCGGGAGGTCTTCGAGTTCCTTCTGGTAATCGCGATGGAACCGCTCGCGCAGATTGCCGAGGAGCATCTTTTGCTCGGCCAGTTTCACTTCGTTTTCGGAGCGGGCTGACTGGACGTCATGCTGTTCGTGACGCAGGGTGCGCAGCGCGCTTTCCTGCACGTCGATCTGCGCCTGCGCCGCGGAGCGTTTCGTCAGGGCGAGGTCGAGTTCGCCGGCAATGCGGGTGAGCGCCTCGCTCCTCTCGGCGTGCTCCCGTTCCGCGGAGGAGATTTCCTCGCGCGCATGGACGACGCGCCGCTCGTGCTCAAGCGATTCGCGCGTGCGCAACGCAACCAGTTCGCGCAGCTCCTGCAACCGGTTCGCCACCGGCTCGCGCTGGCTTTGCCACGCATCGCATTGCTGCGTCTGCGTCGCCAGCTCGATTTTCAAGTCGGTCACCGCATCGGTCCGCGTCTGCTCTTCGGTGGCCAATTCATCCAACTGCGTCTGCAGCGCGCTCATTTGCGACTCCGCTTCCTGCCGGGCCACCGCCGCGCTCGCCATCGCTTCGAGCAACCGCTCGTGGCGTTCGTGATCAACCTGCTCCTGGGCATTCAACCGGGTCATCTCGCGCGTAGCGTCTTCCACCTGCCGGGTAATCTGCGCCAAGGTTGTCTGCGCGGCGCGCTCCTCCTGCTTGTGCGTCGCAATGGAAACTTCCGCCACCTGCAATGCCGCCCGGGCGTGCTCGACAAAATTCGATTTCTCTTCCAGCGCCGTGCGTAGGGCGTCCGATGCCGTCTGGGCTTCAATCACCTTGGTGGCTGAAGTCACGAGTTCTCCCTCGAGCCGGCGCATTTCCGTCTGCCGGGTCAGCACCGCCAGCGAAGCGCCGGTCTCCTGTCCCACGAGGAGAAGTCCGCTACGGGTGATCAGCTCCCCTCCCCGTGTGGCGATGATGCACTGAGGCTGGGCGGCCTTCAGCCTCCAGCCCGCGGAGAGATCATCGACGACATGCGCGTCTTCGAGCAGCGCGACGACGAGGTCGGCCGCCACAGGTTCCGATGTGATGAAGCGCGTGGCGTGGGTCTCCGCGCTCGAGGGTAGCGGCGTGGGGCGAGCCGTTTTCAGAGGAGCAAAGGCGCACTGTTCCTTGCCGGTCAGTTTGTCGCGCCAGGCTTGGGCGGCGGCATCGTCGTTCAACACCAGCGCATTGACCGCATCGCCGAGCAGGAGCGCGAGCGGCGCTTCATACCCAGCCTGGACCGCGATATGGCTGGAAAGCGTGCCGTGGAAGTCGCGTTTCGATGCCTCGACCTCGAACTTGAGCAGCCGCTGCGTGGCCTGGGGCGCGCTCGCGTGTTGCTCTTCAAGCTGGCCCAGCGCATCGTGCCGCGCCTGAAGCTGATGATGCTCACGGCCGATTTCGCTTCGGGCTTTATCGGCCTCGCGCAATTTCTCCTCCGTTTCGCGCCGGGCCTGCTGCGCCTGCGTCAGCGCCTCGTGCCGTTCGCGCAGAAGCGTTTCGGCCTCGGCCACGCGCGACGCGTACTGGGTCACCTGCGCCTTCGCTTCCTCAAGGCGCTGCGCCAGGGAGGTCTGCTCCGATTTCAGCGCGTCGATGCGCAATTGGAAATTCCGCTGCTGGAGTTCCAACGCGGCGAGTTCCTGCTCCTGCCTCTGGTGCAGGCGTTCCTGGGAGAGTTTCTCCGACTCGAGCTCGGCCCGCTCGGCCTCGACGTTGCCGATTCGTGCGGTGAGCATTTGCAACGCTTCCTGCGCCTCGTCGTAGCGCACCTGCGTTTCGCCCCGCAGCCGCGTGAAATTCTCGACCTGCGCGTTGAGATGCGTGAGTTGCTCCCCGGCCACGCGGACTTTCTCCTCCGTGCCGGCGATTTCCTGCCGGGCCTGGTCGCGCAGGCCGGTGAATTCGTCGACGCGCGCGCGGTTCGTCGCGGCCCGCTGCTCGGCCCGTTCGAGGGCGTTGCGCACCGCCGCCTGCTCCTCGCGCAGGCGCAGCAATTCGGCCTCGACCACGCCGAGATCGTCGCGCGCCGCGGAGACTTTTTCCTCCTGCTCGCTCACGCCCGAGTCGAGCTGCTCCTGTTTTTCACGCGCCCCGTCGACTTCGGTTTGGAGTGTGGCGATGGTCGCGGAATAAGTATCGAACTGGTGCCGCCCAAAGCGGCTTTCCAGCGTGGCGAGTTCCTCGAAGCTGGCCTGGTAGCGGCGCGCCTTGCCGGCCTGCCGTTGGAGCGAGCCGATCTGCCGCTTCACTTCGCGGATGATGTCGGCGAGGCGCACCAGGTTGGCCTCGGTGTTCTCGAGCTTGCGCAGCGCTTCCTTTTTCTGGCTCTTGTATTTCGTGATGCCGGCGGCTTCCTCGAAAATCGCGCGGCGGTCCTCGGGACGCGACGAGAGGATCGAGTCGATCTTGCCCTGCTCCATGATCGAGTAGGCCGACCGCCCGATGCCGGTATCCATGAACATGCTGTGGATATCGCGCAGGCGGCAGGCGGTCTTGTTAAGCTCGTACTCGCTCGCGCCGTCGCGGAAGACGCGCCGTGTGATGGTGACTTCGTTATAGGCGGTGCCGAGTTCCTTCTCGCAATCACCGAAGGTCAGCGACACTTCGGCCATGCCGAGCGGCGGGCGCGTTTCGGTGCCGGAGAAGATGACGTCCTTCATTTCGCCGCCGCGCAATGCCTTGGCCGACTGCTCGCCGAGGACCCAGCGGATGCTGTCGAGGACGTTGCTCTTGCCGCAACCGTTCGGCCCGACAATGGCGGTGACTCCGGGATGAAATTCGAGGGTGGTGCGGTCCGCGAAGGACTTAAATCCGACGACGTGGAGGGACTTCAAATACATGGGCGCTTTTGTACGCTCGCCTCCTTACCCCTGACAAGGAAATACCACCATTAGTTGTGGTGTTTCTTAATTTTAGCCACTATTTGTTGATTTTCAGGGGGTTATGAGCGGAAGCCGTGTGGCACCGCGAAATTTACCAAACCCATAAGG